>Ga0247815_10001772_pt1 | contig 16367 bp, 12 predicted proteins | sample UWRJL194509B1_FD_181014 | JGI IMG/M metagenome (GOLD analysis project Ga0247815, IMG submission 181014) | Plant litter microbial communities from Arlington Agricultural Research Station in Wisconsin, United States - UWRJ-L194-509B-1 | ecosystem: Environmental > Terrestrial > Plant litter >...
AGCGATCTGGCGGCGGCGCGTTCGCGCTCGGTCTCGGCGCGCCAGCAATTGACCCGCACCGTGGTGCGCGCGCCGTTCGACGGCATCGTCAGCGAGCGCAAGGTGTCCAACGGCGACACCGCGCAGATGGGCAAGGAACTGATCAAGGTGATCGACCCGACCAGCATGCGCTTCGAGGGCCTGGTGTCGGCCGACAAGATCGGCGTGGTCAAGGTCGGCCAGCCGGTGCTGTTCCGCGTCAACGGCTACCCTGGGCAGAATTTCAGCGGCAAGGTCAAGCGCGTCGATCCGGCCGCCAACGCCGTCACCCGCCAGGTCGAGGTGCTGGTCGAGTTCAGCGAGCCGGCCCAGCCGCGCGTGGCCGGCCTGTACGCCGAGGGCCGCATTGAATCGCAGACCGCGACCACGCTGATGATTCCGCCGTCGTCGCTGGTGCAGGCCGGCGACGCCAGCTATGTGTGGCGCGTCAAGGGCGGCCAGCTGGCCAAGGTGCCGCTGACCATCGGCGCGCGCGACGAACGTAGCGGCCGCTGGCAGGTGCTGAGCGGCCTGGCCAGCGGCGACATGGTGGTGCGCGTGCCGGGCTCCAGCTTCAAGGATGGCCAGAAGGTTCAACTCAGCGCGCCGAAAGCGGTGGCCTCGGCCACGACCTCGGCCGCCACTGGTAAATAATACAAAGGATAACCCGCCATGTTTTTATCGGATTTTAGTGTCAAGCGGCCGGTCGCGACGATCGTACTGATCCTCGCGATGATGTGCCTGGGCTTGATGGCGCTGAGCAAGCTGCGCGTCAATCAGAACCCGGACGTCGAAGTGCCGTTCATCGTGGTCAACATTCCATATCCGGGCGCCTCGCCCGAGACGGTCGAGCGCGAAATCGTCAACCGGCTGGAGAAATCGCTGCAGTCGATCACCGGCGTGACCGAGGTGAATTCGACCGCGTCGGAGGGTTCGGCGCGCATCTTCATCAAGTTCACCTTCACCAAGAACCTGATCGAGGCCTCGGACGAGATCCGCAACTCGATCGCGGCGGTGCGCTACAAGCTGCCGATCGAGATGCGCGAGCCTATCCTGCAACGCATCGACACCTCGGCCCAGCCGGTGATGCAATTGGCGCTGTCGTCCAGCAACGAAAGCCACGCCGTCATCTCGCGCCTGGCCGAGGACAAGCTGGCCGACCGCTTCCGCGGCATCGACGGCGTGGCCTCGGTCACCATCGACGGTTCGCTGAAGCGCGAGCTGAGCGTGCTGCTCAAGGCCGAGAAGCTGCGTGAATACAATGTGTCGGTGGGCGAGGTGGTCAACGCGCTGCGCAACCAGAACACCAACGCGCCGGTCGGCAAGGTGCGCGGCGACCTCGACGAGAAGAGCATCCGCCTGGTCGGCCGCATCGAGCGTCCGGAGGAATTCCAGCAGGTGGTGGTCAAACGCAACGGCGACGAGCTGGTGCGCCTGTCGCAAGTGGCGACCATCGAGGACGGCTTCGCCGAGATGAACAGCCTGAGCGTGCGCTCCGGCAAACCCAACGTCGGCATTTCGATCACCCGCTCGCGCGACGCCTCCACCGTGGCGGTGGCCAAGAAGGTGCGCGCGCTGGTCGAGGAGATCCGCAAGGAACTCGGCAAGGGCACGCAGCTGGAGGTGACCAACGACGGCGGCGAAGATGCCGAGAGCAGCCTGAACAACGTGATCGAGGCGCTGGTGTTCGGCGCCGGCCTGACCATCTTCGTGGTGTACGCCTTCCTCAACTCGTGGCGCTCGACGCTGATCACCGCGCTGTCGCTGCCGACTTCGGTGCTGGCGGCCTTCATCGGCGTCTGGCTGTGCGGCTTCACCTTGAACTTCATGACCCTGCTGGGCTTGTCGCTGGCGATCGGCGTGCTGATCGACGACGCCATCGTGGTGCGGGAAAACATCGTGCGCCACATGCAGCTGGGCGCCGACCGCCGCACCGCCGCGCTGAAAGGCACGGCCGAGATCGGCATGGCGGTGGCCGCGACCACCTTCTCGATCATGGCGGTGTTCATTCCGGTGGCCTTCATGCCGGGCATCACCGGTGAATGGTTCCGTCCGTTCGCGCTGACGGTGACCTGCTCGGTGGCGGTGTCGCTGCTGATCTCGTTCACGCTGGATCCGATGCTGTCGGCCTTCTGGGGCGACCCGCCGGACCACCACACGGCGCCGAAAAAAGGCATCAGCAAGGTGTTGGAGCGCTTCAACATCTGGTTCGACCATCAGGCCGACCGCTATGGCCACGTGATCGCGTGGGCATTGCACCACCGCCGTTCGATGGCCGTGATCGCGCTGCTGACCTTCGTCGCCGCGCTGGGCCTGCAATCGAAATTCGGCGGCTTCAGCTTCCTGCCGACGTCGGACTTCGGCACCATCGCCATCGACGTGCGGGCGCCGTCGTCGAGCAGCCTGGAATACTCGCGGCTGAAGCTGGACCGCGCCGCCAAGATCGCCTTCACGATCAAGGAAACCAAGCAGACCAACAGCTACGTCAACGTCACCGGCGGCCGCATCTATGTGGACATCGGCAAGAAGGGCGAGCGCAACCGTTCGTCGATCGAGATCGCCAAGGAATTGCGCGAGAAGCTCAACGGCCTGGTCGGCGCCGAGTTCACCGTGCTGGAAGACCTCAACAACGGCGCCAACAAGCCGGTGCAGGTGGAGTTCACCGGCGCCGATTCGCGCAAGCTGATGGAGATCACCAATGACTACATGGAGCGCCTGCGCAAGGTGCCGGGCGCGGTCGACGTCAGCCTGTCCGAGCAGGATCCGAAGGACGAACTACAGATCGAACTCAACCGTGGCCTGGCCAACTCGATGGGCATCGCCGCCGGCGACGCGGCGCAAGCATTGCGGGTGGCCTTCGCCGGCATCGAAGTGGGCGACTGGGTCGACCCGACCGGCGAATCGCGCGACGTCGCGGTGCGCCTGGCGCCGGAAGACCGCGCCACCTCGGAGAGCATCGAGCGCCTGCCGATCGCCGTCACCGGCACCAACCAGATGGTGCCGCTGGACCAGATCGCTCGCGTCACCATGGGCAAGGGCCCGTCGACCATCAAGCACAAGGACGGCAAGCGGGTGATCTCGGTCAGCGCCAACGTCCAGGGCCGCTCGGCCGGCGAGGTCAGCAGCGACGCCATGAAACTGGCCAAGGACATCGACTTCCCGCCCGGCTACGGCCTGGCGCTGGGCGGCGCCGGCAAGGATATGAACGAGGTGTTCGGCGCCATGGGTATCGCGCTGATCGCCGGCATCGGCTTGATGTATTTGATCCTGGTGATGCAGTTCGGTTCCTTCACGGCGCCGATCGCGGTGATGCTGTCGCTGCCGCTGTCGCTGATCGGCGTGGTGGTCGGGCTGCTGCTGACCCATGGCACCATCAACCTGATGAGCCTGATCGGCGTGATCATGCTGATGGGCCTGGTCGCCAAGAACGCCATCCTGCTGCTGGACGCGGCCCGCAAGCGCGAGGAGGAGGGCTATAGCCGCGAGGACGCGCTGATGTACGCCGGCCGCATGCGCCTGCGTCCGATCCTCATGACCACCTTCGCGCTGATCGCCGGCATGTTCCCGGTGGCGCTGGCCTTGGGCGAGGGCGGCGAGTTCTACCGTCCGATGGCGATCGCCATCATCGGCGGCACGATCACCTCGACCTTCCTGACCCTGCTGATGGTGCCGACCTTCTACGACAGCATCGAGATCAGCAAGGACCGCATGATCGCCAAGTTCCAGGGCCGCGCGGAACGCTGGAGCGCGGCGCCGGCGCTGCTGGTGACGCTGGTCGAGGCCTTGCTGACGCTGATCTTCGTGCGTTTGATCTTCCGCTTGATCATGAAGCTGGTGCGCAAGCTGACCGGCAAGGGCGGCAAGCGCGTCGTGCCGGTCGCCACCGCGCTGGACCCGCACTAAGTCATTGTTTTATAAGAAATATTAAGTGATACTAAAAAGGGCCTTCGGGCCCTTTTTTAGTATCGCGCCTCTATTTTAATTAGTTTATAAATGTAGTAAGCTGCGGGCCTTCCCGCGCAAAACCCGGCTGTTGACGGTTCGGCATGGCGCGGGCCCACAGCAACAATAAAACGAGACCCGACCACCATGCAAATCAAACACCTCACCCTGATCATCGCCGCCGCGCTTGGCGCCAGCTCCTTCGGCGCCCACGCGTCCGGCTACCGCTTCGGCTCGCAGAGCTTGTCCGGCCAGGGCACGGCGGACGCCAACGGCGCCGAAGCGGCCGACGCCTCGACCATCTTCTACAACCCGGCCGGCCTGTCGCGCCTGGAAGGCACGCAGATCACCGCCGGCGCCACCGTGGTCGTGCCGCACTCGACCTACAACGACACCGGCTCGACCCGCTTCACCGGCCAGCCCACCAACGGCACGCCGACCAAGGACTACGCGCCGAACGCGGTCACCGCGCCGTCGCTGTACGTCAGCAAGAAGCTCAACGATCAATGGACCGCCGGCCTGGGCCTGTACGTCCCCTACGGCACCAAGCTCGACTACGGCAACACCTGGAGCGGCCGCTACGCGCTGACCAACGTCAAGCTGGAATCGATCACGCTGAACCCGTCGGTGTCGTTCAAGCTGAACCAGCACCACGCCTTCGGCTTCGGCATCGACGCGGAATTCATGAAGGCCGAGCTGGGCCAGGCGGTGGACGTGCCGGGTTCGATCGCCGCGTTGTCGAGCGGCGCCGGCGCGGCCCAGGGCGCGGCGCTGATCAAGCAGATCACCGCGCTGGGCGGCAACGCGGCGCTGCTGCGCTCGACGCAGGACGGCCACGGTTCCAACGACGCCAAGGATTGGGGCTGGGGCTTCAACCTGGGCTATCTGTACACGCTGGACGAGAACACCCGTTTCGGCCTGGCCTACCGCTCGTCGATCTCGCATCAGCTGCGCGGCAGCACGGTGTGGGACTTCTCGCAGGTGACCAGCGATCCCATCGTGAATAAAGTGCTGGCGGCGGCGTCGCACAAGGTCAACTCGGCCGCGCTGGTCACGCTGCGCACGCCGGAAACCGTGTCGGCCAACGTGTTCCACCAGTTCGACTCGAAATGGGCCGGCATGGCGGACGTGACCTTCACCCGCAACAACCGCATGGGCGACCTGGACATCCAGTTCCCCGGCACCACCGAAGGCGCCGAAGTGATCCGCCAGCAGTGGAAGAACACGGTGCGCGTCTCGCTGGGCGGCAACTACACCTACAGCCCGGACCTGACCTTGCGTGCCGGCGTGGCGCACGACGAATCGCCGGTGCAGGGCGCCGAGCTGACGCACCCGGCGCTGCCGGATAGCGACCGCATGCAGTATTCCTTCGGCGCCAACTGGAAGCTCGATGCGCGCTCGTCGATCGACTTCGCCTACAGCTTCCTGGACTTCAAGGACAAGAAGATCAACTACACCAACCAGTGCAATCCGCTGGCGACCACGTGCACCGGCAACGGCGAAACCACGCGCGGCCTGTACCAGACGCATCTGTCGTTGATCGGCCTGTCGTACAACTACAAGTTCTGATTCAAGGGCGGGGGTCAAGTCTGACATTCGTACACGGGCTCTACTGTAGCGACCGCTACAGTAGAGCCCGTGTACGAATGTCAGACTTGACCCCGCCCTTTTTTTATGCCGCCTGGCGTTCGCTGTCGATGGCCAGTTCGGCGTCGCTGTTGAAGACGGCGAGGTCGGTTTCGCCCAGCACCCGACTGGTGACCGCGCCGGCGGTGATCGACCCGCTGACGTTGAGCGCGGTGCGGCCCATGTCGATCAGCGGTTCGATCGAGATCAGCAGCCCGGCCAGCGCCACCGGCAAATTCATCGCCGACAGCACGATCAGCGCGGCGAAGGTGGCGCCGCCGCCGACCCCGGCCACACCCACCGAGCCGATGGTGATGATCGCCAGCAGCGGCGCGATGAAGCCCAGCGTGAACGGGTCGATGCCGACCGTCGGCGCGATCATCACCGCCAGCATCGCCGGATATACGCCGGCGCAGCCGTTCTGGCCGATGGTGGCGCCGAACGAGGCGGCGAAGTTGGCGATGCCTTCCGGCGTGCCGAGCCGCTTGGTCTGCGTCTGCACGCTCATCGGGATGGCGCCGGCGCTGCTGCGCGAGGTGAAGGCGAAAGTCAGCACCGGCAACAGCTTGGCGGCGTAGCGCAGCGGGTTGAGGCCGATGCCGCTGATGATCAGCAAGTGCACGCCGAACATCAGGATCAGCGCGCCGTACGAGGCCAGCACGAAGTCGATCAGGTGCAGGATGTCGGTGTAGCTGGAGGTCGACACCATCTGCGCCATCAGCGCGAACACGCCGTACGGCGTCAGCCGCAGCACCAGCGTGACGATGCGCATGACGATCGCGTGCGCGACCTGGATGAAGCGCTCGAAGGCGGCGAAGATGTCCGGCTTGGTGCCGTGGATACCGACGGCGGCGATGCCGATGAACACCGAGAAGATCACCACCGCGATGGTCGAGGTCTTGCGTCCGCCGGTCATGTCGAAGAAGGGATTGGCGGGGATGAAGCTCAACAACATGCTCGGCAGCGAGATCGCTTGCGCCGCCTCGACCCGGCCCTGCAGGTAGACGCCGCGCGCGATGTCGGCGGCGGAGGCGGTCAGCCCGACCGCGCTGAGGTGGAACACCTTGGCCATCAGGATGCCCAGGCCGGCCGCGATCAGCGTGGTGACCATCAAGGTGCCGATCGTCAGCGCGCTGATCTTGCCCAGCGAGCTGATGCCGTTGAGCTTGAGGATCGCGCCGATGATCGACACCATAATCAGCGGCATCACGATCATCTGCAACAGTTTGACGTAGCCGCTGCCGACGATGTCGAGGTATTCGCCGGTGGTCTTCAGTTCCGCCGCGCCGGCGCCGTAGATGGCCTGCAGCGCCGCGCCCAGCACGATGCCCAGCCCCATGCCGGCGAACACGCGCACCGAAAACGAGGCGTGCCTGCGTTGCAGTGCGTACAGCGCGCCGAGCAGCAGCAGCGCCGCCAGCAGGTTGATGATCACGTTGATTGCCATTGCTTGCCCTTTGCTACATTAATGAATATTTTTAACCGATCGGTCATTCTATCGGGGTTCATCAACATATTGGCTTGCGGAACGCTTCGTTGTTACGAATATTTCGCTATATAACCATGCTATTTTTTCATATAAAAACTTTATTCCAAGTGAGGGCCGGACGAAGTTTAAATACGCCAATGTTTTCATCGCGGCTATAATCGCGGGCAGGTCCGGTCGGTGCCGGGCGTCCCGCCACTATTTATGGATGAGTCGTGATGAAAGTCTTGTTTGCCCTGATGTTGGTTTCGACGGCGGCCTCGGCCAATAACGCGGATCTGTTGAAATGCCGCCAGCTGGAAAACGGCCCGGCGCGCCTGGCGTGCTATAACGCGATTCCGGCCGTGGCCGACAACAGCCCTGCGGCGGCGGCCGCCAGCACAACCGCCGCGGCCGCGGCGATTCCCGGTGCCGTCCCGGCCGCACCGGCACAGGCCCCGGCCGCGCCGGCGACCCGCATGTACGCGATGACCGCGCCGACCCAGGCCGAGCTGGAGCAGATGTTCGGACAGGAGCCGCCGATGCTGAAATCGCTGCGCCTGGAAAAGATCGAGACCTCCATCGTCGGCCAGTTCGACGGTTGGGTGCCCGGCCAGCGCATCCGCCTGGCCAACGGCCAGGTCTGGAAGGTGGTCGACGGCACCGACGACGTGATGGAGGCGCGCGACCCGAAGGTCACCGTCAAGCGCGGCCTGCTGGGCGCGATCTTCCTCGACATCGACGGCGCGCATCGCCTGGCCAAAGTCCAGCGGGTGCAGTAAATATTAGTTGAGCCGGATCTCGAAGCGGGTGCGGCCGTCGCCGGTGGCGGCCAGGCGGTAGCCGAAGCCGTGCCGGTTCAGCACCTCCCGCACGAACAGCAGGCCGATGCCCTGGCCGCCTTTCTTGGTGGTGAAGAAGGGCGTGAACAACTGCCGCGCCGGCACATCGCCCAACAGGTCGCCGCTGTCGATCACCGACAGCCGCACGCCATCCTCCTCCCGCGCCAGCACGAACTCGATCCGCTTGTCTGCGCCGGCGCCGGCCTCCACCGCCTCCATCGCGTTCTTCACCACGTTCAGCAGCGCCTGCTCCATCAAATGCCGGTCCAGCGCGATCGGCGCGATGTCGTCGCAGCGTTGCCAGCCGATGTGGATGCCGCGGCTGCGGCAGGGCTCGCGGTACAGGTAGAGGATGTCGTCCATGATGTCGCGCACCGCGTTCGGGCGTAGCTCCGGCGCCGGCATCTTGACCACGCGCGTGAAGCGTTCGATGAACTCGCCCAGGCTGACGTTGCGGCGCTTGACGGCGACGATGGCGGTGCCAAAGTCTTCGCCGTCGCGTTCGGCCAGCTGGTCGCGGTAGTACATCAGAGAATCGAGCACCGATCCGGTGGCGGCGACGGTGTTGTTGACCTCGTGCGCCAGCACGCGGATCAGCTTGTCGTAAGTGGCTTTCTCCGAGCTTTCCAGCTCCTCGGTCAGCTCCTCGACCAGCAGGAAGTGACGGGCGAAGCCGCGATCGTAGAAGTGGCCGCGCTGGCCCCGGTAGCGGCGGCCGTCGGTGTCGGTCAGCATGCGGCTGTCGCCGAGCGGCAGCGCGTCAAGTTGCGCCAGCAGGCTGAGCGCGTCCTGGCTTGGCCGGCATTGTTCCAGCGTCTTGCCCTTGGCTTGCGCCAGCCCCGGCAGCGCCTGCGCGCTGGCGTTGAGCAGGCTGACGCGGCCGTCGAAGTCGAACACGATGACGGCGCTGGGCGTGGCCTCCAGCAAGCGGTCGAGGAAGCCTTGTTGCTCGCCGATCTGCAGCCGCTCCTGGTACAGCGCGCCCAGCATGGTGTTGAACAGCTGGACCAGCTCGTTGAGTTCGGCGTCATCGCTTTGCTGCAAGCGGGCCGCGTAGTGCTGATCCTGTAGCAGGTCGTGGAAATGGCGCGTGTAGCCTAGCGGCTCCAGCGCACGGCGGACCAGGCGCAGGCCGAGTATCAGGCTTAGCACCAATACCGTCTCCAGCGCCAGCATGGTCAGCGGCGCGTCGCGGAACAGCGGCACCGTGATGCCGAGGAACAGCACATGCGCCGCGATCAGGTAGGCGTACAAACGCCGGCGTAGGCTCATGCGCGGTCACCCCGGCGTGCGCCGGCGCGCATCATGGGCATGGATGGCGGTCGCCGATGCCGGCGGCGAGAATCGTGGCGCGGACTCATGGCCTGCGGTAGCGCCTGCCGGCGGCGAGGGCGGCACGGGCTCATGCGCGGCGGTCGCCGATGCGCGCGCCGTCGCCGGCGTGGCCGAGGTTGCCGTCGCCGTCGGTGGCGTCGGGCGCGGCGCCGAGGCCGTGGCGTTCGAGGCGGCGGTACAGCGCGGTGCGGCTCAGGCCCAGCGTCTTGGCGACGCGCGAGATATTGCCTTGATGCTGATCCAGCGCGTGCGCGATCATGTGGCGCTCGACCTGCTCCAGCGTCATGCCGTCGGTGCCGAGCCGCTGGCCCGGCGAACCGCCGTGCTCGTGCTGCTCGACCGCGATGAAATCGGCTTGGCGCAATTCATCCCCGCCGACCAGCAGCAAGGTGCGCTCCAGCGTCTGCTTGAGCTGGCGGATATTACCCGGCCACGCTTGCGCGCTCAGCCACTCCAGCGCCTGCGGCGCGATGGTGGCCGGCGGCAGGCCATAGCTGGCGGCCACCTCGCCGATGATGTGGCGCGCCAGCAGCGGGATATCGCTGCGCCGCTCGCGCAGCGGCGGCAAGCGGATCGTGATCAGGTTGAGGCGGTAGAACAAGTCTTCGCGGAACTCGCCGCCTGCCACCAGCGACGCCAGCTCGCGATTGGTGGCGGACACCACGCGGATATCGGCGCGCTCGGTGCGGCTGGCGCCGACCGGCTGGTAGCTCTGGTCCTGCAACACGCGCAGCAGCTTGACCTGGTCGGCGCGATTCAGTTCGCCGATCTCGTCGAGGAACAGCGTGCCCTCGTGCGCGCTGGCGACGTGGCCCTTGCGGTCGGCCTTGGCGTCGGTGAAGGCGCCGCGCACGTGGCCGAACATCTCGCTTTCGAACAGCGACGGCGTGATCGCGCCCATGTTGATCTTGACGATGGGCCGCGCCGCGCGCGGGCTGTTGCGGTGGATCGCGTCGGCTATCAGCTCCTTGCCGCAGCCGCTTTCGCCGAGGATCAGCACCGGCGCGCGCGTGGCCGCCACCTGGCCGATGGTCGACAGCACTTTCAGCAAACGCGGATGCTCGCCGATGATGCCGCTGAAATCGAACTTCGCGTCCAGCGCCCGGCGCGAGGACGGGTGGTTGGTGCCAGCCGGCGCCGGCTCGGCGCTCTCCAGCGTGGCGTGGATCAGCGCCGCCAGTTGCGTGTTGTCCCATGGCTTGGTGAAGAAGTTGGCGGCGCCGGCCTGCACGCCGCGCACCGCCAGCGCGATCGAGCCCCAGGCCGTCATCAGCAACACCGGCAGTGCGGGCCGCGCCTGCTTGATGTCGGCGAGCAGGCGCAAGCCTTCCTCGCCGCTGGTGTGCAGCGAAAAGTTCATGTCCTGCAGCACCAGGTCCACCTGTTCTTGCGCCAACAGCGCCAGCGCCTGGGCCGGATCGTCGCGGCACAGCGGCTCGAAGCCGGCTTGCTTGAGCAGCAGCGCCAGCGATACCTGGACCGCGCTGTCGTCGTCGACGACCAGGATGCGTTGCTTACGGGATGAGTCCATCGAATCAAACAGCCTTATTCATAGTGCAGCGCCTGTGTCGGACTGAGGCGCGCGGCGCGCCAGCCGGGGTAGAGCGAACACAGCAAGGATAGCAGATAGATCACGCCCGCCGATAGCGCCGCCGACGACGCGAACACCATCCAGTTCAGGCTTTCGCCGAACACGCCGGTCAGCGGCAGTTGCACCAGCAGCACCAGCGCCACGGCGATCGCGCCGGTGCTGAGCAGCAGCTGCTCGGCGATGATCTGGCGGTAGATGGCGCCGGCGTTGGCGCCCAGCGCGCGCCGCAGGCCGATCTCCGGGATGCGCAGGGTGGTGTTTTGCCACAGCACGCCGAACAGGCCGAAGGCCACCATCACCAGCAGGAACGCGGCGATCACCGCCATGATCGTCAGCGGAACCATCTGCAGGCTCAGCATCGACTTGCGGCCTTCGCTCAGCGGCACGATGACGTACGACCACTCGCCGTGCAACTGCTTGAGTCGCGTGTTGAGCTTGCTTTCAAAAGCGCGCGGCGTGCCCGGCTTGAGCTTGAGCATGATGGTCATCGCCGGGTTCTTGCCGACGCCGGGGATGAAGCGCGGCAGCATGAATTCGACCGGGTCCATGTATTCGCCGTGCGAACGGAAATGCTCGACCACGGCGCTGACGCGGTAGCGCTGCGGCGGCTTGTCGTTCTTGTCCTCGGCTTCGATGTAGACCTGGCCGACGGCGGATTTGCCGGGGAACAGCTTGTCGGCCAGGCGCCGGTTGATGACCACCGGCGCGGCGTCGGCGGCGTCGTCCGCGCTGGAGAACCAGCGGCCCTCGGCCGGCGCCATGTCCATCGCGGCGAAGAAATCGTCGGTCACCGCCAGCGCGTCGACGACGAGCTTGTTGCCGCCGTCCGGCAGCGCGTACTTGCCGGTCCAGCGCGACATCTCATACGGCGCGAACGAGGTGAACGCCACTTTCTCCACTTCCGGCAGATCCAGCAGGCCGCGCTTGAGGCTGTCGTACATGGCGGCGTCGTTGGGAATGTCCTGCGCCGCGCGGATGCCGACCGACCATTGGTCGCGCCAGGCGTAGCCGGTCGGCAGCTGGTACAGCTGGTAGTTGCGGGTGGCGAAGGCGGCGACGGCGAACACGATCAGGAAGGCCAGCAGGATCTCCAGGCTCAGCATCATGTTCCTGGATTTGCGCTTCCAGATCAGCTTTAACAAATGGCGCAGCATTACGCGTTTCCTTTCAAGGCGTGGACCGGATCGAGCCGGGACATTTTCCAGGCGGGGATGACGCCGGACAGCACGCCGAACACCAGCGTGATCAGCAGGCCGTAGCCGAACACGGCGAGGTTGAGCTGCACCTTCAGGTAGGGAATCAGGCCCGAGCCCTCCAGCCACCACAGCACGCCGGCGGAACCGGCCAGGCCGAGCACGCCGCCGGCCAGGCACAGCAGCACGTTTTCCAGCACCAGCTGCGCCACCAGTTGGCGGCTGGTGGCGCCGAAGGCCTTGCGCACGCCGATTTCGCCGCTGCGCTCCATGATGCGGCCGACGTTCAGGTTGATCAGGTTCAGCGCCGGCAAGGTCATGAACAGCAGCATCAGCGCGACGATGATCGCCAGCAGCTTGCCGGCGCCGGAATCCTCGGTCCGGCTGGCGAGTATGGTGCGCGCGAACAGCTCCAGCTTGGAGTCGCCCCAGATGCGCGTGATGTTGAACTGGGTCGGGTCGTCGTACACCACCGTCTTGGCGATGCGGATGATGTCCCGCTTGATGGCCGGCAGGTCTTCCGCCTTGCGGGCCAGGATCATCGCGGTGTAGCCGCCGAACATCGCGTTGCGGTAGTTGGTCGACGGCTGCGTCGTGACCGGCACCCACATGTCGGCGAAGGCGTTGACGTGCAACTCGTCCTCGACCACGCCGATGACGCTGAAGACCTGGCCGCCGGCGCTGAATTTCTGGCCGAGGTAGGGCAGGCCGGGAAACAGCTTGCGCGCGGTGGACTGGTTTAGCACCGCGACCATGCGCCCCTGGTCGACGTCGTCGCTATTGAACAGGCGGCCGGAGACGACCTTGAAGTCGAGGATGCGCCAGTATTCGGCGTCGGTGTGGCGCAGCAGCACGTCGCTGACCCGGTCGTTCTGGTAGACCGACACCGATTGCGGGAAGCTGCTGGCCGAGACCGCCTCCACGCCTTGCATCGGTTTCAGGTATTTATCGATCAGCTTGTAGCCCAGTGTGCCGTTGCGCATGCCGCCCTTGTCGGTGTGGCTGGACTGCATCATGAGCATTTGCACGAAGCGTTCGCTCTTGCCTTCGACACCGGTGGGGGTGAAGGTGTTTTGCAGCAGCGCGGTGACGACCATCAGCACCACCAGCGTCAGCACGATGCACAGCAGGTTGATCGCGGTGAACAGCTTGCGGCGCATGAAGACTTTCCACGCGGTCAGCAGATAATGTCGGAACATGCGAACTCCTTAAGCGACCAGCTGGCCGTCGAACACGCGCACGATGCGGCCGGCCATCCTGGCCTCCTGCTCGTTGTGGGTGACCATCACCACGGTCGTGCCTTCGCTGTGCAGCTTGAGCAGGATGTCCATCACCTCTTGGCCCATCTTGCTGTCCAGGTTACCGGTCGGCTCGTCGGCGAGCAACACCTGCGGCTGGCCGACGATGGCGCGGGCGATCGCCACGCGCTGCTGCTGGCCGCCGGACAATTGGTTGGGGTAATGGTCCATGCGCGCGCCGAGGCCGACTTTTTCCAGCGCCTCGCGCGCCAGCCGCCGGCGCTTCTTGGCCGAGACGTCGCGGTACAGCAGCGGCAGCTCGACGTTGTCGATCACGCGCAGGTCGTTGATCAGGTGGAAGCTCTGGAAGATGAAGCCGAAGGTGCTGTTGCGCAGCTTGGCGACGTGCTTGTCCTTGTACGACGCCACCGGCGCGCCATCGATGTGGATGGCGCCGGCGCCGGGCCGGTCGAGCAGGCCGATCAGGTTGAGCAGCGTGCTCTTGCCGCAGCCGCTCGGGCCCATCAGGCAAACGAATTCGGATTTCCCGACATGCAGGTCGATGTCTTTAAGGGCCAGGGTTTCGACCTTGTCGGTCTGGTAGGTTTTGCTGACGTTTTGCAGGCGGATCATGGAAGCCCTTTCGTTATTGCGCGACGCGGACGCTGTCGCGTTCCTTGTAGCGGCTGGTGTCGGAGATGATGAGGTGGTCGCCGGCGCGGGCGCCGGAGAGGATTTCGACGGACTTGCCGTCGCTGGCGCCGATGTCGAGGGTGGTCTTGCGGGCGACGCCGTCGCGCACCACGAACACGTCCTGCGGGCCGCGGCCGTTGAAGGCGGGGCCCTGGTCGGCAAGCAGCGTGTTTTTCTTTTGCTCGGTGACGATGTTGACCTCGACCCGCAGCTTGTTGCGCAGCATGGCGTGACTCGGCTGGGCCAGCGTGACCAGGAGCTTGACGGTGCCGTTCTGGATTTCCGGAAGCACGGTCTGCACCTCGCCTTCCAGCTTGACGTTGCCTTGTTCGACCAGCACCTTCTGGCCGGCGCCCAGCGCGCGGGCATGGAAGTCGGACAGCGAGGCCTCGACCTTATAGTTGTTCAGCTCGGACACCTTGGCCACCAGCTGGCCGGTCGCCACGCTGGCGCCCTCGTCGGCGAGCAGCCAAGTCAGCATGCCGGAGAAGGGCGCGCGCACCTGGGTTTGCGCCAGCAGCTCCTGCTGTTGAAGCAGCTGTTTTTGCAGGATATTTTTTTGCAGCCGCGCGCCCTCGATATTGCTGGAGGTGACGCGCTTGCTATCGTCGATCTGTTCGTGCTGCTGGCGCAGCTGGATCTGGTTGCGCTTGACGTTGAGTTCGGCGGTCAGCAAGTCCTCGGCCGAGACGCCGCCGGCCTTGCGCAGCGTCTGGTAGCGGCCGAGCTTGACTCGGGTGGCCTCCAGGTCAAGTTCCAGCAGCTCGATGGCGCTGACCAGTTGCTTGCGTTTCTGCTCCATCTCAAGGGTCAGCGCGAGGATGCGGTTTTCCTGCTGCGCCAGTTGCTCCTTGATCGCGTCGATGGCCAGCAGGATGGTGCGGTTGTCCAGCTCCAGCAGCGGCTCGCCGGCCCGCACCTGTTGGCCGAGCTTGGCGTGCACCTTGGCGACGCGGGTCTGGATCGGGCTCGACACGAGTTCCTCGTGGACCGGGATGACGATGCCGGCGGCGTTGATGGTGTTGGCGATATCGCCGACGCGGACCTCGGCCAGCATGACGCCGGCGGCGTCGATGCTGGGCGCGACGGCGCGGTTGATGCCCCACGCGGCGGCGCACAGCGTGGCGAGCAGGGCTGCGATGGCGAACGCGGTCTTGCGCCGGCGGCGGGCGATGAGGCTGGGGTTGAGGGCTTGGTCCATACGACCTCTATTGCAAGCCCCGTGCCATACGTTTGATTTAAAGACAAAGCCTTGCAAATCAGGGGCCTAGCCTAGAGAGCGAGGTCGCGCCGCGCATCCCGGTTGCCCGCCTCCGCGCACCACCGTCCGGAAACGGACACGTCTTGAAAGGATGAATTATGGAATCGCTTCAGTTTCTTGCCTGGATTATCGTGCACATCGCTATTCCGATATTCGCACCGATTGCATTACTGCCGCTGTTGGCTTTGAGCCGCACATTCCGATTGTCGGTCAACGGCGTTGTCTACAACGCCGTCAAAAATGGCCAACTGCTGTGGGCAGGAATTGCGATGTGCGCTGGGACTTGTTATGAGATCGCCCTATACTTAGGAAATGCTTCACCGCTGGGTCGTTCGATGGCATGGCTGGGATTGAGCGCATGCATATTCGTCATTACGTTTTCTGCTGTGTTGGTCATGCTTGGCGCGATAGATGGCCTCGATGAAGGCGGCGACGCGTATCGCGAGGAGCCGTCTAGAATAATGGTGATATCGATTTTGCTCACGGCCGCCGCCGCCGGCGTATTTGGCGGTGCTCACTATCTGATCGCAGTGAATTAGTGGAGGGGTATCATGATCAAATTGCTTGATGTTTTTTTTGAATACGTCGCTGTGCGCGAACACCGCGAGCGGTTGATGACGCGACTTGGGATTATTTCTATCTTGATGTCCGCTAGCTATGTGATAGCGGTTATTGCTTACGTCAATATGCGCTAAGTTTCCGCCACGCAGTGCGGCGGCGGCTCTGTCACCACTTTCGACATCGGCGGCGCTTATGTGCTGACCGATAACATGCATGTCGACGCCGCCGTGTCACATGCCCTCAGCAAGAACAAGCCGGACTGGAGCTGGACCGCCGGCGTCTCCATTAAGTTTTAAGCGTCAAGCCGCAGCCAACCGGCCGCCGCGTGGCGCGACCAGCACCAGCTTGGTCTGCTTGCGCTTGTCGTTGACAACGGCCGGTGCCGCGCCGCGATCCGACGCCAGCTTGAATACGCCCACCAACTGCACCAGCTGGTGCGCTTGATCCTGCTGGGCCTCTGCGGCCGCCGCCGCTTCCTCGACCAGCGCCGCGTTCTGCTGCGTCACGGTGTCCATCTCGGCGATCGCCAGGTTGATCTGCTCGATGCCGGCTTCCTGCTCCCTGGTGGCGGTGCTGATCTCGCCCATGATGTCGGTGACGGA
>Ga0247815_10001774_pt1 | contig 16358 bp, 18 predicted proteins | sample UWRJL194509B1_FD_181014 | JGI IMG/M metagenome (GOLD analysis project Ga0247815, IMG submission 181014) | Plant litter microbial communities from Arlington Agricultural Research Station in Wisconsin, United States - UWRJ-L194-509B-1 | ecosystem: Environmental > Terrestrial > Plant litter >...
GCCGTAGCGGGCGCGGATTTCGCGCGCGGCGCTGAGCACGCCCAGCTCGGACACCGTCTCGGCCGAGTAGGCGATGTACGGCGAGTACAGCAGCCGCGGCTGCGCCAGTTCGCTCAGCAGCAGCTTGACCTTGGCGTCCTCGTCCAGCGACGAGTAGTCGGCTTGGCCGCCGGCCTTGCTGAACAGCTCGCCCAACACGCGTTCGTGGATGTCGGACGACTGGCGCATGTCCAGCGAGGCCAGGTGGAAGCCGAAGATGTCGGCCGCGCGCTTCAAGGTCGACAGGCGAGGGTGGATCAGCACCGCGCCGTGGTTGGCGGTCAGCGAGTCGATCAGCACTTGCAGGTCGGCGGCGAATTCGGCGGCGCCGGCGTACGGCTCGGCGTGGCCGACTTCCTTGCGCAGGATGTTGGTCGCGCCCAAGGCGCGCGCGGTGCTGGCCAGCCGCGCGTAGACGCCGATCAGCGCGCGGCGGTAGGGCTCGTCGGCGCGGTGGTCGGAGGTGTCCGGCGACTGGTCGGCCAGCGCCTGCAAGGCCGGGCTGCAGCCGACCATCAAGGTCGAGATCGACAACTCGGCGCCCAGCGTGTGCGCCTCCTCCAGGTAGAAGTCGAGGATGGTGGTGGCCTGGCGCGTCAGCGCGTGCTGCATGGTGCCACCGTTGACGTTGGGATTGCCGTCGCGGTCGCCGCCGATCCAGCTGCCCATCTGCACGTAGGGCGCGCCGATCGGCTCGGTCGTGCCGTCGCCGTAATGCGCGGCGATGTCGCTCTCGATGTCGTCGTACAAGCCCGGCAGTTCGCGCAGGAAGGTGATGCGGTAGTAGGACAGCGCGTTTTCGATCTCGTCGGCGACCGTCAGCTTGGAGTAGCGCAGCATGCGGGTCTGCCACAGCGTGGCGATGCGCGCGCGCAGCAGGTGCATATTGGCCGCCTGCTCCTTCGGCGTCAGCGGCAGGTCGCGCTCGGCCAGCAGGCGGGCGATGTCGTGCTCGGCGTCGAGGATGGATTTGCGCTGCACCTCGGTCGGGTGGGCGGTCAGCACCGGCGCGATCAAGGCCTGCTGGAAGAACTCGCCGACGGTCTCCTGGCTGACGCCGGCCTGCTTCAGCTTGCACAGCGCGAAGTTGACGCTGCCTTGTTGCGGGTTCGAGCCGGCCAGCAGATGGGCGCGGCGGCGGCGGATGTGGTGCTGGTCTTCCGCGATGTTGGCCAGGTGCGAGAAGTACGAGAACGCGCGCACCACCGAAATGGTCTGCTCGCGGGTCAGGATCTTCAGCATGCCGTCCAGTTCCTTGGCGGCGCCGGCGTCGGCCTCGCGGCGGAAGCGCACCGCCGTCTGGCGGATGGTCTCGACCACGGCGTAGACTTCCTCGCCCTCCTGGTCGCGCAGCACGTCGCCCAGCAGCCGGCCCAGCAGGCGGATATCTTCCTTCAGCGGGGCATCCTTGTCGACGACGGGTTGTTGTTCCGCCGTTTGATCATTCGTTGAACTAGTTTGTTTTGCCATGGGATAAACACAAAAGGTGAAATGTCGGTGCAAAGGCTGGTAGCCGGTTCTGCGAGAAGGTGAGCATGATAAAATTTGTGATCTTAAACACGCGCGATTTACTGGCCTGCGCCGGTGAGCGTCAGCTACAGCGAAAGAATTGATGTCGAAAATATCGGAATTACTACAAAATCCTCCGTCCACATTGGTGATTGCTTCGCGTGAAAGCCGCCTTGCCATGTGGCAGGCCGAGCATGTACGCGATCGCTTGACTTTATTATATCCTCAGTGCGATATCAAAATTGTAGGAATGTCGACAAAAGGCGACCAAATTTTGGATCGCACGCTGTCGAAGGTGGGCGGCAAGGGCTTGTTCGTGAAAGAACTTGAAGTCGCGATGGCCGAAGGCCGCGCCGACCTGGCCGTGCACTCGCTCAAGGACGTGCCGATGGAGTTGCCGGAAGGATTCGCCCTGGCCGCCGTGCTGGAACGCGAAGACCCGCGCGACGCCTTTGTCTCCAACGACTACGCGTCGCTGGACGCATTGCCGGCCGGCGCCGTGGTCGGCACCAGCAGCCTGCGCCGCCAGGCGCTGATCGCGGCGCGCTACCCGCATCTGGTGATCAAGCCGTTGCGCGGCAACCTCGACACCCGCCTCGGCAAGCTCGATCGCGGCGACTACGCGGCCATCATCCTGGCCGCCGCCGGCCTGATCCGCCTCGGCCTGCCGGATCGCATCCGCGCCTACCTCGATCCGGCCAGCAGCCTGCCGGCGGCCGGGCAGGGCGCGATGGCGATCGAGATCGCCGAGCGCGACGACGGCATCGACCTGATGGCGATCCTGGCGCCGCTGAACCACGAAGCCACCTCGCAAGCCGTCACGGCCGAGCGTAAAGTATCGAAAGTCTTCGGCGGCAGCTGCCAGGTGCCGCTGGCCGCGTTCGCCACCGTCGACGCCGGCCAGATGCATTTGCGCGCCATGGTCGCCACGCCGGACGGCCTGCGCATGGCCAGCGCCGAGGTCAGCGGCCCGGCCGCCGATCCCGAAGCCTTGGGCGAGCAGGTCGCCGAGCTGTTGCGCGCGCAGGACGCGGTCGACATCCTGGCCGCGTGCCTGAGCGAAGCGGCGCAGGAGGAGGCCGACGCCCGGTCCGCCACGCTGGCCGCGCCCGCTTCGGACGCCTGACCCGGGGATGACCGGCGCCGTCGTCATCACCCGTCCCCTGGCGCAGGCGCGGCCGCTGGCGGCCCGCGTCGCCGCGATGGGCCGCGAGGTGGAATTGTTGCCGCTGCTGGACATCGCGCCGCTGGACGACACCGCGCCGTTGCGCGCGGTGCTGGCCCGCCTATCTGAATATGCGATGGTGGCCTTCGTCTCGCCCAACGCCATCGACGCCACGTTCACTTATATTAAGCGGTGGCCGGACGGCGTCACGCTGGCGGTGCTGGGCGAGGGCAGCCGCGCCGCGCTGGCCGCGCACGGCGTCACGCCGGACACGGTCGACATCGTCAGCCCGGCCGACAGCGCCCACAGCGACACCGAACACCTGCTGCAAACGCTGGACCTGGCCGCGCTGCGCGGCCGGCCGGTGCTGATCATCCGCGGCGAGAGCGGCCGCGAGCTGATGGCCGACGGCCTGCGCGCGGCCGGCGCCGTGGTCGACGTGGTGCCGGCCTACCGGCGCTCGGTGCCGCCGCTGACGCCGGCGTTGGCGGCCACGCTGCGGCGCCTGCTGGCGCGGCAAAACGACTGGATCATCACCAGCTCCGAAGCGCTGCGTGGTTTATGCGCGTTACTGGCCGAATTGGATATTGAGCACCCCGACGCATTGCAGCAGAATAGCGTTGTATTGATGCAACAACAGCATTTGATCGTTCCGCATGCCCGAATTGCCGAAACGGCAAACAATTTAGGATTTTCAAGACTGACGCTCACCGGATCAGGCGACGAACGCCTGCTGGCCGCGTTACAATCACGCCTATGAACGATTTGCCTACATTACCCGACCCCGTCGTCTCGACCGCCAAAGCCACCGAGACCCCGCCCGCGCCGCTGTCGCCGCAGCCAGAGCCCGGCTTGCTCGACACCCTGCGGCAGCCGCAAATGCTGCTGGTCGGCATCCTGGTGCTGGCGATCCTGCTGGCCGGCCAGACTTGGTCGTCGCACGCTCGTGTCAACAAGCTGCGCGAAGAGATGGCGCTGCGCCTGCAAAAGGGCGACGTCTTCAACGCAGAGACCGGCGCGCTGGCGCGTGCGGTGCAGGAAAACACCAAGGAACTGCAGGTCAAGGTCGCGCTGCTGGAAGGCAAGCAGCAAGAGGCGCAAAGCCAGCAACTGGCGCTGGAGCAGCTGTACCAGGACCTGTCGAAGAACCGCGACGAGTGGGCGCTGACCGAGATCGAGCAAGTGCTGTCGACCGCCAGCCAGCAGCTGCAACTGGCCGGCAACGTGCCGGGCGCGCTGATCGCGCTGCAAAACGCCGACCGCAGCCTGTCGCGTTCGGACAAGCCGCAATTCATCACCATCCGCCGCGCCATCGGCCGCGACACGGAAAAACTCAAGGCCCTGCCGAGCGTCGATTCGGTCGGCGTGGCGCTGCGCCTCGACAGCGCGATCGCGCAGATCGACACGCTGCCGATGCTGTCGGACGAAAAGCCGACGCTGCCGGCGCCGCCGGAAAAGAAAAGCAAGGCCAAGGGCGCCGGCAAGGACGGCAAGCCGGCCCCGGCGCCGGCGCCGACCAGCCCGTGGCTGCTGGCCGTGCAAAACACCTGGAACGGCTGGAGCGGCGAGATGTGGACCGACGTGCGCCAGCTGATCCGCGTGCGCAGCGTCGAGACGCCGGACGCGCTGATGCTGTCGCCGACGCAGTCCTACTTCCTGCGCGAAAATCTGAAGCTGCGTTTGCTCAACGCCCGCATGGCGCTGTTGTCGCGTAACGAGACCGCGTTCCGCGCCGACCTGATCGCGGCGCAGGAAGCGCTGGTCAAGTATTTCGACACCCGCGCCAAATCGACCCAGACCGTGCAGGCGCTGCTGCGCCAGGTGCAGAGCAGCAATCTGGCGATCGAGATGCCGACCTTGTCCGACAGCCTGAGCGCTGTGCGCAACTACAAAGCGAAGCCCTAGACATGCGTTTATTTCTCTGGATAGTCGCATTGATGGCCGCCGCCATCGGCATCGCCGTGACGGCGCGGTTTAATCCCGGCAACGTGGTGCTGTTCTACCCGCCGCACCGGATCGACCTGTCGCTGAACTTCTTCGTGATGCTGGTCGCGGCGCTGTTCGTGTTCCTGTACATCTTGATCCGCGCCTTCCGCGCCACCGTCAAGATGCCGGGCAAGGTCGCCGCCTACCGCCAGCACAAGCGCGAACGCGACGGCAACAAGGGTTTGCGTGAAGCGCTCAAGGCGCTGTTCGAAGGCCGTTTCGGCCATGCCGAAAAAGCCGCGATCCGCGCCGCCGAGCTGCCGGAAAACGCCGGCGTCGCCGCGCTGATCGGCGCCCGCGCCGCGCACCGCATGCGCCAGGGCCAGCGCCGCGACAACTGGCTGGCGCGCATCGCCGACGACAACGTCATGAAGACCGCGCGCCTGATGACGATGACCGAGTTGCTGGTCGACGACCATCAGCCGGAGGCGGCGCTGGAGGCGGTGCGCGAGCTCAACACCAGCGGCACGCGCCACATCCACGCGTTGCAGATGTCGTTGAAGGCGCAGCAGCAAGCCAAGAACTGGCCGGAAGTGCTGCGCCTGGTGCGCTCGCTGGACAAGCACCGCGCGCTGCATCCGGCGCTGTCGTCGCGGCTGCGCGAGCTGGCCTACGACGACCTGCTGGCCGACAGCGCGCACGACGCCGAATCGTTGCTGCGGGTCTGGTCGACGGTGCCGAATGCCGATCGCGTCAAGCCCTACGTGGCCTGCCGCGCCGCGACCGCCTTGAACGCGCGCGGCCTGCACGACGAAGCGCGGCTGGTGGCCGAGGAATCGCTGGCCGCCGACTGGGACGACCGCGTGGTGCGCGCCTACCGCGAAGCGGCGGCGCCGGCCGGCTCGGCGGCCTTGCTGGTGCAGATCGAGCATTGCGAAAAATGGATGCACAGCCGTCCGACCGACGCCGAGCTGGCGCTGACGCTGGGTTCGTTGTGCCTGAAGCAGAAACTATGGGGCAAGGCGCAGCGCTTCCTGGAGCAGGCGCTGTCGGACGCGTCCGATCCGCGCATGGTGCGCGAATCCCACCTCAAGCTGGCGCAGCTGCACGAAGCGCTGGGGCAGCAGGAAGAGGCGGGCAACCACTACCGCCAATGCGCGCTGGCCACCATCCTTTAAGTACTCCGTGAAAGACCGCCTTAATGGCGGTTTTTTTACTTTACCTCAAGTGGTAATCTGAGAGTTTTTTATTGTAGGCAACTAGATGCACGAAGCGCTGGAGTAATGGCAGGGGCTGGTATCATTCTGTTGAACCCGTTGATCACCATGCCTCAATAAAGCCCGTCCTTGTGACGGGTTTTTTTATTGCTCTTCTTGCTTCTTGCTTGGATATTTTTTTCGGGTATCCAGAAACGACCATATGGAAACACTAGCACCCACGATGGTCGCCATGAGCCCGATGCAATAGAGAAAAATGTTCATCTTGAGTTCCGTTTAGAGAGGCGATGAAACACGGAGAAGCCGAGTGCTGTGGACCAAGTGGCTACAATGATGCTCATGCTTAGCATTACATTGGCCTCGATTAAGTCCGGGTTTTTCTCACCAATAATAGTAATCGCAAAAAGCGCGCTGTATAGTGTGATAAAGAAAAGCGACGAGCCATTTTGCAGTGTTTTCCAGTCGCGGTCCTTGACCGATAGATGTTCCAATTCGTTGATCATTGATGCGTGAAGGACAAGCCCCAAGATCAGAAAGTCTGCCGCATTGAGTGCGTTGACTTTGCCGGGCGCGGTCGTGATCCATACGAGCAATCTGGTCGCCATTGGGATCAGACCCACAACCAGCGTATAAGACAACCATTTACTTTTAGAATTATTCATATCGGCCGTCGTCCCCAAACCTTCAGTGTAGGCAAATCGCCGCGCCGCGCTATTGAGTTCGCTCATCCAGGCGAACTGCGCAGCGTAGGCTCCGACCGGGGCACGGGGTGGATTCCTACTTTCCAGGTGGCAGTGGCATGAAACAATCGAGCTTTACCATATTACCGGGAGTGCGATCATGAATGTCTCTATCATCAAGGCCATCGGCGCGGCGGGATTTTGTCTTGCCGCCGGCGTCGCGCTGGCGCAAACGCCGCCGTCGACGCCCAAGGACGCGGTCCAGCCGACCGGCACCACTGGCGCCACGGCGTTTCAGCCGCATGGCTCGGCGCGCGGCGAGGTGGAGGCGGGCAGCGCCCAGAACGGCAACGCCGGCATGCAGCAGCCGGCCAAGCCGGGCTTCGACAACAAGCCGCCCAAGGGTGCCAAAGCGAATTGCCATCGCCCGCAAGGCGGTGTGGACGCCAGCGGCGGTGAAAACATCGCCTCGTCCAGCAAGGAAAACACCGCCTGCACCGGCAAGGCCGACAAGAAAGCCAAGCGCGATTAGCAAGCCGCTGTGGTGCGCTGCACAAGCGGCCTGGAGTTCGCTATAATTGCGCGGTTAAACATTCGACAGCACTCCACGAGGAAACCCCATGAGCTTGAACAAAGTGTCTTCCGGCAAAGATCTGCCCAACGATTTCAACGTGATCATCGAAATCCCGATGAACGCCGATCCGATCAAATACGAAGTCGACAAGGAATCCGGCGCGATCTTCGTCGATCGTTTCATGGGCACCGCCATGCACTACCCGTGCAACTACGGCTATGTGCCGAACACCCTGTCCGACGACGGCGACCCGGTCGACGTGCTGGTGATCACCCCGTTCCCGCTGTTCCCAGGGGTGGTGGTGCGCTGCCGTCCTATCGGCGTGCTGAAAATGACCGACGAATCCGGTGAAGACGCCAAAGTGCTGGCCGTGCCGGTCGACAAGGTTCTGTCGATCTACAGCCACTGGCAGAAGCCGGAAGATCTGAACGAGCTGCGCCTGCGCCAGATCCAGCACTTCTTCGAGCACTACAAAGACCTGGAAAAAGGCAAATGGGTCAAGATCGACGGTTGGTACGGTCCGGAAGATGCCAAGAAGGAAATCCTGAACGGCGTCGCCGCTTACCAGAAGGAAGCGCCTGCGGCGTAAGCCCGTAGCGCTGAGTCGCAAAGCCCCGCAAGGGGCTTTTTTTATGCCTCGCGTGGTTCGCCGGACGCCGCCTCGGCTTCGCGCCGCAGCCGCGACATGTATTGCGGCGTGATGCCCAGGTAGGAGGCGATGGCGCGCTGCGAGATGCGCGCCTCCAATCCCGGATATTCCTCGCGGAACGCCGCCAGCCGCTCTTGGGCCGAGGTTTCGCCGTTGGTGTAGGCCCGTTGCGCCAGGCTCTGCAGGCCGTGCATGGCGATGTGCAGATGGTAGTGCCGCATGACCTCGTGCTGCGCGCGCAGCTCGCACGCCAGCCGCCAATCCAGCGTGAAACCGTGGATCGGTGTCTCGGCGACCAGGAACTGCACCGACGGCTGGCCGGTTTCGCCGTTGATCAGGTCGGTCAGGGTGGTGGCCGATTCGCCCTCGCGATAAAAGCGCAGCGTCACCTCGACGCCGTCGCGGTTGAAGAAGCCGCTGCGCGCCACGCCGCTGGCCAGCCAATGCACTTGCGTGGCCGGCACGCCGGCCCGCTGCAGGAACTCGCCCTTGCGCGCGTGAAACGGCCTGGCGATGCTCGCCAGCAGATTGCTGACATTGATGTACGACTCTTCGCTGACGTCGATCCGCTTCATGGTGGCGGATTTAAAGCGGTTACGTTGTTTTATAAAGTCTGCATTCATTCTTTGCTTGCCACGTTCCTAGAAAACCCTCCAAGGGGGCATAGAGTATAGGCCCGATTGAAATTGCTGTGAAGCAAACTGGTTTCATCCGAAGACAGATAGTTGACACGGCTGTCATTTTACAGCCGTGCGCGAATCGGTGTTTTTCGACAGGGATGTAGGGGCGGCCGTGGCGCGTTTAGCGCGGCAGGGAGATGATTTCGCCGAGGCCGGAATGGTCGTGGCGCTGGCCGAACACGCGTTCCAGTTCGACCTGGGCGAATTCGCCGGTGCAGTGGCCGGCGGCGACGCGCTCGATATGCCAGCGCTGCTGGAAGTTGTTGACCACCTCGGTCACCTGCTGGTCGCTTTTGTCGACCAGGTGCAGTCCGCCGACGATGGTGTAGATGCGCTGGTCGAATTGCGCCGCCGCCTCCAGGATGCGCTCGATGCCGGGATGCGAGCAGCCGACGATGACGGCCAGGCCTTGCGGCGTCTTGATCGCCAGCGACAGCTCGTTCAGTTCCAGCGTGCCCTTGCTGTCGGAGACGGTGCGGACCAGGAACAGCCCCGGCGCGATCTCCACCGATTTATCGATCAGCGTGAACTTGGTGCCGGGCCACGGCGAATCGATGGTCAGGTTTTCCGGCGGCTTGCCGTTGAAGTAGCGCAGGTCGGCGGTGATGCCGGGCGCGTTGCGCAACAGCGCCTTGGCCTCCGGCGTCGAACAAGATGCGCTTGCCGCCGTATTCGACCAGCGCCGAATAACCCCAGCCGCGTTCCAGCTCGGAAGCCTTGCCGAAGGCGTCGTAGATCACGGTGACGCGGGCCGGCGCCTCGGCGGCGCCGGCGGAGCCGAGGCCGAGGCAGGACAGCCCCGCCAACAATACCAACAAGCGTAACAATTTCATCTGCGGCCTTTCGATATGGAAGTTTTCTCCATTCTGCGCGGCCGCATGATTTTATTCCAAGGCTATTTCCGCATACCCTTATCGGTTTTGTGCGCGATCAGCAGGCGCCGATTATCCGAACAGCTTGGCGGCGGTCTTGCCGATCAGTTCGCCCTGGTGGCGGGCGCCGCCCAAGTCGATCTCGCTGGGCTGGCGCTGGCCGGCGCCGCCGGCGATGGTGGTGGCGCCGTAGGGGCTGCCGCCGACGATTTCATCCAGCGACATCTGGCCTTGATAGCTGTACGGCAGGCCAACGATGGTCATGCCGAAGTGCAGCAGGTTGGTGATAATGGAAAACAAGGTCGCCTCCTGGCCGCCATGCTGGGTGGCGGTCGAGGTGAACGCGCCGCCGACCTTGCCGTTCAGCGCGCCGCGCATCCACAGGCCGCCGGCCTGGTCGAGGAACGCCGCCATCTGCGACGGCATGCGGCCGAAGCGGGTCGGCGCGCCGATGATGATGGCGTCGTAGTCGGCCAGTTCCTCCACCGTGGCGATGGGCGCGCTCTGTTCCAGCTTGAAATGCGCGCCTTTCGCGATCTCCTCCGGCACCGTCTCCGGCACGCGCTTGACGTCGACCATGGCGCCCGCCGCGCGCGCGCCCTCGGCGACCGCGCCGGCCATCGCTTCGATATGCCCGTAGGACGAGTAATACAACACCAGAACTTTTGCCATAACCATCTCCAAAATTGTCGTCAATGAAAAACCGGGGTAACGCGCATCAGGATAGGGGATTCGGGCGGCGCCGTCCTCCCGCCTATGGCCTAGCCCAGGCGGCAACGCAAGGCGCGGCGTCATTCGCAACCAAAAGATGAAAGTCAAACGACCGCGCGTGGATTGTGGATGTGGCCGCGAGTTTGTACAGTGGCACATTTCGATTCCGTGAGACGACGATGGACAGCATGGATATGGAGGTGTTGCAGGCATGCGTGCAATGGCGGCGCGACGGCCACGCCTGCGAATATGTGACCGTGGTGCGGACCTGGGGCTCCAGCCCGCGCCCGGAAGGCGCGACCATGGCGATCCGCGCCGACGGCATGGTGGTCGGCTCGGTCTCCGGCGACTGCATCGAGGACGACCTGATCGCCCGCGTGCGCGAGCAGGGCCTGCTGCGCACCGAACCCGAGATCCTCACCTACGGCATCTCGTCCGAGGAGGCACACCGGGCAGTTGTCGCAGTTCCTGGCGCAGATCGCCACCGCGCTGGAATACAGCGTGACGGTGTGCGATCCGCGCGAGGAATACCGCATGGCGTGGAGCCTGCCGGGCATCGAGATGTCGCACGCGATGCCGGACGATGTGGTCGCCGCGATGAAGCTCGACAGCCGCAGCGCCGTGATTGCGCTGACGCATGATCCGAAACTGGACGACCTGGCGTTGATGGAGGCGCTGAAGTCGGACGCGTTCTATGTCGGCGCCATCGGCTCCCGCCTCAACAACAAGAACCGCCGCGAACGGCTGCGCGAATTCGATCTGAGCGAGCGCCAGATCGCCAAGCTGCACGGGCCGATCGGCATCTACATCGGCAGCAAGACGCCGTATGAGATCGCCATCTCCATTCTGGCGGAATTGACCGCGGTGAAGAACGCGGTGATGCTGCCGGATAAAATGTCTGTTGCGGAAAGCAAGGAGCGCTATGATGCAGCAGTTTCCCTGAGTATTTGAATTCTTTATCACTAACCGGAGCTAGACAATGAAAGCAATTTTCACGACGGCCGTTTTCGCCTTGACCGCCATGACCGCCAACCTGGCGCAAGCCAACGCCGACCTCGCCAAGGCGAAGAATTGCATGGCCTGCCATGCGATCGGCTCCAAGCTTGTCGGTCCTTCGTTCAAGGACATCGCCGCCAAGTACGCCGGCAACAAGGATGCGGAAGCCAATCTCGCGGGCAAGATCCGCAAGGGCAGCAGCGGCGTCTGGGGCGCGATCCCGATGCCGGCCAACACCACGGTCAACGAGGCCGACGCGGCCACGCTGTCCAAATGGGTGCTGTCGCAGAAATGATCGTCGCCGCCCGGATCCGGCCTGTCAGGACGGATTCGGCGCGGACATCGCGATGTGGTTTTGGACGCTTGGACGTTGCCACATCCGCGCGTGCCAGGCGTGCAGCGCCTCGCACTCGGCGGGCACCGCCACATCCACCAGCTTCGCGAAAATCAAACCGCCGATCACCGTGATGTCCGCCATCGAGAAGGCGTCGCCGGCGATGAACGGCCGCGTTTGTAGCACCGCGTCGAAGTAATGCATGCCGCGGATGGCCTTGTCGCGCTGACGCATTCCCCACTCGGCGTTTTGATACAGCTCCACCTCCGGGCCTAGGCCGGGCGTGGCGTGGTGGAAGTAAACGCTGATGGCGTCCAGCAGCTCCAGCTCGGCGCGCTTGCTCATCATGTGGATCATGCCTTTTTCCAGCGGCGTGGCGCCGGTGAGGATGGGCGCGCCATCGAGCCCGTCCAGGTACTCGGTGATGGCGGTGCATTCGGATAGGAAGGTGCCGTCGTCGAGCTCCAGCACCGGCAGCGTGCCCGAGTAATTCCTGGCGAGGTGTTCCGGCTTTTTATGCTCGCCGGTCCACAGGTCGACCGACACGAACTTCACGCGCGATTGCAGGTTTTTCTCGGCCAGGGCGATGCGCACGCGGGCCGGGTAGGGGCCGGTGTGCCAATCGTAGATGGTCATGTCGGTGGTCATTGGTGCTCTCCTTGATAGGTGGGGTAGTCGGTGTATCCCTCTTCGGTGCCGCCGTACAGCGACGCCGGTTTCAACGCGTTGAGCGGCCAGCCGTTGGCGATCCGTCGCGGCAGGTCGGGATTGGCGATGAAGGGGCGGCCGAAGGCGATCAGGTCGGCCAGCTCGGCGTCGAGCAGGCGCGCGCCGCGTTCCGCCGTGTAGCGGCCGGCGTAGATGATGCGGCCGCTGAAGCTGGCGCGCACGGCGCGGCGGAAATCCTCCGGCAGGTCGGGCGCGTTGTCCCAGTCCGCTTCGGCGATCGACAGGTAGCCGACGCCGGCCTGCTCCAGCACCTTGACCGCTTCGATGTAGGTGGCGTGCGGATCGTCCTCGACGAAGCCGATGTAGACCCGGTCCTCATCGGTGCCGGTGAACAACGGCGTGAAGCGCACGCCCAGCCGGTCCGGCCCGACGACGTCGCCAACCGCTTGAACAATCTCGCGCAGGAAGCGCAGCCGATTCTCCAAAGAGCCGCCGTATTCATCGGTGCGCGTGTTGGCATGGGTCGAGATGAACTGGTTGACCAGGTAGCCATTGGCGGCATGGATCTCGACTCCGTCGAAGCCGGCCTCCAGCGCGTTGCGCGCCGCCTGCGCGTATAGCGCCACCACTTCCCGGATCTCGGCCACGCTCAGCGCGCGCGGCACCGATGGCTGCGCCAGCGTGCCGGCGCCGGGGCCGGTCTCGATGAAGGTTTTCGATTGCAGCGCCTGGATCGCCGACGGCGCGATCGGGGCGGCGCCGTCCGGCTGCAGCGCGGTGTGCGAGACCCGGCCGACGTGCCACAGTTGGGCGTAGATGACGCCGCCGTCCGCGTGTACCGCGTCGGTCACCTTGCGCCAGCCGGCGATCTGTGCCTGGCTGTAGATGCCCGGCGTCCAGGCGTAGCCCTGGCCGCGCGGCTCGATCTGCGTGCCTTCGGTGATGATCAGGCCGGCGCCGGCGCGCTGGCGATAATACTGCGCCATCAGTTCGGTGGCGACGTCGTCGGGCTGGCCGGCGCGCTGGCGCGTCAGCGGCGGCAGCACAATGCGGTTTTTCAGCGTGTGGCGGCCGAGCGTGGTCGGGGCCAACAGGGAATTGTTGTTCATTATTTCAGGCCTCCAAGGCTCATGTATTTCAGGCTGAGATATTCATCGATGCCGTGCTTCGATCCCTCGCGGCCGATGCCGCTGTCCTTGACCCCGCCGAACGGCGCGACCTCGGTGGTGATCAGCCCTTCGTTGATGCCGACCATGCCGCTTTGCAGCGCGCGCGAGACGCGGAAGGCGCGCGCCAGGTCGCGGCTGTAGAAGTAGGCGGCCAGGCCGTAGGGCTCGGCGTTGGCGGCGGCGATCGCTTCGTGTTCGTGCCGGAAGCGGAACAGCGCGGCGACCGGGCCGAAGGTCTCGTCGTGCGCGATGAGCATTTCGTTGGTGGCGCCGGTGATGACGGTGGGTTCGAAGAAGGTGCCGCCCAAGGCGTGGCGCCGGCCGCCGGTCAGCACGCGGCCGCCCTTTGCTTGCGCGTCGGCGACGTGCGACGCGACCTTGGCCACGGCGGCCTCGTTGATCAGCGGGCCTTGCTGGACGCCGGCCTCGAAGCCGTTGCCCACCTTCAGCGCGGCGACGCGCTCGGCCAGGCGCCGCGCGAATTCGTCGTGGATGCCTTCCTGCACATAGAAGCGGTTGGCGGAATTGCAGGTCTGGCCGCTGTTGCGGAACTTGGCGCCCATCGCGCCTTCGATGGCCTGGTCGATATCGGCGTCGTCGAACACGATGAAGGGCGCGTTGCCGCCCAGTTCCAGCGACAGTTTTTTCATCGTCGCCGCCGACTGTTGATACAGCAGCTTGCCGACCCGGGTCGAGCCGGTGAAGGTCAGCTTGCGGACCCGGGCGTCCGAGGTCAGCTCGCCGCCGATCGCCACCGCGTCGCCGGTGACGACGTTGACCACGCCGGCCGGCAAGCCGGCCTTCTCGGCGAGCAGGCCCCAGACCAGGCCGCAATACGGCGTGAACTCCGACGGCTTGGCGACCACGGTGCAGCCGGCTGCGAGGGCGGGGGCGATCTTGCGCGCCAACATCGAGAACGGGAAGTTCCACGGCGAGACCGCGCCGACCACGCCGACCGGTTCGCGCGTCACCAGGATTTGCCGGTCTTTCCATGGCGACGGGATGATGTCGCCGTCGATGCGCCGCGCCTCTTCGGCGAACCACTGGATGTAGTCGGCGCCGAGTTTGATTTCGGCGCGCGCCTCGGCCAGCGGCTTGCCTTGCTCCAGCGTGAGCAAGCCGGCCAGCTGGTCCAGGTTGTCGCGGACGATGGACGCCATTTTATGCAGCAACTCCGCCCGTTCGGCGGCGGTGGTCGTCGACCAGGCCGGGAAAGCGGCCTGCGCCGCGTCGATGGCGCGCCGGGTTTCGGCGGCGCCCGACCAGGCGATCGATCCGATCGCGTTGCCCGTGGCGGGATCGTTGACCGCGTGGACGCTGTCGTCGTCGGCCGCGACCCAGGCGCCGTTGATGAAGTTGGCTTCGCGTAACCAACCGGAGGATTTGATGCGTTCTAACATGGCGACCACCTTTCTGCTTGAGGGTTTAAATCGTTTGCGCCAGCAACTGCGCCGCGGCCTTGGACGAGGCCGGGTTTTGGCCGGTGATCAGCAGGCCGTCGCTAACCACGTACGAACCCCAGTCCTCGCCTTTGGAATAGATGCCGCCTTTGGCTTTGAGCTCGTCCTCGACCAGGAAGGGTACGACGTTGGTCAGGCCGACGGCTTCCTCTTCGGTGTTGGTGAAGCCGGTGACTTTCTTGCCCTCGACCAGCGGCCGGCCGGCGGGCGTCTTGACGTGGCGCAGCACGCCCGGCGCGTGGCAGACCAGCGCGACCGGCTTGTCGGCGGCGAGGAAGGATTCGATCAGCGCGATCGAGTGTTTGTCTTCGGCCAGATCCCACAGCGGGCCGTGGCCACCTGGATAAAAGACGGTGTCGAAATCGGCCTGCGAAACGCTGTCCAAGCGCACGGTGGCGGCCAGTTGCGCGGTGGCGGCGGCATCGGCTTCGAAGCGGCGCGTTTCGTCGGTCTGGAACGACGGCTCGTTGCTTTTCGGATCAAGTGGCGGCTGTCCGCCCAGCGGCGAGGCCAACACGATTTCCAGGCCGGCGTCCTTGAAGACGTAATACGGCGCGGCCAGCTCTTCGAGCCAGAAGCCGGTTTTGCGGCCGGTGTCGCCGAGTTCGCTGTGCGAGGTCAGAACCATCAGTACTTTTTTCATGTTATTTCTCCAGTTAGTATTAGACTAGTCGTCTAGTGGTGTTGCAAAAAAAAGCGTTCCGGATGAAACGCCATGACTTCCCTTTTAATGGGGAAGGTGAAGAATTTGCCGCGTGGTCGTGGTGGCCATGTCGAACGGTTGGGTATCGCGAGCGATCTTCACCATCACGCTGGTGCCCAGCCATAATTGGTACAGGCTGTTGGCGGTGCCGTCGGCGTCGGCGTCGATCGCCATCGAACCTTCGGCCACGCCCAGCTCGATCGCCCGCGCCAGGCGCGAGATGATGCCCGACGTGCCGCGCTTGATCGACAGGCGCATCGCCTCCGACAAGTCAGCCACCTCGGCCGCCATCTTGACCGCCAGGCACTTGCCCTGGCAGTCGTAGAAGGATTGGGTTTGCTGCCAGCCGCTCCAGTAACTCATCACGCGCTCGGCCATGGTCATGCCCGGCTTGGCTAGGGCGGCGTCGAGGTCCAGCAGGTAGGCGTGGAAATACTCTTCCAGCATCGCCTCGCCGAACGCATCCTTGGAGCCGAAGTAATGGTAGAACGATCCCTTCGGTACCCGGGCTTCCGCCAGGATCTCGTTCAAGCCGACGGCGGAAAATCCTTTGACCGCCATCAGGCGTTGGCCTGTGGCGAGGATGTTGTCGCGGACGTCGGCCGTTTGGGAGGTGTTTGCAGATTTCATGCAGTCAATATATCAGCAACTAGACCAGTCGTCTAGGGAATTTTCAGTTTATTTAAACGGGACGTGCTCGGCCAGTTCGTCGATGTATTCGTTCATCGCCGCCGTTTCCTGTTGCAGGAAGTCGTTGATGGCGTCGGCGAAGCGCGGGTCGGCGATCCAGTGCGCGGACCAGGTCGGCGTCGGCACCAGGCCGCGCGACATCTTGTGCACGCCCTGCGCGCCGCCCTCGAACTTGTCGATGCCGTGGCGGATGCAGTAGTCGATCGACTGCACGTAGCAGGTTTCGAAATGCAGGCCGGAGACGAACTCGGTCGTGCCCCAGTAGCGGCCGTACATGACGTTGCCGCCGACCAGGTTCAAGGCCACCGCCACCGG
>Ga0247815_10001775_pt1 | contig 16353 bp, 22 predicted proteins | sample UWRJL194509B1_FD_181014 | JGI IMG/M metagenome (GOLD analysis project Ga0247815, IMG submission 181014) | Plant litter microbial communities from Arlington Agricultural Research Station in Wisconsin, United States - UWRJ-L194-509B-1 | ecosystem: Environmental > Terrestrial > Plant litter >...
AGCCGTCGCCGACGCCGCCAGCGCATCCTGTGCCACCGCCGCGCGATCCGAGGCGAGGTCCTGCGCCTCAACGAGACCCTTATGCTCAGCGGGGAGATCCTTACGGCGCCACCCCGCACCAGCAGCCAGATTCGCGTCAGGGCTACAATCCGCCACGGCCTCCTGTCGAGCAGCAGCAGCAGCAGCAGCAGCAATATGGTCAGCAGCAGCAGGAACGCGAACCATATTCCTATCATCGACGAGAAGTACGTCCAACTCGATTGAACATCGCGCACATCCACTGACCACCTCCTTTAGGAACGTTCGCCGTCTCCTGACATTGGTCTCTCGTATGATGCAACAAGCTCGGAAGGGCACGACGCGACGCCGCGGCCTAGCATCGACTCGGAGGTTCGGCCCATAAGCTACAACTCGCAGATCCGACCACACCACGACGTCGCCCGATCGCCTCCTCAGCAACTCAACGTGGCTGCAGCGAACAGGCATAGCAACTACGAGTATGATGAGGATAGCAGTCCGGTCGTCGTCAGCCCACTTACGCCCGCCAATGCACTCAACAATGCACGCGCGGCACCGGCACCAGGTCCAAGGACCGGAGGCACGGCATCCGAACCAGGCCCAGCTCAAAGGGCACCGCTCACGCCCGGCAGTGCGGGTGGATTCACGTTCCCGCCGCGGAGCCCGCAGCCTACGGGATCGGTGAGTCGGTGTCTAAAAAGGCACTGTCACGCCAAGACTTACCATGTATGACGTGCGCAGCAACCTTCGACTGCTCCCTCTTCAGCTCGCAGTCCGCCTTCCACTGCAGATCGATTTGCACAGATGTCTTCTCCGGTTTCTGCTACGACGTTTTCGTCGCCTGGGTCGGGCAGGCCGGCAGAGTACGAGTATGGGTCGTCGCCTGGGTCGGGGCGGCCGGCAGAGTTTGAGTATGGGTCACCGTCGAAGCAGCCGAGCGCGCCGTGGGGTGGAGGTCTTTTGACGAGGACCGCGCCGCCGATGATGGGTCCCGGTTCGGAGAGTCCGGGTGGGATCAGCCCAGGAGGAGTGAGCCCTGGCGCGTATGGGGATCAGCACTCGCCTCCGCACCAACAGCACAACCCGTATATCCGTCAGCAGACACCAGAGGCTGGGTATAACCCTGGCGCATATGGTGATCAGTCACCTTCTCATCAACAGCACAACCCGTATATTCGTCAACAAACGCCAGAGGCTGGGTATAACCCTGGCGCGTACGGTGATCAGCAGCAACAGCACAACCCGTATATCCGTCAACAGACCCCAGAGGCTGGGTATAATCCATACATGCGCACGAATCCGTCACCGAGTCCGAACCAGCGCGGACCGAGCCCCGTCCCTCCGCGTGGCCAAAGCCCACTTCCACCCGGCCAGCAATACCCGCGCGAACAAAGTCCACTTCCGCCCAGTCAACAATACGCCCCCCGCGGGACAAGTCCCATCCCACCTCGAGGCCAATCGCCTCTTCCGCCCGGCGCTGCACCACCACACCCACCGGAGGCACAGCTCCACGGTTCGCCGGTTGGAATGACGCCGCCTCAGCTGTCGATCAACGACGAGGACCAACGGTTCCCGCATGCGCCGCCGCCGATCCCGAGTGAGCCGCTGAGGAGGGAGAACCCGCCTGCGGGGAGGGAAAGTTATTATAGCACGGCGAGCCAGTATTTCCCACCGCCTGCGAGCAGTCAGCATGGACATGGGGGACAGAATATGCATGTGCAGCTGAGCGGGGCGCCACCGAGGTTCGTCTCTTTCTTGCGTTGTCTTCGTTTGTTTTGCTGACTTTCTTCGGGTTAGTCCGCTGCTTCGTCCCGGAAGCTCGACGTCGGTGTATAGCAATTACTCGTATTACAACATACCCAGCCCAACGGGGAGCGGGAGTAGCAGCGGGACGCCTACGAACGAGCATTTCCCAGGACGAACGACTCCGACGGACGGGAATGGACACCTCATGGTCCCTGGCTCTCGCGGTCCTTCGCAAGGACAAGGCCGACCTGGACCTAATCCCAGCACCAGCAGCTCGCAACAAGGAGGCTACGGCCAGCCGCGCACCGCACCGCTTCCTCCGGACGGACCGCGTGATCGGATGGGCCACGGTCGTGATATGAGCGACGGCACGGCGTTGCGGGTTACGCGTGACGTCCTGGGCGCGACGGAGAGAGGGTACGGAGTTGTTCCTGCCGAGACGGCCGTTTCGAGGATGTCAGAGGAAAGCGCGCGGGATGGGGGTGGTGGGGAGAAGGAGAAGAAGGGATGGTTTGGACGGAGACATAAGGATAAAGAGAGGGATGTGCCGGATAGGGAGCGCAAGATTAGTGGAGTCAGTGCGAGGAGTTATGGGATTAGGGATGGGAGGACAAGTCCGACGGGTACGTTCTCTTTCCTTCAAAGGCTGGGTTGGAGGCTGATGGGGAGTAGGCTCGGCGTTCTCAGGGATGCATCATGCGACGTTGCCGAATCCGAACCCGAACGAGTTACATGCGGATACGCCGCAGGTGGGTTTTCTTCATATGCTTTGTGGTTTGGAACTGACGCCTGGGCGATAGGACTTCCTTACACTAGGAATCGCAGCTCACGAGGCGATGAAGCTGCAGGAGAGCGCGTACTGCTTCGAGCAGGCTGCGTGCATGAAGGGCGGATGTGCCGTCGGTGCGTGTCTTCTGTCATTTTTCGAAGGATATGCCACGCTGACACGCTGTAATTGGATAGGTATGCTCATGTGGGGTCTGGCATTGCGGCATGCGTGGGGCGTCAAGAAGGACGAGCGCGAAGGGTTCCGCTGGTTACGACGCGCTGCAGGTCGAGCAGTCGAGGGGCTCGAGGCAGCTTACGACGGTAAACAGCATGCCGGTAGGTCTTTCGAGCTTTTGGTAGTTGGGCGATGGGCTGACGACCTTTCGTAGGACCCGGTCCTGGTGGAAAGCAGGCCAAAGGCGAGCTCGAGGGCGTCAAGACGGAGCTCGTGCTTGCGATCTATGAAGTTGGCCAGTGTTTCTTCCACGGATGGGGCGTGGCGACCGATAAGAAGATGGCCCTGGTACGTGTCAAAGGCTGGTTGCGTGGGTGTTATCTGACCTTTGATGTGCAGAGCTACTACCAAGTCGCTGCACGGCTAGGCGATATGGACGCACAGCAGGCGCTGGCGTTCTGCTATGCCAACGGCCGTGGGACCAAGAAAGACCTCAAAGAGGCCGCCAAGTGGTATCGCGCCGCAGTACGTCTTCAACACACCCCGCATCACCAGCCACTCATGCTCTTTTTATAGGCCGCGCAGGGAGCCAGCACGGTTGGTCTGGCGTGGATATACAAGGCCAAATATGGTGCGGAGGAGGATGTGAATGGCGGTCCGGCGTTGAGATAACACTCGTCCTCGTCTTGAGCTGTTCCTGCCCATCCGGCTGCATCGCCCCTCCTTCTCTCCCCAGAGATATGTTTATTGCTCACTTCGCTCGATCTGTTCCTGAAGTTGTTTGCTCGCGCTATATGCTCGGATATCAGTCCGATCCCATCCACCCCGCCCTTCGTTCGTCTCGGTCTCTCTCTTGCTCGCTCATCGTCGCTCGCTCAACCTGCATGCTCTGCTATCGCGTCCGTTCTCGTTCGCTCAAGTTCTCGCCGTATATACATACACTATCAAGATGATACCGCACGTGTCTCTCCCTCTTGTGGACTGCACTCAAGTCTCGGCACGTGAAGGCGCCAGTTAGATGGGCTGACTGAATTGCTATTTCTTAGTTGAATAGCTGGTGATTTCCGCCGCAAAGAATACCAGAGGAGATTGACGTAGCTTTGACTCGGCGCACATCGCGAGGGCGAGGAAGCTGGCATCGCAACAGACCATTCAAATAGTGCACTTCGCGGTCGTGCGATTTTGATGATCGTTTTGTCATTATTTGCAGTCTGTGTTTGCTGAGAAACGACGCGGGGCCTGGGGTTGCTTCGCTGCTTACCACCCGATCTGATAATTCTGATATATGGTTTTCTTGTAGATGCACTTTGAACAGTCCTACTGAGGATATCCAGCGATTAATGTGGAAAGGAGAAGAAGGAAAGGCCGTGTGTTGGAGGATGATATGGTGCATGGTCGACACATCGATACATCGATAATTTACGTGTGCTCATATCTTGGCATAGAACAAGCTCTGGATACCTTTCAATGAGTACTGGGAGTAATGGCATTTGCGCATTTGCGCATTTGCCCAAATGTAGGCTCCAGGTCCATCGCAGTCTGGTGAGCATGGGTACCTCGAATGATTCAAATTTCGTCATACTAACACCGAGCGCGAGCCTCTGTGCGTATTGCATCTATTTGACTTTCCGGTCTGTCTGAAAATGCAGTGTGAAGTTCAAATATATATAATTGCCGTCTCGACGAAGAGCAACAAGTCCGCGTCGGTCTTTGAATCATCTTGTCCTCCAACCACGATGTCATCACACACAAAAAGATCCCCAACGGCCACGCGCCTTGTGTCTATCGACTTTGATGAGCTTGATAGAGTGGATGGTTCCGCACGCTTCGCTTTTGGTGCGCATTTTGAGCTCATAGGAAAATGTCGGCTGACGAGAAGGATGTGACGCGCTGCGTGATCTGTGATTAAAACCGACCTCGATTTAAACAGGCGAGACCTGCGCGCTCTCCTCCGTGTCCGGCCCGATCGAGCCCAGGGTGTCGCAAGAACATGCATCTAAAACGACGTTTGAAGTTATCGTTCGTCCATTGCACGGCATCTCAGGCAAGCCCACAGTATTTATCAAGTCGCGTGAGCTTGAAGCTCATAGTCTATAATCAGCTACTGAAGCGAAATCTCTTGCCTCGTCAATCTCTGGGATACTCTCATCCATCGCCCTACTGCACCAGCATCCGCGAACCCTTGCTCAAGTCACCATCCAATCTCTTTCACCTCCCCCACGTGACTCTTCCCGCATGCACCCCTCACAGGTTGCAGCCTTTATCAACGCCGCGTCGCTTGCACTGTTACGGGCGACAAGCATTCCGCTTCGCACAACGGTTTGTGCCGTCGCTGTTGGTCGTTCTGTCACCGGCGACGTTCTGTTTGTTGACCCTTCCCCCGCTGACGCAATGCGTGGAAGTGGCGTCTTTGTCTTTGACGGGACAGACGCTCTTATCTGGAGCTCCTGGTCTGGCTCACCGCTTGATGCGGCTCTGCTCACTTCCGCCATTGACCTCGCTCGGAGCGCCGCTTCCGAACTCCGTCGCTCAATGCGTGCAGCACTGTCGGGACAGACAGACTCAGACGTAGCCATGGGAGGTATCTAGTCGCTGGCTTCGTAATCCATTTGCAAGTCAGGTTCAACCACTTTGCCTCTGCATGAGGCGTCATCTAGAACGACGAGCTTACGCGCTCGATGATCAGCAATGACATTCATGATATGCAGTCCACAAACGTGCGCTCGACCGTTCTAACATCACACTCGTCAATCATTGCAGCGTCAGCCTGTCCTTCATCGGCGGTACCGTCTCGACGGTATGCTTGTCGTTTTGCGATCCCTAAATCTATTGTGCTCCATCACCAACAAACCCTCTTTCCTTATCGATCAGCTGAGACGATATCATCTGCAAACACTCCGGAACCTCGGATCGAGTCAACGCCTAAAGCTTCGCGCGCGATGAGCGCCTGCAGCACGAGTTTTGTTTTCGACGTGTCCGATGCGGCGTCCGCTGTCACGCTTTCGGGGTCAGGCTTGCGCACACCCTGCACATACCCGCCCTGTCCAGGCGTGACTCCGGATTGTAGAGCGCACGCTTGTGTCCTTCGAGCGCGCGGTTGATGAATGCTCAGCCCTGGCAGGCATGCTGCATCTAGACTCACGCCCTGCGCATCATGAAGTGCCTTGGCCACGCGAGGAACACGCTGACCGGGAATCGCGGATGTAGCCATGGCGTGCTTACTATTTCGTCTGCCCACTCGTCTCAGAACCCCATTCGCTTAGACGTAAGCGGGCTGTCTTGCCCGGGCGACGGCGCAACCTATCGGGTTTTGTTCATTGCGCCGGTGGCCGGCTTCGTCTTCAGCTCTGCATTTCTCCATGACCGTTTTGCCTTCTGCACTGCGTCATCGGGCGAACGCCACGCTCATGCTCCCAATACAGACATTGTGGACTCATCGGAAATGGGGCGCGCCCCCTGTGGCAAGAAAGACGGCGCGCCTAAAGGCCAAAAACCCCACGCCCAGGTCGATTTGCGAACTTGATACCATGTCCAGACATCCACCGCTGTCCACGTGTATCTAAGTTCGTGACCCACCAGCTCGTCCATTGTTCGCTAGGGTTCTCAATCACACGTCCGCGGTACGATATTTAGCAGTTGCGCAAGCAAACGCATTCGCCGGTTAGTCAAGGTCACCCGGGACGGTGCCATGAGGCCGGGCCTGTCCTTGCCGTTAGCCTTCGTTTTGTGTCACTTGACCGCCCCTGACGAGCTCGATTCCGTCCTCACCCGACGTTGTCAACAGTGCTCAGGGTTCTCGGCCGCGTGTCGCGACGAGAGCCTGCGCCCGCAACGGGGATTCGGTGGCTGAGTGGATCATGATCGGCATGCGTGACCTCACAGCTTCATTGTAGAGAAGCGGCAAGGAATCGCAACCGTATGGCCGCTATATCCGGCGCTAGATCACCTTGTTGAGCGCTCGGACAGAAGCTCCTGTCGTGCCCCTTGGTTCTCCCGCGAGGAGCTTGTCGTGGAGGAAACTCATTGTCTGCTTGGGCAATGGGTTGCACAACGGTATTGGTTGCTGTGCCCACACGCCGTGATGATCATGCGATCGACGACTCCTCCCTCAATCATGAGCAGGCGGCGCGGTTCTTGCGGCTCCCACATCCGCGCCACACACGACGGCACAGAACGAGAACCCCAAGAAGAGCAAAAATGACGATGTGTACGATTACAGATGCGATGGACAGCGTGACAACAAAGACGTGTGTATGATACATTGCTATGATTGTAGATTCCGTAGAAACTTCTCACCGTGACCAAAAGACCTTGACTGGAACAAATTCCTCGACGCCCAGCTCGTCTGCCCACGGACGCTGCTCCAGCTGCTCGGAGCACCGAACTGGCCAGCGCAGTTGAGGCGTGTGACGTTACGACGCATGTCCATCCATCGCAAAAGTCAGGGAATTTATCTCACCGACCTGGCGGCGAGCCCTGCTCGGAGCCAGCCATGGAAGGGTCGTGTGCTGTGCGCAGATGTCGCTCGAGATTGGGTCGCATCAGGAATGTCCTCGTGCACCCGGGGAAAGTGCAGCGCAGCTTGCCTGCAAACAAAACACCCAAATATGAGCATTGCGCGCTATGCAGACACACGGCTAGGAGCCACAACGCGCTCGACGCCACGAGAGACGTAATGACTCCCTATCAAGCACGACGAGACGTGTTGAGGGAGGGCGAGGAGATAAATCACTCACGCTGTTCTGCCGCCTCCGGTGCTGGTGGTGCAGTACCACTGTGCATCCACTCGGCATGCTGCATTGACGACGAGGACGTGGCTGAGATCTGTAACCGTCCGCTCGGATTGCTCTCGAGAATGAGAAACTGTCCGTTGGATGAGCCACCGGTCTGCGCTTGGCGACCGTTCGGCGGGGACGCATGGTGCTGGGACGGTGACATCGGCCGCGATGTGCCAGGCATGCCGGGAGTCGCATTCCGACCCTGCGCGTGAGCGTGGGCGGAGGGTTGTGTATAGCGTTGTGACTGCTGAGGATACGTCCCAGGTGGCACGGTGCTCGACATCGTAGGAGGGTGGCCATGATGCATCGCCGGCGGTAGCGTGCCGGATCGAGCATGCTGTGAGGGTCCTGGACCGAACATGCTCTCTGAGAAGGGAGAGAATAACGGTGGTGTCAATTTTGACGGCGACGAAGTCAATGCGCTCGTCAGGAAAGTCGCGTACCAGGGAAACTCTCGCGGAATGAGGGCAGGACTGTCTCGCGAGTGCGGTCTGGTGTTCTTGAGCTCATGCTGAAGGATTTGGGATGCTGAGTGGTTGCGTGAGGATGACGCGGGAACTGACACGGGTGGTGGGGCGAGGTGTGACCGACGCGCCGCCCTTTTATGAAGGCGGCTCGGTTGTGAATGACAGTTGCAAATGCGGAGACGCGACCCGAGCCCCTATGAAACCTACCCACGATCCGAGTTAGGAGCGCCAATCCATGCCTGCTCTTGCCGAGCGGGATCTGCGCGGCGAGATGCCTTGAATGTTCCGCGTGGTTCGTGCAACAGGCCCGTGGCTCAGGCGATGGTGGCGACAAAGCCGCGATCTGCTGAACCAGGATAATAACGTCCCATCCCCAGTGGCTGCTCCTCAGTGCAACATCTCTCCGGCTGCCGAGAGGACTATGGGTCATTCTGCCCATCATCAGGTACGGTAAACAAGGCACCCGCCAGTATTGACAGATACCACAACTGCCTGTCCTCCATTCATTCATCCCCGTCTCCTTCACCCTCAATCGTAACGCTCCCGTGCGGGCGGGGTGCATTCGGGTTGATCGGTGTCGAACGACGGCGAGCAGAGGTAATAACCACGCCCTGACAGCTGTCATTCTCGATCCCTAGAGCGTGTCGAATGCACAAATCGCACTGAATTGTGGCGCCCGAGAAGCCAACGGTCTCAGAATGGACATCCGTCAGCGCTGTCTCGAAGCACCGCTGGGTTTTAAAGCTAGGACGCGCAAAGCAAAGCAATTCTAAACGGAATACCGGATTGTCGAGCACAGCACTGCGACATCGGGGATCAAATGAGTGACTGCCGGCGCCTGGCCGGAGGCTTCGGGTCGTACGTTAGTCGTCTGGTCGTTGGGACGAGCGCAAACCTCGCGTGCGCAGCGTGGCGTAGGTGCGGACGCATTGTCTCGATGAAGGGGCGCAGGACGTTGGCGTGGCGGCAGGCGTATAGCGGAAGGCGCATGTCAGATGTCGCAAGTATATGCTGACAATTCCACGTACATAGGCAGATTCAGCTCCTTGCAACCGGCCGGCGGGGGTCGGGCTGTCCTGTCGCAGCGTCCTGCCGCGGAGAGATCTGGCCGTGTTTAGAAGCTAGCTAACGGGCCCTGAGAGACAGTGTCTAATTTGTAGCCGGCGTCATCCGCTCTCGTCGTCCTAGCGCGTGAACGTACTGTGTCAGTGATCCTGCACGGGCAGAGGCGCATTAAATCGCCTGGGAATGACAATTAAGTCAATGTCGCCTGTCGGTGACTGCATGCCCATCTCACGGTTCCGGCGCAATCGCTGCCTAACTCCCCTATGCCAGAGCCGGTCCATCGATCACGTGTACAACGCGCGAAATCCAAGACAGCTGCTGCTATGGTCTGTGGCGTGCAGTTCTGTTGGCTGCGATGACAGCTTTTGCTGGGCCAAATATTCGTTGCCAACATCACGAGGACGAGGCGAAGGCTCCTAAGATCGACACAGGTGCCACTCAGCACTAGGCCAGAGGCCAGACATGCTTATTAAATCGAACAAAAGCTCCCCGCGGCCGCAAATTGGACCATGAAGATAGGGAAGACCGCAGTTCACAGCGCCGTGAAACTGAAGCCGGGATGATTCTCCGCGACGATGATACGCAAATGACACAAGCCAGCCGTGCACCTGACTTCAAGGAAAAGTCCCACCCTGATTCCCTGCACCAGACTACGTGAGCGGGGCCTGCACTGTAAGGTAATTAGATCGCTGTCGAAATAAAGCCACCTGGAGCGCGACGCCACAGTCTTGAATATCGCCGGAGCTTGACGCCACCCTGGCTGCCCCCACAGTGGGTGGCGTCAGGATTCGACGTGTGCATTCACAGGCCAGGCACAGTTGGAGCATGGAGAAGAACTTTGGCTTGCAACTCCTTGACCCTGCGCGCGACACGCGACACCAGCCACCTGCCAGGAAGCGTCGAAACTCACCGTTTCGACAGCCGCACCAAGGATTTCCGTTCATGAGGTACTGGATTGCGCGTCTGCTGCGGATTGCGGATTGAATGGGTTCGCCTGCAGGTTAATTTATGCACCCTGAGTTTGCAGACCAATCAAGCCTGCCGGACGGCCTCCTGAACAGCAGGCGTTGACGTACGACGAAAACAGTCAACGGCCGAGCAACTCAGGCAAGCAAAGCGATTCCAGCGACATGGGAGTACCGGAAACAGACACAAGCACCGTCGATAATCTGACCTCGCTACAACGCTCCACCTGTACCAGGCAGCGCGATATCACAGCTCTCGCCATAAATTATCGGCTTTATGACGCATCTTCTCGTTGACGGGCGGGGCTTTCAAGCTTCGAAATCCCGCCCGTGGGAGCGGAAATCCTCGACGTCTAGGAGATGCATCTGTTAACGGGGCCAGACCGGTTCTCAAAGCCCCGGTGAGAGTTCGTCGACGCGGGGTGGTCGGGCTAGCCCCGTACAACGGGGACTCATTGCCAGTCGGGCTAAGGCTAGGACGACATGGAGGGTTCTTCACCGACGCGACCGGCGCATCTCAGCTGATTCCGTAATGGGATCCCTGCCGCTGTCGAACTTCGGGTGACAGGCAAAGGTTTCTGGCCGAGCTGGAAGGACAATATGGGAGCCAAGCTGACTGCAGGTGTGGCCACAAAATTTCTCAAGCCCGTGCGTAACAGATGATTGTAGCTGGTATATAGATCTCAGCCGTGGAGCCCAAGACAACACAGGCGTTAACAGTCTCGCGGTGAAATATGTATGAGCATCCATTAGCAAGAGCGATATCCGTGGTATGACTTGTCTAGCACGCCCCCCCCCCCCATGAAAATTCGGCCGCCAGTGCCGGAAAAGAGTCACCCGCGGGCCACCGCTTTGATCCTTCGAGTAGCGGAGGCAGCGGATGTACCGACCGCTCTCTGGCACCATCAGTCTCGAGGCTATGCACAACCACACGATGGTTACGCGCCATGATTGAAGATAGAAAAGGAATTGAGCCGCAATGCTCGCGTATGTGCTGATGTAGATTTGTTGAAACTTGAATGCACCGGGGTGATGGACATCAGGGGTAGCATAGTGGAGGGAGCACCGGTGCGCCATCAGCCTCCTGAAGGGCGAAAGAATCTCAGCAAGACCCCTCGGTAGGCTTAAACCAGCCTCTTGGCTTGTAATCAGCAAGAGAACGTGACCAGACTGCGCACAAATAAGAGCGGGCCGACGACAGGAGTCGCCGACAGAATGCCTGCTCGGTGCCACAGAGCTCGGGCTTGATCGCGGACAGTAGATAGCCACCAAAGAGCGAAATCAGCCTATTGCTCTCTGTGAATATTCAATCTGACGGGAGTAGCAACGGAGGATCATAAGGAATTGGGACGGTGCGGACACTTCGGGAATAGCCGTACCACTACTATCACGGTGGCACGAGGTCCTGTGTGGCCAGCGGGAGATCAAGAGAGATGAAATGCCCGGTTTTGGTATATGCGTGAGAGTTTGAGAGCTTTGACCGGATCAAACCCACACGACCACCTCCAAGAAGGGTGACCTGAGGCTTGAACCCCTGCTAGTCACTACGCCCTCACGTGCCGAACGCTGCACAATAAAAATGAATGGTGTTGTGGAAAGCTGGAGAATAATAACGCGGCCGGGAGCTCTGAGGAGGCTGGGAATCTGGTTGCGTCGACATCCTACTGTTGAGATGTTCACGAAAGATAATTTGTCAGCAGATACCTCTACACGATGTGGTTTCTCGTGAGAAACAACGCCCATAGGAGCTTCCGACGATCACGCACCTTCGGAATCGTCTAATAAACATACTGAGATTCACCCATCGAGAGTAAAATGCGCGGCTGGTAAGACCGAACTCGGAGCTCCTAAAGCGGTTGAATAGGGGTACTTATGGTACGCATTCAAGCGGTTGCTCACAACCAGTTGCTAGGAGAGCCACGAGTTACGGTCTTGGAAGCCCGTCGGATGGCGGGTGTAACTATATTCACAGCACACACGGTGTATGCAGATCAGTTCGGAAGCGCGGAAGTCGTTGGCACTGATCATCTAGGTCCGATGTTGCGTCTCGGAGCGTAGGGCTGTGACTTCGTCGCAACGGTCATAGCCACCAAACAGACACTCATCAAACCTTATGACCAAGCGGAACTGGGTTGAGAGCGCACCATCGCGTTTTTTTTACTTCTGGAAAAAAGACGGCGCGACTGACCTGAACGCCGTCAGGGTTTAGTGTGTAGGTTGCCATTGCCTCAGGGCACATCTGTAAACGTGATAACCGACATTGAAGGAGGCTGAAATGGTCCGCAAGATTTTGTCGATGATTCCGAAGCTGCTTGGATGTAAAGAGCATGACTAAAATCCGCTCTCATACGTAGTTGTCATGGATGTCCTTGCTGCGGGTGTAGCCAGAGGACTGGGGTCAACTGTTCGGTAGAAGGTCTGGCTATAGCGCATCCGGCGCAAATTGAAAGCCACAGAGACCTGGCGGTGCGTTGCGTCGACCTATGCGCTGTATGACGGCGGATGAGTCCAGACGCTGATGACGGGCGGAGGCCAGACCTGGAGCCGGTTGGAACCGCGAAAAAAAGCGCGCGCTTCTTGACTTCTTCCTTTTCACTGGGAATTAAAACGGTGGCGCAGTGCGCGCTGAGCTCTTTTAATGGCGCTGCAGCGCAGGTCCTGGGGACGGCGCCGTACTATTTCCGGGATTTGCGGGCATCTGATCGGCGAAGCTCAAAAAATCGTCTCTTGTGTCGCGCGTTCGGATCCAAACTTTCTCTGCAACTCCTTCCCACTTGTGTCTGGCCGCCCGAGCTTCCATTCTGCGGATCAAATACTTCCTGCATCGCGGTCACTGGTCCGTTGGGATGTCTTAGTAATGCAACCGAGCAAATGTATTGCGATAGTACCAACCTACATCCGCGAGGCACAACGTTAAGGCGTTACAGGTTCATGCTGTCATTCTGCAATGTGCAACCGGCCCTCAGCATTGACATCGGATGCTGCACCGGTCAGCTCCCACTGCATCTTCGGGTTGACATCCTTGCATGCGTCGTCCGGCCCGAATGCCTTCTCAATATATGCTTCCATTGAATTCAGCGTACTTGCTCCCGACGCCCTCCCCATTATGCCAGTTCCACTCTCCCAGCGCCCTCATACTGCCACCGATCCGACCAGCACCATTGGCTTCCAGTCTGGTCTTTATTCGACAGACCACGACGGTGTTCCTTACTACGTCTTTGGTCCTGTGTGGCCCGTATCACCACCCGGCGTCTTGGTCCAGCCCTTTTCACAATTCTCCGAGAAGGGAATTGTTGTGGAGGCGGATGATGGTGGGGTAGAAGTCGACGGAGAGGGCGTGCCAACGATCAAGCTGACCGTGGCCAAGCGACCTGGCGATGTCAATTTCTGCGAGACGAAGAAGGCAAAGAAAAGGAAAAAGAAGGCTGCCATCGCGCTGGCGTCGGCTGAGAAGCCATGGTATGAGATCTGGGAAGATTCAGAACTCGCTGGCTCAATCAAAGTCTACAATACGTGAGCAGGCGTGAAGATTCTTGACTCGTGACTTGAAGCTAATTCCTTCTGACAGGTGCAGCTCGCGTCGCCAACGCCTGTCTACTGCTTTGGACGACTTCGTAGTCGGGCGCTTCTGGACGCCACACCTGCAGTCCATCTTCGATCTCGTATGTAGCTCATGCTCCCCCGCTGATTTAGAATGCGCGTATTCTGATCAATCTCTATGGCCTTAGCTCCGCCGGTTCCTTGGTCTGGACAACAACCCAAACCGTCTCCTCGTGGGTAGCTTCGAAGATGGAGATGATTTCGAGCTGCAAGACTCAGAATCCGATCTTGACGCACTGGACGGAGCCCAGTTCATGCGCGAAGCGATGATGGACCGGTTCGTTCACAGCCCCGAACACGCGACGAAGGTATTCCTGTCGTCTTTCTTCAGTCATTCGGGCTTGATCTGGTGTGCTGCGTTCTCATCATTTCCCCCTTCGTTTGTCGCTAATCACTGCTGGTGCGATGTATTAGGTTTCATGCCAGGTTGACTGATGCGCCGCTTCTAATCCGATTCTTTCTTTCCTTCTTACTCAAGCACGACGTCTTTCCTGACCACATTGCCTCCCTAGCATCTGGCATCGTCGTTACCGAGCAGGCGCACGGCCAGCTTCAGGCATGCTGGGCGGTATCGCAAGCCATGTCGCTAAACGAGCTTCTCGGTGCACTCAGTATCGATAAGTTTGGGACGTTCAACAACTTCTCAGGCACACTGAACACCAGAGGCGCGGCTCGCATGGAATTCGAAGGACAGTCGTTGGAGACAGCGATGCCAGGGCATTGGGAGGTGACGTACGCAGAGTTGAGCTGCCGAGTAGTCACACAGGTGACCAAATCGGACGCGGCGCTATTTGGCGTCGTGAAGCTCACGCTCTGGAGCGGGCAAACTTCACTCGATCTCTCAGCCCCTCGAGTGCTATGCGGTGATTCCGCTGGCGAGCGCGAGGTGGAGATCAATGTCCTGATGCACAGCGACGTGCTGGGTGTGTTCGAGCAGAGCATCGGTTTGATCGTGCAGGCAGCATGGGTGAAAGTGCAGGAGATACAGCGCGAGGAGCTATCGGGTGGGCACAGCTCTTGGTGGTACTGCGAGCGGCTACACGGCGCATTCCCGTCGTACTGGGTGAATGACGAATTCGAGCAGGACTATTAACAGAGCGTAATGGAGGGAGCATGCTTGTATGTTCCGCATGCAAATATGACGATGCGTCTTGTGATGAAAAGTACGGCCGTGTTTGTAAGGGTTCGGATCTGCATCAGGCTAACAAGCGCCAGAGAAGTTCACAACGGCCCGTAATGAGCAATAATAAGCGCGAGCGCCACTCAAACAGTACTCTCTACATTCAGTGGCGCCACATGCATCAGTCCAGAGCGCCTGCGGCTGCCGTTGGAGCGATCAAGCAAGCGTCCCTTTTGACATGCTTCGGTGCCCATAATAAACACGGCGAGCCTCCCGATCTCGCATGGACATAGTGGCGCAGTGGAGCTCTGCGGCATCTACAAAAGTGCGTGCACTTGTTGGAGGAAGAAAGCTTGACATGCGCCGATGACGCATCCCGCGGTTCGCAACAACGACCTGTCAAACTTTGTTCGCGTCCACTTTGCGTCCACTCCTCGTTCCACGGGTCCGGCTTCACCCATGCGCACACGTGTGAGCATGATAAGACCATTATTTCACCTGGAACACCCAGAGAATCTGCGCCGGCAATAATGTTACCACGGCACTTGAGCTTACGCAGTGGTTTAGCTGCAGCCCCGCCGAAGTGCCGTGCTTGTATGAAGGTTGTGCGATTCATACATGGTCTCTGGCCCGAGCGAAATTGATAATCAAAAGTGAGAGGTATGAAGTACAGTACCATGAGACGTTCAAAATAGCGTCGATGTCATGCTCAGATGTAAAGTAGGCGTGTCTCTAGCCCTCTAGCCTAGCATCAACTGAACTTTCTTGAGCCAGTTTTGATTACGCTCATCATACGACAACGAGCTCGCAGTCGGGAGAAATTTGGACAATTGTGAAAGAACGGCGACTTCGTGAGGAGACTCCATTATTCGTAACGAATGTCTGACCGAAGTAGACAGTGACTTTGTCATGCGAGTGGATAATTGAACGCGACAGAGAATCAGCATCGAGCGCTCCGCTCCTTATGCTGTTACCCGATGTGGTGTCTTTAGTGGTTTTTGCCACCTATTTGTGAGTTTGAAGACGCTGCTCGGCTTGTGACCACACGACATGGGCAGTGATGAAATTGCGGCACATGCAGACAACCTTGTTGAGCCCTTCAGATGATTGATCCCAAACTTTGGCATCCGGGCGCCATGATGTACCAAAACTTATCTTACTCTGCTACAATGAGGTGCCTCTCGTAGGTTGATTCTGTGTCGTTGTTCAGATGACCCCGTGGCCACGCATCTAATGACACACGCTCTAGCTCCTCCTCCTTCTCTTCAATCGCCATCATAATCGACGCCCAGACCCAGACGTACTTTGGACGCGATTTCGTGGTCTCCAATGCGCGGATAGGGAGACCAGTCTGACATTGTCCGCTCACGGGTTGCAGGCTCCGGGATCGTTGGCTCCGCCGCCATAGTCGTGTTTGCTTGTCTTGTATCCCCTGATTCAACATCGAGATACAGATAATCTTGTCAGGCTGTGGCGCGAGTTTAGCGCCGTAGAATCTGGCTGCCGCTCGTACTTACTAGTTCGTGTGACCAACTCCCGGTCGAGCGAGTCCAAGTTTTCGCCTGCCCACAAGATGAAACTGAGTGACAGTTTCACATTGAAGGTTTCCACGTACGTGGGAAAGCTGGGATTCTTTGGCTTCGAGCATCCT
>Ga0247815_10001777_pt1 | contig 16348 bp, 15 predicted proteins | sample UWRJL194509B1_FD_181014 | JGI IMG/M metagenome (GOLD analysis project Ga0247815, IMG submission 181014) | Plant litter microbial communities from Arlington Agricultural Research Station in Wisconsin, United States - UWRJ-L194-509B-1 | ecosystem: Environmental > Terrestrial > Plant litter >...
CCGGGCTTGAAGGCTATTACTCTTCCGGTACCTGGGACTCCAGGCTCGGTGGTGCCCATGACGGCAAATTCGGCTGTGGGTGAGCACGGGCATCTGAGCCAGTCGCCGATTTTAGCCAGTGGGTTGGATTGGGGAGGCGTGTTGACGCCAGCAAGGATCGATGTTGCGCCGGGGTTTGGCTCAAGGCAAGATGGGTATTGAGAAACTTTCGCGTCTATGATTGTATATATGCAATGTGGAGTATACGTTGCGCCGTTCGAGGTGAATGGGCGACTGGCCGCTTACTGCACTGGATCTTGGGGAGAACATCTACGCCTACGGGCGTATCCCAGCCGTTGCACTTGGTTTCTGGGTTGCAGGTCAGGACAGGAGACTCGGATCGTTCCCAAGGACGATTTGCTCGGGGACACCCGAAGACCGTAAAGGGAGCTCAAAGACAGTTCTAACGCGCTTCATATACACAACCCACGCGCAATGTGCCGCGAGGCTTCGCAAATGTCGAATTTTAATAGCCCTTGGGACAAGGCATGCCGCCGTGATTATTCGGTACCACTTGAAGCTTGATATAAGGCGAGTGCCATTCATCATCACCGCGATGCAATACCGTCAACAATTTTGCCTCAAACGGAGATACAGAAAAGACTTCATTTTAGCAGGTACGGAGTCTCTTCATCTTGAGACGAGGGTGCTTGCCAACCTCAGCGAAGTCGCGATTGGTCATAGGGTCAGACGCACCTCGTCGCACCAGCTGCTCTTCAAGCACCAGGGTCAACTGTATTGGCAAGCAAGACCTGCCGTCAGCCACCTGTAGGGTCTGCTCAGAATCATGGCTCGATTTCGCACTTTGGTCGCCATTTTGAGGAACATCCAATTCCCATCGCTACACGACGACAACTGTACACTATATTTCTTTCCGCTGGTAGTCCCATTTGATTCCAAGACCATCTGATAAGGATTCGAGCTAATGTATGCTGTCTGGTCATTGGTATTGCAAGGCTAAACGGTTCGGCTTTCAAAGTCCGCTAAGCGCCGATCTGCGGCTCTTCCTTATGTCGTTCGGAATGTTGCATGAACTTCAGGGCGCACGCGCCGTCCAATTACGAGCTACAGCATCGCTTCAGCTCAGATGACAGCCTTCCTACGCATGGCCAAGCACGATTCGCAGGAACATGCGGCCCGGTTGCTGAGCGCTGACCCTGCACCTCCTGGCACGATAACAGAAGTACGGAACGTCTAAATTCCGTGCGCACGGATGCAGTTCATTTGACAGACGTTCTAGCCCATGCTGCGAGAAGGTGTGATATCATGGGGATGCCGAGTAAGCGATCCCGCCTCGAGCCGGCACCCTTGAACCAGGCTCCCAGAGTTATTCAATCTGATTTCGCGACTCTCGTACTTGGACGCCTCCTGGGCTTCGGTCCACTAAGTCGCGACCTGGCGCCTCGTCAAACAGACAGTAGCCGGTGGCATCATCTGCCGTTACTGGCAAACCGCGGCCAAGCTATCCGATCATTAATCAATCTGGCAGCTTCTGAGTTTTCACTCACCCCACGGCGTAGCGCCAATCTTGCCCCACATTGTCGCCTGGTCGCCTCGTGTCAGTACACGCCTGCAGCCCCTTTCGGCGAGTTTGGAGGTCACGCTCGGGTATTTGACGGTGGGACGGGGTCGCGGGCACAGGAAGCCTTCCAGCCATTTATCATCTGCCCCAGACTGCAGTGCGCAAGACGTCAGACGGTGAGGCTTTCATCGAATCGTTAAACCACGACGCTATGTTCTGACGGCGTCGTTGCTCGCAGTATCCCACTACTGAGAAGGTCGCGGTTGCCAATATGCAAGTTCCCAAATCCTCTCCTGGGGCCAATGCTAGGGCCAATGCCAAGGCGAAGACGAAGGACAGGACAACCTGTGTCTCTCGTGCGGCGTCGCCTTCATGCGGCACACGTCCACGGGCGAGTTCTCCTCAGCCACAGCAGCGCCCGCCGCGGCGCGCAGTGAGCCCGCCACCGAGACGACCGGTGTCACCCGACTTGTGCAATTCTAGTCCTCGTCCTTCATCGCCCCGGCTATCAAGGAATCTTGAACGGGGAAGATCTCCAGTGCAGCGTCGGGGAATGTCGCCTGGCGTGCGCGCGTCTGTCATCTCGCCAACGCGACCACCGTTGCAGGTTCACAATAACGCAGAACGGCGGTCAGTGAATCTATCCTGCGACACCTGTGGGCCTATTTGTGGAGGTTCCTCTTCACGAGTGCGAGCAACATCGCTCGGGCGATCACACTCGCGGCCTCCCAGTCGGAACCGCGATTTCATCGATTTTAGGAGAGCCGACGATATACCGCCCCCGAGCCTCCTTGCTTCCGCGTGCGCTTTGCACGGTTCACTGGACAGCCTTCTGCCGCGTGGAGTGGCGGAGGCTAGCGCTGAACCTGCCGCTCCTAGTCCAGCCATTCCTCTGGACGTCGATCCTCCGAGCCAGGAGAACAACCCCATGCCAGGTCCCAGCCAGGAGCGTATTCAGCCACCGCAATCTAGGACTGACACCTGCTTGGTGTGTATGACCAAATCGAAACGTAAGGACTTCCAGTTTTGCTCCACGGGCTGTGGAAAGAATGTTGCGGCCAAGCCTCATCCTACACTACTACGTGTTCCGGTGAATCACGTCATGGATGCTGACAGTAAGTTGACCTGCATATTCTTGCCATGTTATCGCGTTCACATTCAACCCTCAGTCCGCGATCGATTTGCTGTCGACTGGAAAAGCGATTCCCCTCTACCGAACATCGAAGCAGTCTTCCTTGTTACGTGGCCTCAATCAATGCGCACGTCCTTCCAGACCTACCGGTACGAGACTTGTTCTTCTATCTCGGGCTTTTATTTACACAAATGTCCCAGCGAGGCTATCATCAAGCGGGGCAAGGTACCAATCGGGCAACCTGCGGAGCGCAAGTTCTTCGCATACGAGCGACGGAAATGTCATTTAGGCGAGGGTGATAACCTCGAGCCTTGTGACGACACAGGCTGCGGTTTGTGTCAAGCTATGGTCACAGGATTCCGCTCGAGTCTGGAGCGCAATCGCACCCGCGTGGATTCCGGTCAAACGTGAGATCAGTCACATTGATCGCACAGTCCTCTCGCTAACATTGAGCTGCAGCTCTACCGTCCCCTTTGGAGCGGGTGTTTACATGACGCCGCATTCATCCACGTTAGTCACCGCCTCCGCGACGGCCACGTCAAAGCTAACCCTCACGCAGGGTTTATCGTGCAGCTCAACATCTCTCGCCAGGTTCCAAGCACTTTGCCTTCATGATGACGCGCACAGTCGTAGGGCGATCCCTGATCGTGTCCCGACCACAGCCCAATCTGAGGCAGGCACCAGCGGGCTACAGCTCCGTGAGTAACTCGCAACCCCGCCGCATATACGATGCTAACTCGCAGTAGATACAGTCCCAGATCAACGGCGAGGACCAGGAATACGTAGTGTATAACTCAGACGCTGTGCGCCCTGCGTACCTCGTCTTAGTCAAGCTGTAGACGAGTGAATCCACCGCTTGGCCTTATCGTTTCTTCTCCCTTCCTTCGAGAATTAATGCTCCTCGCCCTCCGCTCCCTCCGATTTCTTCACATGGTTTGTGGTTATGGTCTCTTATGCGATCCGTTAATCACCCTGCTCAAATCCAAGCCCGTTGCCTTCCTCCATATGTCTTGGGAGCTTAGCACTGTCAAACTATCACATCTTATCCGACAGCATCTTGCTACGTAGTGCCCGTTCTGGCTTGTCTCGCCCTGCATGGCGCGTGTCTTTCGAAATGCGTCTCCCGCCTGCGCCGATGCCGACACGGATGCCGGTCCGCACGGCAGCCTCGAGGTTTCTGTGAAACCATCCAACCCTTAGCCCAGGATCCCTATCAGTTACGCGATAATACTTGCCGACAATTCGAGCCTCTCGTTAGCTTGCGAACAGACGCTTCATGAGGCAATCGGCTGGCCTCATGCTCCTGTCCTGGTCCCGTGACTCGCCTCCGCGCGATCTGCCATTGTTACAGAAACGCGGCACTGGAATATGAACGCGTTACATGCGGCGTCTTCGTTGACAGGTGCGACGATGTCGCAACACAGATGATGCAGGGTCGAGCGAGGGGTTCTGAATCTCGAAGTGGCCTGTGCCCGCGAAGTCTCGAAGTTATCGCGCGCTCGGCTCCGGCCATTCCAGCGGCGCTCTAAAGGTCTCGCTTCCACGTGTGTTGGCCTGTAATTGTCTTCAAAAGCTGGCCGCCGCCTGCAGTCCTGCAACGGGCCTGCTCGTCGCCGTCTATTCGTCCTCGACCGTCCACTTTCCCTCACACCCACCATGAAGATCCCGAAGATGCTCAATATCACTCACCAGGACATGTGTCTTGCGTGCGAGAAGGGCCACAAGAAGAGAGACCGCCAGTTCTGCGGTGACGCATGTAGCAAGCGCATGGCATCCTATGCGCTTCCGCAGCTTCTCAAGATTCCTACAAATCATACGATGTACCTGAACGGTATGCTTTGTCATTTGATTCCCTACCTATGGATCCGTTCTCACTAGTTGGCCAGTGGAAGAATTGTTCGAGCGTAGCTGGGCTTTACAAGACCCACCTCCCGAGATAGCCAAAATCTATTTGATCACATGGCCGAAAGATATGCGAGCTTCGTTTGAGGCGTATCGGTTAGTTTTCAAGACCGTCATTCACTGGGGCATCGCTTAACTTCGCCCAGGGATGGCGTAGCACCACACCGTGGGGCCCACAGCAAGGGAAAGGGCGAGATCAAGGCGTTTCGCTCTGAGAGGCGTGGATGCACGCTCGGCGACGACAGGAAGAACCTCATACCGTGTCGCAGCACCGAGTGCAAACTCTGCATGGCCCTCACGAGTGGCTTTAGGTCAAGCCTTGAATATAAGCGATCAAGGGTTCGCAGCGGCGCGAAGTCAGTGGAACTATCCTGTCTCATCATTTTCAGAATTTACTAATCCAATTGCAGGAAGGGAGCGCGATTCGGTGCCGGGGTCTACATGACACCAGCTTCAAACAAGTCCGCATATATCCTCACAACCCGTAGAGACATACTAAACTCCATCAGAGCTCTCCAGTACGCGGAAAACACATCACCCGCCGCGAAATACGCAGCGGTTCTTGTTACGCGAGTCGCACTCGGCAACCAGCAACCAATGGAGGCTGAGGATCACAAGAGAATGCACCCGGATACAGGTTATGACTCGGTGCGTCGGGTGTCATTATCGTGGGTGATTTTTCTTATCATACGCAGGTCGTCGGTGTCGCCGAAGGGGGACATGCCGCTGATAAAGAGTACGTCGTTTACGACGAAAACGCTGTTCGTCCTGCATATCTCGTTATGGTTAAGAGGCGCAGCTTCTACAAGCAGGAGGCAGGCTCCTCTTGTTCTGTTGCCTCGGCCAACTCTGCCAAATCCCGTTGAAGTTCTCAAGATGGATGCATTTTAATCGTGACCTACTGTACTAGTACATGTACTGCCGATGCTTGTAGAGCGTGCGGCGAGTTCTCTGTGTAACAACGAGCCACCTCGTGTTCTGCGTGCTGCGCAGAAGGGATCAAGGCATTGGCAAGACCGCCTGCTACCGTGTCGCAAGGTTTCAGCGCTCCGGCAGGGTCAGATAAGTTGAAGGCCGATCATCTACGCAGTTCGTTGCAGAACCACGGAATTGTCGTTTCTCCCAGCAGTGGCTGCGCGAACGCCTTATTCTGACCTAAAAAATCCTGCAAGGAACACGTTCAGTTGTCATCCGCTTCCCATTTCAAAGTGGTACGGCCCTGCGGCTCTAATCAATGTGGGGAAAGAGCTATCTAAGGCCATTATAACGCCGCGCAAGGGGCAGGGTCTGTGCCGCTAGTTCGGCCTCGTCCAGAACATTTAATTTTCCATCGATCTGCCTGCAAAGGCCAATGTCTACCAGCAGCCATGCGATCGGCAACGTTCACTTTAATGGCCTTTGGCACGGTACGGCCGCGTCTTTTGACACAACGATCCTCCAGCCAGAGCGCTTAAGTGTGGCGTACGGGCTGGGCTGCAGGCCTCGAGTTCCGTGGCCGCTGATGGAGAGGGCTCCTGGCGGCCCGCGTGTCCGGCTCTGTATCGCAGGAGAACACGTGTCTGACTGCAGCCTCCATCAGCAGGAGACTGGTCCTTTACATAAAGCGGAGCGCAAGTTGTCTGCGCGTCGCTCGGATGTGGACTGTGTCAAAACGATCTTTCTACTGCCCACAACATCATCATGGGTAAGCACATTCCAAACCAGTAACGCACTGGGACTGATTGTGCTACCCTCAGGATACGCCCTCTGGTTGGTTCCTGCGCCGCACGAGCTAGATGAGCTGCGGAGCCTCATGGCATTTCGGCCGCCTCGCAAGGGCAGTTGGCCTTCCAATGCGAAGGATGCTGGTTCTCGCTCGTATCCGTACTTCGAGCCTCACATCACACTAGCATCGTTTGAGACATTCCCAGAGAATCTCAACCTGGAGCGCATTGTCCCCAAGAACGCGTCGGTCGTCACTCACTTTCGCCAACTCTTGCGAGGAGACAACTATCTCGGCGCGATCAAGATGGAGATGGAGAAAACGGACTCTCTCCTAGATCTTCACGAGCACATATCGAACGAGCTTGACAAGCTCGGCGTCTTCCATCGATCACGCGGGTTCCCACACATGTCCCTCTTCTATGTCGACGAGGACGACGAGCGGAGGCGGCTGGAACAGGCTTTGAAAAGCCGAAAGCTCGTTTCCCCTCTCGGCAACACGAATCGATTGGCCGTCAAGAGTCACGCCGAAGCAATTGCTCTTCATCAGTTTACCGGCGCTGAAGTCTGGCTGACTGACTGTGTCTCACGAAACGTCGAACAGTGGTCGCAGATCAGCAGCGTGCCTCTCACAACCTCGCACTCAACGATTGCGCCACGCGCAGCACCTCGACTTCCTCCGCTTCAGATATCAAGCACCAGCGGAGGCCCTTCGCGTAGAACGAGCATGCTCACACCGGTGACCCCTGTTGTGACGCGTGCCGCACCCCCTTCGCGCAGGGCAAGCCTGCTGACACCAGTGACACCAGTTATATCATCGCATGCAGCACCTCATCTCTCTCCACTTCAGATCCCGACCTCCAGTGGAGGCCCTTCCCGCAGACCAAGCCTGCCGACGCCAGTGACACCGACTGTACCGGCCAAGAGGCGAGCCGCAACGGTCCCATCTGGATATGGGGGGACTACAGTTCCAATACAACGCACTGAGCCATATGTAGGCCGGTCTCGCCGTAGTGAGTCACCGCCGTCCCGATTTCACGCCTATGCTGATCGAACTCGTTATGTCTTTCAGATTCCGACGCGTATGCGCCACGGATGGGTCCGTCCTGCTGTGTAATTATGTAACTAACAGTGCCATTGTTATCGATCCTGCATAGCTCATATATCTGTATCACTGGTTTGATGCATAACATAGTCCATAAATTGTTCTAAACACATATATCTTATCTAATGGCAGTCCCAGCACCCGCTGAAACTGCGCCAACCTTCAATCTCCGCGTCATCTCAACACGACCCAATTTTCACGCGTCCACCTCTTTCAAGGATGGATATCGCTTGTTCTACTTCGACAAATACACTCAGGCCCTTAGTCGTGGTCTTACCATTCCCTCGTCTTACTGGGTACCTCCAGCCACGTAGAACGGTCCTATATGGCAAAGCCTGGACGTGCAAGTGCAAGTGGCCAATGGAAATGTACGGCGGGATATGGAAGCCAAGTCGACGTGAACCTGGTGCCGTGGAAACGTTAAGTGCGTCCAGTGCTTGGTGACCAGCCGCCTGCATGCACCGAACGAGTTCCACGTGATCACGGGTTAAACTCCGGACATTTTCTGTCAATGCGAAGAATTATCAGATCTTCAATTCAAGATTTTATGGTAGCGACGCACCAATATGATGCTTTGGAACAACCTGAAGGTGGTACGCGCTCGCAGGATTGATGTCTTTAAACACCACTACATTTTCGTCCTGTCATTCAGTCAGCTTTGCTCCGTCGCAATCTACGGGTGATGCAATACCTCAAAGAGAATCTGAAACCCTCTCTCTGGACGCACATCGCAAAATATGCAGGGAACCGGCAGCAGTGCGGCAACGGTCGATGCACCGATAACCGATGCGACTGCGGCGGGAGCATGTGACGAGCGGGAGGCACGTTTCAAGAATGCCAACATGTTCGAACGTTGTCCAAGGCAGGGAGATGGAGATGGGTGGGTTGCAGCATGAGGTCACCTCTGCTGTTATAATGACCGCGAGTGTTGGAGCGAAAGGCGATGTAGATCCCCACCATTTCACGGGATGCAGACTCAAGACACTGCGGGTCACGACACCCTCCGCGGAATAGAAATGAATCCATGTACCACGAAGCGAACCTCACCGTGGAGAGGCGATTTGAATGTTGGTGGTGGTGAGGCTCCTGGATGGTAGGCGAACACAGGCGGACCGCTTTACCATCGCCGCTACACTAGCTCGAACAGCAAGGCCGTCGTGATTAATGCTCTAGTGCGGGTAACCCTGGTGTACATCCGGCGTGAATGTATGGCGCGCTGGATTGCACGGTGAGGCTACCGCGTGTCGTGCGGGCGACATACCACGTGCAAGCAATGCAGCACAGGAACTAGCATGCCAAAGGCGAGAGGCAGTCTCATTAGCTCAAGACAGAGGTGCTTTCTGCAGAGAGTAAGTGAGCGACAACAGCCGTCCGCACGGAGAGTCATCGGGTCTCCTCAGTTGTGTGTGGTGAGAAAGAAAGGCTATAAGGCGTATTCGGAGAGCACTCACTCACAGATACTGAGCTCGCAGTCAAACTTCGAAGAACGCAGAAAGATCATGGCTTGCAAACGATACGGTAACTATACCAGTCTCAATCAGCCAATTTACACGCTCCGCACCTTATCTATTTCGCACTGTTTATTTGAGAAAGAAGTAATGCTCATCTGTGACTCGCTCCAGTCTTCTAACGCCGGACAGATGCTCAATGTGACACACAACTATCATCACTCCCAGTGCTTATCGACGTACGTCAACCGCTGCCTACAACGGACGCATAGACTACGACACACCAAGGCCTCCACTGGCAAGACTGGGGAACTTGTGCCTCTCTGAGCTCAGGATTATAGTAGAATTGGGTCGGTCGGATCAGATTGCCCACTCCAGGTCAATCGGTACCGGATGTGGGCGTAAATCAGTGTCCGAGCCGGCTGACGCGCTCTTCCCTCCCCACACCAGGTGGCCAGGTTCTATCTCACTACATTTTCGCCAGGCCGAGAGCTCTCATCCTGCACCCTGTCATGAGCTTCTGTGAGCATTGTGTTGTTGCCTTTCTTCATGAAGGAGCACCACGCGGTGCGTGAGGACGGTAATGGTAGGCGCGGTTGACGCTGATCAGCTCGTAGGCAAGCTCGGGAATATTGGGTCCGTCGAGACTTACGTTTCTTTGCCGGAAGAAGAGTATCCAAAGGATAAGGCTGTGATAATTTTGACTGGTGCACTTGCCGTGCAGGCCGGTTTTGCATGGGTGACGCGTGCGCTGAACGTGACGACTAGATGTCTACGGCCTTGGACTCGTCAATATCAAGCTTCTGGTACCCAGCATATTGTGTCACATGGTCATAACCTTTGCTGATTACCCTCTGGGCTCTCTTAGGCTGATGGATTCGCACGGAACGGCTTCCAGGCAAGTTGTATACCATATCTGGCTTGCTCTTCAGTCTTTGCTAATCCTCGGACCTGTACAATCACCAGGTATTTACACCAGAACTGTTTGATGGAGATCCAGTTACGACCGAGATGCGGTCCGTTCCTGGTGCAAGTATCGTAGAGTTTGATCATAGGCTTGTGCTCACCAGCCGCACAGTTTAACCTCTTCACCGACTGGTACCCACATCATACCGCGGAGATGACCAGACCCAAGATTGATGCCCTCATCAACGCCCTCAAGGAGCGGGGCATCGCATCCATCGCTATCACTGGCTACTGCTACGGCGCAAGGTCAACCTTCGACTACGCTTTCGAGCATCTCGAAGGACTCAAGGCAATCGCCATTTCCCACCCAGGGCTGCTCAAGGTCCCTGAAGATCTCGACACGATGCTCAAGCTGGGTGCTGTGCCCCTCCTCATCAACTCGTGCGAAATAGACCCGCAGTTTCCAGTCGAGTCGCAGGCGCTCGCCGACAAGACGTTGGGTGACGGTAAATACCAGCCGGGTTACAAGCGGACGTACTGGCCGGGTTGTACCCATGGATTTGCGGTTCGTTTCTTGTCAGATCTGCGAGCCTCGGTCGAGTTCTCATGTACTACAATGTAGGTGCGAGGTGATCTCAGCAAGCCAGAGATCAAGGAGGGCAAGGAAGGCGCATTTAAGGCTACTGTCGAATGGTTCAAACAGTATCTGTGACCATCGAGGCAGGTGAAATGATGAATCAACCCACAGAGTACCCAACCTCTCGCACTCGGTGCATATAGTCAGTTATCTTTGTCTATTGCCCAGCCTTGGCGTAGATAGGACGTTATCTACGCACAGCTTTGTTCATTGCTATCGAGTAAATCTTCGGTGGCGCCGAAATCGGGCTTAGCTTCGCACAATGTTCCTTGACATGAACTGCTGCACAGTCTGGAATCCATACCATCCGGGTGGAAGAATAAGAATCCGAATAGCCCCAGCACGTTCGTAGACCTTCCAGCCCCAGAAATCACAGGCTCGCCTTGGGTACCTCGTCATTCTTGACGTGTTTTGCGAATGGGTACGTTGTATAACCGTCGGGCGATTCGCGCTTATAGAAGGTAGACCGGTCGTACGGTGTAAGTGATATGCCACGAATGAGGCGAGTTGGAAGATCCGGCTAGAACGATGTCCAAGTTAGTGCCGGATCCTGATCAACTCGCAAGTCGGAGCAAAAACTCACATTGCTGATGAACCAACGTCCAAACGCAATGACAAGACGGTCTCCATGGGAGTCAGCTTCGCGAAGACGAGCCTGGGCGGAATCGGAGGTATAACCGCCCGCTAGGATGAGGACGTTCGTCGGGGCTACAAGCGTGACGCGCCTGTTAAGCACAGCTGTAGGTAGGGTAACGAGTGCGACGCACCTGGCGAACCCGTAACGGCAGGTAGGGAGCTGACACCAAGCTGGGATGCGATCTCTGTCTCGCTGCCGGATCTACCGAACCAGAGTGCAGCTGCCCAGTTGAGACTCTCCGACACGCCGAAACCAGAGTCTGCACGCGCTTGGAGTTGACCTACGAGAACGGCAGTCAGTGTAAGCGCATGATCGAGCACGGAGAACATTAGCGAGGCAGAATACGTACCACTGACGCGGGGCTCCGTCAAGTGAAGGTAAGCCAGACCGAGTGGGGCCAGGCTACGAATGACCAGACTGAAGGTCTCGAGGAGGTCGTTTGTAGGCATGCCCATTCCTGAGAGCGTGACAAAGGCGGCCGTGTGAGCAGTTGATTCATGAGTTGGGTATGTGCGCTAAGACTGACCGTTGTATCGCTCGTAAGGGCTGAGTCGGATGCCCGTTCGGTTTGCTCCAATAGCACGCACGACGCCATCGACGGCCCGGAGAGTAAACCGGATGCGATTAGCGGCCACTCCGCCGTAAGCGTCCGTACGATTGTTGCAAGTTGTCTGGAGGAACTGGTCGAGGAGGTATCCTTCAAGATGGCGATCAGAAACGAATGAGGACGCTTGGGGTTGGGGACGCGCACCATTTGCGTTGTGCAGTTCGACTCCGTCAAAACCGGCTGCAATGGCATTGCGCGCAGCTTGCGCGTAGAGATTGACCCAGTCATCGATCTGGGTTTCAGTCAGAGGCCGGGGCGGCTGCCGATCTGCAAAGGACAAAGCATGAGCGAGGAGCACCAAAGAACTTCCGATATTGAACAAACCGGGAAGTGCTATATCCCCACTAGAAATGATGTCGTACTCTACAGGCAGAGAAGAGCGCTCTGCTGCGCGTCCGAGAGCCCAAAGCTGACAATATATGAAGGAGCCTTTGGTGTGTACCGCGTCGGTGACCTGCACAAGGTCTCGACTTAGCGCGCGACTTCTGAGCGAAACTTGTTGGATATCAAGATACCTTCTTCCAAGATTGAACCTGCGCGTCATTCCAAATGCCTGGTACGTTCTCAAAGCCACCAGCCTGAGGTCCAATGAAGGTTCCCTCGGAAACCAACAAAGTACCAGGTACGCTCGCGCGCTGCTCGTAGTACTCGACAGCTATATCGCCATGTACATGTGCCTTGTTGGCACGGAAGCGCGTCAACGGCGCGAGCGCAACCCGATGCTTTATGCCCAGCTGACCAACGCGCAGGGGTTGCGCCAGTACGCCGTTGTCGAAAGTCGAGGACATACTCCTTGAAGACAAATCCGTGGCAGCAGGGCAAGCGACGAGCAGCGCGGGGCGATACCGAGAATTTCAGGTGTATCGGGCGCCGGCACACTACAGGGCCGGCGGCAGAACGGTTGTAGCGTATCAGGAAGCACCGCGCATGACGCGATTCGCTCTTATCTGCAGGCGTGGATCGCGTGCTTGATGTCACAAAGTGGAAGCTGATGGGAGCAGCAGGAGAAGGGAATTCAACCTCCGCAACTCCGCTCATGTTTGGAAGGCACAGTTGAGTTTCAGCATCGGATCCTGATACGGTACAATGGACACAAAATGCAGCATGGCGAACTTATTCGAAACTTCGGTCTAGTTCGCACGTTAATTTTTTCGGGACCTGATCTTTGAAGTATCTTGTGCAGATGGCCGAAGGAGTGTGTAAGACCCTTGCACTAAGCAGTAGCGTATACGACGTAATCGCCGAGACCTTGATTAGACTACGGGAGCACTTGTCTGACACGCTATTTCCTCCAGCACAACACACGGTTCTCTGAAGATTCGCGGATGGTGCGACTGCTATTCGCATAAGCGTGTTTTTTCTCCCTTGTCAGAACTCTAAAAGCTGTCGCCAAGGCGCGTCATCGTACGTGTATCACACTGTTTACGCCATAAAGTTTGGTTCATCGATCCACACATTGTATGACGAAGTCTGCAGCCGTCGATCCCGAAGCGATCGGATCTGTGACCAGGGGCCATGATTTATTGGCGTAAAAGGAACGGGTGCCAATGTCGTAAGAATGTGTTGCACGCAGCCGAGCATTGTAGCCGCCCGTTTCGTCACTGCAGTTTCCGGACGTTTGCGGGATCCACTAAACAAGGGGTGTTGACTACAACCGGTGCAAACAGACTGGCGGAGAGTCGGTCGGGTGCGGTGAAGCGAGCAACATGGCCTCGTGAAGGTATTACAGCCAGCGGAGTTTTCAATTCAAACTGGCTGGGTTGCTACACTCTTCTCTCCTTATTCTCCTCATATCGCGTCGCTGTCTCTGCTTCCTCCCCTCGTTTCACCATGAACAAGTTCTAGGTGCCCTAGACGCCGCGCAATGACCCGTGTGGCGCGATTTATCATTCCTTTTGATCGGCCGACACGCCCACCCTTTTGCTGTCAAGAACACCGCCAGTGACGTCCGCGCCCTCTTTCTAACCAATAGCATGGATGATCATTGACGCTTGGATCCACTGGGGATCATCGGGAGCTTCTTTCTCGGCGCGCAAAGACGACGGTGTGGATTGTACTGGCCTCCGTTTGCGTTGTGGGCACGAGGACGGCAGCACGTGGCTCGACTTTATAAACTGTCTTGCTGGTTGCAAAGTAGACGCGGTTTTCAGCTATCTCCCGTCTTTGAATTTTCACTTGGAGTGGCTTTGAGCCCGTTGGCATGCCGTTGTCACGTCCCACGTGATGTGGCGCTTGTTTGCAAAACGACCGCTCTTTGTCCGACCAGCTGGTTGTTGTATTCGACTGTTTCAAGAGCTTTAGGGTTTCCTTCCCTGGCCGAGTTGCTGACCCATGACGCCGGCGCGGGCACGGCCCTTTGGACAGGCAGTCCACAAACCCGCAAGTGGTGGCTTTATGATCTGTAGATCTCCGCCGGGTGTTGCACTTCCGCGCTGGTATCTTCGATTCCTTTCTCGGGCAGGCTCAAGCTGTGCTTGTAAGTAATCCTGGTTTTAGCCATAATAGTTCGCTGCTGGTCTTTTCCTTCGGACGATGCTCATTGACATACACAGCTTCCAGCGGCCCTGCAAGTGGATGAGTGAAGAAGTCACGGTGTGACCCTTTCTTCGCCGCGGATATGGCTGTGGTCCGCCCACACAAACGTCACGCATCAGTGAACTCTCCGATCTCCGACTTGCATGTCCGGGGTGGAGAACGTGGTACTCCACGGCGTCGTGCAGGGCCATGCAGCTTCGGCAGAGGTTCAAACACAAGAGACCTTGGGGCCCTGCACCTCAGCCTGAGGCAATGCCACGCCGACAGTATCTCAGTGCGACTGGACCTGAAATTCCCTTCATCCCCGTCAACTGCGACCCTCGCGCCCCGCTTCATACTGCACCTACCCTTTGTCGGGCAAAAAAATTCAACCGCGGCGGAGTAAGCCAGTGAGTTCCAGGGTCGCAACGTGGTCACGCGAGCATCACATGTGAAGTTCGTGGTCACCATTCCTGAATACTCCCACGAACCTCGCACGCGATAGACTGACGACGGGATATTCTCCCTCTGTCGCCACGTGAACATGTGAGATTTACGCATTCACTCTGTCACGCTGCCCTGTCAACGGGCCGCGACCACAGTCTTTGTTATCGATTGCGACGAACCCGCAACAACGAATACGACGAAAGTTATTTCTCATACACATCCGCACAACGGGCTTTTCCGCTCGCTCTCAGGGGACGGGACATGGACTTCTGCGTTCGGCGCTGCATGTCATCCACGAGGTGACGGGACAGGGCACACGCGAGCTGTCCGGCGACTTGGTGACAGCGCAAGCAGGGTTGCTGTCACTGACCGCCCATTTCCGTCGCAGGTGGGCCATGTCCAGGCACAAACCTTGTCTTGTTCTTTTAACAATCGCGACGGTACAAGAGCATCATCCTGCGCCGCTGCGCCGAACGGACGGGATACTCCGCCACAGTCGTGCAGGGGCCGGGTTCTGTAAGGGTCGCCGCGGAGCGTTTACGCGAGCACAAATCCAAATCGAGATCATGTCTCGACCGTAACGCGAACGGATTTATGCTGATTGTTTGGCGCAAACCAGTTGGTCTCAGCCGAGTCACGGCCGCAGCGTCTAAATTTTGGTGCGCCGCTCTGGGAATCAGTGATTTGCGCCGCGCACGCGAGATGTCACACAGGCCGGCGAGCTTCAAAAGCGGCCGACGCGTTTGGACATGTCCCGGTCCTTGTCCTTTGCTCCCCCGACCTCCTCCTTCCCTGCTCTCGGTCTCTCGCATACTATCTCAATCCTCTACTACCTTACTACACACCACGCGCAACCATGACCGACGCCTACCGTGCTATGCAGCAACGCGCCACTCCGGCAAACCTCTTCCTGTCGAGTGTGCGGCTGCATTTCGTCGAAGACCAGCGCGCGTGGGAATACTTCCAAGATGTGCAGTTCAAATACGGGTACGTCACTACTCGCCACGCAGCTTGCGCGCCATTGCTGACCAGCACCCTTGATCTCGTTCCGCGATACTCCACTTCTTTCACATCTCTGCTCCCGGCCATTTGACGTGAATAGGCGTCACGAACTCAGCGTGCACGACTTTATCCATCGCAATGCTGTACTACTACAGCGCGACTTGGACCTGCTCAAGCAGCTGTTCCCGTTCCTCGCTCCCTACACCTGCAGCGTAGTCTCCAACGCCAACTACGTCACATGCGTGGTGTCGCATCCTCAGCAGCAGAACGCACAGCTCGTTGTTCGAAAATCCACGGAGCTTGTGAGCGTTGCGTACTATCGCACGTTCCTCACGACATAATCGTCGCTGGCGACATTATGTCCCGTTCCACTCCGCGCCACACTACGTCGCGCAGAGTACCAAAATCTTTTTATCCTACTCTGGTGAGTGCTCCTGATCGTCTTTGATGGCGATGATAGCTGATGCGCGGCCTTTAGAACCCCTGCAATGAACAAAAGTCGTGGATCCCGTCAACATCAAACCAACCTATAGATGGTACCTTATCGCGTCTAATATCCCTAGTTATAATGGCCCCTCCTCATGCTTCTTGTCCATGCATTACCGCCCATCGCATGTCGTGCTTCTACTGCTTTCTATGCTATCCGACACACCACGCCGCTTTCCAACACTTAGTGCGCCACTTTTCCCTCTCACCCTGAACCTCTCCGTCTCTCGCATCCGCTATCCCCCGCATGCTTTGAGATCCTT
>Ga0247815_10001778_pt1 | contig 16345 bp, 14 predicted proteins | sample UWRJL194509B1_FD_181014 | JGI IMG/M metagenome (GOLD analysis project Ga0247815, IMG submission 181014) | Plant litter microbial communities from Arlington Agricultural Research Station in Wisconsin, United States - UWRJ-L194-509B-1 | ecosystem: Environmental > Terrestrial > Plant litter >...
AAATGATGGTCGAAAATTTCAAGGGACGCGCTATGCAGTCGAGATAAACCTCGAAAAGGTGCGCCGCGGAGCCCCCGGGCGCTTCGTGGTCCCAAATCGGGACGGACCCTGAGGCTGGCCGAACATGTATGTCTTCTACCTTATCAAAATAAGGATTCCACCTCTGCTACTAGACTTCTCGTCATGATTTCCGCCAGACTCAGCCCTCTTGTTGGTCATTCTTGGCTCGGGACATTTGTGCGAGCCCAGCGCGACACGCTCCTCCTGCAAGGATGTACAAGTGATCTGGACACCCTAATTCGCGATATTCAGGTTTTCGCTTCGTCTTCGATTCGCAAACCAGTTCTGTACCGCTGACTCCATGGTAGCTGGCGCTCAGTCTCTCTGCCCGCCGCGATATGCAGGAAGTTCTCGTTCAAGTCATGCAGCTGCAGTCCGCCACCACATCGACGCCTGCCCCATCCGTTGACTGTGTCAATGAAGTCCCAGTCTTGGTTTTAAATTCTCCCGCGGTGCCATCATCAGCTTCACCGCCCTCTTTCACTTCAGCGACTACGACACTCGTTTCAGCACCTCTCGCGTCAATCAATGTTGGAGGCCGTCAATGCCTTCTCAAGCGATCCGCAGATACCGGGTGTGCTCGAGCTTCTCATCAAATGGCATATATAGCTCACGTTCTTACGCTATAGCCGTATCATGGTGGAAGCGGACGGCGTCGTTTTATTTGCGTGGGAGGTCAGCAAGGGTGTCCTCACAACACGGAATTGAGCGTCGAATCGACACGGTAACTATTTCTCAGCGTGAATGCACCACGTCGCGCCCTCGCAGCAAACGAGTGCCGCTTCACGCGCCTCGCCTTGGCTAACGATCTCAGATGATGTAGCTGCATAGCAAAAGGTCACAAGTCCGGTCAAGCCGATATGCTCAGTGCAGCGCGTTTTCGGCAGATGTTTTTGTTCCTTTCTCAAAAGCATGTATCTAGTCTGTATTGTGCAGCTTGGGGAGATGAGCTCGTCGCGCTGTCGTGCCTGCATCGCATGCACACACACACGCCGACGCGCCTCTATCTTTCCCGACGCTCTCCCGCGCACCACAGACCCACTCTTTCGGACGAGACCAGGTGCCTGATCACAGTGGCTCCTCATCGTACACTGCATACTCGACCATTTTTGACAGCTGCAGACAGGGTCACGCTCTACACTTATCCTCGTACAGCGTGTAGCCAGCCACCTACCGGCACAATGATCGACAGTGCAGTCACATAGTACCCATTTGATCATACAATTATTGGGCGAGCAGCCTCCTACAACAATATTTTTTGCGATAGCTGTGGTCAGCAAGCATCGGGGCCTCGTCTACAGTCCATAAGCTTCACTTAAATCGATACATTCCCACGCGGGCTTTATCGGCTCGAATTTCGGGAGGTCTCTCGAAGTTAATCTTTTCGACGATAGAGTACCAGCTGCTACGCCAACTACAGTGTAAAAGCTCCCCCGGCGCCTATTTACTCTTTGGTCTCGGCTCTTCCCTCAAGCCGCAAGATTAACCGACAGGCGAAGCCTGCGCATGGCGTAACCCTTGCGCTCGACTAAACCTACGTTCTAGACCAGTCCCCCGGAAGCTCCTATCAATGGTCGTCCGCGAAATGTACATTTCTCGGCCGCGAAAATCGTGTTTTGTTGTCCGCAAATTGTGGAGCGAGATGATTGTCCACCTTTTGGACATTTGGCCACTATCATCCACGGATCAGTTGTTATGGCTGACTGTCTAGTCGGCGAGCAGGATGGTTTAGTGCAGTCAGTAGAGCGTTTGACTTTGCCGCGGCACCGTTTTCGATGCAATTTCTTTTATTTTTCGCACACCCGTGGTGGGAAGTACACACCATCGCCCCGGTCAGCCAGATGGTCTTCACTCTCGGTCGCCAGGAGCTGAACATGCACGGCAGGCTCACAGAGTGTAGCCTGTTCAGGCGGAGATTCATTACGAGTAACCGTCTTGACTCCGCCTTGAAGAAACCTTTAATCCCGGGGGAATACACATCACGGGGCATTCCAAAAGAGTACGCGTGCAACGTAGAGGAGTTTGAAGGACGGGTGGTTGCATGCGCGAGAGGAGCAGTCACCCCGGCATTTGCCGAATGCTTGTTCGGGAATTGTACATTTGGTGCCACCGGAGGCGGCGAAAACTGGGTTTTGGACACCTGTTTGGCCGGACGGCCATTGATAGGAGCTTCCGGGGGCTTTCTAGACCACGTATCTCCCATTTCAATGCACGAGCTCTATGGCTATATCGCTAACACTTGCTCTGCAGGCTTGAGTGCTGGCGGGTCTGAATTGTGCCATATAGACGCGCTACACCTTCCATATATGCATGCACGCGGGAAGCCTAACCTATGCTGCACGACGTCACACGCTAATGCTTAACCGAGCTCCATCGCAATCGGCAAGCAACAAGCAACTACGCGCCGACACGGTCCTCCTCGCGGGTTCAGATCCGTCAAGCCTTCTTTATCCCCTTGGCTCACGTGCACTCGCGTAGTATCGCAACGACATTGACCAGACCCCGCGAATGCGCTCCGCGTTATCCACACTAGTGTCCGTCTCTCACTCAAACGCGCATATCCTCATCCGCAAGTTCGTAGGCGCGCACCTGTCGTGCACCGTCGTCGTCTTTTAGACCGCTTCGGCAACTGTTGTGTCGCTAAGACTGCGCCAAATGGGACACAAATGAGGGCAACGCAGCTCACCGACGACGACTGCTCTATACTCATTCAATATTTCCCTCATTCCTCATCCCCCTATCACTTACCCTGCACGTCAATCACCTGAATGCTACCAATCCTCAACTTTTCTTCGACTGTTTTCTCACGTGTCAGCGCTGGTATGTCTCCCCGTATGTCAATCTCTTGGTCTGCTCTGGTGTGCTATCTCCGCCGCTTGCCAACCTCCTCTACTCTCTGTTCGCTACGCTGAAACGGCCCACAGCATAAACATCATTCTCTCTCATTCTCGACTCAGTATCGTACAAAGGTTTACCTCCGCTAATATGATCCTATACATATTGATGCAGTTCGTCTAGTCCGCCGCCTGGAACTCGTATCTCCCTTCTGCCGCCTCGTTTGCGGCCACGAGCACCTTGGGCACTCTGTGCATCCCTAGTCGCAACTCCACCTTGTGAGAAACGCGAATGACGTCGACGAGCGCGACGCAGAACCGACCGATATTCCTCGGTGCAGGCGAAAATATGGGTTTGAACTGTCCGTCCGGTGATGGGTCCCGATGAAGCCTGATCGTCAACTTCTCCAATGCTGGGAGGGTCATTAAATGTATTGCCAGGCCCGACGCTGGGTTTCCGAGAAGGCCAACCTGGGCCATGTGCACGTCCACCGTCATTACACGGACACTTGGAAGTGAGCATTCGGCCAGCATGCAGAAGGTCGCAAAGAACTCGAACCCTCTTTTCGAGACATCGCATCGGACATTGATGACGGTTGCCTGACTGAATAAAAGCCACGTTGACCTGGGAGGCAGGACTAGGCCTGTGAACACGCGCCTACGACCGTCATCAAAGGCCATGGCGAATACAATATCGTCGCCTGCGACGTCTAGGGTTGCATCTCCAGATGGCATTTTCCCGGTCAAAAGCTGAGAGACGAGGGTCGCATCATCCACGTGATTGTTGCAATCAAGAAAAACCTCTCGAGCGGTCGACACGGCTGTAGACAATGTCGTATGAATGAACTTTGAAGTCGTTTGTTGCTGCCCCAGCTTGATTGTCATATTGGCGATTCGGAGTCCCACAGTGTTAACAGGAGGCTGTACTCGAGTAACCTCCGTTAAGCGTAAGAATATCATGTTCAACACCCGAAGGCGAGGAGCTGCCATCAGCGCTTGTTGAAAGGCAGGCGCGCTGATCGTCATCTCGGCAAGGGTCAGCTCCTCCAACGCCGGCCCGATGATCATTAAAAGATCTGACTCGCTCAGACCGGTAATTTCCAGCTTGCATAGGTATGGTGCTGGCGTCCACTGAGCCACCTGTGCAGGCATTGAACGCATGATCGACCCGTGTTCGCGGCCGTGGGGTACCACTGCAACTCTAAACGCCCCAGCCCGGTTGATATGATGCAAGACTGCGCGGATATTCGAATACCACTGAGGTGAAAGCGTGCCAGTCTGTGCTCCGGAGTCGTCCAACGTTATCGAGAGACGCGCACGTCCGGATCTCCGAAGAGCTAGAGCGACCAGCTCGACGCGAGTTGTCGGCGTGCACCATATACTGCCCCAGAAAGACCCTCTTTTGATCATAATTTGCCGTATATATCGAGAAATCGAGGCCAGCTGAACGACACGCTGTTGGTGAAACCGGCCGGACCATCCACCCGGAACGTCATCCAGATCCATCGCAATCACCAGCTCGAGCATATCATCATCAAGCTTGTACAGATGAGGCCGATTGAGCGGTGCTGCTTTCGAGAGTTCCAAAGCGCGCAACATCACTTTGGATTTGACACGTGGCGCAATTCGGGGTGAGAGATGAGCGAGACGGCAGCGGCCGTCGCTGCAAGATACACTTCAACGCGTCTATATTGGCAGTGCAGAACTTCATTCAATCGTGTATCTAACTCATTGCTGTATCAAATCACTGGTTTTGATTATATGCGACCATAGGGAAAGCACTCATAGTCGTCCGGGAAGCTCAACAGGCGACTGAAATCACAGAAAGAGAACCGATCCGCTTTCATTAGCAGTGATAAGAACGTAGAGGCTGAAATACCGGCCTCTAAGAGATTTGGTGGATGCACATGCGAAGAACAACAGTCCTACCCATGTTCGGCACGGAACACGCCTTGTCCTCCTGCCCTGCAGCATCTCACCATGGCCGGCAGCGCGTCTCCTCTGACTCGAAACCTGATTTTCAATCTGGATGCTCTCGCTTCACAGATATTCCAATCCGTAGACGATGGTGAACCACGGTGCGCAGTCATCAAGTTCATTTCTGACCGATCTCACATGACACGCATCATTTTTATTTTAGAGATGCTGCGAGAATATTTGCAGAGGCAGAGTGTGAAATAGTCTCTCTGGTGGCCGAGCTGAGACGTATACACGTATATCAGCGGAACTTTCGTCAGGCTCTGTGCCCACTTCCAACTGAGATGCTCACCAAGGCGCTGTCATCCCTATCCGCGAGGAATCAGCTTTCAATTATGCGGTTGTGTCAAAATCTTCGTGCACATGCTTTAGACACACCAGGTCTGTAGACCAACGTGGACAGAATCCAATAAATTCGGCTGCCTTGTCTTACGTCCTTGAGCGCGCCAAGGATCTTCCCATAGACATTGCTAATCTCTTCGTGGACGGACCAAATGACATTGGGTTCACGACGGTGGCCTCGCACATACACCATGTTCGCACACTTTTCCTCCACCTCGGCCATGGATTCACAACCATGTTCCCAGAGACACGTGCATTTGCGGTCTTTGAAACTTCTGTACCAATTCTGCAGCGGCTTTGTTTTCACGCACCAAAAACGATTGGTACAAGCAACACCCAACCCTTACATCCCTCGACCTTTCTCACAATGACCAGTGTGCCACGACTATCCTCAGTTCAATTTCACGGAGTCGACCCTATGGCTCATTTCATTCAGAACCTCCATGGTGTTGATTCGTTCTCGTTCAGTTGTCGAGAAGACTCTCGGACCGGCAGTGGCGGAGAATGTCTCTCAGCTGTTGCGGAATCTCACGACAATCAATATCGAGCTCGCCAGCTGGAACGCAGCCGTTGGTCGCCAGAGTTCGGGCCGGCTGTACGCAGGATCGATATCTGTTGGACGAAGCCAGGTCCTCTCGTTCCACGTGACGCGTTTCCCAACCGCGAAGCCTGGAAGACAATTCGGGTCTTACATTTCGCTCAGGTGTGTAGTACATCGGGTGCTACATCTGGAGTTTTGCCGACGCCAACCATTGGCGCCATTCCCGAAACGACTGCGCCATATCGGAACTTGAGCGTTCGAACCTCAAGAGGGCCTAATACGTGCGTGCACATGCGCGTCACCGACAGGGAGGATCGTGAGCGCATCTTCTGCGGCCTCCAGCCAGATACAGTTGCAGGCATGGTCACACACATCCCCGGCTCGGAGCTCTCCGCTGTTACCGTCTCCACAACAGCAGTAGCTCTCCGGGTCATCTCGGATGCGCAATACCCCGCTCTGAAACGCCTTTGCCTTGTACTAGACACAGATGGTGTCGCCTGGATGAACATCCTTGCACGTGACATGCTCAGTATCACGACGCTCGAGCGGCTCGAGTTTAGCCAAGAAACGGGCGCGACCCCGTTCACCTGGTCGACCACCCTTATCATGTGTGTGCTGGCCTGCTGCATCGCGGCCGGGAACAAGATTCAAGAAGCAGTATTCTTGGGGTTTGAGCCGGAAGCTCAGTGTGTTGCCTTGGCAGGGGTGTTTACACATCAGGTCGTCGTTGATCGAGAATGGCGTGAGCCGGAGAGTGAGAGTAAATGGTTCACGGAGCTACCGTTCGAGTGGTACTAAAGGGCTTGATCCTTCACCGGAAGAACGATGCGCATTCCCTTGTTTGTAGAATAGTTCCAAGAGAGTTGACAACAACATGGCTTTGAGAACGGGATATGAGCGGGTTGAACTTCATTATACATGTACGCAGCATTGCATGGAATTCGGGTTTGCGCGAGGTTCACAGGGGAATGCGACAGAATGAGACACCGAAAGCACTTAGGTGCCCGGAATTCCCCCACGCAGAACCTCAGAAGAGATGGCGTTGATGGGACATGGGCAGCTCAAAGAAAGGAATGAAGGGGGTTACAAGTCGATTACTAAGGCGCGCGCCGCAACCTCAAATAGTGCCGAATCGGAAGGTGAGTGTATTGAGAAAGTGTATGACTACGTCGGTCCATACTGATATGCGGGGTAAAGAGGAAGTGCATGGGTAATTACCAAGTCCAGTACTGTGATTCGCACGGTCGATGAACCACCTGAGCTGAGCGGCAGGGCGGACTGGCCTGAATCACGTTAGTGGCACGCCAGTGAGCACCTGCAGAGAGACCCACCAAGTGTCCAGGTACAGCAACTGCAAGCCGAAAAGGACCGCGCTGGGGCCCACCTCCATGGCAGACAGACATGTACCAAGGTCAACGAGTCTCTGCAAGCAAAAAGGGCACGTCAGTAAAGGGCGCGAGAGCGGCAAGCGGGAAACCAATCAATAGGTCGTGGCGGGACTCGTGGTTGAAGGAAGCTCGGAGATGAGACAAGTGGCGCGGGCCGTGAAGGGTCGGAAAGCATGACCGAGCAACGCGCTCGCGACCAGGACACGAACACGAAACGAGAGAGAACAAAGTGGCAGGAAGGGTGTGCACGTAGCGCACATGTAAGCACCCTAACTGATAACCATCTTAGTTCAGGTCCAGGCAGGATTCGATGACGCGCGCGGAAGGAGGATGAAGGCACGCACCGATCCTTGCAGTTGAGCGCAAACCTGAACCCCCTGCGCTCGTAGTCTCGCCACTCTTGAGTAGGATATGAGTACCATGCGCGTCATCCAGCCCAAGTCTACATCGCCCACAGTCCGTCAGCCAGAGAAGAACTACAGTGACAGGCCCAGAGCATACCTATTTGCGCCTTTTGCGCCGCAGGTGATTCTTCTGGCCCGTCTAGTGTTCACAGGCTGAGGAAGCGCTCTGTTGATCGCCCAGCTGCGTCGACACATGACAATCCAGTCGCGCGAGCTTGTGGCGCGGTCCAGGTGTTGCGTCGCGTCGGCCTATCATGACTTGAATGTGTCCGAATCGTCATCGAGAGCCACAGAAAGACCGCCTTGGCAATCTGTCACAGATGCCCTCGCGGCATGCAGGTTATCTCGGGAGACGGACATTGGCAACGGAGAAAGACGGGGGACAGGAGGACAAGAGCCGCAGTGACACCTGGGCGCTTCCGGCAAACCGATTTGGAGCTGTTTACGGTACCGGCTCTGAGCGTCACACGGGAGGAAACGAACGACATGAAACACATCTTGCCCTCCTGCCCCGCTGTATCCCAACATGACCAGCAGCACGCCTCCCCTGCCCTCGCGACTACTTTCCGACTTTGATTCCGTTGTTTTGCAGATGTTCAGATCTGTCGATGACGGCAACTCAAGGTGCGCGTTTGGATAGCGGGCTTCTGTCCGTGTACATGTGAGCTCAGACGATCTGACTCGAGTATTAGATTCGAAGAGAGTAAGCTAGCAGAGGCAGAGCTCGTGCTCTTTCTCCAAATCTCCAAGCTGAAACGCCAACACATCCATCAGCGCAACTCCCGTCAGCCCATTTGTCGTCTTCCGGCCGAACTGCTCGTCAAATTGTTGTCCTCGCTTACTGCTAAAGATCAACTCTCGATCATGAGAGTGTCCCAACATCTTCGGGAGCATGTCATCGGCACACCCAGTTTGTGGACCCACGTGGACCGCATCCAGAAGCCAGCTGCCTTGTCATTTGTTCTTGGTTGTGCGAAAGGCTCCGCTGTTGACATCGCCAGTGTCTATGTGACCGGACTAGATGACACCCTTTTTGAAGCGCTGGCCGCGCACATGTACCACATTCGCACTCTCTGCCTCCACGTCGACTGGAGTCCCAGCCCATTGTTAACACACAGTCAGACACGCGCCTATTCAGCATTCACCAAAGCGGCACCACTACTTGAACGGCTTTCCATGCGCACACAGCGATCAGCCGCATCCAGCGACCTCGTTCAGATATCTTGTTACTTCATGATATCAGCCAGCAACATGCCGCGACTTTCGTCGCTCCACCTACACGGGGTCGACTTGGATACCAACCTCTTCCGCAAACTTCACTCTCTGAGTACCTTCTCCTTCAGTGGTCACGAGGGCACTCGGTTTCTCGGACCAGCGGTGCCAGAGTTTGTTTCACGACTTCTTCGTAACCTTACCACAATCAACCTCGAACTTTCTGGCTGGACTCCGGATGCCAATAGCCCAGGGTTTGGACCTGCCCTACAAAAAGTTAACATTCGGTGGATCAAGCCCGGTTTCTTTATTCCGCAGGAGGCGATCCCCAACCGGGACGGTTGGAGCTCAATCAGAGTTATACACATCGCACATATGCCCAACGATTATCATGACCCGTGGGCTGAGGTCCCGGCCCAAGCAGCCTTTGCCATTCCGGAAACGACCGCGCCATATCGAGCGTTGACTGTTAGAACCTCGGGTTTACTCGATGACACACGCATACACATGCGACTCATCGATAACGAAGATCGCGAGCGCGTATTTTGCGGCATTCATCCTACCATGGCTGCAGGCTTAGTCGCCCACATCTCAGGACAAGAACTGTCCTCAATCACCATCGGTACCACAGCCGTATCTCTGGGAGTACTCTCCAATGCACGGTGTCCAACTCTACGCTGCCTTCGACTTGTGATGAACCCGGATGGTGTCACCTGGTTTAACGTTTTCGCGCGTGACATTCTGGGCATTACGACGCTCGAGCGGCTTGAGTTCAGCATGGATGCCAGTGCGACCACGTCCGGCTGGTCAACCGCCATGATCACGTGTGTGTTGGCCAGTTGCGCGGCTGCTGGGAACAGAATCCAGGAAGCTATATTCCTTGGCTTCGAGCCGGAAGCACAATGTGTTGCATCGGCAGGGATGTTCGCGCGGACGGTTGTTGTCGATCGAGACTGGTGCGAGCCGGAAGGCGAGCGAGTCTGGTTTACGGAGCCCCCCTTCGAGTGGTTTTAAATTCTTCGCTTCTGGATAAATTTGCTGTACTCGTATTTCCTGCCTGCATGGGTTGGAACTGGTGTTATTCAGTGCGTACCGGCCACAAGGTCGCGAGCATACTGGACAACGGCTGGTTGAAACATGGAAAGAAACATCGCCAAGTTTTCTCAATCTCAGCTTGTGTTTCAGAATATACATAGAGTGCAGGGTGATCATGTGAACGGGTAGAACGCGGTGCAGGTGGGTGGGGACAGTTCGTGCATTCCAATTCCTGGTCCCCTCTGCAGGGTCGCACAAGAGGTCCGAACTCATGCAGACTTCAAGAAACATATCAGAAATAGATAAATAGCTCACGCAGCAGAAACTAATTAAGGTTTGTCACTGTACAGTTATGACCCTCCGTACAGCTGCTTACCGCTGTACGAGAGGAACCATTCCCTGCCTCTTCCTTAGCTCTCCCACTACTGACTGATGAAAATGACCGGAAGAAAAAAATTCGTCACAGGCCGTTCGATCAGATCAGGCTCAGCGGCTTGTATTGCAGTGAAACAGTCGACAACGAAACAAATTGGAAGGACACTCCATGCATAGTCATCAAGAAGGACGGTAGAGAAGGCATGAGAAGGATTATTGCTATGGAAAGAAAGAGAGAAGAGACGTAGATGGCATTAGGGCGACAAACAGAGGTGCAGGACACTATGCGGCGGAGGGCACGGACATATGTAGAAAGAGGAGATCACGCTGTAGGCGACAAAGAGGCAGGGGGCAGAGGGCAAAGATAGAGAAGAGGAGGTTTCCTGTACATCCATTCGGCCCAGACTCGCGCAAAGGCCGACCATATCTGAACTTCAAAACGCTCAAATTCAACTTTGTTCTCTCGAGCCTCGTCAGGCAGACCACGCGCAAGTGTTGTCCCAGGCCAGCTACACACGATGGTCGACATGGCCTCGACGCAGGGCAGGCGATCTGTCCAAAGGCGTAGATGTGAGCGGGTTCGATCTTGTTGCCGTGTAGCCACCTCCACCCCAGATCCTTGCGATCTTCTCACGCCAGACTGCTCCACTGTCGGTTATGATTGTAGGGACCTCCGATATGAGTTTGCAGTCAAAGCCCTCGAATCCAACGCGCTCGCTTGCCGTCCACGCAACGAACCTTTGAAATGATTTGCTGTCCTTTGTCGAGGAGAGTTCGACCTCGCCAAAATGAAGGACCATCTCCCGCATCGCGTCCTCGTGCTCGTCAACCAAAGCAAACACAGACTTCTCCGTAGTCGTAAATCTCTGTGTGACGAGATCTGCATAACCACATCGTCCCTGCATCCCAGGGCCCGCCATTGACATCGAATCGCCGTAAGCAACGAGAGAGTGATTGTCAATGGACTATCTCGACTCTTGAACCGTGCCATGACCGACATGAAGCAAGGCTTTGCTCCGTGCACATGTGGAGGTGACACATCCCTGCTGCGCTGGCGGTGTGGTGCAGGGTCGCCCTTAAGACTTGAGAACTGCCTCTGCACGAAGATTATGCAGGGACACGTTCCCCAAGCGAGCCTTGAATGGATTTCAGTGGTGGTTGTTGTTGAGCGTGTTGATGATGTCCCTCGTGTCGCCGACATTGACCGTCCGCCCATCGTGGTCGAGTTTGTACAGACAAGGTATGCGATCATATATAAGGTTTGAACCTTTCTAAGTTGCAGATCAGACAAAATGTAGCTAGATTACAAGTTGAATGTCATGGGCTGCCACAATGTGCGCTTGAGATGGGCGAACAGTTGCCTATGAAGCACCTCATTGTCAGCTGCTACTACTCCACGAAATGACTCTCATAGGAAGATCAACGATTTGGAGGTCTAAATAGCTACAGGCGTGCTTCAGCAGAGCATTACTGCAGTGGAACCCCGGGAGTTGGGACCAAACCAGGAGCCTTTGTCTGGGACATCTGCGGCATCACTCACTCCCACAAAGCCAGGAACATTTTCCTTACACACCAAATCAGTTTTACGAGGACATATCTTGATCCCAAAATGCTGTAGATGATCGAGTAACGAGGCCCACTGGGAGCAATTCAGGCTCGGGTGCCCTGGGTGGCTTGTACCACCACCCATCCGTTCCTCACTCCCTCGAAGGCAGGAACATTTTCCCCTTGTCCTAGGATGGGTTTCCGAGGCTGCAGAAACACCCACAATGCATATTTATGAGTTCGGCATGCGTATATATGGGACCGGGAATATGAATGCATGACATATATGGGTGGGTCGTCTGTTCCACTGCGATCCCATCTAGCATGAAGACGTGGGTAAGGAGTCGAGTTGAGCTCAGGCTGCGTTGGAGGAGCCGCACGCGCAGCCTAATCCGTGATCTCGAGCCGCGGTTCGATCCTTTAGTTGGTTTTTAAACGCTCAAATGCGTCCCCCGCGCCATCAAGGACCACAAAGAGAGCGCGTTGAAGGGCTGCAGTGGATTTTCTCATGACACGCAGCTGATATTCAATATCGGAGGCTGATAACAGAGGGACAAGTGAAAGGAGTACACTAGCAGCAGAAGTTCAAAAGTCTCCCGCACCGACATGGAATCGATTTCGGCATGTTGACAAAATTAATCGAGCCGGGCATAATGCGATAGTATGAATACAGAAAATTCAGTCGCTTTAGAACCATGTGTGAGCCTACGCAGAGCTCAGATGCACGTGGGACGACTAACATTTGCCCGCAGTCAAGTTCGGAAACGAGCGACGCCGAACACGCCTTGTCCTCCTGGCTCGCCGCATCCCAGCATGGCTGAAAACACACATCCCCTTCAACAGCAGCCACCTGCAGTCTTCAAGTCCGCCGTTTTGCAGATGTTTGAATCTGTTGACGACGGTAACCCACGGTGCGCGGCTGGAGAGCGGTACATTGTGCCATTCATAAGCAAGCTCGCGTGATGTCATTTACCTCGTAGACTTCTGGAGAGTAGACTTGCAGAGGCAGAGGTCGAGCTTATAGGCCTAATCGCCGAGCTCAAACGTCAATACTCACATCAGTGCAACTCTCGGCAGCCTTTTTGCAGTCTACCAGCCGACGTGCTTACCAAGTCACTTTCCTTCGTCCCCGCGAAAGATCAGCTTACGATCATGCGCGTGTGTCAACATCTTCGCCTGCATGTTCTCGACACGCCTGGCTTGTGGACTCAGGTGGACCACATCCAGAACACAGCCGCTTTATCATTCGTACTTGACCGCACCAAAACCTTGGCTGTTGACATCACCTATCTCCATGTGCATGGACCAGATGACATCATATTTGAGTCAGTGGCCGCACACATGCACCATATCAGTACTCTCTGTGTCCACTTCGGTCAGATCGGCCAAAGTTTACACGCTATTAAGAGTGGAACCCGCGCTTGCACAGCCTTTACCACGACAGCGCCACTACTGCAACGGCTTTATATCCGCGCACAAAGATCGGTCGGATCCGACAAGCTCGTTCAGATATCCTGTTACTTTACGATTCCAGCCCGCAACATGCCGCGACTTTCGTCACTCCAGCTCCATGGAGTTGACTTGGATACTGATTTCTTTTATCAACTTAAGTCTTTGCGTAGCTTCTCCTTCCGTGGAAGCCATGATACTCGGTTCTTCGGATCAGCGCTGCCAGAGTATGTTTCTCGGCTTCTAAACAACCTTACAACCATCAACCTCGAACTCGCTAGTTGGAACACGACTGCCGAGTCTGCAGAGTTCGGACCAGGTGTGCAGCGAGTTAACATTCGCTGGACCAAGCCTGGTCTGTTCGTCCCGCGCGACGCGATTCCCAATCGGGCAGGTTGGAACTCAATCAGAGCTATACACGTTGTACACCTGTGCAGTAGTTCAGATCATCCTACAGCCGTTTCCCTCGCCCCATCGATCTTCGCGATTCAGGAGACGGCCGCACCATATCGAACTCTGAGCATCCGAGCCTCAGCTGCACAGGATACATGTGTGCATGTCCAGGCCGTCGACAGTCAGGGTCGTGAGCGCATTTTCGGTGGCCTTCATCCGGCCACCGTTGCGGGTATGATCTCAGGACAAGAGCTCTCTACCATCACAGTCACCGCCACGGCGATAGCTCTCCGAGCACTCTCTGACGGAACTTGTCCTGTTCTGAGTTGTATTCGAATTGTGCTGGACACCGATGAAACGCTCTGGATCAATATATTCGCACGTGACATACGTAGCATTACGACGCTTGAACGACTTGAGCTGAACCGAGGCGCGACCACGACCGCCTGGTCCAGCACTCTAATCATGTACGCGTTGACTAGCTGCATCTCAGCTGGGAGCAAGCTTCGAGAAGTGGCGTTCTTGGGGTTCTCGCCTGAAGCACAGTGCGTTGCCTTGACGGAGGTGTTCATACAGCAGGTGGTTGTTGATCCAGATTGGCGTGAGCCGGAGAGCGAGCGACTCTGTTTTATGCGGTCTTCGTTCGATTGGTGCTGAAGAGGCAAAAATCATGGATCGACAAAGAGATACGTGTATTCCTGGTTCACAATGTTTTGAAGCACGCATTCACCAAGTACATGCTGAGGGTAAGCCCGTGAGAAAGAGACGTATACGCAGCAAAGTCTCGTATTCAGATTGTAGTTACGGAATTGTATGAAGAGATTGTCGAGCCTGATTGAAGCAACTCGTTCAACGATTCCTCGCACTATTCAGCACCGACGTGCCACCGAGCCGTAGTTTCGTCACACCTGCGAAAGCGTTAGCAAAGACGATACGCCGGGAAGGAACAGTTAATCACTCACCTCCAGGGAAATACGCCGGGACACCAGTTGCACGATAGCGCCGAGCAAGCTATCCCGGAATGATTGTAACTCCGATGCGTCGTCAGCACTGGACGAGTCAGAACTTGAGCGCATGCACTCACCACCGAGCGAGAAGTAGGGCGTCAGACCAACACTGATGAAGTAGATGCAAGTTGACTGTACACTATACTTGCTGATTAGGTGATAAGTGTGGTTGAACGGGCCCATGAGCGCGGTGAACCTGAACGTAGGGGTCAGCGGCGTCGAATAACGAGCATGCGGAGGTCAGGCAAGGCAAGTTCACGCGAACCAAAGAAAGACACGCAGTTTTTAGGGCTAGCAAATACCGATGACACCCCGCACACAGAAGGTGAACTAGGGTCGGGCGCGTAAAGCAACCATGCCCTTCCGAAGTAGCATGGTGCAAGCGAGGAAGCACACAGTGTCCATTTGGGCGCTACGTGAAGAATAACCGCATGTATGCGGTGCGGTGGAAGTGTGCAGGTGTGTGTTGAGGCTCGTCATGAATACCTGCATGACGGCAAAGTGAGGATGCAAACGGCCGGGACGTGGGAAGAAGGGGCATTGATGAATTGAGGAGCAAGAACATGGTTGAGAACGAGAGGATGGACGGTGCCTGGGTAGAATATGGCAGCGAGGTTCAAGCCAGATGTGGTCGGTGGAAGTTGGCGTGCAACTGCGCAGCGGTCAAACCCATCGGGCGGCACGCACTGGTAGTGCAGGTGAAAGACAAGATCGGTTTTGAGTAGGAAAGTGGTATGTCGAAAGAAAGCGAAGATCTCCGATCAGAGAAAGTAACACCAGGATCGTGCAGCGAGATGAAGTCGAGCGCCAGCACGAGCAAGATCGACGACTCAAATGAGACGCACTCACCATCGCGTGAACAACAGACTATCCAGACCGAACACCAGAACGGCCTTGTCTGCAGTAGATTAGCAGGAAGCACCAGTTAGAGGCGGCAGAAACACGCACCACGTCTGTGGATCGACAACGGCAGACTGAAGTAGACCGCCGCGATGCAGAAGAAGGCACTGACGAGACACGCGCCAAAGCCGAGGAGTCTACGTGTGCGGTTAGTAAATGGCGGCACAGCGAATGAAAGGGAAGGACTGGGAAGGGCGTTGTAGCACGACTTGCAGGTGAAGCAAGCTCGAGGGATGAGACGGATAGTACCTCCGTAGCGAGCACGCCGGCAGCCGAAAGACATGCGCAGGACATCGACTCGCGGGCGAGACTGAAACCTCGATTCAGAAGCGTTCTCGCAATGATGCAGAAGCGCAGTAGAATGCATCGCCGAGTGGCTGTAGATAGGGTTGCAGAGGTGAAATCACCACACTTTCTGTGAAGGTCTTCGTCTAGGCTTGGGCGGGATTTTGGGACGCAAAACAAGAACAAAAACACGCACCGATCCCAGCGGTTCAGCGCGCAAAGCACGCCTCCTCCTCGTTACTTGTCTCGCCACTCCTGAACGGGATGTACGATTCGATCCGTGCCATCCAGTTCGGTCTTTCATCATACGAGCCGTCAGTCAGAGCAGAACGAAGAAGACAGTGCCGCATCGTACCTTGTTGCGTTTGCAAAAGCAGCGCCGAGACTGAATCGCCCGTTACGCCACGCGCAAATTCGCAAAGCAGAGGGTAGAAACGAGTCTGCGGGCCCTGATACCGACCAGGCATATCCGCCTTCGCACCGAGCTTCACGAGCTTGCGCTGCGTGCGGTGTACTGTGACCAAAATAGGTCCATGGCCTAACCAGGAGCCACAAGAAGACCAGTTCGGATGCCGGATATGATTGAAGCCGAGGGACG
>Ga0247815_10001779_pt1 | contig 16338 bp, 17 predicted proteins | sample UWRJL194509B1_FD_181014 | JGI IMG/M metagenome (GOLD analysis project Ga0247815, IMG submission 181014) | Plant litter microbial communities from Arlington Agricultural Research Station in Wisconsin, United States - UWRJ-L194-509B-1 | ecosystem: Environmental > Terrestrial > Plant litter >...
CTTGAGAGCCTGTGAAGGAGAGTGTCAGAGGAGCTGGTGGGATGAGAGAATATGCTCACATTGAACCAGATGTCGTGTCGTTCCTTGGTCGGAGCAGTGAACTTCATCTCGCGCTGTGGGGTTGACACTACGACGCTGTAAGGGTACAGACCAGGTGGTGACGGGTTGGGGTCGAGTACGCTTTTGACGCCTTGAACGTATGCTGCATCGGAGGACAACGATCAGCAAATCAGAGTTGACTGTACAAGGTGAAACCACATACCACTCTTTGCACTCGACTCGGCGGTGTTCGAGCTGCCCGGGTCCGCAGCGCTCCAGTACAATGTCCTAGTGTACGGGTGTACCCAGAAGAACCTCCGGTGCCTCTTCTCGCCATTGTTGCGCTTGACGAGAGGCCGCGTGTACTTGTACAAGTACTCGCCAATCATCGTCTGTGTGATTGCGTGGATGATCGCCGGGTCTGTTGACGCTGGATCGGCCGCGCCAGGTAGGGCGGTAGGCGGCTCGACGCCAACCATGCGCTGCGAGCTGACGCTGCTGTGGCGCGACAGACTTGATCGTGCGCTGCTGACGACCGATGTCGTGCTGCGAGGCCCGCGACGAGGCGAATCGTAGATAGCAGAGCTGGGACCCGGTGCGGGCGTGCTGCCGCCCGCCGGTGCACTCGCGTACTGCACATGAAGGCCTTGAGACTGGCCACTCCGGAAGCTCATGTCGCTCGTCCTGCCGCGAACGGTTTGCGGCGGACCCATAGAACCCTTGCGCCCTGGGGCTGGTGCGCCAAGCATTGTGCCGAGTGTTGGAGTTGTCGCTCGGTGAACGAGTGCGGGTGGCACAGGCGAGGTCGGACGCGGAGGCGGGATATCTCGCAGACTGGGAGGACGACGCAGAGTACCAGAAGCTACAGCAGCGGCGACCTTCTCTGGAGGCGGAGGCATGCGCGGGGGCGGCGGGAGCATCATTGTCGGTGGGCGGGTACGATCGACCGGTGAAGCAGGCGGCAGGAGGAGAGGAGAGGATGCCGTACTGCCTCCAGTGGTAGCACGAGTACGCGGCTCCTCGGCCTTGAACAAGGCACCGGTGATGCTTGGACGCACGGAACTCGTGCCGCTGTCGCGGTGAGCACGAGTACCGCCGGGGCTCGCAGGTGGCACGAAGTGGAACTGTTGAGTGGGTCCGTTGGCAACTGGCAGTGGGCTCGACGTGTTGGACGGGGTGGAGAGGGCACTGCCGATGGGCACCAACTGGTAACCAGCCGGGATGACTGGCGGTGACGGTGGTGGTGCTGGCAGAGCGTCCGTCTGCATGCTGAACTCGGCGAGCTCCTTGACCGGAGGGATTGGGACCACCGGAGCTGGCACTGCGACAGGCGTCTCGACAATTTCCTGTTGCGGCTCCGGCTCAGCTTGCGTGCCAGCGTCAACAAGGACGCGCTCTTCATGCACAGCGCTGGTGACACGCGACCGCCGGCCATGCAGAACCTGGTTGTACCCGTACGGGCTGCGTACGCTCGACACTGAAGTCCTTATAGCCCGGCTCGCCTTGATGCTTTCTTCGGAATCGCTGCCCGTGTCGGAAATGCGCTCGATGCCGACAATGCCAAGGTTGGAGATGTGCGACGACCTTTCGCGTGGTGGGTCGATGCGCTCGATTGTGACGCTGTTGCGGCGCGAGGGGTCGTCTGTCTCGGTCTCGGCGTCGCTCGCAGTGAAGAAGTCTCCGCTCTCGCTGGGTGTTGTGCCGGCGCCGCGAATGCTCACGCTGGCGGTCTCGCGCGCATCCTCGTACTCGGTCTCCGTGCGGCCGCCGTCCTCGTGCTCGGTCTCTTCGTCATCGAGCTCGCGGAGAAGTTGAGTCGGACTGGTGATGGCGCGATATGCCGCACTGGCAGGTAGTGGAGTAGGCGACTGCTGCGATGGATGACGAGGTGCCGGGCCACGCGCGTATGCGCCAGGGAACGCGATACTGCCGTCGGTGAGGTCGGCCGTGCTGCTTGCCGCGGTGGGAACGTGAACGATCTTCTCCACAGTGACGATCTTCTCGACTGGGACTTCGACGATCTTCTCAACGATGACCTCGACGATCTTCTCCACAGGAACCTCGACAATCTTCTCGACGACGACCTCGACGATCTTCTCGACCGGAACCTCGACGATCCTCTCGACGGGCACCTCGACGATTTTCTCGACGGGCACTTCGACGATCTTCTCGACGATGACTTCGACGCGCTTCTCGACGGGGACCTCGACGATCTTTTCGACCTCGACGATGCGGTCGACCTGGACTTCCTTGATGACCTCGACGATGCGTTCCACCGGGACCTCTTTCTCGACGATACGGTCGACATGAACCTTGAAACGTCGAACAACATTCACAGTCAGCCAGCGCATTTCGCAAAAGCCAGCGGGGCAGAAAGAGCAAGGAACGGCGGTAGACACCCGATTCCCCACCTCTTGCCCCGCTCAAAAGCCCACGTACCTCGACGACCTTCTCGACGATCCGTTCCACGGGGACCTCGACGATCTTCTCGACCTCGACCACCCTGTCCACGGAGACCTCGCGGTCGACATTGACGGGCACCTCCCGGACGACCTCGACGATCTTCTCCACAATGCGATCCACAGGCACCTCGACGATCTTCTCAACCTCGACGATGCGGTCGACAGGAACCTCCTTGATAATCTCGACCGTGCGTTCGACAGGCACCTCGACCCTAACGATCTTCTCCACAGGCACTTCGACAATGCGGTCAACGGGCACCTCTTTGATGACTTCCACGGGCACCTCGACGATTTTCTCCACAGTGACCTCGACGATACGGTCCACAGGTACCTCCTTGATGACTTCGACCGGGACTTCGACGATCTTCTCCACGACGCGTTCGACGATGCGGTCGACCTGCACCTCCTTGATGACTTCGACAGGTACCTCGACGATGCGGTCCACTGGTACCTCGACGATACGGTCCACGGGTACTTCGACGATGCGGTCCACGGGCACCTCGACGATCTTCTCGACCTCAACGATACGGTCGACCGGAACCTCCCTGATGACCTCCACGGGAACCTCAACGATCTTCTCCACGACGCGCTCGACGACGCGCTCAGACGGAGCCGGGCTCGACCCAAGACCAAGCTCCATCGCAAGTGCCGACGGTGTCCCAACGAGACTGCCAGGCCGCGAGTTCGGTCCCGCACGCAGACCTGCACCGGGTTTGCGTCGGTTGCGCGAGTCTTGCGCATCAAGTACGCTGGCAAGATCGTCGTACTCCTCGTCTTCGTCGTCTTCGATCTCAAAGTCGAACCGCGTCGAGCCGTGGCGGAGTGGGCTTGTACCATGTACGAACCGACTTGTGGGGTCGCGGGCGCCCACGTTGGCGAAGGCCGGGTCCATGCTGGTGTCGGCATCCTCGTCATCGTCGTCGTCGGCACGCTCGATCGCGACGGTCGAGTCATCGTCGGGGAATGCGGAGGGTGTGGGAGAGCCAGGCGATTTGACGTTGTTGAACTGCTTGAAGAGGTTGCCCTTCTTGGCGGCGCCGGCGGTCATGAAGACCTTGCGACCTGGCTTGCGTTGTGCGGAGCGGAGCGGCGTGAGAGATTGCTTGCCGTTCGAGTTGGTGGTGACATCTTCTGCCTCGGGACCATCTTCGTCATCCTACAAAGATAAGAGTGTCAGCATCGTCCTCACTTATAGCTGCGTCCAACAAACACACCTCCTCGTCGATGTCCTCGTTGACGATGGCAGCACCCTTGACGCGCTTCTGCTTCTCGCGCGTAAGAGAGCTTTGAAGAGTTTTGACCTGTCGCTGAGAATGTGCGAGCGCCTGCTGCAGCGCCTCAAGCTCATTTGCCGGGTGACTCGGTGCACGAATAGGCGACGGGCTGGGTTCAGGACTAAGCGGTTCCCCCACTGTTCGTCACCCAACGTCAGCCACAAGACAGACCAAAAACGTAACGCAACAACACGCACCACCACCCCACATCTCGGCTCCAGGTGTGTCGATACGTCTCCTTGTGCTTGCGGCGCCTCCAAACGGATCGTCCTCGTCGACCATATGCGGCGTGTACGGCTCGGCGCCTCCCTCGATCCCCGGCGTCAGTGGCGACCCGAACCGCTTGATCACGCGGCTCTGTTTTGCAATGTCCGACTTGAGCGCATCGAGCGAGCTCTGGAGATCGCCTTTTTCGCGTTGGAGTCCGGCGGTTGTCTTGCGCATGACTGCAACGTCCGCTTCGTGCTTTGTTCGGAGGTCCTCGAGCGTGCTGTTGAGCTTCTCGGCTTCGCTCTTGTGTGCTTCGCCGGCGTCGCGCGCTTTGCTGAGGTCCTTCGTGAGTCTGCGTACTTCGCCATCGAGTCGCGTCTTCTCGCCCGATGCTGCTGTGAGCTGCGTCCGCACGTCCTGCAGCTGTACTTCGAGATTCCAGTTCTCCTCCTTGAACTTGTCGCTACATCGCAACGTCAGCGTGGTGCTATACTATGAGAATGAGATAGCGCACCTGGTACCTTCCTGCGTTTTGAGTGCCTGGCGTAGCGCATCGCCAGAACGTTCGAGGTCGTCTTTCTCCTCCTTGAGATCTTGCAGCGCCTTGTCGCGTTCCGCGAGCAGAGCTTGAAGTCGGCGGACCTCGGTGAGCAGGCCACTGCCGATCTCGAATGCGAACTCTGTTGTCGGGTCGAGTTTTTCGTCGACAGGAAAGTACGATTGAGGATCAACGACCGGAGCGGGGCGAGGAGGTTCCGGTGGGGTCAGAGGCGGTCGTCGGAGTGACGAAGAAGTAGTAGGCGCAGTGTTGTGGACAAACCGTTGAGGATTGCCAGGAGGCGAATGATTCCATCGATCGTTACCACGTCGTTCGGATGCGCGAGGCGGACCGGATTGACGAGGTGGAGACCGGGGCGCGTGCGGGGAAGTCGCGCGGAGTGGAGGACGCGCCGGTGCGGGGGGAAGTGGTGCGGCCGAAATGCGCCATTCGGGCACAGGAGATGTCGGACGAATGGGCGGATGAGCGGGTTCGGGACGTACGACAGGCATCGAGTCGCGAGGACCGTAATTAGCACGTCGTCCATTGCGACGAGAAGGTGTTGGAGGCGGGGTCAGGCGTGGCGAAGCGTCCATTGAACGAGAAGGGTCGACCAGAGAGAAACAAAAGTTTCACAGCAGAATAGGCGACACAAGCCAGCATTATGAAGTGGCGAGCATGCGGTCGTGGTGTGGCAGACAGTAAGAGGGTTAGAGCGTGCAATGCGCGTGCGCAAGGACATGAGGTGCAGGGTCGAAGATAGAGATGCCGGTAGTGACCCAGTCGGACGATCAGGCAAATGACGCATCCAAACAGGGTGTGTTTGTAATGAGTTATAGCATCCAGATGTGAAAGCCAAGTGCGAAGGAGAATGGGTGAGCATGGTGTAGGTAGTGAAAGGGCGAAGAGGAAGGCTACTGACCGACATCGTTTGCGCGGTGCTGCGCGTTCTTTGCGCGTCTGTTGCTCTGAGCAGCAGTGCGCGTGCTTGTAGTCGCGGTGCCTTGGGCTGCTAAATCGCCAGACGAGCTGAGTAGAGGGCTGGCCACACTGTCCCGTGCGCCAGCGGATACATCATCTCCGCCAGAAGCAGCCGGCTATAACAATTCTTGGTCAGCTACATCAATAATTAAAGCGTATAAATCAAACTCACAGTAGCAGACGCTGTTGCTGCAGCCGTTGCAGTGCCGTGAAAGCCCTGGACAAGGTTCTCGTTCTCGCGCTGCCAGAGCTGGACCGCGTCAGCCAGTCCCTGCAGTCGCTCTCGTGCTTCGTCATCAGTGTCTGGGTCGAGTTCGGTGCCGTGACTGAGGATTTGGTTGATGCGTTCTTCAAGTTCCATACGCTGGGCTAGGAACTTCTGGCCCAGTGACGACGCGAGACTGAGTTGCTTCTCATTGTCATCGAGCAACGTCTGCAGCATCGTCCGCATGTCGCCCATCGCCGTCACCCCATTCAGGCTTGTAATCGAGCTGGCCGCGCTGTGAGTTGGGCGTCCACCGTCGCTGAACATCGCCATACAGCGACCAAAGAAAGAGAAAGAGAACACCGGCGTTTGGTTTGCGCCTGTTTGGCCTCCTCTTCTCCCCTCTCCGCCCGAATCACCCGTCCTTTGTACCCTCTCTGCTCCCATACTTATGACGTGCTATTAAACTCCATGTGCTCGTCTGCATGTTCCGCGTTGCTCTCTCCACGACCGCCACCCGCACTTGTTAGCGCCGGCTACTTGCTTCCGGCAGCTCCGACTTCTCACGCGTTCTCCGTCGGCTCGAGCGTCTCTCGCTTGTCAACTCGTGATTGGAGGTCACTGCATCATTTGATTCAATATTCTCCGCCGCCCTAAAGCCCGTGATCGGCTTTATGACTGGTGCGACACTTGCAGCCACGGCCAACACCGGCATTTAAACCCACCTAGTTCCCGAACCTAAAGTCTCGTCTGGCACATCATACGATTATTTAATCTACTTGCTTCATTTCAGACCACTAAATGCGATATCTGACCCCGAGATGTGTCACTCTCACGTGATCGGTGTGACAGGTCCAAGTGCGGAACTCTCCACGTTTAGGGGTAGGCGCGTTGGTCTGACACGGATCTTCACAGTTTGTCGAGCTGCTCAGAACACAGCTTTGGGTGCGGACAGCATAACACCATCCACGTGCGGTAAAAGTTACTGGATCGTAGGCTTTGGTTGCCAGTGATTCGATACGAGATCAGTGCCAGATAACCCCTCGGAATTCCTTCCCTACAAAGTCCAAGTACAAGCAGGCTCAGCTAGACGAAATCAACATACTTGGTACATACCTGGCAGCGACATCCCGCTCTGACTCTCCTTGACTCGCTCAATTTGCATCAAGCTGCTGGTCCACTTGTGGTGAATAGGTACATCTTCTCATTACTCGCAAGGCACGAACGGGGGCATGACTACTAAGAAGGTCTTACAGGAGGATGCGGCGCACCCCGCCAGCATTTTGTCCACTGATCTCCCCCGTGCACGTCTTCTCCTGCCTCTTTGTGTTTGAGCAGAACGTGACTTAAATAAATGACCATCGAACATGGAGGCAGCAAAGTGCAATCGCAATATTCCAATGGAAGCTACAGGAGCAGTTCGCCCGATGGTCCCATGAGCCACTCGCGTTCGAAAAGAGCGACGCCAAGCGTGCTAGGCGGGTCGTGTTCACATGCTTTGGCTAGCAGGAGAGCCGCGTCGACATCTCAGACGCGAATCGTCCCGTCAACGCCGCAAGACACGATTGACCGGCCGCCCGGCATGAATGTGACCGAAGTTACCCAAAACCTGTAACTCATCAGTGACGCAAGTTTGTCCCCTGTCTGAGAATCCCAAAGAATGAGGCTTTAATCCCTCGACTGACAATGTAGCGACCGTCTGGTGAATACGCGACCGTCTGTACCACGTCGAGATGTCTGTCAAGAGCGAAGACTTGAAGTCCACCGGCGATATCCCAGACGCGAAAGATTTCTCTGACGCAACCGTGTCTGCCACTGTAGTCGGCACTCTGTGTCACCTCCTGTTCCTTGCACACTCGGTTTTTCGTCTCTCCTCTTACTCACAATACGTAGTGATGAGTAGTAGCTATGATATCCCGAAATGAGAGGGATCATGTACATTAACAATATTACGGAGACATGTGTGAAACATCATCGGGCTGCAAAATGCACTTGAATAGTTTTAGGTCACAGTATAAGTCAGGCCATATAAGCCTGATGAAGGGCCAAAACTAAATCATAAATTATTCTCTCTGAGAGCAATCATTTGTTCTCATGTTCACGGAGCACTGTGCCTTGCATTCTACGGGACTGCCACTCTCATAGCCATGGTGCAAAAGGTCAATTCGGACTCGGAAAATTTGCTACTGATTCGACTACTGAATCACACAAAGTTTCTTGCGCTTTAACGCCTTCGTTTCCATCTTTTTCTTCGGTTTTTTCTCTTGATCTTCCACGACAATCTTCTGGGTGTTAGTTTCTGGTGCCCTCCGCTTTTGATTGATCTTTATGCGATAGCCCTGTTTAGATTGCTTCTTTTGAGCTTCAACGAGAACTTGCCCCGCACTAGTCTCCGCCGGCTTCTTGCCCTGGCGTACTATCTCGTCCTGGATAGCGACCTGGACCGGCGCTGCGTTCTTGATGAGCTGGCTCACGATCTTCTCCGCCTCAGCCTTCGCGTTGGAGTTCATACTGGAGATTATGGCGGTGCCGGCCCCTTTCGATATCATCTCTTTCCAGGCACCCGTCTCGCAGAGCTCATCAAAATGTTCGTAGCCTTCTTCCTCCGGGACCCTGTCCCACATTGTCGTGCAGAGCATGAGATGGCTCATCGCAGCATCGCCGCAGAGGTTCTTGAGCATGATCGAGACGCGGTCGGCGGTTTGCGAGAACCGGTTGTCGTTGATACGGTGCAGGAACAGCACACCTGTGACCCAGACATTGCGCACTTCCCTGTAGATGCGGCGCACGCCATTCAGTGAACCGGTCTCACATCTATAGCATAATCGAGAGCAGACCGACATTTCTCCAAGGTGATTGGCTATTCTTGTGAGGACGTCGGTTTCTTTCACGCCGACGCGGGTGTCGTCGATGCCTGGTGTGTCGATGACCACGACACGTTGTCCTCCAATCTTGGCGTCGATGACTCTGACATCTCTGGTGCATGACTGGAGACCTCTGCCGACTTTCTGCTGTTCCGACGCGATGAGGTTGATGAACTGTTGAGAATACCTCGAAGTCAGTTGCGACGAGCATAAGGCGATCCTGTAACAGCGCACAGTTGATTTTCCCGCGCCAGACTGTCCAAATATACTGTAAGCGAATAAGTGGATTCCAATTCAATTGAAGCGGGATTCGCGCGTACGCTATGGTTGGAACGTTTGACTCCGTGAGTTGCGGCTCTCGCGCGACGTGGGGTGTGATTGTATTGACGGGGTGAATGCGGAGGCTTCCCTGCAACTCATCGGTCGAACTGGACGATTTCGGAGGCAGAATTGGCTTAACCGTGCTCCACGCGCCTGCTCCATGGATGCGAATTGATGACCGTGGGGCAGCGAGCAGTCCGACGATCGAAACCCCGCCGCCAAAGTCCATCTGGAGATCCTCCCTCCCGGCCGTTCCAGTCCACTTACAGGCCCCGTCCAGTTGAGCAGGTTTAGCGTACGTGAGAGTTGCGCTATCACAAGCGAACGGCTGGTTGAGCGGTTTGATATTGACATTGATGTAGCGTGGGCGACCATCAACGACAAAAGTGGCGACGAGTCTGCTGCCATTACACTGGACTGGGCCTTTAGCGGTAAGCATTTACTCGACTACCGATCTGCCGTTGAGCGTTGATCTGTTGATCTATTCTACGCGCGTAGGCGGGCAAACAGAGCCGAATAAAGTCTGAAGGCAGCAAGATTGGGTGGGTTCGAGTAGCCGACGCCGCCCATGTTTTATGACCTCGAGCTGAACCCTTTCACTCGTTTGGCATCGCGACAACCACGAGGCTCCGAACACTGACCCTGTATCGATCACGTGTAATACGCTCCACGAATTGCGCGTGTCGATGGGATCCATGTCAGCAGCTTCCTGCGTAAAGTTTCACATGATCGAAAAACCACCCACGGACTTATGAAAGGTATAAATGGTCACGGATCTGAGAATGGCATGCCAGCACGCATAGTGAAGAGGGTTCAGTGAACACGAGGCGGCGGTCATAACGGGCAGGGCCACAATAATATGGGTCCGACCTCTTCCTCCCGCTCAAGGCCGCACTTGTCGGCGTCGTCGCAATTTGGGATATTTTCAACGTCCGTTACTCCACTATTCAACGTAGCGTTACTCAGACCAATTGCAGCGTACTGTCGAAGCTCAGGCGGAGTTCACGAAGCTCGAAAGTAAACTTGTAGCGTTCAAAGCCATCGCCGACACTCATCAAGCCGAGCCCCGACCTATCGATGAGAGCTTACAGGTACGCCTCAGGTCTCCATCCAAGTGCGTCTCCAGGTATTTCACATATTTTCTAATCTGACTCACCTTTACAGAGCGGTTCAAGGTCTATGGGAAGTGCTGGAGAAGAAGCAGTCTCGAGGCCGACTTGTGCGAGGTGCCCAGTCCTCGATTCACCTCGAGAACATCAAGGCACTGGTGGAGGCCATATCCTCCCTTCTCGAAGTCTTTCAGGTCTGTTGGGGAGATCCCGACGCGGCTATAAGTTATACTACTGCTACTATGTATGCTTGGTATCATTTGTTGAATTATGTAAATCTTTAACGTGCAAAAACTGGCATACGAATGTTCTCCGTGCGCTGGTCGCGTTCAAGTTTTGTTTCTATCTGAGACGACTGGCTGAAGTTCCATTGGCGTGCAGACGCCTTGTCCTTCCAAATCTGAGACTGCATGTTTATTCTTTTCTTTAAAGCGTGGTTATTGATCTGTCTGCCCGATCAGAATGCAATCAGCCGCCTCAGACTTGTGAGTTGTGTAGTAATCGCGATGCCGGCGGACTGAAAGCGGCAGCTAAACAACGGACCACGTGTGTTCGTTGTCCTCCTGTTTGCGCACTACTGACCACACAACGCCTATCAGCTACGCCTGTCACCTGACATGAGTAAAGTCCTCGATAACTCGCCAGGGCGCGTCAGGGAGATGGTGGCCCGGATCCAGGATCAGCATCGACTTTCGTCGCGCAAGGATCCTGAAAGCAGAGTCGCCTCACCGGTTCCATCGCAGCAACATGAAAACCCAAGTGCCCCAGCTCTAACGGTAAAGCAACGGGCCGCAGCATTGACGGCGAATAAACAGGTCCGTTTGTACGATGAATATGCATCGCTCAACCAACTGATGCCATGCGCCATAGGACAGCGTCGTGAACACAGTAAAACCAGGTATGTTTGAATTCTATTTCCGCTTGAACAATGCTTACAGTATTCGTCACTTGGTGACAGAGGTAAAATACAATCCTACCAGGCTCGCTTCACAAGAACCAGCGATAGTGCGCGACACAGTCGCCAAACTCGTGCTGTTGCTCACCTGTCGGCGTAGAGCATCGTTAATCGCACTGTAAATACCACCTACAACCTCGGGGGAAATGTCGTCAATAACAACTACGTCAACAATGACGTTCGAATGCAGAAGCAGGTTCGAATGTCTAGACCAAACTTTCGGAAGTCAACCACTGATCATGTCCCAGGAAGCGGCGATGAAGACGATAAGGTCAAGTAAGTGGTCTTCTCGCTTAAATACCTGACACTAACTTTACTCAGCCCTCGGTGATAACTTCGTATCTGAGGCGGCCGACTATGAGCAGCCCAACTATGCCGGCTGCATGACGGGAACTCGCGATGGCGTACTATCTAAAATCGTTGCGTGGGTCAAGAATGACCCTCTATCCATCTTTTGGCTTGCTGGAATGGCTGGCACGGGGAAGACTTCCATCGCGGTCACACTCTGTCGCATGTTGCGCGCGGACCCGGGCGTATCTCTGGGCGGTGGGTACTTCTGTTCGCGGTCAGCTGGGTCAATTGCACGGACAGACGTGCGGCGCATCTTGCCTACACTGGCCGCACTGCTGGCAACCCAGTATCCGGCTTTTGAGAGGTCACTCGCAATGGAGCTCGAGAAAGACGACAGCCTGGGCCATAAGCCCATAGTTGATCAAATCGGCCCCCTCTTGTGGAAGCCAATGGCCGCAACCAAAAGTCTTCCCCAGCCCGTCGTTTTTGTAATCGACGGTCTCGATGAGTGCAGTGATGAACGTGAGCTGGCCGAGCTCCTGAGTCTCGTTGCGGACTTCGAACGCAAGGCCGAGGTCAAATTCATCCTCACCTCTCGCCCAGAGCTGCACATACGCGGCACCCCAATTTCGAATCCCGGGTTCAATAGAATTCTTCAGCTCCATACTATCAGTTTGGAGGAAGTCAAGTCCGACATCCAGCTCTACATCAGCAGCACGCTCAAGGATGCCGCTCCAGAAGCGACCTGGTATACCGAACAGGATATAGAGCTGCTTGTGAAGCTCTCAGATGGGCTCTTTATCTTTGCATCCACCGTCCTCAAGTATATCCTTCGTAGCGACGAAGACGACGACCGTCTGGATCGGCTCCGCAAGGCAACCGCAGCCACCATCACGCGTACCTCGGCGACCAGCTCCATTAACAAGATCTATGAGCTGGTGCTCATGAGCGCCTCGCATTCGGACACCGTCGACGAGGACGAGTTGGAGAGGATGAAGCGTATTCTTGCATGTATCCTGACAGCTCGCGCGCCGCTATCCGTGGACGCGCTGGCGGCACTGATCAACCTGACCACGAGCAGACTTCGCGGCTCGCTAGGACGGCTTCACTCCCTCGTTTACCTACCAGCAGAAAACGACGTGCCTGGCCTGAGGACACTGCATGCTTCCCTCGGGGACTACCTTTTCAAGCACGCGCCGCAACATATCCGCATCGATCACACTTTGGGACACACCCTTCTCGCACGTGGATGTCTCCGGAGGTTTGCGCAGCAAGACCTCTGCTTTAATGTTTCGCGGAGTCCGTCCTCGTTCGAGGCGAACTTGGTCACCGCTCCTGACTGGATCCCGCTATCGCTCGTCTACGCGTGCCTACAGTGGTCTCACCACATCGACGCCGCCTCAGACCGCTCCGACTTTGATGAAGATATCGGAAGGATGTTTCGACCCAAGTTTTTGTTTTGGCTCGAAGTGCTCAGCGTCCTTGGCAAGGTCGGAATAGCTTCGGGTCTTCTGCGCATAGCAGGTTCTGCGGTGAGTCGACCATGTGGGATCCCAACTATAAGCACTCAATAGGCAACAGGTCGTCATTCAGACCATTTCGGAGTTTCTCCGCGATGCCAACACGTTCGTGGCGTCTTCGTACACAGCAATCAGCAAGAGCGCACCGCACATCTACTTCTCGGCGCTCCCGTTTGCGGCGAAGAGCTCACTTGTCTACTGTGACTTTGCGCCGCTCTGTGCAGGTGTCGTCTCCGTGACGGCCTCCGGGATGGACCATGGTGACCGTCTTGTTGCAACTCTTACTGGGCATGATGATAAGGTCAACTCAGTCACCTACTCGCCCGATGGTCGTCTCCTCGCTTCGGGCTCCAACGACGGCACGGTGCGGATCTGGGATACTCGGACTGGTGAGGAGGTAATGGAGCCACTGAGAAGTAACGACGGCAGGGTATTATCCGTTGAATTTGCTCCAGATGGCCAGCGCGTCGCCTCGGGTGGAGAGGGCAAAGTAGTACATGTATGGAGCATTGTGGCCGCCCTCAAAGCTCTGTCACCGCTGTGTGGTCACAATGACTGGGTTCAGTCCGTGGCGTTTTCGAAGTGCGGAAAGTTCATTGCGTCCGGGTCGGACGACAAAACGGTCCGCCTGTGGAATGCTAAGTCGGGTAAGAAGGTTTCAGTAATGGTCGGGCATACAGATGAGGTCAATGCGATCGCCTTCTCGCCGAATGGTGAGCTGCTCGCTTCCATTTCGAAAGACCAGACAGTTCGCCTCTGGCAGTCTCATACCGGTGGGCAACTTGGAAGTCCTCTCAGCGGCCTGGAGGACATCTGCCGGTGCATCTGCTTCTCTCGCAATGGGAAATGGCTGGCGGCAGGCTCCCAGTTGACCGGAAGAGTCCGGGTCTGGGACACGGGGACATTCGAGCCAACCCCTGCAATTATAGGCACCCGATCCAGCGTTAACTCACTCGCGTTTTCGCCTGATGGGTCGACGCTCTGGTCTGCCGGGTTCTACGGCATCGAATCTTGGGATCCTCACACTGGAAATGAGCTTACCAGCTCATCACTTGCTGGCCACTCGGATTGGGTCCGTTCGATTGCATTTTCTCCGAATGGCCAATTTCTCGCCTCGGCCTCTTCTGATTGTACCGTTCGTATCTGGAACCCAGTGGATGGCACAGAAGGGACTGTTCAACGGCTGCAGCTACACGGCAACACGGTGGTTTCGGTGGGTGTGTCCCACGACGGCAGTTTTATTGCTTCCGGCTCTCTGGATAGTTCAATTCGCATTTGTGGCGCAAAGACTGGAGTGGCGACTTTGCCGCCGCTATTGGGTCACAAAGCCGAGGTGTTTGCTATTGCAATCTCCCCGAACAGTTCTTTGCTGGCATCGGCGTCGGCGGACCAGACCGTCAGGCTTTGGAATACACGTACTGGCCAACCGGACGGTGAGCCGTTACAGGGCCATGAGGGTGAAGTGAATGCGGTAATGTTCTCCCCAGATGCTCGGTGGCTTGCCTCTGGATCAGATGACAACACAGTGCGTGTATGGGACGTCACGGCCAGACAGGTAGCGCCATTTGGCCTGCTCAGCTGTAGAAATATGGTTTTAGCGCTGGCATTTTCGCTGGACGGCCGGCTTCTTGCCGCCAGCGACCTTGACGGATATGTTTATTTCTGGTTGTCAGGGACCAATCAGTCGGCGCGCACGCCGTTCAAAGTACACTCCGTTGGCGCCTACTCCATTTGCTTCTCACCCAGAGAGGAGAGAATTGTGTCCGACGGAGACAGGAACACTGTCCGTATATGGGATGTTGACAGCGGGGCTCAAATCATCGTACTCGAGGGGCACTCAGCTGTGGTTCTTTCTGTTGCATACTCGCCTGACGGTCGGTATATTGTCAGCACATCAGATGACAAAACTATGCGCCTTTGGGATGCAAATCAGGGTTCCTGCCTTTCCATACTATACTGCGGTACCGGTAAATTGGCGCGGTCAGCTGTTTTTACACCTGATGGCCAGTCTGTCATATCTGGAGGAAGCACCACCATTCTCACCTGGGATGTGAAAATGGCTCTCTTGCTACCGTCTCGGGTAGAGTTTGAAACTCTGGTGAAACTAGGTTCCGCCGTTCTCAATGGAGAAGGTTGGCTTGTGGGATCTTCGGGAGAATTGCTACTGTGGCTGCCAGCAGAGTATCGCGCCTATATTCAAATTCCGCCGTGCACAATGACCATTGGAGCTCATCAGGTCAAACTCACATTGGACGAAGGTTCACACTGGGGTAATCAGTGGACGGAGTGCTGGCATAACGGTTCACATCCTATCATGCAACATTATCCTTAGTCGTACATGTCCCTCAGTCTGAATTCGAAGGTGTTTTCTCTTCTGTAATTGTTTTCTGATCTCAAAAATCGACCGCATAGCGGAAAAGGTGGCCCGGGTGCGGGACGTCATTGTCGCACATACGCAACAAAAGTTTAGTCAGATTCGCCATAAAGTCGCGAATGAGAATCACACCAACCCAGCAAAGAATAAAATCGCGACAGTGTGCATTCCGCCGTTCTAAAACGTGGCGATGATGTCGCACGTACAACCAATCACAATGTCCACACAAATCATACAGCGAGCTTGGCGCTGCTGCCCCTCCGACGTTGGCCGTTCGACTTCCCAGACGACGATGACGACGAGTTGGTCGTCTTCTTGTCTGCAGGGTCGTACGATGCCAACGGCTTGGGTGCAAGGAGAATGTGTGCCTCAGTGTTGAAGATGTACTGTACAACGTTTTGTCAGACAGTGCCGACGCGGATGAGAAGGAACGGTATCGTACCTCGTCAATAGACCACGCGTCTGGCTCGTCGAACGTGAGGTAGAGGTACTTGAGTACCTCGGCGAAGAAGAAGCTGTCGCGAAAGATTCCGTCAGCCATGTTGCTCTTCCTAGGTGCTGCGCACGTACCTCTCAGTGTCATCAAAGAAACCGCTCTCGCCCCACCCCGACTGGCGAACGTCGCCGATGCCGGCGTTGGCGTCACCTACGCTCGTTGCGTTGCGCAACGAGTCAATGAAGCGCACGGCGTTGTCGTAGTACTTCTTGTCGCCCGTTGCCCGCCATGCGTAGAAGTTGCTCTCGATGACCTCGGGACTATTGCGTGGTAATGTCAGCGGGTTTCAGTCGAAGAAGCACGGCATAACTCACCGAAGGGCATAATAACCATAACCGTTATAAACATAGAATCTGCCCTAGCATTAGTCTCCTGAGCCGTGCATGTATAACCCACACCAACGCACCCATGCTCGTTATAATACTCCACGTCGTCCGCCGTGATCGCCACCCCCGTGTAGTTTCCATCCTGAGCAACGAACGCAAAGACCTCGGGACCGATGCCAGAGCTCGTGTTGTACGTGGCAATGCAGCCGTCAACAAGGTCGAGACCCAGTTGTACAATAGAGTCGTCGTTGATCAGCTTGCCGCCAAGAATCCAGTTGCCGCCGATGAAGCAGCCAAGGTGCGACCCGCGATACAGGGTCTCCTCGCTGTCGTTGAGCTCTGCAACAAAGGTGTAGTTGCCGACGGTGGATTT
>Ga0247815_10001780_pt1 | contig 16327 bp, 12 predicted proteins | sample UWRJL194509B1_FD_181014 | JGI IMG/M metagenome (GOLD analysis project Ga0247815, IMG submission 181014) | Plant litter microbial communities from Arlington Agricultural Research Station in Wisconsin, United States - UWRJ-L194-509B-1 | ecosystem: Environmental > Terrestrial > Plant litter >...
TAAATATACATTTTATAATTATTACTTTTACACTCATGGAAAACCCTAAGCCCAAAGACCCACTGCACGGCATTACACTTAAAAAGATACTTGAAGATCTTGAAGCTTTTTATGGTTTTGATACGCTGGGCGAACTTATAAACATTAAATGTTTTAAAGAAAACCCAAGTGTAAAATCAAGCCTTACCTTTTTGCGTAAAACCGACTGGGCTCGTAAAAAGGTAGAGGGGCTTTATATTAAAACACTGCCTAAACTCCCTGACTAAACAAAAAAATCTCCTTTTGAGGAGATTTTAAAAAATGTTTTAATAGTATTTATTGGGCTGTTACCACAATGGTTTTTGTAATATAAGCCGGGGTAGCATCTTTTTGAAACCTGAGTACATAACTGCCTGCTGCAGGGGCTGTAAATATATAAGGTTTTGTAAGTGTTGTAGCAGTTGTGGTACAATCACAACCATTATATTCTACTATTGGGAAAATATCTTTAGGATAACCATTAGATTCGGCAATACGGTTAAAACTACCGCACGAATTATCCAGTTTAAAGTTAAGGTTTATGGTTATTGGCCTGTTTACAACGGTAGAGTCGGGTCCGGAAACGGATGTTGTAAAGGCATATCCGGATGAGTAGCAGGTAGTATCGTTATCGCCATCTAAACTGCAAGCTGCAGTAATGCCGGCAATAATGATTACCAAAGCTAAAAATTTTAATTTAATATTTTTCATGAGTCATTGTTTGTTTGTGTAGATGAACTATTAGTAAAATGGTTGCGTGCCAAATTTTAATTTATTACAAAAGTATATTTTTTATATTATCTAAACTATAATATTTTTTAGCTAATAATTATTCATCCCATACGTCAATAAGTTAAAAAATAATCATGATCGTCAGCATACTGTAAAACATCGTTATGCATATTAAGATATATTAGCAAATGCGGACTATATTTAATAAATGTTTATGAGTCTTATTTTTAGGTATGGTATTATTAATGTTAACTTTATTCAAGCATTCACTTTAACTAAAAATACTCAACATGTATACCTACACGATGACATTTGTTTATGAGGGGGAGTTAGGTTTACCTAAAAAATCTTTAAAAGATAAGGCAGGCATATTGTCTATAATTTTAAAGAAAATGACCCATCATGAGCTTACGCTTGCAGATTTTAACTGGTCTGGCAATTACGATAAAGAAAACACACTATCCTACCTTAGTGCACCTTACCATTGTGGTGCCGTTATAGAAATGCGGCTGCAGTTAGACCCTAACAGCCTGCAAAGCAGAGATACAATTTACGAAAGGTGTATTACTGCATTAAAACAAAAGGAACTATTCCTGCATCATTCGCAAGAGATAACAGACCCTGCACTTAATAAACACCAGAACATTTTTAGCTTTGATATGAAAAGCAGGGCTGCAGCTTAATCCTTATCTATAGTGAATTACCATATTTTGCTTGCTTACTAAAAAGGCGGGATGTATTTTTACGCCTATGACAAAATTAATTAACCTAAAGATTTTCCCTCATTTTTTTAAATCATCTTCTGCAGGTGGAATATTATTAGTCCTTTGTGTTGTAACGTCTTTGCTAATAGCTAATACCGGTTGGGCAAATGCTTTTACCGAATTACTGAATACTGAAGCCGGCTTCGAAGTGAATAATTTTCATTTGAGATATCCTGTTTTATTGTGGATTAATGACGGGCTCATGGCAATCTTTTTTTTACTCGTTGGTTTAGAGATTAAAAGGGAGGTTGCAGAAGGTGAACTGTCATCTGTAAAGCAGGCATCTCTGCCGGTACTTGCGGCCGTAGGTGGTGTAATTGTGCCGGCTGTTATTTATAGTGTTTTTAATTCATCAAATGCGTTTACGGCTAAAGGGTGGGCTATCCCTATGGCTACAGATATTGCCTTTGCGTTAGGCATACTCTCACTTTTGGGTAGCAAAGTACCCACCGGGCTTAAGGTCTTTTTAGCCGCATTGGCAATTGCAGATGATCTTTTAGCAATTATGGTCATAGCAATTTTTTACTCATCGCAACTGCATTATGATTACCTCGCTTATGCCAGTGCAATTTTTATACTACAGATCATCTTCAACCGTATTGGAATTAAGAATATAGCTTTCTATGTAATTCCCGGAATGGTAATGTGGTATTTTATCCATCATTCCGGTATACATGCTACCATTGCAGGAGTTTTAACCGCTTTAGCCGTGCCAACCAATGAAGATGTTGCAGAATCGCCTTTAGAAAAGTTAGAACACTTTCTAACACGCCCTGTAAACTTTATAATCATGCCAATTTTTGCGCTGGCAAATACTAATATTACTTTTGAGGCCGGTATGCTGCATGGGCTTGCAGGCACTATGGGTTTAGGGATTTTATTTGGCCTTGTAGTAGGCAAACCCGTGGGTATTGTAGCTATGTCTTGGCTATCGGTAAAATTAAATATATCTAAGCTACCAGTTGGTACTAACTGGATACATGTTATAGGATTAGGCTTATTGGGTGGTATAGGCTTTACAATGTCTATCTTTATTGCCTTGCTTTCTTTTAATGACACTGCACATCAAAATGAGGCTAAATTTGCTGTTTTAACAGCATCTGTAATTGCCGGTACAACTGGTTTTTTATTGCTAAATACCTACAACAAAAGGCAAAAACATACAGGCTAATTGTTTGACAACAAAAATTTAAAGAGCTACTTTAAACTCCTGCTTAAATATTCAGTAAGATAATAATATAATTCAGTAGGGTTAACAAATCTATTTTGTTAACCCTACTGAATTATAATACTATTTATTCTCGTCCAGCCACAATAATCGCATCGATTCGAAGTAGTCACTGCCAAAGGTTATAGCACGAACCTCGTTTAGATCAAATTCATAGTCGTAGTTGGGCTCTACTTTACCATCGGCAAAAATGCTGTCTATAACAAGAATGTTTTTTTCTATGCGGTTCAGTTTTCCGTAAAAAGCGGCATATTCATCTTCCGTCTGGAATGCGAAAAGTCCAAACTTTTCCTCGCTCCATTGTAATAAACCAGTAGTATCGGCAAAATCAAACCCCTCAGGCTTTTCTATAGTAGTGCCTTTCAGTTTAGTAACACGTTCAATTTGCTTTTCGTCTTTACCACTGTGGCGTTTCTCAATGTATTTTTTATTAAACACATTATATCCATCTATGGCATAGTCTACAGGTATGTATTTTACCATGATCCACTGCTCATTTTCGGCTAAAACTATCCCGGTTTGTATTTCTTCCCAATCTTTTATTTTAAACGACTCAACTTTAATTTGCATAGCTATAGATTTAAACACCAAAAGTAATTTTTATTCCTAAACCCAACTAATAAAATTCCTGTTTGTATTCTTCGTACCTTTGCGGCTTCAATAATGCAATAATGATCGAATTAGGAAAATACAATACCCTTAGTATAGTTAGGGACACCAGTGTGGGTTTATATTTAAGTGATGGTAAAGATGACATTCTTTTACCCAATAAATATGTGCCCGAAGAATTTGAAATAGGCCAGGAGCTTACCGTTTTTGTGTATCTTGACCAGGAAGAGCGCATGGTGGCAACTACGCTGGAGCCTTACATTTATCTTAACGAATTTGCGTTGCTGCGTGTAAGTTATACTAATAAATTTGGCGCATTTATGAACTGGGGCCTTGAGAAAGACCTTTTTGTTCCCTTCCGCGAGCAGGCACGTCCTATGGAAGGTGGCAAACGTTACCTAATACACATGTTTCTGGATGAAAAATCGAACCGCCTTGTAGGGTCGAGCAAACTGAACCAGTTTCTTAAAAATGAAGACTTAACGGTTGAAGAAGGAGAGGAGGTAGACCTTATAGTATCGCACATAACCGACTTAGGTATTAATGTAATTATTAATGAGCAATTTAAAGGTCTGCTTTATAAAAATGAAGTGTATGATGATCTGCGTACAGGCGACCGTATAAAAGGCTTTGTAAAGACCATACGCGCTGATAATAAAATAGACGTTTCTATACAAAAACCGGGTTTTGAAAGCATAGAGCCTAATGCCGAAAAGATACTTGATGAGCTTCGTGCCAGCCGTGGTTTCCTGCGTTTAAACGATGACAGCCACCCCGAAGATATTAAGACGGTACTTAAAATGAGTAAAAAAACATTTAAGAAAGCCATTGGCACTTTGTACAAACAAAAGCTTATAGAAATTAAAGAAGATGGTATTTACCTTATTAAAGAGTAATTACTGAGCCTGTTAAATTTCGGATAATCCTGTTTTATAAATACGTAAAAGTTACCGATATTTGCTTTTTAAATAATTTAAAAACATGATGAATAAAAATACGGTGCTTGGTTGGGCTACATTAATAATGATCCTTATGGGGTTATTACTTATAGGTTTAGGCGCATTTAAATATAACGAGGTTGCAGGCTATGGCTTTGCCGCTGTAGGCATAGGCTTTTTTGCCATTGCGTGGGTTTTTAACGCCCTGAAAGGGAGGGTTTAAAAACCCAAAAGTTATCCAATCGGGATTTCTCGTTTGAGTGTAGCTGGTTCCCCTCTTGAGAGGGGTTAGGGGTGTGTTAACTATATTATGTGTATAAACTATAAATTAAAATAAACATTTATCAAAATGTCAGACGATAAGAAAGTAATTTTTTCGATGTCGAAGTTAGGCAAAACCTATCCCGGCGCAAATAAACCCGTACTTAAAGATATTTACCTGAGTTTTTTCTACGGTGCTAAAATTGGTATCCTTGGTTTAAACGGTTCGGGTAAATCATCGCTATTAAAAATTATTGCAGGCCAGGATAAAAACTATCAGGGCGATGTTGTTTTTGCTCCCGGCTACACTGTGGGTTACCTTGAGCAGGAACCGATACTTGACGAGAATAAAACTGTTATAGAAATTGTGCGCGAGGGTGTAGCCGAAACAGTTGCGTTGCTTGACGAATTTAATAAAATAAATGACAGCTTTGGCGATCCTGAGGTTTATGAAAATCCTGATAAGATGGATAAGCTTATGGAACGCCAGGCGGTACTACAGGATCAGATAGATGCATCCGGTGCATGGGAACTGGATACTAAGCTGGAAATAGCTATGGATGCCCTGCGTACTGCCGAGCCGGATACCCCTATAAAAGTACTTTCGGGTGGAGAGAGAAGGCGTGTGGCACTTTGCCGACTGCTTCTACAACAACCGGATGTATTGCTGCTTGATGAGCCTACCAACCACCTTGATGCCGAAAGCGTACTGTGGTTAGAGCAGCATTTACAGCACTATGCAGGTACTGTTATCGCCGTAACCCACGACCGTTATTTTCTTGATAATGTTGCCGGATGGATACTGGAGCTTGACAGGGGAGAAGGTATTCCGTGGAAAGGTAACTACTCTTCATGGCTTGACCAGAAATCTAAGCGTATGGAGATGGAAGAGAAAACAGCCTCTAAACGCCGTAAAACGCTTGAGCGTGAGCTTGATTGGGTTCGCCAGGGTGCTAAAGGCCGCCAGACCAAGCAGAAGGCACGTTTACAAAACTATGACAAGCTACTAAATGAAGACCAGAAAGAGCTTGACGAGAAACTTGAAATTTATATACCTAACGGCCCAAGGCTGGGTACTAATGTTATAGATGCTAAGGCTGTAGCTAAAGCCTTTGGCGATAAAGTACTGTATGATAATTTAAACTTTACGTTGCCGCAGGCAGGTATAGTAGGTATTATAGGCCCCAATGGTGCCGGTAAAACCACTATATTTAAAATGATAATGGATGAACTACAGCCTGATAAAGGTGAGTTTGCCGTGGGCGATACCGTTAAGATTGCTTATGTAGACCAAAGCCACTCTAACATTAACCCCGAGAAGTCTATCTGGGAAAACTTTTGCGATGGGCAGGAGCTTATCATGATGGGGGGCAGGCAGGTTAACAGCCGTGCTTATCTTAGCCGCTTTAACTTTGGTGGCAGCGAGCAAAACAAAAAAGTTTCTACACTATCGGGGGGTGAGCGTAACAGGCTGCACCTTGCCATGACACTTAAAGAGGAAGGTAATGTATTGCTTTTAGATGAGCCTACTAATGATCTTGACATTAATACATTACGTGCTCTTGAAGAAGGTCTTGAAAATTTTGCCGGCTGTGCGGTAGTTATTAGCCACGACAGGTGGTTCCTGGACAGGGTATGTACACACATACTAGCTTTTGAGGGTGACTCTGAAGTATACTTTTTTGAGGGCAGCTTCTCTGAATATGAGGAGAACCGCAAAAAACGCCTTGGTGGCGATTTAACGCCTAAGCGTATTAAATATAAAAAACTGATACGCAACTAATTTTTAAAGTAATTTATTTTACATATAGTTGATTGCCGGTCGTGAAAAAATCTCAAAATTTTAATTTAACGATGAGATTGCTATTTTATGCGTTTGTCAATGATTATTATATTAAAGATTAAAAATAAAAATGCCCTGATATTGTAAAATATCAGGGCATTTTATTTATAGTTAATCGTAATTAGAATGGGTAGCCAATTGCGAGGTTAAATACAAGGTTTTCTTTACGCCATGCGCTGCTGCCAAAATCTATCTGGTCAAAAACCCAGCGGTTACCTTCCGGCAGCCACGGCTTACGAATAGGGAAGGCAAGGTCGAGCCTCAGGATAAGGAACGAAAGGTCTACCCTTAAACCGGCACCGGTACCAACCGCAAGTTGGCTTAAAAACTTATTAGAAAATTCGCCGCCTACTCTTGCCGTTTCTACACCATCGGCATTAATATTAGAGGGGTCTTTATTCCAAAGCCAAATGTTACCGGCATCTACAAAGAGGGCACCATTAATAACGCTAAACAGTTTGGCACGGTACTCTGTGTTCATTTCCAGCTTTATGTCGCCTCCCTGGTCCGGCAGGAAAGAATTAGCATCTACATCTGCCCGAGATGTTCCGGGACCTATAGACCGTGCCCTGAAAGCCCGTATACTGTTTGTACCCCCTATAAAGAACTGGCGTATAAAGGGCAATTCGCCCGAGTTACCATAAGGCGCACCCACGCCCACAATTATACGGCTTGCAAGTTGCGAACCTTCGCTTAAACGGAGGTAATGCCTAAAATCGTGTTCCATTTTGGCATACTGGCTAAACGGAACTCCAAGTACATTTATAGTATCGCCCTTTTTAACGTTGGCACCGGTAAGAAGGCCAGTAAGATTTCCGGCAAGGTCAAACGATCCTTTGTAATAAATGGTATTTCGCCTACGTTTTTGCATAGTGTTAGTATACGTATAGGAGTATGTAGGGCCAAAGATGAGCTGTTTTTGTACAACCCTTTGCAGGGCAGTATTGCCAAATGCAATAGAATCATATTCGGCAGTTACGTTTGCGGGGCTCACATAGTTTATATCCATTACATTGAGCTGATGCTCTTCGCGTATATTGTCTTTCCATAAATAGCCAAACTGCCCCCTAAAAGAGTTCAATGCATATAACTTCATACGTTTTTGATACTCATAGCTTACCAAAGCTTTAGTCCGCGGAACAAAGGCACTGGAATCGGCAATGTGGATGGGAGATATAAAACGTGGCCATATTAGGCTTGTTTCGCCACCCACACGGTATACATTATAACCCCTGTTCTGGCCTGATACCTGTACTTCAAGGCCGCCAAAAACCGATACGGTAAGCAATTCTGCAGCTCTAAATGTATTACGGTTACTCCAGTTAACATTAACCTCTGTTCCGTTGTAATTGGCAGAATTGGTCTTGGCCAAAGTTTCTACCCTTATAGATTTGCGGGGCAGGGGAGTAAAGTAATAATACACATTGAGTTTAGAACTGATGGTATCTGACAATTTAAAATCATTTTTTACAAACTTGAAAGTACCGAGGTTTATAAGCCTGTTTAAAGACAGGTTATGATCCCTGCGGCTGTAAGTATCGCCTTTATGGAAGAATAACGTACGGTCATATATAATAGGCCTGAAGGTACTGTCCGGATCTATAATTTTAAAGTCTTTGTAACGCTGGATGGAATCTGCCGGATATTTTTCGTTTTTCTCGGCACTTGTCAATGAGTAATTAGGGTAAATAATAATGTCATCTATAGTGTATACCCGCTTAGATTTTTCTGTAGTTTCATTTTTTACAATAACCTTTAGGTCTACTTCATTTTTACCCACGGTACTGTCTACCCGAACCAGTAAGTTATCAGGGCTAAAATAGTAGAAACCGCGGTTTTTAAGCCGGTTGTCTATCCTCTCGCGTTCCTGTTTTATAACATCAAGATTATACGGGTCACCTTTTTTAAGAAGGCTCCTTCGGCTGCTGCGGGCAATAGCCTTTTCCAAAATAAGATTGGTAGAATCTTTAGTAGTGTTTAGCGTATCTACAGGGAACGTTACATTCCTTATTTTATACTGAGGCCCCGTTGTAACGGTATACATTGCTGTTGCCCTGCGTGCTTTAGAAACAGAATCTGCCGAAGTACGGGTTTTAAAATACCCTCTGTTCTCACTATAATTTTGTAATATATCGGCATTATAGTCCATATCTACCTGGCTGAAAAGTACCGGTGGTTCCCCCACTTTTGTGCGAAGCCAGTGCTTTAAACCTTTTTCTTTTTTAGGTTCGCCGGCAAGGTTATAAATATATAGCTTAAAGCGCAGGCCCAGTACATTGCTGTTAGGCTTTGGGCGTAGCAGGCCCTCCATTTCTTTTTGCATAGCCTTGCGCTCTTTTTTACTAAGCAAGGTGTCTTTAACGGTAACTTTGCCGCCTACATAAAGCATATCGCCTTCGGGCAAATACTTAGTATTGCTGCATCCATATACTATTAGCAATGTTATTATTAAGAGGTAATATAAAGGCTTATTTGTCATCTTTTGTACTATTTGGCGGTAATCTGTCTTCTTCGGCTTTTTTACGTTCGGCTTCAGTCTTTTCTTTTTTAGCTTTTTGTTCTTCTTCTTTAACGCGCTGCTTGCGTTCCCTCTCACGGGCAAGCATTTCTTTCTCGGCTTCACTCCTGTGAAATAGTTCGCGGAACTGGTTATAATCCATTGTAATTATAAAACCAACCCCTGTTTCTACTACCTGGCCTTGTAACGCCACCTGATATTCGTTCTTGCGGTATGCCCTTATCATATAACGGCCATCTTTTGTTAGCTGATAGTCTAACGATACGTCTCCGGCAATATTTGTAGTTTGCTCGTTCGCCTGTTGTCCTTCAATGCCAAAACTACTGCCCACGGTTACCTTAAGCCTGTCGTTTAGCAATTGCTTAGATACACCCACATTAAGGTCGGTACGGTTTTCCTGCTGTCCGGTGGTGTAGCTGTCGCTGCTCTCAAGGTCAAAGTTAAGTTCTACACCACTTACAAGATTAGCTGCAAGGTTGTTAAGCTGCTCGCTTAATATCTTGCTCACACTCTGCCTTGCCAGCGACTCTGTGCTTGTGCCACCTGCTTCGCTCGAGAATGGATTTTCGCCAATAAAGCGGTTTAAAAGTAATAGCGCAAATACCTGTTTATTAAGTTCAGAAGGTTGCTGACGCAACTGCTCAAGCTTTGTATTTGATGCATTTATAACATCCGACGACACATTGTAATTACCTTCCGGAATAACAATATCAAAAGACAATTGCGGTTTAAGCAATTCACCTTCCATTTTTAATACTGTATTAAATGGAATTTTTTGCTTGTAGGTGTTTCTGTTACCCGAAGTTTGGTCACCTACAAGGTCTATAGGTGCTGTCTCCGTTTTGTACACAGCAGAGATATCAATGGTAGCATCTGTAGGTTCGCCCGTCCATAAAATGTAACTCCCGGCTTCGATGTCAAACTTACGTTTCAGGAAGTTAAAGGTCATTTGGTACGAACCTTCGCTAAACTCATAACGGCCGGTAAGCGTGGTTTTACCCGATGCATCTATACCGCCTGTAAGCTGGGCTTCGCCTTTAAGTTGTAAAAAATCACCATTACCCTTATCAATGATCAGGTTAAGTTCGGCTTCCTTTACGATTTCTATGTTTACAGATACATCTATACCTGTAGCCTGAACTTTGTTAACGGTTTCTTCTATCTTAAGGCGTTCCAGGTCCTCAATATTATCTTCGTCTACAAACTCTACAATACCGTCCCTGTCGGCAATAGATGGATCCTGCTGTGGCAGTGCCACACTAAATTTAGTGTCTTCATTTATTTTAAGGTCACCATTAACCACCGGGCTTGCCATAGTACCTTTAATATTCAGGTCGGCATCAATAAACAGGTCACCATAATAAAAGTCGTTATCTGTAGCTTTAGAGTTTATTGCCCTAAAGTTCTCTGCTTTTACATTAAGGTTAAAACCAAATTCTCTGTAATCAGTCGTGGCAATGGAACCGTCTATAACAAGCTGGTTGTTTTTCTCGTCCTCAATGGCAAACTGGTTCATAACAATACCGGTATCTGTGAAGCTTATGTTCTTGTTTATACCCTTAAAATAAGAGTTAAGCTGCGTTACCCTGAAGGCTACATCATTAAATTTAAGATCGCCTATAACATTAGGATCTTTTACGGTACCATTGATTTTAAAATTACCGGCAAGGTAGCCATTACCATCTTTAAGCTGACCAAATGTAAATGCCTGCAGGCTGGCGATATTTAGTTTCTCAATATTAAGGTCCATATCAAAACTACTGCCTTGTGTATTATAGTTACCATCAAGGTTTACCTGGTTACCGTGGCCGGTAATACTTACGTTTGCTGCGTAGGTATTCGCCACATTATTGTTTACCTTAATTTTAATTTCGCCTACGGTATCTTTGCTTACCGCAAAATTGGTAATGTCAAGATCGGCAGTAAACAGGGGAGAGGTAGTAAGGTTCTTTACATTTGCCGTACCGTTTATGGTACCCTTAAATTTACTTTCTTCCTTTTGAACCATATTTGTTATGGTTTCTATCTGAAAGTTATCCAGGGCTACATTAAGTGGCGCGTTTGCAGTTTCTGATTCCGATTGCAGCTTAATAAACCCTCCGTCATTACTCATCTCGAAGTTATTGGCATACAAGCCACCCGCCCCAAAACGAATAAGGTTATCCTTGGCAATTGTCCAGGCATCATAGTTAAGCATTAGTCCGTCCGGGTCGAGGATAATTTCGGTATTGCCATCTACGGCTTTCATCTGGCCGGCAAGCATGTACTGCTGTTTTTTCTTCCGGTCTTCTATATCAAGCTTGTAACGCACAATGTTGTCTTTTACATCGCCGCTTAAAGTGGTAGTTGCTAACTGAAACTGCTCGTTCTCTACGCCATCAATCCTTACACTGTATACTAACGCTGTATCTTTTGCTTCGGCATTAATTACAACACCGCTTATGGTGTTTGCGCCATACACGACACGCGGAATTAAAGCGCTAATTATAAGTGTATCGCCCTCGCTGTTATACCTTCCTTTAATATCTATTGGCTCTAAACGCGTAATTTGAGGCATCAGCTTATACAATATTTGGTCGTTATCAACACGAATATCAAACGCTACACGCTGTGGTGTGGCAGGTTTTTTAGGTGCCGTTTTTGCCGTATTGTAATACTTTGCAATAGTGGCCTGTAATGCCGCGGGCAACTCTGTAAGTTTATATTTACCTTCTATTTTGGCATTTGCGATTTGTGATTTTAGTATAATAGAATTTTTTTCGGGAGTGGTAACAGCAACCACGTTAACCGAGTCTAACGCAAATTCTTCTTTCTCGTTGGCAAACATAAAGTTGTGCATGCTTATAGTACCGTTTAGGTTGTCGGGGTTGGCATCGGTAATATCAGCATCTACGTTACCACGCAGTTTTAGCGGCCCGGCATGCAGGTTAAGTTTGTCAAGGTCGGCAATATCTACATTAAGTTTAATTTTTCCGTTAGGGTATTTGCCCTTAAATCCACCTTCGGCCTTAAGGTCAAAATCCAGGTTAGGATCATTCATGTTAGCCACGGCGTTAAATTTACCATTGTTTATAGCGCCGCTTAAGGTAAGGTCGCGATAAGCATAGCCATTATATTCGGCTTTAATAACTTTACCATTTAGTTTTGCATTGGCCGTTTTAGGGTCAAGTCCTGTACCTTTTACATGTGCCTTAATGGTTATTTTACCTATAGAATCATTTTTAAGCAGCTTGCCTACATCAAAATTGGCAACATCAACGTCGGCATCATATCTTTCACGGCCTTTACGGCTTTGGTCAAACAGTCCTTTTATTTTTGCATTGCCGTAGCTGCTGGCAAGGTTTAGGGTAGTATTAAAATTATTAAGTGTACCTTTAAAATTAGCTTTCGCCGAAATTCCCGCAGGCAATTGAAAATTAGCAGGCAACGTTCCCGGCGGCAGAAAGGTATTAATATCTTTAGCTGTCGATTTAAATTCGCGCACATTCAGGTCAAAATATGCAGTTTTTACATCGGGCAGCCCTTTTATACGTCCGCTTGCCGCAATAACGGTTGTACCAATGCCGCGAACTTCGAGGTTGCCAATAGTAAGGTCGCTTACCAGCCCTTCTACACGGCTGTTAATAAACAGACTGCCATTGGGATTACCTTTAAAGGGGGCAGTATTAGCAAGCGTAGGTACAAACAACAGCACATCTTTAAAGCCTATTTTGCTGTTATCAAGATTTGCGTTAACCGACAGGCTACCTATGTTTTTAGAGACTGCATCGAGCGATGGGTAGCCAACTATAATTTGGTCTTTTACCAATGTATTTGGTGTTTCCAGGTACAGATCTTTAAGCGAGGCACCCTTAGGCGTATAACTAAAGTTAGTGCGTAGCTCCTTAATATCTACCCCGCTTTTATCGGCCATACTAAACCTGCTTATGTTACCCGAAATACCCTCCGGCCCATAAGAAAGATCTTTAGCGGCTAAATTAACGTTAGATAAGTCAAGGTGTTTATAATCGATACCTTTTGCAACAGGTACCGAATTTTCATCGTCAAATTTAAATGCTACATCGCTAATATCGGTAGTGCCCAATTTAAACTTCCACTGTGCTTTTTGTACCGCGACACTTTGTTCGGGTAATGCCTCCTGTACTTTTTTCTCGAATTTCCCAAAAGCCAACTGGCCTTTAAGCCCATTAAGCTCTATGCTATTAAGGTCGATAAGTTGCGTTTTAAGGTCGATGGTATTTACATCTACCTTTAATTTTTTCAGGGTAATTCCTGTGTCGAGCCTGCTGCCTTCATTATCATAACCTACATCTATATTAGCCAGCGAAATTTCTCCCAGCTTGAGTTTTAGGTTTGGTTTTTTAGAAGCTTCTTCAGCAACCTTTTGGTATTTTGGGCAATTTCTGCAATCATCCCCTGTTTAAGTTTCACCTTAAGTCCATCAAGGTTTACTTTAGGTACTTCGAACTCCATTTTATCAAGGTCGAAAGTTTTTATGCGGGTATCAAAATGGGTAATATTTGCAGTTACATAATTTTTAGAAATATCATCGTTAAAGGTCACGCGAACACGGTCGAGGTTAATTTTTTCGATAGAAAATTTCATTGGGGCACTGGTAGTGTCTTTCGGTTTGCCACTATCGAATGCTTTTATAATGTAGTCAAAGTTAAAGACCGAGTCTTTATTACGGCTTACATTGGCAGTAATCCCTTCCAGATTTATAGAATTGATCTCGACTTCGTTGTCTAAAAGCTTCATCAGGCTTATATCTACAGCCAGTTTATCGCTTGCAATAAGGGTGTCGCCGTTCTGACCTGCAAAATAAACCCCTTCGAGAATTACCTTTTTAGGCAGGCCAATTTCTATACGGCCAATTTTTACCTCGGTGCCAATTTTGCCTTCCAGGTAGCTGACAGCCTTGTCTTTAACAATGTTCTGTACATAAGGTACCTGTAACAATAGAACAATCAATAGGAACAACGCAATAACAGACCCTATTATCCATAAGGTTATTTTGAGACTCTTGCGTAAATACTTTTTTAGTTTTGCATTCATTGGGGCTAAAAATAGCCATAATTTAACAGTTGTATTTTAAAGTTTTCCTAAAATAAATTACAAGATTGGTTAACCGATTATAGTTTCACAAAGATTTGCAAAGAAGGTGCAAAAATTTGCAAAGCTTATGTTTCTAAAAAATTTAGAAGCATGCATCGATTAAATTGCATTCACTATAATTTAAGATTGAGTAGGGACTTCTTTTTCTTTGTGTTTCTTCACTTTCTTTGTGCGCCTTAGTGTAATAATAGAAATATGTAACTCATATACGGAAAGCAATACCAGCCAGCCCAAAATACCGGTGTACACCCTCATTGTTCGATAATTCATACCCTGTTGAAAGTTCTGCCTGTATATCTTTAGTGATGAGGTACATTAACCCTGCATCGGCCCAGTTCTCAGCAAAAGATGTTTCCCGCAGGTAACCATAAACTTCTATAAAACATTCAAATTTTTGAGATAGTTTATATTTGGGGGAGATACTGTAAAAGAATTGTGGATCGGGTGTTTCGCCATCCCAGATACCACCAAAGTTAAAACCAAGGCTTACTCTTTCACTTACCTTATTCTTGAGTAACAGCCGCAGGTTAGGGGCAATGTGTTTTGCCTGCCAGTCTTTGCTCGCCAGCTTAGGGAAAGCAAATTGCATAGAAAACGCAGCATCCGGTAGCACGCCTTTACCTTTCCAAAGTTTTATTTTAAGTCCAAATTTTAGTGGTTGTAACCCGTTAGTCGTGCTATCGGGAGTTTTATCAAAAGCCTGATCGGTTACCAGGATAACCTCTACATTATCGTTAATGCCAAATTTCCAGTTAGTAGAAGGGAGTATCAGCGTTGTTGCATTATTGCCATTATCCTGAATGGTAAAACGGTTCTCCATCTGGAAACGGCCGGTGGGAACAATGTTTGGGTTTTCGTACTGGTCTGGCGCCGTTTCTATTTCATCCTGTGCGTGGGTAATAGTGCTTACCACAAGTAGTATAATGCTGTATACTATTTTCATAACTATATTTTATTGAGACAGAACTTAAAAAACACTAAACTGTAAAGCTATATCCTGAATGAAAAACCAAGTGTTTCATAGTACTGATGAAAATGCTGGTGCGACGACAATTCGAAAGCCCCTGCAATATCTATTTGTACATTTTTATTGATGAGGAAAATAAATCCACCATCTATCCAGTGGTCGGCATGTTGATTGGGCGGTAAATAACCAAAAGACTCCACATAGCCTTTAAGCTGGTTTGTAAATTTATAGGAAGGCGAAAAGGTATATTCATATACCGGATTTGTAGAGACACCATCCCACTGGGCGTCTAAATTATAGCCAACCTCTATTTCATCTGTAATAGTATTTTCAAAAAGTAACTGTATCTCCGGAGCTACATGCTTTGTTTGTAAATTTTTAGAGGCTAATTTAGGTAACTGTGCCTGTGCAATAATTGAAAATTCGGGCAGCAAGCCTTTTCCTTTCCAAACATTCACTTTTACACCTATAACTATAGGCTCCAGCCCGGTAGCAGTACTATCTGCCACGCGGTTGTATATCAGGTTGGTAATTAATCTCAGTTCAATTTCATCACTAATTCCAAATTTTGATAACGAAGTAGGAAGCATTAAGTCGCTTGCTCCTTTACCGGATTGAGTATGTTGAAAGCCGTTCTCCATCTGGAAATGCCCTTTAGGTACAATAGCCACGGTTTCGGTCTGGTCCGGTCGGTCGGTTTCTATTTCGTCCTGTGCAAAAGCCGCCGCAGGCAGGAATAACAGGCTTAGTAAAAGTTTTTTCATAAGGTGTTGGGTTGAAGGATTAAAACTACTTCTATTTAAATAGGATTTACACAAAGTTTTGTGAAATGTGTTTTTTAACGTATTCTTAAGATTAGCTTAAACTCAAGTTGCTCAGCCAATTTAGCCGTTTCGCCGCCGTTATTTTGTAATATAATACAGCGGACATGAAAATTAACAGATCGATCAAATCAGGATTCAATATATCTAAAAGGCTTAGCCTGCTCTTTAATTTTATAGCAGGTTTTTTACTATTGTCGTTCCTCCTCAGGCTTGTGTTTTTTATATGGCAGTATAACGAAGTATCTTGGCAGCCGTTTGTCTTTATAGAAACCATGGCATCTGGTTTATTTTTCGATCTGGGGGTGTGCAGCTTTATTGCATTACCATCTGTGCTTTATATTTTTTTACTTCCTAACCGCTTTGTAGGTTCTGTGGCAGATAAATCGCTAATCTACTTTTTCTTTACACTGACAATACTGGTACTGGCATTTACATTTTTTGCCGAAATTACTTTTTGGGAGGAGTTTCGCACCCGCTTTAACTTTATAGCGGTAGATTATTTAATTTATA
>Ga0247815_10001785_pt1 | contig 16305 bp, 15 predicted proteins | sample UWRJL194509B1_FD_181014 | JGI IMG/M metagenome (GOLD analysis project Ga0247815, IMG submission 181014) | Plant litter microbial communities from Arlington Agricultural Research Station in Wisconsin, United States - UWRJ-L194-509B-1 | ecosystem: Environmental > Terrestrial > Plant litter >...
GGGGTGTTGGCCAGACGCATACGACATATCAAAAAAATTGAACCGCTTTTGGAAGCATTCGCCTAATGAACAGCTTGTGGCTATTCCCACAGGCCATGTGCCAATAAAGGCAGACTCCGAGAGGTGATTGACGTGGCTAAAGACGACAAGAAAAGCAAAGGTGAAGGTTCGAAAGCCAGCAAGGAATTGAAGGATAAAAAGTCATCCCCGGCGAAGAAGTCAGCTGCGGCCTCGGCTCTTTCGAAATCTTCCGAGAAGAAAGACAAGAAAAAAGATGAGCCGAAGAAGGCTGCAAAAAAAGCTGATAGCAAGCCAGTGAAGGTTAGGAAATCAGAGAAGGCGGAAAAGCCTGAGAAAAAGAAAAAGTGACATCTGCTATCTGCTAGGGCTCCGGGCCCTAGCTTCCCAAACCTGGTAACACAGTCGATTAGCTGGGCCTACAACCACAAACGTCAGGAAACAGGCAGCCGATTGGCTAGTCGGCTCGCACCAGGCGGCTGGCCCGTGATGCGTTTGAAAGCGCGGCTGAAGGCGGCTTGCGAGGTGTACCCGAGGTTCTGCGCCACGGTTTCGATGGGGAGCCTCTCTTGGACCAACCACTGACTGGCGAGGCGCATTCGCAATTCAGTTGCATAGCGCAACGGCGGCGTTCCGATTGTTGTCTGAAAGCGTTCAGCAAAGACAGAGCGCGAGGAATTGCATTCCTCTGCCAGCTCCGACACTGTCCAATTGCGACCCGGGTCGCGATGGAGCGCCAGAATCGCGCGGGCCAGCCTGGGGTCACGCAGCGCTGCGACCAAGCCAGACGCATAGTCACATCCACATTCAACCCAACCACGTACGATCATCGCCGCGACTACATCAGCAAGGCGCGCGAGAATCCCGGCGAAGCCGATGCGACCCGAGCAGATTTCTCCTTTCATCGCGGCGAGTATCGGCATGAGCCCCGGGTAGCGATTGCTCATCGCGTCGACCGTCATCAGGCCCGGCATCAGCGGCCCCAGTCCCTGCATTCCGCCAAGATCGAACTGCATACAGCCGTAAAAGAGAATGGCGCTGGGAATGGCGCTGGTTGTAGGGCACAGATTGACGGCACTGACCGTGTCACCCAGAGGCGCCGACTCGAAACAGCTGATGTCCCGGGTTGGCGCGTCCGGGCTGGACAGCAGTTGATGCGCTGCGCCCTGCGGCAGAAACACTGCATTCCCTGCGGACAATTCATGCAACACGCCATCTTCCGTGCGCAGCACAGCAGAACCGATGGCGAGATAGTGAAAATAGGCATGTCCAGGCCGGGCATTCAAGCTTATGCCGAATGACGGACCCGTCTGGATGCGACGGTACTGCACGCCACGCAGGCGCATGCCAGTCAGTAATTCGCTGATGAGATCGGAAGAAAGGGCGAAATGATCTGACATGGCAAATCCGGTGTTTTGATCAAAAGTTACAGACGTTCCATCATAGATCATCCTGATTTTGATGCCTAGACTTGGGCTCGCGTCAATTTCAGGAAGGCATTTGTAATGAACAGCAGCGTATGTAACACCGGGTTCAATGCTCAAGATGGAGATGTAGGACCAAAAGCACCCGCCTGGATGGCCGTCTTCTCGCTGGCGATGGGCGTGTTCGGATTGCTGACAGCCGAGTACCTTCCGGCCAGCCTGCTTACCCCGATGGCCAGCGACCTCGGTGTATCCGAAGCGATGGCGGGACAAGCGGTCACGGTGACCGCCGTCGTGGCACTGTTTGCCGGACTGCTGGTACCCGGCTTCACGCGATCGCTTGACCGGCGCACTGTGCTTTTGGGGTTTTCGGTATTGATGATCGCTTCCAACCTGTTGGTCGCCCTGTCGTCCAGCATCTGGGTACTCATGACAATGCGCGTTCTGCTAGGGGTGGCACTCGGTGGTTTTTGGTGCATGGCGGCCGCCGTCGCCATGCGTTTGGTCCCGGCTTCGTTGCTTCCCCGCGCGCTGTCGATCATTTTCAGTGGCATTGCAGTAGGAACGGTCGTTGCGGTCCCACTGGGTAGCTACCTGGGCGGACTGTATGGCTGGCGCTCCGCTTTCCTCGCAGCGGCGGCCGTGGGCTGCCTTACTCTGCTCTTCCAGTGGTTCACACTGCCGAAGATGGCGCCGCGCAGTCCGGCGCGACTCAGAACCGTGCTGGACGTGCTGATGCGTCCGGGCATCGCTATCGGCATGTTTGGCTGTGTACTGGCACACACAGGCCATTTCGCCCTGTTCACCTATATCCGTCCATTTCTGGAAAGCACCACCGGAGTGGGTACGGATGGGCTCGCTCTTATGTTGCTGGGATTCGGGGTGGCTAACTTTGTTGGCACAATGCTGACCGGGTGGCTGATTGCGCGCAGTCTGCGCGTGACCCTGGCGCTCATGCCTGCGCTGGTGGGGCTGGCAGCGCTGGCTCTGGTGTTTTTGCCTGCCTCGGTACCGGGGCAAGCGCTGTTGGTTGCGTTTTGGGGGTTGGCATTCGGGGGCGTGCCAGTGGCGTGGTCCAACTGGGTAGCACATTCAGTGCCCGACCAGGCAGAAAGCGCGGGCGGGATGGTGGTGGCCTCGGTGCAGTCTTCCATCGCAGCAGGTGCCGCTGCGGGAGGAGCAATGTTCAGCTTCAGCGGCATTGCTGGCGTATTTATCGCCGGTGCGATTGTGATGCTGCTGTCAGCACTGCTGATTGCATGGCGCGTCAAAGTCCAACCGTCGCCTCTCGGCGAAGCGACAGGTCAGAATGCACTGAACGCTTGCGCCCTCCCCGACTCCAAACCTTGCCCCGACGCTCAGAGTAAGCGTGTCGCGTCGATGGGTGTTTGAATCATCTGCCAAATCAAGGAGTTCTCATGACCGATCCACGTAATGTCGCTCACGACAAAAAAGTGCAGCAAGAGAAAAAGAACCACGGCGAAGAAATCGCGCCCAATGCCGAGCACGCGCCCCAGCCGGGCATGAAGCCCGCACTCAAGCACGACGATGACGAGCAAGACGAGCAAGCTTAAGCCGGGCACTAGCCTGACCCGAAAACTGCCGTTGGGCGGCGCTGGCTGAAGTCAGTAGCCGCTGCATCGCCACGCATTCACCTATCCCGCCAAATTTTCCTGTCACTGAACCTTGCCTATACCTGCGCTACGAAAGCGATAATCTGACGGTACATGAGGCACTGGTCGAGAGTGATGACTTCTCACCTGCCCGGCGGTTTTGCCAGAACTTCGCTCTCAAACGTCATAACCCTGCTTTTTGCTGCGTGGTAATCTCATCACTTTTTCAGATTGGCGTTGATCGGACCTTGATGATCGCCATAACCAGGAAATGTCATGTCCAGAATTTCTCACTCAGCTTTGCGTCGTAATTTCCGGGAACTGCTTGCTTCAAAGCAGTGCTTTGAAACCGCCTCCGTTTTCGATCCGATGTCCGCTCGCATCGCGGCTGATCTTGGCTTTGAAGTTGGCATTCTGGGTGGTTCTGTTGCCTCACTGCAGGTATTGGCCGCACCCGATTTCGCGCTCATTACGTTGAGCGAATTCGTCGAACAGGCAACCCGAATAGGTCGTGTCGCGCAACTCCCCTTCATCGCGGACGCCGATCATGGCTACGGCAATGCCCTCAACGTCATGCGAACCGTTGAAGAGCTGGAGCGCGCCGGTGTTGCCGCCCTTACCATTGAAGACACTTTGCTGCCGGCGCAATTTGGCCGCAAATCGACGGATCTGATCACCATCGACGAGGGCATCGGCAAAGTCAAAGCGGCCCTGGAGGCGCGCGTTGATGCTGAACTTTCGATCATTGCGCGGACCAACGCGGCAGTCCTGCCAGTCGAAGCTGTTGTTGAACGGACTCACGCTTATGAGAAAGCCGGAGCCGACGGCATCTGTATCGTCGGGATCAAAGACTTCGAGCACCTTGAGCAAATTTCGGAAAAGCTGACGGTGCCTCTGATGCTGGTGACCTACGGCAATCCGAAGCTCAACGACAGCCAACGCCTGGCGAACCTCGGTGTGCGTGTCGTGGTTGCAGGTCATGCGGCCTACTTTGCGGCGATCAAGGCTACCTACGACAGCCTTCGTGCTCAACGTCATCTGACGCAAAGCACTTCAAACCTGAGTGCCACAGAGCTGACCCACACCTACACCCAGCCAGAAAGCTATGTGGCGTGGGCCAAAGAATTCATGAACGTGAAAGAATGACCGGGCCCCGGGCGGCTCACGATGGCTCGTGATACGACCCGGGGCAATGCATGACCTGCCCTAAGCAGTCATGCCGTCGAAGAACCGCGAGGCATTTTCATTCAGGGTTGCTATGTCATAGCCACCCTCCTGAACCACCACGCAGGGCACCTCTAGCGCCTTGATCCGCTGCCCCAGCAAACGGAAGCCTTCATGGCTGACAGAAACCTTGGACTGGGGATCGTTTTCGTAAATATCGAAGCCCAGCGACAGGACCAGCACATCAGGCGCGAAGTTGCGTAACGCAGTTGCGGCCTTGTCCATGCAGGCGAAGAAATCTGCCTCGCTGGCGCCATGGGCCATGGGTAGGTTCAGGTTGAAGCCTGCACCGGGACCCGCTCCGGTTTCATCGTCAAAACCAGCAACCACCGGGTAGAAGTTGGTCGGATCACCATGGATCGACACATACAGCACGTCATCCCGGTCGTAGAAAATTTCCTGAATGCCTTGGCCGTGGTGCATGTCGGTATCGAGCACAGCGACTTTGGCGAACTTGCCCCTCAGCACCTGAGCGGCAATTGCAGCATTATTGAGGAAGCAGAAGCCGCCTGCCGCTTCGGCCCGGGCGTGGTGCCCCGGTGGGCGGCAAAGAGCGTAGGCCGACGGGTCACCTTCGATCACGGCGTGCGCAGCAGCCACCGCACTCTGCGCTGACCAGTAGGCGGACTGCCAAGTATCCTCGCCAATCGGACAACTGCCATCAGCCAGGTAGCGTGCGGTCTTGCCTAAAATCCCGCGTAGAGGATTACCTTCGCGGATGTAGATATTGGACATCACTTCATCGCCCCAGTCTTCCGGCACGTCGTGCCACTGCTGGTAAGCGGTTCTCAGGTATTCCAGATAGGCCGGACTATGTACGGCAGCCAGCGGCGCTTGACCATAGTCGTTGGGTTCGAACAACGGATAACCCAGTTTCTCGACCATTGCCAACAGCGGGTCAATACGCGCTGGCAATTCCTGAGGCTGCCGCATCTGGCCCCGCGACAGGTAGGAACGGGGCTGGTGAAGACGTTGTGAGGGGTGGAAAAATGTTTTCATTGCTGACCTCTTTCAAAGCGCATGCGGTCAATAGCCCAGTTCAGGATTGGCCAGATTGTTCAGTTCGAGCCCTTGGGCCAGTCGTAACACGTTGTCGGCGACCTGTTGGGCGATGCACAGGTCAGAGGCGGCTGACGCCATGTGCGGCGTCACCCAGACGCCCGGCGTACGCCACAGCAGCGAATCGGCGGGCAACGGCTCCTCCTCGAACACGTCCAGCAAGGCACCGCGCAGTTGCCCGCTCGCCAGCGCCTGCTGCAGGTCATTTGAGTTGAGGTGCTGGCCGCGGCCGCAGTTGATCAATGCACTGCCTCTGGCCATGCACTGGAAAATCTCATGGCACAACACGCCATGGGTGGTGCTGGTCAGTGGCAGCAGGTTGATCAGTACATCCAGTCCGTCGAGGAATTCACGCCGCGAATGGGGGCCACTCAAGGTTGTCACGCCGTCGATCGTGCGCGGCGTGCGAGCCCAGCCACGTACGTGGTAGCCCGCTGCGGCCAATCGTGCCGCGACGGGTGCGCCGATGGCGCCCAGGCCCATCACGCCGACCTTGAAATCTTCCGCCTTGCGCTGCGCCGGGCGTTGCCAGTGCTGCGAGAGGTTGCCGGCGATCACCTGATCGAAGCCCCGGTGGAAGTGCAATACGCCCCAGTGCACGTACTCGCTCATGCCCAGGGTGTGATCAGGATCAACCACCCGGCAGACCGGCACCGTGACATCGCGAGAATCGTCTTGGGCCAAATGGTCGATACCCGAGCCAATCGAATGCACCAGACGCAGATGTGGCAAGCGCCCAAGGCTGCCCGACGGCGGGAACCAGCACACCGCGACCTCGGCGAACCGCGCCTGTGCATCATCTGGCCGTAGTACGTTCAGGTGCGGCGCATGCACGGCGAACAGCGTGGCCAGCCAATCGGTCAGCGCAGGGTTCTGGCAAAGCAAAACGAGGCTACCCATGGTCAGCTGCACCAGTCGGTGCGCTGCTCGTCGATCAGACTGAGCGCGGCCTGCCAAGCCATGTCGATGATGCCGTCGATGCCGTCACGGCCAAACTGCGCCGCCGTGTGCCGGCATACTTCTTCACTGGGGATAGTCAGGGCCACACCGGCTGACATAGCCTGGATCTGCGCCTGGCACGCACGCTCCAGGAAATAGATTTCGTGGAACGCCGCCGCTACGCTGCCGCCGGCCGCCAGCAAACCGTGGTTACGCAGGATCATCGCCTTGTGCGAACCCAGGTCGGCGACCAGCCGCTCGCGTTCCTCCAGCGATAACGCGATACCTTCATACGTGTGATAAGCCAGGTTGCCGTAGAACTTCAGCGCATGCTGGGTCAGCGGCAGCAGGCCATCGCGCTGGGCCGCCACTGCCATACCGCTCGCGGTGTGGGTGTGGATGATGCAGTGCAGGTCGGCGCGCGCATCATGGATGGCCGAATGGATGACGAACCCGGCGGCGTTGACCTTGCCACCGGTGTAGCTGCTGTCGACCACGTTGCCTTCCAGGTCGATCAGGACCAGATCGCTGGCGCGCATTTTTTCGAACGCCACGCCGTAACGGTTGATCAGAAAATGCCGCGCCACCCCCGGCACACGCAGGGTGATGTGGGTGTCGATCAGGTCGGTCATCCGGTAGTAGGCGATCAAGCGGTACAGCGCTGCCAACTCGCAGCGCGATTGCCATTCGATCTCTGACATGGCGAGAGGTTTACTCATCATGCGACTCCTTGGGTAGTGGGCAGGAGGGCCGGGGTCGCGTTGACGCTGCGCAGATGTGCCAGTCCCAGTACTCCGGCCAGCGACATCAGCGCCAACACGCTGAAGAACAGCGCCAAAGGCACCCATTGCCCCGCGAACTGAGCGGCGATGAAGGTACCGATCATCGGCGTCAGGCCTCCAGTCAAACCGCTACCCAGTTGATAGGCGATGGAAATGCCTGAATAACGCACCCGCGCCGGGAAGGCTTCAGCCATGTAGCCAGCAATCACCGCATACAGCGCAGCCAGCAGGATCACGGCCAGGGCAATGCCGGCGGTCATGTACAACAGGTTGCCGGTCTGCACCAGCAGGAACATCGGATACGGCACCACGATGCACAGCGACGCCACCCACTTGAGGAAACGTCCTTCGCCCAGCCGCTCGGCCAGCAACGCCGAACAGGGTTGCGAGAGGAACTGCAGAATGGTGACCACGAACAGGCAGTCCAGGATCGTGGTCTTGGCGATGCCCTGGTACTGGGTGACGTAGGTGATCATGAAGGTGTTGGTGAAGAAGAAGCCGCCCGAACCGATGGTGACGGCCAGGGCTGCGAACAGAATCTGCTTCCAGCCAGTGCGCAGCACTTCGCGCACTGGATTGTCGGAGGTCTGGTCGTTCTCCTTGACCTCGGTGAACTCTGGCGATTCCGGTACACCGAAACGAATCACCAGGCCGATGATCATCAGCACGCCGCTCATCAGGAACGGAATGCGCCAGCCCCAACTCATCAGGGCTTCCTGTTCCATTTCGGTGATCAAGCGGAAGGCGATCAATGCCAGCAGCAGACCGGCCGGGCTGCCCCATTGTGCGAACGAGGCGAAGAATACCTTGCGTCCCTTGGGCGCGTGCTCACTGGCCATGAGCACAGCGCCGCCCCATTCGCCACCGACAGAAATGCCTTGCAGCAGGCGCAGCAAGACGAGCCCGATTGGCGCCCATATACCCGCTTGATCGTAGGTGGGCAACAGACCGATACAGCTCGTCGCAACGCCCATCAGCACAATGGTCACCAGCAGCATTTTCTTGCGGCCCAGGCGGTCGCCCAGATGGCCAAATACCATGCCGGCGAATGGCCGGGCGATGAATCCTACGGCGAAGCTGCCGAACGCGGCCATCGTGCTGAGCATCGGGTTTTCACTGGGAAAGAACAGCTGTCCCAACACCAGTGCAGCGGCGAAAGCGTAGATGTAATAGTCATAAAATTCGATGGTGGTGCCGATAAACGCGGCCGCCGCAGCACGACGCGGAGTTGAAGTTTTGCTCGTCATTTGAGGCTCCCGGGAATCATTGTTATAGGCAGGAGATAAGGTCATGCGTAGGCATGAAGCTCGCACTCTCGCGGTGCGTTGCTGGATGGTGAGCCAAGCCCTATGCTAGGAAAAGCTTCTAATCTAAATACTCAAGTATAAGCCTGGGCAATAATGACAAACTCCACGTCCATTTTTCAGAGAGACCCCGAAGCCAAGCGTTTTCTCAACGATCGCCTGGACTGGAATTTGTTGCGGACATTCCTGGTTATTGGTCAGGAAGGCAGCATTAGCCGGGCCGCCGCTCGCTTGCACCTGAGTCAACCGGCGATCAGTCAGGCGCTGAAAAGACTGGAAGATCAACTGGCCAGTGAATTGGTCGTGCGGCGCGGGCCACGTATCACCCTGTCCAAGGCAGGCGAGGAAGTCATGCAGATCGCTGCCGACCTCTATGGCACCGTCTCCCGTCTAGGCCCCGCGCTGGATGCACCTGCAGAATCGGTAACGGGTAAAATCAGGCTGCTGTCCATCAGTCGCATCCAGTCTCGCAGCTACGATGATTTTTTGGCGCAGTTCCACACGGAATTTCCTCAAGTGGAATTGGAGATTGATGTACTGCGTAGCTCCGATGTGATCAGCGCACTACTTCAGAAGACAGCGTCGTTCGGTTTGAGCCTGTGTCGTACACCACAGCCCCGTCTCGAACAGCGGGTGATGCTCGAACAGCGCTACGCATTTTTCTGTGGAAAGCGCCATCGGCTATTTGGTCGCAAGAACCTGGCGCTGTCAGACCTGCAAAGCGAAAACTTTGTGAGTTTCACCAGTGACCAGATTGGCGGCAATCTATCGCCGCTTACCGTGTTCAGGGACCAACAAGGTTTCACTGGACGAATTGTCGCTTCCTCGCCAAGCCTGGATGAAATCCTGCGCCTGGTCGGCGCGGGTTATGGCATTGGATGCCTACCCGAACACATCGTCGCAGCCGATGTGCAAGCCGACGAAATCTGGCGTCTGCCTCCCTGGGAAGGCGTCAGCGATGTGAATGTCTATCTGCTGTGGAATCGGGAACAGAAAATGACCCGCGCCGAATCGGTCTTTCTGGAGCGCTTCCAGCAAATGCTGATGACTACCGAAGCCGCTGACAGGTTTTAGATCGTCATCAGCGGCCTCTAACCTGCTTGGGGGCAAATTCCGAGTCTTTGATGGCAATCGCCGACACAGAAGATCCCCCAGAGTGAACGTTGGTTATGGCCAGGCTCCGTTACCGGATGTTCTTGTCCAGGAACTCACGGATAACGGGAATGATTTCCTTGCCGTGGGTTTCGAGAGCGAAGTGTCCGGTATCAAAGAAGCGAATGTCAGCCTTGGGGATATCGCGCTTCCAGGCCTCAGCCCCGGCAGGCAGGAAGAAAGGATCGTTTTTCCCCCAGACTGCCAGCAGCGGCGGCTGATACTTGCGAAAGTACTCCTGGAAGGTTGGGTAGAGCGCTACGTTCGAGGCGTAGTCCAAAACCAGGTCGAGCTGGATCTCCGCATTTCCAGGTCGAGATATCTGAAGCCCTTCCAACGTGTAGCCATCGGGTGAAACGGAACTCTTGTCGGTAACCCCTTCGAGGTACTGCCACTTGATCGAGGCCGGTGTCGGGAAGTCATGCAAGGCGCTCCGGTTCTGCGCAGTCGGCTCGTGCCAATACTTCTGAATCGGCGCCCAACCCTCGCCCAATCCTTCCTCATAGGCGTTGCCGTTCTGGGAAATGATTGCGGTTACCCGGTCAGGATGGGCAACAGCCAGGCGCCATCCGACCGGAGCACCGTAGTCGTGAACCATGAGCGCGTAGTTATCGAGTTTGAGTTGCTCGGTGAACAGGCCAATGGTCTTCGCCAGTTGGCTGAAGGTATACGCATATTCACCTCTTCCCGGGGCTTCGGTGAAACCAAAGGCTGGCAGGTCGGGTGCGATCACATGATAGCGGTCAGCTAACGCGGGAATAAGATCGCGGAACATGAATGACGAGGCGGCAAAGCCGTGCAATAGCAGCACTGTCGGTGCGCTTGGGCTGCCTGCCTCACGATAGAAAACCTTAACATCGCCCACCTGCTCGTAGCGGTAATGAACCTGAGCGGCGGCATTGGCAGATTGCGCGCCGCCCATCAGCAGAGTAGCCGCGAGCCCCGCAGCCGCTATGGATTTTGAAGAGGTCATGATCATTCTCCTGTAACCGTTAATAACGAGGTTTGAAGGTTACGTTCTATTTTGGTAACCTGTCAAACGTCATTTATCAGTTACAGGCCATCATGACTTCGACCAGCACTTCCTCAGGCGCGCTCTTCCTGGCTGACAACCTTGCCCTTGACTTCATAAACAGCGAGTACGGTGTGGGCGATCAGCGCCATGAAATTCTCACCGATGATGAAAGCGTGGTGAACTGGCTGACGATGGCAGGTTTGCTGCCCGAGAACGCTGAGCAGAGGACACCGCGTGGGTTGCTCGCTCATGCTCGCAAGCTTCGCGAGTGTTCCCGGGCGGTGGTAAACGCTGCAATGCACGGCGGTCCAGTCGATCTCACCGTCATCAACCAGGTACTTGAAGCGGGCCGGTCGACGAGGATGCTGGAATGGGACGATGAATTGCGTAAGTTCCGAGTCGCAATTCACCAAAGGGACAGCAGTGCGGCAAGCCTGCTTGGACCTGTGGCCGAGTCCTTGGTCAGTCTGGTCACTGACAATAAGTTCGAATTCGTCCGGCAGTGCGAGGCCGATGATTGCGTGCTGCTTTTCCATGACTTGAGCAAATCACACCGCCGCCGCTGGTGCAGTATGGCGACCTGCGGTAACCGCATGAAAGTGGCGGCATTCCGCGCCAGGAAGCAATCTGAATAGCCTTTTCAGGCACGCGCGACTGCGACGTTAAGCTTTTGTCAGACGTCTGAAATCGATGTCCGCCCTGTCTTCCAAGGCACACAGAAGCAGTCAGTCATGGCCGACCGCTGTCGACTCAAGTTGGCCCTCTGCGCAACGGAGCAAAAGCTGGTGTCCTCAGCGTGGAAATAAAAACGTCACTGCGACACGCAAACCCCAGCCTTGCGGCCCGTCATCGTTTCTCGCGAACCAATATCGGGGCCCTGCCTGGACTGTCAGCGGGTGCCCACCGATTTTAAGCAACTGAGTCACCGTCAGGTTGACAGGGACCGACCATTCGCGGGACTGCCAATCGTACGTTGACTCCGTATTCACGCCATAGGTGGTCAAGTTGCGGGTGGTGTACGAAACGAAGGGTTGCAGGAAGGTTTGATTCACTTTTGGTTTGTCGTCTGCCGGACTGCCTTCCAGCCCCCATATGTGGTTAGCTAGGATCCCGCGAGTCCAGCCGTTGGATTGTTTCAGCGCGACGGCGGTCGGGCCAAGTCCCCATTGCTCGCTGCCAAGCAATTCGTCGCTGCCGGTCGGGATCAGTAAAGCCGGGCCCACACCGAGTATCCAGCCATTGCCCGCAGGCTGTTTCGGGGAAAAGAAAAAACTCTGTGTGACATCGCCGACGCCCGATTTGTCCGCTGCGCCATCGGGTGCAAGGCCATGCTGGTCAACGACCGGCAGTATGGTTCGGGAAATCAGATTCCAATCAGCATTCAGCGTAAACGGCAGTACAGGCTGGATATTGGTCACGCTGTGCATACCGTTGCCAGTCGGCCCCATCTTCTGATCCCAGTTGTACTGCACCGGGAGGCTGTACATTGCCGCCACCGGATTCAAAGCCTTTTTTGCCAGCTCTGCCGAATCCTCAGCCTGGATCGTAGGCATAACAAAGGCTGCGGCAAACAGCATCGATACAGCGAATATCCAGCGTTTATTGAAAACCATGTCCGTCTCTCATTAGCAACGCACAGCCAGCGAAGTGAAATGCTCGTTGGAGCCGGTGTTTGCTGCGCGACAGCGCGGCTGTCTGGACGATGCGGAATTTCCTGCGGGGCCAGATGCGTGCCGTCAGAACCGCCAGACCATGCCGCCGCCGATCACATGCAGCGCTGCATCACGATACTCACCTGAAACCGATTGGCCATTCGAGTTCTTGGTCTGTTGCGTCGACATCTCGCCCATCCAGATCAGGGTGTAGCTCGCGTGTAAATCAAGGTCTTTGCTCAAGGCGTAGTTGATTCCGGTCGCAACTCGCCAGGCGTCGTTCATGGGGACGTCGACCGTGCGATCAGAATCGTCTACCGCCGAGCAGTCGTAAGCCAGGCCCAGATTCCAGCGCAGCCGCGAGTTGACCTGGTTCTGGGCGCCAATGGAGAGGTGCCAGGTGTCCTGGTACTGGCGATCCACGGTACGCGACGTCCCGCCAGCACTGCTGTCGACCTGCACACCGATGCTGGCGAATTCACTCCAGTCCTGCCACCCCAAGGACCCCAGCAGTTTCCATGTCGGCGACAGCTCGTAAGACGCGCTGGCGGTAACGGTCTGGGGGATGTTCATATCCAGATCGAGGTTATCGACGTCCAGTCGATTAAGGGCAAAGTTGAGAACCGGATTGGTGATGTGCTTGAGTTCCGGTGAGTCACTGAATTCAAGCTTGACGTTGCTGGTGTAAGCCAACCCCAACTGAGTTCGTTCATTCAACTGATAATGTAACCCCGCATTGATGCCCGTACCCCAGTCTGTGTCCTTGTAGCGCAACTGGCCGTCAGGTGTGTCGAGTAATCCGAACGGATTATTGTTAACGGCCACTTCTGTGCGGAAATACCCATAGACAAACCGTGGCCCTATACCCACGGACAGCGCGTCGGTGACTTTGTAAGCAAACGTCGGCTGAAGCGAAATACCGATCAGGGCCGATTCCTGAGTAAAATACCGGCCAGCCCAATCGTCGTCGTAATCCACCGCCAGGCCGAAGTTGCCGTACATCCCAAAACCGACACTCGCGCGATCATTGATTTCATGGGTAATGAACAAACTACTGCCCGGCAGATATTCAAGTGGGTTGCCACCGTTGCCACCGTCAAAGTCATTATCTGCGTCACGAGAAAAGCTCATGGCCCCAAGGATGACCTGAGCATTTGCATTGACCTGCGTGCCCTTGAGCTGAGTAATCCCGGCAGGGTTGGTCATCAATATGCTCGGATCAGTAGCCAGCACCGCCGCGCCCGCATTGGCCAGGCCGGCCCCCTCCTGCCCGGCTTCGTAGACCATGATGCCGCCGCCCCAGGCCGAGCCGCTTATCGCCACCAACCCTGCACCATACAATGCTTTTAGTGACCAGCAGGTACTCAACCGCCAGACACGAACATTCAATTGCAAGTCCACGGTATTACGCCCTCCAGATAATAATCCTCACTGCAACGCTTTCGAGGATCGGGGTCGCTGCCAACACCTTCGCAAATGCGTCATCTTGGATATAGCAGTGCAAACCTGGAACGCAATGTTCTCGTTATTCAATAAGCTGCTTAGTAGCACATCATTAGCATTTACAGTTCTAGTGCCAATATGGCATTAATCCATACCTACCTATTTGCACATCAACGTTATTTCTCATCTACGCTGGATGAAAGATCGTAATTGGCTAAATCGCCGTGCTTCACTGGAGCAATGACATGGCTGATCAATCGTTAGTTACCTCAAGTAGCGGCAAGGACCTGTTGGACGTTTTAATCCGCGCGGGTTTGATCTTCATGTTGGCGATATTCTCCTACGAAATCTTTCGTCCCTTTCTGAGCCTGATGCTCTGGGCAGTCATCCTGGCGGTCACGCTATATCCGCTGAATCAATTATTGGCCGTCAAATTGGGTGGACGTACAGGTTGGGCCGCCGTGATTCTGGTCGTACTGGGACTTGCCTGTTTGATGGTGCCGCTAAGCTTGCTGGGTGCGTCGATTGTCGATTCGGTCCAAGGTGGTCTGCAGTCGGTTGAATCCGGGCAATTCGAAATTCCCGCGCCACCTGCCAATGTCGAAAACTGGCCATTGATTGGCGAGCCGTTGTACAGGGTCTGGCTGCATGCCTCCGAAAACGTCACCTGGGCGCTTCAGCAACTCATGCCCCACCTCAAAGACTGGACAAGAGTCGCTTTGCATCAGGCAGCCGGTATTGGCGCAGGCATTGTGGTTTTTGTATTCGCCTTGATTATTGCCGGGATCATCATGGCACATGGCTCAGCGGGTCATCGCACCTCCATAGCAATCGCTTCAAGGGTCTCCAATCCCCTGCGCGGTCCGCAGATTGCCGCACTGTGTACTGCCACGATTCGTGCAGTTGCGCAGGGGGTGGTCGGTATCGCCTTTATCCAGATGCTGCTGATCGGCGTGGGGCTGGTGGTCATGGGTATCCCGGCGGCTGGAGTCATCGCGTTGCTGGTGTTGCTGCTGGGCATCATGCAATTGCCGGTTTTGCTGATCACGGTGCCAGTGGTGATCTATGCATTTGCCCACTACGGTGCCGGTGCGGGCACAATCATTTTCGCCATCTGGACCATTGTCGCAGGCCTCTCCGACAATGTTCTCAAACCCCTGCTGCTGGGTCGTGGGGTGGCGGTCCCGATGCCAGTGATTTTGATCGGAGCACTGGGTGGTATGGTCACAGGGGGAATCATCGGCCTGTTCATAGGGCCGGTAATTCTGGCGGTGGGCTACGAGTTGTTCATCAGTTGGGTCTATCAGACCCCAGTGCAGTCTTCAGTGGTCAACGAGTTGCTCCCACCGGACTGAGGCAGGACCGTTTGCTGTTCAACGCTCGCCGACAAACCAGCGGTAGTACGGATTTTCACCATCCGCCCGCATCACCTCTCCCACATCTTCAGCCCAGGCCTTGCGGTCACCGTTGTAAGCGTGCAGCCCGACATCATAAAAAAGCCGGAGTTGTTGCCATTTGTCCCGCACTGCGCCCTTGAAGCCTTCGCCTGTATTTTCCAGGGGGGCATCACGATGCAGCGCCAGCAAAGCGGGTAGCGTGCGGATGATCTCTTTTGGCCGGACCCAGGAGGCGTATTCAATTCGCGGTTGATCGTCGGTGACCGGCAGCGCATCGCTTGCATAGCGCGCAAGACCCTGTTGATCGGTGATCCAGGTGGCGAGTAATGCCTGGGCTGAATCTATACCCACGTCTCTGAGGGACTGGGCAACAGCTGGGCGGTCAAACCGGGCCTGAATACGAGGAACGTCCAGTTCGATGGGCTGCAGGGATCCCACCAGCAACATTTCATGAAACTCGATCGTCCACAGCGATGCGTGAGGAAATACATCGAGAAAACTGCGCACCAGTGAGCGGCTGTCCTCGTCATTCTGGGTTGGCAATGGCAGCCATTGCGCGAGCAGACCATTTTCTTCCAGACGGCTCGCGGCCAAGCGATAAAAGTCGCTGGAGTAGAGGTTCACCACGCCTGCCGCAGAAGGCGGCGGAGGCTCCAGAGTGATCACGTCATAGCGCTGGTCATTGCTCAGCAGCTCACGTCGACCGTCGCGCAAGCGAATATCCAGGCGCGGATCGCCGACTGCCTGATAACTTCCTTTGAACAAGGGTGCTGCCACCAACACTTCTGGCAGCAGCTCGGCAACCACCGGCCGCTGCAGATCGGCATAGCGCAACATTGCCCCGGCAGTGATGCCTGTGCCGAAGCCGACGACCAGCGCCGAACGAGGTGTGCCGCGATGAATCAACAGCGGAATCAACGCCTGCAATCGCATGTAGCGCAAGGACGGCATGGCATCGCCGGTATTCGAGACGCCTTGAATGTAAAGCCGATTGAATGCCCGATCGCCCTTGCCCTGCTGGACAACGGCGACCGTTCCGGCACGCCCCTCTTGATAGAAGACCAGCTTGCCCTGCCCTGTGCCTGGCATCAAATCGGCAAGGTGCGAGGGCGACAGCAGCGCTGCGATTACGAGCGTCATTAGCGCCAGCGTGATAACCGCCGCGCGCATGTTGCGGCCGACTGTCGGGCCCAGCCAAACCGCGACCAGCCCGACTGCCGCAGCGATCAATGCCAGGAGGCACAAGGTTCGAACAAGACCCATCGTCGGGATCAGCACGAACC
>Ga0247815_10001786_pt1 | contig 16302 bp, 13 predicted proteins | sample UWRJL194509B1_FD_181014 | JGI IMG/M metagenome (GOLD analysis project Ga0247815, IMG submission 181014) | Plant litter microbial communities from Arlington Agricultural Research Station in Wisconsin, United States - UWRJ-L194-509B-1 | ecosystem: Environmental > Terrestrial > Plant litter >...
GAACTGGCTAAGCTTAGCGGAAGCGCTACCGCTGCTCAGGATGCTGCTGCCATAATGCAACTGGAAACAGGCCTTGCCAAAGCATCGCGTAAACTCGAAGCATTGCGCGACCCTATTAAAAATTACAACAAAATGGGTGTGGCACAGTTTAGTGCTGCTACTCCTGATATTAACTGGATGCAGGTATTGCCATCGTTAGGCATTGCTAAGGCAGATACCCTAATAGTAGGGCAGCCCGAATTTTTTGCTGCTCTAAATGATATGGTTAAAAGCTATCCTGTAGAAAACTGGAAAAAATATTTAAAGTTTAACCTTATAAATAGTAATGCTCCTTACCTTAATAAGAGCATTGGTGACCAAAATTTCCATTTTTATGGTACGGTAATGGGGGGTGTTGCCAAACAAAAACCACGCTGGAAAAAAGTTGTGGAGCAAACTAATGGTTCTCTTGGCGAACTGATTGGAGAGGTGTATGTTAAGGATTATTTGCCTAAAGGTTCTAAAGAGAAGCTTATGGAAATAGGTAAAAACATTAATACAGTTTATGCCGACCATATTAAAAAACTGGACTGGATGAGCGAGGCTACCAAGAAAAAAGCCCTGCTTAAGCTGAGTAAGATTATAATGAAGGTGGGTTATCCTGACAAATGGAAAGATTTGAGCAGTGTAAACATAGGCTCTTCATATTGTGCTAATGTGTTAGAAGTAGATAAATGGAAGTATAACTACATGGTGTCTAAATTTGGTAAGCCTGTAGACCGTACAGAGTGGAGCATGACACCGCAAACCTATAATGCTTATTACAACCCAAGCAATAATGAGATCGTAGTGCCTGCCTGCAACATTCTTGTTCCGGGGTTTGAAGGCCGCCTGCCGGATGATGCTATTTTGTATGGTATAATAGGAGGGTCTGTTTTTGGGCATGAAATTACACACGGGTTCGACGACCAGGGCAGCCAGTATGACGAAAACGGTAACCTTAATAACTGGTGGACTGCCGAAGACCTCACTAAATTTACAGAGAAAACAAAACGTATAGTGGCGCAGTTTAATACGTTTGAAGCCCTGCCCGGTAAGTTTGTAAACGGCGATGCCACGCAGGGAGAAAACATTGCCGATTTAGGTGGTGTGGTTATGGGGCTTGAAGCCTTTAAAAAGACAGAGCAATATAAATCAGGAGAAAAGATAAGTGGGCTTACGCCATTGCAGCGTTACTTTTTAGGGTATGCTTATGCCTGGATGGTTAATATTAAAAACGAATCGCTGGCACAGCAAATAATGACAGATGTGCATGCACCTGCAAAATACCGCATTAACGGGCCTGTGGCTAACATGCCCGAATTTTACAATGCTTTTAATGTTAAACCCGGCAGTAAAATGTATCAGCCCGATAGTTTACGGGTTGTTATTTGGTAAACTGATATTTAACACATAAAAAAAGCACTTCAAATTGAGGTGCTTTTTTTATGTGTGTTGGTTTATGAGCGGAGTTTAAATATCCGATTTACATTAAAAGGATTATTGGGTCAATATTACGTGCAATAATTATTTGATATGTAAAGATCATAAAGAACAATGCGAACACAAAAAGTGAAAACGGAAAAGATGCATGTTTTGATTTGCGTGCTACATAAATTGAAAAAAATGGCAGGATAGTGGTAAATAAAGACTCGCATAAAAAGATGATACATTTATATGTAAAATCCTGATAAACGCTTCGGGCTTCAATATACGATTCAATAATAAGCAGGTTTTTATCAAAGAAGAAAACCCCAATAATTTGGCCGCATAGAAACAGCAATCCAATAAGGGCAAGGATTGTTAAGAAATCATCAACTGCATCCACAGGGTTTACTCTTGCATTATTTGTATAAAAGGACATTGTAATTTTTTATTAGAATAATAAACAGGTGTGTTACGTTTATAATATTCTATATTTAATAAATGGTTAACGGTGTGCAAATAAAGCTAAAAAATTTATTTTAACACTTAATTTAATCAAATAATAATTTAGTGTAAAACTGTGTATTGTGCTTGTAATGCTTCACTATTGCATTAAAAAAGCACCTCAACTGAGATGCTTTTTTATGTAACTATGCTGCTCTTGTTTTTATATAGCTGTGAGTTTTTTAAGTGAAGCAATGGTTGTTACAGGGTTTTCTGCCCTAAATACATAATTGCCGGCCACAAGTACATCAGCTCCTGCTTCAACAAGTTGTACTGCATTTTTATCGCTTACACCACCATCTATTTCTATAAGTGTAGATGCGCCGTTGCGGGTAATGATCTCTTTTAGCTTACGTATTTTAGCGTAGGTATTCTCTATAAAACTTTGTCCGCCAAAACCCGGGTTAACACTCATTATGCATACCAGGTCTATGTCGTTTATAATATCTTCCAGCAGGCTAACATTAGTATGCGGGTTAATTGCAACACCGGCTTTCATACCTTCTGCCCTTATGGCCTGCAGTGTGCGGTGCAGGTGGGTAGAAGCCTCGTAGTGTACTGTAAGGTTATTTGCGCCAAGCTGTGCAAATGTTTTTATGTACTGGTCCGGGTTTACGATCATTAAGTGCACATCGATGGTTTTTTTTGCGTGGCGCGATATAGCCTCCAGCACCGGCATACCAAAAGATATGTTAGGAACAAATACACCATCCATAATATCAACGTGAAACCAGTCGGCATCGCTGTTGTTAATCATTTCGATATCGCGTTGCAGGTTGGCAAAATCTGCCGAAAGCACAGAGGGTGCAATTAAAGTGTTTTTCATTAAGTTAGTTTGTTGTTGTTTACGGGTACAAAGATAAATTTTAAGTTACACAGTAACAAAGCAAGCTGTCATAAAGTACGTAAATGTGGATTTTTAATATTACGTTTTCGTTAAGAGAGGATTGTTTTGCAGCTTTAGTATTAAAAAACTATAAATGACGTATTTAATTCAGCATTTTTTTGTGTTAAAGTATAAAAATTAGTCCCTGTTTCTGTTAGCTTTGCTGATAATAGATAGTTTTACACATAACATGAAGGTTAAATATATTGTATATACACTAATAGTTGTTGGTATTGGTGCGCTTGTTTATTACAGGATATCCGAAAATAAAAAGCAAAAAGAAGAAATGTCAGGCGGCGGTGGCAAGGGTAATAAACCTCCAATGTCGGTAAGTGGCGTGGTGGTAAACCCGGGCGAGTTTAACAATACACTTTCTCTTTCGGGTTCTATAGAAGCTAATGAACAGGTACAAATAACCAGCGAAGTATCGGGCATTGCCCAAAATATCTATTTTAAAGAAGGGCAGAAAGTACAAAAAGGAGAGGTGCTTTTAAAAATTAACGATATCGAACTTCGTGCCCAGGGTGGTGCCACTAAAACAAGGCAAAACCTGGCATCTGAAAATGAACGCAGGGCAAAACTACTTTTACAAAAAGAGGCAATTAGCCAGGAAGAATATGATATTGCCAGTGCCGATTTTAAAACGGCGCAGGCGCAAACGCAACTGCTTAATGCACAAATTGCAAAAACATCTATACGTGCGCCGTTCTCCGGTACTATTGGGCTTCGCAATATATCGCCCGGTACGTATGTAACACCTCAAACCTTAATTACTACATTGGTTAACAGCAGCGATGTAAAAATTACATTTTCGGTACCCGAAAAATATGCTTCACAAATGAAGGTAAATTCTAAAATTACTTTTACCGTAGCGGGAGATTCTGTAAAACACTCGGCTACTATCTACGCTTTAGAGCCTGCGGTAGAGGCAGCTACACGTACATTGCGCATGAGGGCACTGGCTCCTAACGCAAACGGGAAGCTTTTGCCGGGTACATTCGCAAACGTTATCCTAACGCTTGATAAAACGGCTAATGCTTATGTTGTACCTACCGAGGCTATTGTGCCGGTACAAAATGGCAAGAAGGTTTTTATATCTCAAAACGGCAAAGCCAAAGAGGTTATGGTAGAGACCGGCACGCGTACCGATAAAGACATTGTTGTGCTTACCGGTTTAAAGCCCGGAGACACAGTACTAACTACCGGTGTGCTTACACTAAAGAATGACAGCCCGGTTAAAGTATCGGTAACGCCTAAAAAATAAGTATGAGTTTATCTACCTTAAGCATAAAGCGCCCGGTACTTACTATAGTAATGAATGTAGCTATAATCCTTTTCGGGATCATTGGCTATACCTTTCTTGGTGTTCGCGAGTTCCCGTCTATAGACCCGGCACAAATATCGGTACGAACAAATTATGCGGGGGCCAACGCCGATATTATTGAGTCGCAAATTACAGAACCTCTTGAGAAGGCTATTAACTCTATAGATGGTATCCGTAATATAACATCGTCCAGTAACCAGGGATCCAGTAACATTACTATAGAGTTTGAACTCGAAAAAAACCTTGAAGAGGCGGCTAATGATGTGCGCGATAAGGTATCGCAGGCAGTACGCAGCCTCCCGCAGGATATAGATGCGCCGCCGGTAGTAAGTAAAGCCGATGCCGACTCTGAACCTATCATTACAATGACCGTGCAAAGTGGCACGCGTAACCCGCTTGAATTAAGCGACTATGCCGAGAATGTAATAGCCGAGAGGCTGCAAACCATTCCCGGTGTAAGTAGTGTACAAATATGGGGGCAAAAAAGATATGCCATGAGGCTGTGGGTAGACCCGGTAAAGCTGACTGCCTATGGTATTACCGTTGCTGATGTGCGAAACGCGCTCGATGCCCAGAATGTAGAGTTGCCAACCGGGAAACTTACCGGGGCTAATACAGAGCTTACCGTAAAAACACTGGGTAACCTGGCAAGTGCCGATGAGTTTAATAACATAATTATTAAGGCAGAAGCCGATAAGATCGTTAGGCTTAGCGATGTGGGCCGTGCCGAACTGGGGCCGGAAAACCTTGAAACCAGGATGACTAATGAAGGTAAACAGCTTGTAGGCCTTGCTATTATACCGCAGCCGGGAACCAATTACATAGAAATTGCCGATGCTTTTTACAAGCAGTACGACCAGTTAAAAAAAGAGCTTCCTGCCGACCTGAAGCTTAATATAGCCATAGATAATACTGTTTTTATAAAAAAATCGGTGCTTGAGGTTGCAGAAACCCTTGCTATATCTATCATACTGGTTACGCTTATTATATACCTTTTCTTTCGTGACTGGGCTATAGCCTTAAGGCCGTTGCTGGATATCCCTGTGTCGCTTATTGCTACGTTTTTTATAATGTATATTTCAGGTTTCTCTATCAATGTGCTTACCCTGCTTGCCATTGTTCTTGCAACCGGTCTTGTGGTAGATGATGGTATTGTGGTTACAGAGAATATCTTTAAAAAAGTAGAGGAGGGCATGAGCCCCATAGAAGCCGCTTTAAAAGGATCTAACGAAATATTTTTTGCAGTAATATCTATCTCCATTACGCTGGCGGCAGTATTTCTTCCTGTAATATTTTTAGAAGGCTTTGTGGGCCGGCTTTTCAGGGAATTTGGGGTGGTAATTGCGGCTGCCGTATTAATATCGGCATTTGTATCGCTCACACTTACACCCATGCTTAATGCCTATCTTATAAAAGGAGGAGTACATAAAAAATCTAAATTCTACGATTTTACAGAGCCTTACTTTGTAAAGCTTAACAGCGGCTATGCCGGTATGCTTACAAACTTTATGAAACGCAAATGGGTTAGCTTTCCTATACTGGTAATTTGTATCGGGTTAATTGCTTTGTTTTTTAGCATTCTTCAAAAAGAAACCGCACCTTATGACGACCGAAGCTTTGTAGGCTTAAACATTACTGCCCCCGAAGGCGCCTCTTACGATTATATGGACCGCTTTATGGTAGAGATGGACAAGCTTATAACCGATTCTATCCCTGAGAAAAAAGTAAGCCTCATAATAACATCGCCGGGTAATGGCGGGTCGGCATCGGTAAACAGTGGGCGTATACGTTTAGCACTTACCGAACCGGAAGACCGTGACCGTACCCAGAAAGAAATTGCTGCCGACCTTACCAAGTGGACCAAACGTTACCCTGAAGCAAAAGTCTCGGTGTCAGAACAGCCTACTATTGCTGTAAACCGCCGTGGCGGTTTCCCTATACAATACATAATTCAGGCACCGGATTTTGAGAAGCTTCAGAAAAAGATCCCTGAATTTATGGATGAGGTGGGCAAAGACCCAACCTTTTCTATGACCGATGTTAACCTGAAATTTAATAAACCCGAAATTAACGTAACTATAGACAGGGCTAAGGCACAAAGCCTTGGCGTATCTATGCTTGATGTTGCACAAACATTACAGTTATCGTTAAGCGGGCAGCGTTTTGGATATTTTATGATGGCTGGCAAGCAGTACCAGGTTATAGGCCAGTTTGATAAACCCGACCGCGAAAAACCATTAGACCTTACTTCTATTTACGTAAAAAGCAATACAGGCCAGTTAATACAGTTAGACAATCTTGTTAGCGTTACAGAGCAAAGCAGCCCGCCGCAGCTGTACCATAACAACAGGTTTATGTCGGCTACGGTATCGGCAGGGCTTGCGCCGGGAATGAGCATAAGCGATGGTATAGACGCTATGGAGCGCGTAAAGGCAAAAGTGCTTGATGATACCTTTACGACCGATCTTAGCGGTGAATCGCGCGACTTTGTAGAGAGTAGTTCTAACACACTCTTTGCCTTTGGCCTTGCCTTACTGCTTATATACCTTATACTTGCCGGCCAGTTTGAAAGTTTTATAGACCCGTTCATCATTATACTTACCGTGCCTATGGCCGTTGCCGGTGCGTTGTTATCGCTATGGCTGTTTGGGCAAACGTGGAATATCTTTAGCCAGATAGGCACCATTATGCTTATAGGCCTGGTTACTAAAAACGGTATATTGATAGTAGAGTTTGCTAATCAGCTTCGCGAAGAAGGCAAGCCTAAATATGAAGCCATTATGGAGTCGGCAGAGTCGCGCCTTCGCCCTATATTAATGACCAGCTTAGCCATTGCCCTTGGTGCATTGCCCATCGCTATGTCGCTTGGTGCTGCCTCTACCAGCCGTATAGGCATGGGTGTGGTAATTGTGGGTGGTACGGTATTCTCGCTGGTGCTAACCCTGTTTGTAATACCCGCTATCTACTTTATGTGGTCGCGCCCTAAAAAGCACCGCCCGGAATTTGATGCTATTCAGGATTTGTAATATTCACTTTATGAAGTTTTGCCTTTACATACTTTTCTTTCTATTTGCTGCCAACAGCTTTGCACAGGATCAACTCTCTGTAGAAGATGCTGTAGCGGTCGCTCTTAAAAATAACTACGATATAAAACTCGCGGCTAACGACCTTAAGATAGATGAGCAAAACGTGAGCCTGGCCAATGCCGGCCTGCTGCCTAATCTTTCGGGTACGCTTACGCAGAATAACAATATACAAAACTCCCGCCAAACCCGTACCGATGGTACCGTGCAAAGTCTGGATAATGCACGAAATAACAGCATTAATTATGGTGTAAACCTGGGGTGGACAATTTTTGACGGTTTCAGGATGTTTGCGCGTTATGACCAGTTAAAGGAACTGGAAAAACTGGGTCAGACCGAACTAAAGTTTACCATACTTACCCGCGTAAACGATGTTATGCTTACCTATTTTAATGTAGTGCAACAGCAGCAAATGCTTAAGGCGCTGGATACTGCCATTGTAATATCTACGCAGCGTGTTACTACGGCAAAAAACAGGTTTACCATAGGTAAGGCTGCCAAGCTGGAGGTGCTTAATGCACAGGTAGACCTTAATACCGACCAGACGAACTTTTTACGCCAGAAAGAACAGTACGAAAACACTAAGACGTTCCTTAACGAGCTTATGGCGCGTGACCTAACCAGTAAGTTTGTAGTAGCCGATTCGGTCGTGGCCGATGATAAGCTAAAGCTTGCCGACCTGATGAACCTTGCCAATGGGCAAAACCCGCAGATACAAATTGCCCTTATTAATAAACGTGTGGCAGAACTTAACCTCAAGCAGGTGCGGTCTACCCGCTATCCGCGTATAGGGGTTACTACAGGTTATATTTTTGCCGAAAGCGAATCCAGCCTTGGGTTTGCAAGGGAGAACTCCTCAAGGGGGCTTAATTATGGGGTATCGGCATCTATAAACCTGTTTAACGGTTTTTTGCAAAAACGTAATGAGAAGATTGCCAAACTACAAATAGAAAACTCCGATGTACTTATACAGCAGCAAACGCAGGCGATCAATTCGCAGCTAATATCTGCGTATCAAACGTATTTAACCAATCTGGAGTTAGTACAACTTGAAGCAAAAAATGTTGATATTGCGAAGCAAAACCTTGATATTACCATGGAAAAATACCGAATAGGTACCATTACTACGCTTGAGGTGCGTACGGCACAGCTTAATTATGTGAACGCTATAACACGAAATAGCACAGCCCAATACAATGCGAAGGTATCTGAAGTCGCATTAAAGGTATTGGCAGGTAATCTGTCGTTTTAATTTTTCCGGTAGAAACGCAATTCAAATAATTAAACCATTTACCAATATATCTTAACCTGATTTTTTAATTTCAGTTTTCTAAAACTTTTACCACAAGGGTCACGAAATTTTCACGAAGTGCACAAGGCTATGTAAATAAAAATATGCGCATACCGCTGCAAGCGGGAACACTAAGCTGGTACGGAAAGCTTTGTGTTCTTAAGTCCTGATTATCAGGATTATTGTCTTGATAAAAGTGTTGAGTTTAGCTTAGTGTCCTTTGTGAAAACTTTAAGCTCTTTGAGCTAAAAAATAAAATGGAAGTTGATAAATAAACTACTGTATATTAATAATTCGCGCATTATTTCCTACTAAAATTAAATCTATAACAATTTTTTGTAAGGTGTTAACGTTATAGTATTGAGTTAGTACAATTAGGTATACCCATAAAAACAAAAAACTCCGGTAATCAGCCGGAGTTCAATCATCAATCAAAAAACGAACAGTTATTGAAACTGTTTGTACTGTATGTATAATAGGGTATACTGCATATTAAACCGCCAAAATACAATATTTATTTAAAATATGAAATTTTGGCGGCTCTTTTTTGCAATAGCCTTATTATCCAAGATATGTTTTAAGTATTTTGCTACGTGAGGTATGTTTTAACCTCCTGATAGCCTTTTCTTTAATTTGGCGAACACGCTCGCGGGTAAGGTCAAAAGTTTCGCCTATCTCCTCAAGAGTCATCGGGTGCTGGTCTCCTAAACCAAAGTAAAGACGAACAACGTCGGCCTCACGTGGTGTAAGTGTTTCAAGAGCTCTCTCGATTTCTGTACGAAGCGACTCGTGAATAAGTTCCCTGTCAGGGTTTGGAGATTCGCCCGAACGCAAAACGTCATACAGGTTAGAGTCTTCACCCTCTACAAGCGGCGCATCCATCGATAGGTGGCGGCCGGAGTTTTTCATGCTCTCTTTAACATCATTAACGGTCATGTCCAGCTCTTTTGCAATTTCTTCTGCACTTGGGGCACGCTCGTTACTTTGCTCAAGCAAAGCATACATTTTGTTAATTTTGTTTATAGACCCAATTTTGTTAAGCGGTAAACGTACAATACGCGACTGCTCTGCAAGTGCCTGCAGGATAGACTGACGGATCCACCAAACGGCATAGGATATAAATTTAAAACCACGCGTTTCGTCAAAACGTTGTGCAGCTTTTATAAGCCCTAAATTTCCTTCGTTAATAAGATCGGGAAGTGTTAATCCCTGGTTTTGATACTGTTTTGCCACCGATACCACAAAACGCAAGTTAGCCTTAGTCAATTTTTCCAGTGCTCTCTGGTCACCGGCTTTAATGCGTTGTGCTAACTCTACCTCCTCATCTGCTGTGATAAGATCTACTTTTCCAATTTCCTGAAGGTATTTGTCTAATGAAGCAGTTTCCCTGTTAGTAACCTGCTTGGTAATTTTTAATTGTCTCATGTAAAAATCCTGAGTTAATTTAAGTATTCAGGTAGTTATACGTAGCGAATGGCAAAAAAGTTACAAAAGCAAAACCTAAATTGAAAATTTAACAAAAGCGCTACCGTAACTTAATAGGGTAGCGCTTAATAATCAACTAACTAAATTTATTTTTTAGAAGTAAATAAATCAAAATTAAATTGTAACCCTGCCTGTACCCCAAAAGAATAAGGCTGGTTGTTATTAAAGGTGTTTAAATAATATTTAAAAACAGGTTCGGCATTAATTTGCAAGTTGGGCAGTGGCCTGTAATAAAAATGAAGGCCTATAGTGGTACTAAAACCTACATCTTTTACATTTTTGTTACTGCCCAGCCATAGGGTTCCCATATTGTTTTGTGCATATACTATATTTTTTGTAGTAAAGATGGCACTAAAGCCACCTATTATACCTGCGCCAAATTTATCTCCATGTAGATTATAGGTAACCTCTACCGGTACTTCAGCAAATTCAATTTTATGGATAATATTTACGGTAGCTTTTCCGGATTGTTGTGCGCCCAAATGTTTAATTATTGCAGCGTTAGACCCATTACGGGAATAGTTTATATTGGTGTAATTTTCCGGGGATAGTATGTGTACATACCCATTAGGATTGCTGCCTGTACCCGGAACAACACTATACGTGTTTTGTAAAAATACATTTTGCGTAGTATGTTCTAAGCCGGTTATGGCTATACCCACACGCATACCCCATTTGCTGGTAAAGTTGTAACCCATGTAAGCACCATAACCTAATTGCGCTTTTGTGTTTGTTGCGTTGCCTGCCAGTAATGCATCTGGCAATAAAGCATTTTTAAGACTATAAATTGCAGGTGTACCGTACCCAAAAACATAAAACCGCTTAAAATTAGCAATGCCATTTTTATCGCTTTTAAATGTGTTTACTTCAACAGTATCTTTACAAATAGCCGTAGAATCTGCTATTGTAGCATTACATAAACTATCAGCAATTTTCGAAATAGTGTCTGTTAGTTGTAAGGCATTTTCAGATGGTATAAAATTGTAGTTGCTAATAGCGGTTTTGTTTTTTGCATCATCTGCATCGTTAATACTATTAGCCGTAACATTTGTTTTAGCCTTATCTGTTTCTGCCAATGCGCTGTCTCTTTTGCCTGAACTTACATTTTTATTTTTGCCATTCCCAAAACGAGAATTGCCTTTAGCAAACCGGCGATTTTTGTTTATTGATGAATAGGAATTTTCCGGGCCAACAGCTGCTGTAGTATTATTTTCATGGCTATTTTTAGCTCCTGTTGCCTTAGTGCTGCTAACCGCAATACCGGAATGTTTATTAGTATAAGAAGATGTATTGTTATTAGGAAGGTCAGATTTGCCGTTCCTATTTTTAACCGATGATGTATTCGTTTGTTTTACATTACCATCTAACGTGTTTTCAGGCAGTTTTTTGCCTTTACTATTTAAAGTTGAGGTACTATTGGTACTCAGGTCATTATCCAGAACTTTATTTCCTGCATTAGGTTCTGCATTATTACGAGATGAAGCACTATTTTCTGTATTATCAGGGTCTTCAACTAAGTCGGCATTTCTATTATCAATAGAATTCCCAATTGTTTTAAAACCATTTTCATGTTCCTGGCCCTGAATTAAAAAATATCCTGATACTACTATCAGGGTTGTTAATAATGTTAGTGCAACTGTTTTAATTGCAGTTGAAGCCTCAAGCCAGAACAGGGGTAAAAACCTTGACCTTTTTTTAGGTAAATCAGCCTTAATAGCATCCCATACCGCATTGCCTGGCTGCTTTTGCAGGCCATCCAGTTTTTCGCGGAATGCTTTCCCTATATCTTTTTTATTTTCCATGGTTCAAGCTGTAGTTAGGATATGAATGCCTGTTAGTAATTTTTTCTTTTAATATACCCTTAGCACGGTGCAGGTTAGATTTTGATGTGCTTTCTGATATCGACAGCATTTCTGCAATTTCCTTATGCGAATAATCGTCGAGTTCGAATAAACTGAATACTAAACGGTACTGGTCTGGCAATTGCTGCACGAGTGATAATATATAATCTGCCGGAAGGTTCATTTCTTCATCGGTTACAACAGCATCATCGGGCAAATCATTCTTTACAGGTACCAGCTGCAGTGTTTTTTTAAAACTGTCTATAGCCTTATTAATAGTAATGCGTTTCATCCAGCCTTCAAAGGATCCGTTACTTTTGTATTTGCCTATGCTCGTAAAAATTTCAATAAATGAGTTATGCAGGTTGTCTTCGGCCTCGGCATCATTCCTGCAATACTTTAAGCACAACATAAAAAGCATATCTTTATATAAAAGATATAGCTCCTCCTGATGGCGGGAGCTATTCTTAATACAGCCTTTTATAAGTTGTTCCTGGTTCAATGAAGGTGAGATGTGTAGGTTGGTTTAAGTATCAAAGTACTGTTTACTCGTTGTAATAGTAAAAAATTTCCTGTGTAGTTTGGTAGGGCATCGAGGTAAAAAAAGTATGGGTTATATAATTAAGATCATTAAATGCAGAGTCATAATTATAAATACCTCCCAAGTTTTTTAAATAATAATTACTGTTTTCTGCTACAGATGTTACAAGGTCACCCATTAGCGTTATATTATTTGTTTGCGTTACCGTTTTTAAACGGTTAGTCGGCACAGGTATGTTATAATATTCTATGTTTAATAAAGTATTGCTGTCCAGCATTGCCTGTTTATAGGTTACCGGTTTCCCGTCCTCAAAAATCAACATCTCGTTTTCGTTAGGAGAGTTGCGTGCATAGAACATGCCATCTTCGTTGGCATTAAAAGTGCCCCATATTTCGCTACTACCGCTCTGATTATAATGAATTGTAACAGTGCATGAATTGTCTGCGGCATAACTCATTGTTTTACGATAGTTTATATCGACTGAACTAACCGATAATTCTGTAATGCGGCCAAGACTATCATAGTTAAAAAGCGATGTAGACAGGACTGTATTTTCATTATCGTAACTAATTACAGAGGCACTATTGCTTGTATGTGTATATTCTGTAGTGGATTGTAAATTATGAAAGTGGTTAAAAGTACTGTCGGCAACAACATAGCCACTTTCAAAATACTGTACATTTTTACCAACGTACTCTGTGTCATTCATCCCATCATACATTTGTTTAGATGGATAATACGTTTCTACTCTTTGTAATGTGAGTTCGTTTGCCGGATTTAGGGTACTCTCTGTAATATTGTCTGCAGAGCATGATGCCAATGCAATAGCAACAAATAGCAATAAATAATTTTTAGTTTTCATAATAGCAATTTTAATGTTATACCCTATAGTCAGCACAAGTAGTAAAAGGTTGCGTTACGTTGTAAATTTTTTCTAAAAACCTAAATCAACCTCGCTTTCCATCTTCCGGATATAGAAATCAACCTTTTGGTACGCCTTATTAAAGAACAATTTCCTGTCGCGCGTACCGGATAGGTTAAGCGATTTAGAGTTTTTTACCTGGTGCTTAAAATACTCGGCGGCATTGGTACAGGTATCGGTATCCTGAGTAATAAAGTAGCCTAGCATGGTGTACGGTACAAAAAGCGATTGCTGTTTAGGAGATGATACCAGCACATTATTGTTAAGGATAAGTAACTCATTATAATATAAATGAAAATTGTTGCTGCCATTACAGCAACGGTCTTCAGCAGTTTGCAATATTTTTTTAAGGTCATCGCCCAGCAGTAAAGCACTGGGTAAGGATAGCAAACCCGACTGGTAAAAATAATATATTTGCTGCAGTGTACTGTTTATGGTGGTGTCGTTCCATATTTCGTTTACCTCTACATGCTCATAAACGGCTTTAAGTTTTGTGCTGTGCTGCAATAGTGACTGGTCTACCGTAAAGACCTCAAAATTTTCCTGGTTCTGGGTTCCTGCCAATAAATTAAGCCAAACATACAGCTTAAATTTAGAGAGCAATGTGCCACCTATGGTATAAAACAGCGGGATATCTTTAGCCGAATAAAACATACGCGCATTGGGCTCATCAAGATAATCGGTAAGTTTCTCTGCCGATTCTTTAAAGTACCTTCCCATATCGGCCATGGTGCGTATCTCGCTGGTCTTTTCTACAATTACTTTTTTGCCATTGTTAAAAAGCACGTCCATAGACAGGCCAAAGTGGCGGCACAGGGTTATGGTTTCTTCTATAGAAAATTTACTTTTTTGCGATACCCGCCTGTGGGCAGCATCATAACTTATGTTTAATACAGTTGCTACAACATCTATTACAGATGTTGCTGCGCCCGACTTTTGCCGGATGGCTTTTAAAAGTATATCCTGATTATTCATAATATTTGCGATTATCGCAAATGTATGTTTTATTTTAATTTGTTAGCGCAAATACAATTGCTGTTTTCGCAATAGCTTTGGTTAAGCATTAAATCAAACTATCATGAAACTAAACATCTTACTTATGGCTGCTTTACTTTTCACGGTTATTGCCTGCGCGCAGCAAAGGCATAAAACTCACTTTCCGGTTGGTCTTTACACTAAGCCCAATACCACAATTTATGGGTTCTCTGTTGGTGTCGGGTCTAATAACTACCAAAATTCAGATTCGGTTAGTGTACGTTCTAACGGCATCAGGATAGAGCCCATTTCTCAGGCACTGCTAATAGCTACATTAATTTTTGGTCCGGATCAGGTAAATTACCCTAACGACCCTGAAGATTTTGATGCCTTCGACAAAAAATTTCCTGTAGAGATTATTAATGGGCTTAATATTTCCTGTGGTACTAATACCTTTGCTAACGTTAATGGCATTACCATATCGGGTATTACACAGTCGTTAAAAAATACAAACGGCCTATCTGTAGGAGGATTTGGCAACAGCTCTTTCAGGAACAACGGCATCCAGATTGCCGGTGCAGGTACCAGTGCTATTTACAGTAATGGCATTATTATAAGCGGCCTTAATACAACTGTTTATAAAGGTAATGGTTTGCAGGTGGGTGGTTTTAACCAATATGTGCATTTTACCGGAGTGCAGGCGGGTATTTATAATGACATAGAAAACAAATCGGAAAGTTTTACAGGATTACAAATAGGGTTGTTTAACCGCACCAAGAAATTGAAAGGCATACAAATAGGCCTCATTAACATAAATGAAAAAAGAATACTTCCTTTTATTAACTGGAACTTTAGAGACTAAAACAATGAAAAATATACCCTATATACTTATCGCTTTTCGGCTTGTACTGGGCCCTGTAATGATTGCTATTACTTACAGCTATGGCACGGCTGCCCGAATGTTTTTGGCATTGTTAATTCTGCTTGGCATATTATCTGATATTTTTGATGGTATCATTGCCCGTAAACAAGGTGTTTCTACAGAGAGGCTTCGTCGTATGGACAGCCAGATAGATGTTGTTTTCTGGCTTTGCACCGGCTGGTGTGCCTGGCTGCTAAACCCCGAAATTATTACAAATAACCGTTATGCCATAGCAACCATTTTTATAATGGAAGCCTTAACGTATATATTCAGTTTTTTAAAATTTGGCAAAGAAACCTGTACCCATGCCTTGCTCTCTAAACTTTGGGGCATAACATTGTTTGCAGCTTTTATATCAATAATAGGTTTTGGTTACGGTGGTATCCCATTAGCTCTTGCAGTAATTTTCGGGATACTCTCACATATAGATGTGTATCTTATTATCTTATTATTGCCCCGCTGGATGCATGATGTGCCCAGTTGCTACCACGCCTGGCTTATAAGGCAGGGCAAAGATATTAAGCGAAATAAATTGTTTAATGGGTAAACAATTACGGGTATTAAAAATCCCCATACTACATTGTAATATGGGGATGATTTTAAACTATAATTATTTTGTAGCAGTATTATAAAGTTTTAGTATAGCTGCCGCCATTAGGCTGAAGTTCGCCGGTGATGATCCTTACAAGGTCGATTATCCACCAGATTAAAAAACCACCAAGAGTTAGTAACTGAACAATTCCCTGCCAGATGTACCCAAGGTAGAAACGGTGAATACCTAAAACACCAAGAAAAATACAAAGTAGTAATGCCGTAACCTGGTTGGTTCCGCCCGATGCTGCCGGAGATGAAAGCTCTTCCATAGTGTCAGTTTTTTCAGCAACTGTTGTGCTGTTTGCAGCTGTTGCGGTTCTTTGTACGGGGAACGAAGCATAAGATGCTGTTAAAGAACCAAACACTAATGCAATTAGCGAGAATAATAATCTTAGTTTCATATTTAAAATTTTAAGTTTGTATCAAATATGGTCAATAAATATGAGAACTAAATTCGCTTTAACATTTTTGCTGTCTTCTTTTATGCTTTT
>Ga0247815_10001787_pt1 | contig 16301 bp, 8 predicted proteins | sample UWRJL194509B1_FD_181014 | JGI IMG/M metagenome (GOLD analysis project Ga0247815, IMG submission 181014) | Plant litter microbial communities from Arlington Agricultural Research Station in Wisconsin, United States - UWRJ-L194-509B-1 | ecosystem: Environmental > Terrestrial > Plant litter >...
TCTTTCAACACCTTTCTGCTGTCTGCCGATTGATAATTTAGAAATTCAAAGGCTCGCCAGTCTGATATTGCAGCCTTTAACGACTGCTCTGCCACTTCGCCCAAAGATTGAGCAATATCTTGCAAAATGTGCAAATTGGCAACCGTGTTATTGATTTCTTTTCTATTGTTGGTTAAATCAAAAGTGGCGTGGATGATGCAAGGTAGTTGCGTAGGAACATCGGTAGGAAAATAATTGTAAAACATTCCCTCTACCTCCAAATCGTCTTTCCAGGCGATGGCATATCTGTACCTGCTTTTACCATCTTCTAAAAACTGAATGCCACTTCTGTAAATATTCCAATGGCTATTGTTGATGGTGATGTGTTGGGCTTCATCTTTGCTTTTCTCCAAATCGATTTTAAGCGCACCGTCTATCGTTACTTTTAGTTTTTTGATGTTGGGCAAAAACAGCAAAATCTCTTCCCTGATTTCATCGATTTGTTTTTCTATCGCTGCAAGCTGATTTTCTTTTACCTCCAATACAATATTGGTAACGACTTCCTGATGTGCATCGTTGGCAATGATTTCAGGAAAAGCCAAAGCGGCAATGGGCAATTCGTCGGCTTGTAGTTTTTTAACTTTTACCTCATCGCTAATCATTTGCTTTACCTTGTCTGAGTCTGCAATGTACTCCTGATAATACACTTGAGAATAGCTTTTCGAAAACCTAAAACTCACCATTTTGGTATAAATGCACACTGCATCTACCCAACTTAATATAGACCTGAAACCCAAACCTTTGTTGCCAATGTATTCTTCTTTGTTTTTGGAAGAATTACCGGTAAACATCAACGATTTTAAACCTTCTAGACTGAACACTTCGCCGTTGTTTTTAATACTTAGGCTGCGCTTTTTGGTATCAAGGTCTATGTAGAGCACATCACTTTGGGCATCATCGGCATTCTGCATCAGCTCCAGCAGTTGTCGCCCTTCATAATCCTGAACGGTCTGTCTTTCCTGCGTGTAGCCCGACAGCAAAATCGGCGGGTCGTTTCTGTACGTCTGCGTGCGGGTTTTTATTTCTTCTTCTATTCCTACTTGGCTTAAACTACTCATTGGTTTTTGTGCAAAGTCTATTAATTATTGGTATTAAATTTCTCCACAAAAAACACCCACGCTCTTTTGTAATCTTCCACACGGTCGCATTTGGTGAATGGGGCGTGGTATATGTTTTTTTCGCCGTGGTAGAGTTCAGATTTGGTGATGGTATGTTCGTAGGTTGCCCCGACGGGTAAATCCTTTATTTTGTCCCAATCTGCACGGTCTAGGCCTACGCCTACTAAACCTTTGCTACACGTAAACACAATATTTCCTTTGGTGTCGTACCAGGTATCGTCTTCGTTTTGTTGCAAAACGGGAAACTGAATATTATACATCAAAATCAATTCTTCTACACTGAGGTTGAGTGCCAAAGCGGTGATGACATCTATTTCTACCAAAGCCATTCTTCGCTCAAAATAATTGCGGAGTGGCGTTTCCCAAGTCCATTTTGGGATTAAGGAACTGAATGGTCTTAAACGATTATCTTCTAAAGACCATTGCTCTTCTGCAAAAGCTTTTTGAAAACTCTCTTCCCACAGTGGTGCGTAATATTTGTTGAGACAATTGAGCTGCAAAGTGCGGACAAACAATGCTGATTTGTATTTTTGGGAAATACCGAGTGGAAAACCTTTTATTGTTTCATCATATAAGTTTGATTTGCCAACAGTTTTTATATAAAAATCGTATATTAAAGAGTTCGTTAGCCCTGTAAATTCTATTAATGAGTTAAAAGATTTAAATATTAGACTTATTAGTCCATTAACATGGGATGTTTTAGGGGGAATAATGGCCCCAATCAATGTTCTTTCTCCCGAAATATTCAACATCTTCCTTAACGCAAGTTTATAATAGCCTAACCAGTTATCGAAACTGCCGTTCGATTGTTGAAATCCTTTAGTAGTCGAGGCATACCCTGCTGAAACATTTTGAACAACATAATTAGTTCTTGCTACAAAATTTTCGTCAATCTTCGTATAGTCAATAATATCATAATGTGAATTTTCAATAGAAATTTTACGAGGCATCTTATATAGTGGATTTCCTACAAATAGATGCGGACCAGAATATACCATTTCAAATGTTTCTACATTAGGGAATTTAGTATCTCTTTCAATAAAACCTGCGGTAACATCGTTTGTTTCGTGCCAACCTTCAGAAATTTTCGTTTCTGTATCAGCAACGGATTTTGGAAAGGTGCCAATTTTTTCAATGACTTCTACAATTTCTTTAGCATGAATGCTTACCAGTTTTGCACCTTGCCAATTAGTAGTATTTTCAAATGTTCCTGCCAAAATTTTTAAAACATTCTCATCAATAGTTACTTTCCTAGAAGGATGGGGCTTAATATTCCAAATGTAGCTATTAGAATTTTCATCTTTAATTTTAATTCCTTTTGTAGTTTCAATTGTGTTATTGTCAATAAAACACCCATCAATAGTTGAAGGGTTAAATAAGTTATTAATTGATATGAAATTAATTCTACCATACATTCCTCCGTAAATATTTAAGCTAAAAACAAGCCGTCCATGGTCATTCGTACCAACGAATAGCGTCATCTCATTTCTAAACTGAAAATGAAACTTCAATCGTTGGTAAATTTCTTTACGCAACTCATAACCATTCGGGTCATCATAAACGCCTTCGGGATGTATCAAACCGAGATAACCGTTTTCATTAATCCAATGCAAACCGTTTTCTAAAACACATTTGTAAAGGTTGGTTTGTTGTCCTTTTAGCAAAGGATAATTTTGCACGGCATTCATAAAAATCCCTGAGACATCGCTTTCTATATTTTCGGCAAAATAGAGGTTTTGACGGTTTTCGCTGGTCAAGAAATCGGCTTGCAGTTTTTTTACCTGCGGTGCGGTAACTTTTCTAATTTCCAATTCGGGATAAATCTCACTCATCAAACCTTTTTCCTCAAAAGCAATTTTTAACCAAGGCGGATTTCCCACGGCAACATCAAAACCATTTTGCTCTCTAAAAACTTCTATAAACTCCAGCTCATAATGGAAAAATTTATATTGATCGGCATATTGCTGTACCAAAGCAGCCCGCTCATTAGTAAACAAAGAAGCGGTAGATTGTTTCAGTGCTGCTGCCAATTGTTTTTCCAGTTGTTTTTTATCTTTTCGGTAATCCCGTATGGTTTCTTCTTCTGGTAATGTTACTGCTATGTTTTCTGTAATATTGAGGTTCAGCAGCTGTTCTAGGTCATTGTACCATTCGTCTCTTGTGGGCAAATCTTCTGCATTGCGCACATCCCAAAACCAAAGACTGCACCAATAGTCCATCATTAGTTTTAGTTTGTAATAAGGTGCATTGGGTTTTAACCGTTCTTGGGCAAACTGTTGTTTTTCATCATAAGAATATTCTTGAAAAGTATAATTCTTCCCTTCATTAGCATTTCCAAAATAGTCTGCATTGGCTTCGGTAATCAATCCAATATTTTTCTGAATGTCGTAATGTGCCAAGAGCAAAGCATCAATGGCTTTTGATAGACGTTGCACCTTCAAAAACTCTTCTTGGCGTAATGGTACACAAAAATCGCGTCGCCAATCGCTAATGCGTTTTGCTTTTTCGGGGAAAGCGTCCTTTAAAAGTTTGATGTTTCCAGAAGATGCCATTCCCGCATCTGGCAAAAGGAAATGATAAATTTCATCGTCTTTGCGGATGATTTTTTCTTTCCCAAATTTCAAATGTTTAGGCGCTTGCAACCACCATTCTTTTTTCTCAAATCGGTTTCCGGTTTTTCCAATTGGTTCGTAAGAAAAATCTTTGTGTTTAAAAGCCTTGAGCCAAGAGCCAACAACTGCATTTCCCACACCCAAACGATAACCAAAGAAAGGCGTTTGCATATCTTTATGTATCACATTGAGCCAGAGAGATAGTTTTCCCAACTCGATAGCGGTAGGATTCAAATCGACTCCATAAACGTTGTTAAGTGCGATGTAGGCTTTTATCTTCTGAATTTCTTCTTGGTATTTATTAGGGTCAACTTGCTGTTTCAGTTCCTGCTGGCGATAGGTAAGATACGCTTGCGCTAATTGATTGATGACTTCGTTATGAAAAGCGGCAGCCCCCATTGCCGGTTCCAATATCTTAAGTTGTAAAAGGTCTAGTGCATTTATTTCGCCTTTGTCCAAACGTTCTAGAATTGGTTTCAAGGTATATTTTACAGTAGTTTGCGTCAACACTTCTGGCGTATAATACGACGCCGATTTTTGGCGGTCTCGACCACTTAATCTGTAAATAAATGTTCCTGCGGCAATTACTTTCAGCTCTTCTTCGCCATCGGCTTTTTCGGTGTAAAAAATCTCTTTCGGGTCAAAATCGTCTAAACGGTGACGAGGCACCAAATAAGAACCATCGCTATTCACTACTTTTTCTGAGCTTTCGTTTGCTTTACGCTTGCGATGTACTTCTATGTATTCGGTCTCTGCCAAAAAACCACGAAAAGCCAACAAACTTTCGTACACCGAACCTAATTGGTTAATGCCCAAATTGGCATAGGAAATACGACCCCGATTTTTTTTGTTTTGTTTTTTAGATAAAGACAATTCGCAAATCACATCTTGCCAAACCTGATTTCTAATTTTTACCCGATGCAGATAATGCAAATGGTTCGCATCAAACATCGGTGAATCCAGATGGCGGATTTTAAAACTTTTGTTTTGTCCTTCGTTTTCGTGATACCCTTTGTTAAGTAGGTCAAACAACTGAAATAAAGATCGATGAAAGAAATAACCATTAAGGCTAGATTCCGTTACTAACGGAACTTGCTCCAAATCTCGCAGCATTTCCAGCGAATAGCCACGCTCATAAACCTCATCGTTGGAAGGTAAAATGTCTAAATCTTCTCTTGATTCTGCATAGAATAGAAAGAGAAGACGATAAACCATATTCAAACAATCGTCTTTTAGTTTGGCGGCATCAATATCGTTGTGCTGAAAACCTTGAGCTACCAAATCTTTAACGGCTTCGTTTGCGAGGCTTTCTACGGCGTGAATCACACCTTCTTTCAGGTCTTTGGTTACTTCATAAGCCGCTTTGTGCGAGTCTTCGTCAAGCTGTTCCATTAGCACCATTTCGGCAGTGGGCGCCAAAAGATCTTTACCTAAAAGCAAATAAAATAAACTGTAATAATCTTTGGTAATGGCGGCATCATCAAAGAGCGCTTCCAAATCAAATTGCAGATAAGAGCCTCGAAACCATTTGTCTGCCTCTAGCAAAAAATATTGGTTGCCTGCACAAAGCAATACATAATGCGGTCTGTTTTGGGTAGGAAGTAAAAAAAGTTCGTTGATGGCTTGGTTAATAATCATTGGCGAAATGCTTACGCCATCTTGTACGGTAAAAATATCTGCCCATTGAGAGCGGTGGTATTTTTGTTCTTTGGTCGATTGTATGTTGTCGTCTTGTGCGCTGTTATAACTTTGCTGGAAAAGCCCATCGGGTTCTTCTTCGTCTTTGGTTTTTATCATTGCATGCATTTCCATTACCATAAGATGCGGCTGATGGCCACGGTATAAAATATGGCGAACCGGTAAAACCGATTTTTCATTAACAGCTAAAAGCTCGTGGTAATTTGTGTTTTTGGCATCAAAACCCAAGGCTATGAGCACTTTGGTATGAAAAGCGTGCGACAGATTGATTTTATCTTTTACCCGCAAATGATTTTCTATAAACCGTTGCTTGAGTTTAAAATATTCTGGTTTTAGCTGATTGATTTGCTGGTTGAATTGCTTAATGGCATTTGAACTATAACCTGATTTTTCGATTACTTTTTTACTAAAGTTTTCATCGAAATAATTAGATGCAAAAAAATCGCCGATATTGTGAAGGAAATGAATCATTATTTAATCTTCTAATTATTATAAAAAACAGCTACCACTTTCAGATACGGATTACCATTTAAACTGGTCAAATCCTTAAAATACTGGCTGGAATTATTGAGAATGGTTTCGATTTCATACTCTTTGTCCTGCATTCTTTTCTTTACAAATCCGGTGATGGTTTTATCGGCAAAATCAAGCTGCATTTGTTGTTGTTTGCTTACTTGCCAGTTTTTGAGTTTTTCTTGGTACACCGCCATTTTTTTCTCCATTTCAAATTGCAGTTTTTGCTGCTCTTGGTCCATATGTAACTGATGGGCAAAATCTATGGCATCTGGCAAAATTTCCTGAATGTGTTCCATGTCCGAAGCAGGAATCTCTAAGGTGTACAAGTTTTCTTGCAGTTTATATTTTGTTAAAAAATCTTCAAAAGGTAATGGTTTTTCTTTTAAACCACCATTAATTCCCATGGGCACTACAAAAAAATCTGACAAAATAGACTGTCCCAAATTGTTGGCAACAATTCCTTGAATAAGAAAATAAGCGGTATCAATTGGTAATTTATCTATTTTGGAAACCAAGGCTACATCTTTGTCAACCGAAGCTTCCAACTGCGTCATCAAATATCGAACAACGGGATGTAACTCATATAAAATCTGAAATTTTGCCCATTCTCCTTTTTTCTTTCGGGCTTCGGTAATGGCTTTTTGCACATCGTCTTTATCCAAAGAAAGTTGATAAACATCACCCATTTTATCGGGTTTTGCCTCAGCAGGTATATCATACAAAATACGATTGAGCTCTTTTGTTTGTTTTACTTCCAAAATATTGCCTTCAAAATGGGCATCATCATTTTTCAGGTAGTGGTCGGTTTTTAATTGCTCCACCAAAGCTTGATAATAAGCCTTATCATTTTCAAAGAAAGAAACATTGGCAGCGATGGGATTTGCGTTTTGCAGTTTCGGAGTAGCGTCATCAAACAAAGCATCAAAAAGGTCGTCGCTCAATTCTTCATTGGTAGAAAAATCTAAAATGTTTGGTTGGTTTGCAGCCAAAGCTTTTATTACCAACTCTTCTTCGGCATTGGCTTCATAAAGTTTATAAACAGATGCTGCATCTCCTAAAGATTCATACACGGTTTCTTCTTTTTCCTTCAGCTTGTTTACAATGTATAAGTCATCCTTTAATCCATCTAAATCTGATTTGGCAATCATATAATGAATGTAAGGCGTTTTGGTTTGTCCATAACGGTCGATACGTCCATTCCGCTGTTCCAAAGTAATTAATGACCAAGGAATATCGTAGTTGAACATATGATTGCAATAATAATGTAAATTAACACCTTGCGAACCTGCGTCGGAAGTCAACAATAAGCGATAATCTGAATCTTCTTTTCCAAAATCTTCAATAATTCTTTGTTGCTCCATATCGGTAAGCGAACCGTGAAAATCTGCAATCGTCTTGTCATCCAAGTCAAAATCTTGCTGCAACTTTGTTCTGAGCGCTTTTAATGTTTCTATACGTTCAGCAAAAACCACAATGCGGAAATCCTTTTTTCTTCCCTTCCATTTTAAGCGAATCAATTCATTTCTAAAAGCAGTGTACTTCGCATCTTGTCGGGAATCAATAATGTTTTGCAGTTTGTTTTTTAAATCTTGCAGCACTTCCAAATTTTGCTCTGCAATTTCTTCCCGCTCAGTAATTTCTTTTAGTTTTTTTATCCTGTTTTCTACCGAACGCAAAGCTGCTTCGGGAGAAGACATATAAGATTTGAACAAGCCAATGGCAAACAATAAATCTTTTTTCTTGCCGTGCTTGGTTCTTCTTCCAAACAAATCTTGGGTTACATCTTCTTGGTTTAAGCCCGCTAATGCTGCAAATTTTATTTTTTGTTGCACTTTCAGAAAATTGTTTTCAGCCTGGGTTAATTCTGCGTGAATTGAAACAATTATTCTTTCCTGAAAATTGGAACGCACTGCTTCGTCATCAATATCGTTTTTAAAACGGCGTACATAATACGGAAGAATATCATCCTTGATGTAGTTTTGCTCATCTTTGATTGCCAAAGGCTCAATCATATTAATCAGATTGGCAAAATTCTGCTTTTTACCATTGTGTGGCGTTGCAGAAGTAAGCACCAAAGCTTCGCACTTATTGCTTAGCAATTGGGCTAAACCTCCCCGCAAAGAGCTAGAATTAGCAACAGTATGGCATTCGTCTATGACAATAATATCCCATTTAGTTTTTTCAATATAATGTTGAAATTTGGCATTATTTTTCAGCGTATCAATGGAAACAATCGTTTTGTCGTAGTAATCAAAAGGATTTTTATTGGCGGGTAATTCTGATTTGATTTTAGAAATCCCTTCAGAATCTAATCGCACTAGTGGAATGGCAAATCGATTCCAAATTTCCTGTTGAAATTGCGATAAAATAGATTTTAAAGCCAATATCATTATGCGTTTTCCCTTGCCTCGTTTTATCATTTCGGCCAGGAAAATACCTACTTCTACCGTTTTACCCAAACCAACGCCATCGGCAATTAACATTCTTGGTCTCGGTAGTTCAAAAGCTTTAAGCGTAGGCTCTAATTGATATTTCGACAAATTGAAAGCAGCTTTTTGAGCAATGGTAATTTGTTTACTGTAAATAGCTGAATTGCGAATTTGATTTTCTACATATAATTTTGTTTTTCTGTAGCCATAATCTATATCAGCAACTAATTGTGTTTTTTTAGGGTCTAAAACACGAATTTCATTATCAATATTGGTATCAAAAATATATCGTTTATTTTTTACTAATTCTGAAATACCTTCTACCTTCAAAATCCATTTTCCATTATTCTCAATGGCATCATTAATAACAAAATCTTCATCACGATTGGTAATTCGTTGTCCGGGAGTAAAGTTCAAGACCATATTAGTTTTTCTTACTAGAGTTCAATAATTCTTTAATATCTACTTTCAGCAATTGAGCAATTTCTGTCAAAGTTTCCAGTGATGGTTGGACTTCATTGGTACACCAACGAGAAATAGTTACCTCTGTTTTGCCTAATTTTTCAGCTAGCCATTTACTAGTTTTTTCGTTTTCGGCTAGTATAATTTTTAGTCTATTAATTTTCATTAGATGTTGTTTGATTAACATTTGATGTTAAAAATACAGAAAAAAGGGTATATTGTATTGTTTAGAGAAAGAAACTTTTTCCCACTAAAAAACTATTAAATCCCGCCGTTACTACCTATCTTTCGGGGAAATATGTGTTAAGGCCATTTTATATTAATGGTAAGTTGGCCGACAAATTATTATATCTTGCTACCCCAAGCTATCCAAACAATATATTATGCCTCAAACTACTTTTTGGGATTTTGCTGAAAAGATCGCTATTCCTCTTATTGTTGCCGGAATCACCTATTTTATTGCAAGAAAACAGCTTGTAAATTCCGGAGTGACCCAGTTTCGCCAGCAATGGATTAACGACCTACGCAATTCGATTAGTCTATTCATTACTGAAGCGGAAATTATTGCTATGATTGATATGAGCGATGACAAATTATATTTTGAGCATTTTCGGGAGCTTTCACAGATGAGCACCAGGATCGCACTAATGCTCAATCCTAATGAAGAAGAGCATGAATCACTTAACCGTTGCGTTGAAAAAATTAGAGATGTGATACATAATGAGAAGATCAGCGAAGAAAAACTGGGAAAAAAGCTCAATAAAAATATAGACGAATTACTAATAGTAGCCAAACAAGTTTTAAAGAAGGAATGGGTGAGGGTGAAGAAAAATTAAAATAATTCTCATGCATTGAAATAAAGCTTAGACTTATTGTTGTTTTATCGATTCACCAATAACATTAATGTATTCCCTTATTCCAACAGGTAGTTGATCAAATTCAGCCTTTGCGTTTTGATCGATCTTGCAGTGTTACTCAATCTTCAACATCATACTACAAACTATTCTTCAATCTTACTAAAATCTAACAACTCATTTACAGTAACATTAAGGGCTTTTGCTATTAGGACCAGGTTATATGCAGTAGGGTTTGCTCCCTTCACCTCATAAGTATTTACTATCTGTTTATCTTTGAACCCTATTTTTATCGCTAATGCTGGCTGGGTCAAATCAAGCTTCTTTCGTAATTGCCTTATCCTTTTTGCAAGACATATTTTAAACTCTTTTATGGTTAAATTTTCCATAAAGCAAACTGTAAAATATCAGCCTAACCATAGTCAATATATATATTGACTATTGAATCTTTTTTGTTATCTTTGATTATTAAAATTTGGTATTAATTCGAGTCTTGTTACACCAAATCTCACGCCGTTGAAGCAGGACAGCAGAGTAAATACCCATATCTATGTGTAGATGTATATATTTGTACATCGAAATAGATGTGGGGCTGCTGTAAATCCATTTCAACATAAGGCGTGAGAACTTTAAGGTGTAATGGTTTGCGGCCTCACATGTATTGTGATCTAATTTCCAACAAGACTCGTATGATTGAATACGAGTATGAACTTTAAATCAACCCATCTTTTTAATCACCTTATTTCTTTGGTGATTTGCGCACCAGAATAGCTTTAAAAACCAAGGGCAGGTTCCCCGAATGTTAAATAGAAATAGGTTCTTTAATGATAACCTGCCTTGGTTTTCTTGTTTTATTCCCATTCCATTTTTTTAAACTGACTAACTAGACTTTATGAAAAAAAATATGTTAAAAATAGTCATGGCTTTGCTATGGCTAATATTTCAGAAATTCCTACTTTCCATTTCTTTCTCCCTGATGCTGGTTTTATTTTTGACAACCAACTATGCCTCAGCACAGGAAAGCCTCTCCAATGGAATTGCAGTAGGACAAAAAATTCCAGAAGTACTCCGGAAAGCCAAAATGATTTCTATATCTCCATACGGAGAACAAATTATTTCCTTGGCTGACTTTAAGGGGAAAGCTATAATCATTGATTTCTGGGCAAGCTGGTGTTTGCCCTGTCTTCGGAATATGCCTGTGCTTGACAGTTTGTATCGCGATAAAAAAGCTGATCTTCAGGTCATCATGATGAACGCGAGTTCAAGCAAGGACGGCTATTTAAAGGAACGTAAATTTATTCGAGAGTATTTGCTGCAGCATCCAGCTTTTATTACTCCTATTGTACTTAAAAATGATGTTTTCAGGCAGTACTTCGGTTTTACCATTGTTCCGCACTACGTCTGGATCGGAGCAGATGGAATCGTGAAAGCAATTACCGACCACACCGATCTGACTTCTGTTAACATCTCCAGGCTGATCTCAGGGGAAAAAATGGAATTAACCGTTAAAGTTAAATAATCATGGGGAACTTAAATTTCAGCACCCATGAAAAAAAATGGGATATTTTACTGGCATCGTCGGCAATCCTTATCCTTTTATTCTCCTTTATGGGCACCTATGCCCAGCCGGCGATACCTTTAGGGGTGAAAGGTAATATTGTTTTCTCAGACGCCAAAGGGCAGGCGACGCTTTCAACTAAGCTCAACGGGCGCACCAAATCGGATGAAAACGGAAAGTTTTCTTTACCCATTACAAAGGTACCGGATACCCTCATTGTTACAGCTATCGGTTACCATACCGAGCGCTTTGCAATTATAACTGGAAAAGAAGAATTCAATGTCGAATTGATCATGGATGTATTTGAGCTAAAGAGTGTAGAAATAAATACCGGATACCAGACACTCAAGCCAAATGAAATAAACGGTAGTGTATCAGTTATCAGCGCAGATAAACTTAATGCCCGCGGAGGATCTAATATCCTGGATAGACTGCTCGGACAGACTTCCGGACTGTTGATGAATATTGGTAAAAGTGAAAGCAACGTAATGAATAAAACAGGGCTTTCCATTAGAGGGGCTGGTACTTTTAACGGCCCCCTTGACCCGCTGATCGTTCTGGACGGTTTTATTTATGAAGGGGATATAGACAACATAAATCCAAATGACATTGAAGGGGTCAATATTTTAAAGGATGCTGCCGCAGCATCTATCTGGGGCGCAAGAGCAGGAAACGGCGTTATCGTTTTAACCAGTAAAAAAGGAAAATTCAACCAAAAAGCAGAGATCACTTTCTCGGCCAGCGAACTAACAGCTTCGCTACCGGACCTATATGGCGTCCCGCAAATGTCTGCGGTAGATTTTATAGAATTTGAACGTGATATGTTCAGCAGGGGATATTATAACGACAGGATAAATTCCACGCCTTATCTGGCCTTATCTCCCGCCGTAGAACTACTGCTCAAACAACGTAGGGGATTGATTTCCGCTGTCCAGATGGAAGATGGGCTAAGTCAGCTGAAAGAGATTGATAGCAGAAAATCATATCTCGATGAATTTTACACCCATGCATTCACCGCTCAGTATAGTCTGGGAATAAGAGGAGGGGGAGAAAATTATTCATACCTGTTATCGGGAAGTTTTGACAAATTAAAAGGCGAAACTAAAAGTAGTTCTAAAAAAATGAACATAAATCTTTCGCAGTCTTTGAACATTACCAAAAAATTAAGTTTAAACACAAAGATTTATTTCACGAACCTAAATTCGAGGTCAGGTGGGCCGACCTACAATTCGATCAACGTCGGAGGCAGACTTCTGCCATATCTTTCCTTCAGGGATGCAGATGGAAATCCTTCGGTAGTACAAACATCTTATAGAAGTGAATATACCGATACAGTTGCCATTGGAAAATTTTTGAACTGGAAATACTATCCGGCCCAGGAATACAAACATAGCGGAACAGCGGTTTCTTCCCAGGAAATTTTTGCCAACGCAAATCTTGTTTACAAAATATTTGATTTTTTGAATGTCAGTGCCGCCTATCAATACCAGTTTCAATATTCCAAAAATGAGCTTTATAGCGATGAAAACAGCTATGCAGCAAGAAACCTGATCAACACTTTCAGTGAGATCAACCGCATCACAAAAGTGGTCACACGTGCCGTACCTTTAGGCGGGATTAGCAACCAATCGGTCAATGATCTGAACAGTTATACATTAAGAGGTCAGCTTAACCTAGATAAGACATTTGCAAAACATAGGATTAACGCAATTGTGGGTATAGAAATGAGGGAGCTGCGTTCTAAAAGCAATGGTAATACCAGATATGGATATTACCCCGATCCCCTGTCCTATACCGATGCAGATTATGTAAATGCCTATAGAAATTTTCTTTCGGGCAGTCAGCAGAAAATCCCTTCAGGGATATCCCTGAGTGATACCCGCTCGCGTTTTTTGAGTAAATATGCGAATCTGGCCTATACCTTTTTGGATAAATATACGGCTTCAGTAAGCCTGAGGGAAGACGGGTCCAACATCTTTGGTGCCAGTACGAATGACCGGTTCAAGCCGCTCTGGTCAGCTGGTCTGGGATGGTTATTGCCCGGGGAAGAGTTTTATAAACTAGCCTGGCTGCCAAAACTCAGGCTGAAAGCAAGTTTTGGTTATAGTGGCAATATTGACCTATCGAGGACTGCATTGTCAGTCGGTGTATACTCAACAAATGACCTGTCATCCCTCCCCATTACCCGGATTTCAGGCATCAACAATCCAAGTTTACGATGGGAGCAGCTCTCGCAGTTGAGCATAGGAACAGAATTTGAATTCAAGGGAGCAAGGCTGACGGGTTCGATATCCTATTTTCAAAAAAGAGGAAAAGATCTTTACGGGCCGGCACCTTACGACTACACTTCATGGGGAGGATCGAACGTTTTGGTACGCAATGTCGCCGATATGGCATCCAAAGGTATCGAAGCGGATGTTCATAGCCTGAATTTTATATCCGGTCAGTTTAAATGGTCCACAGATGCCTACTTCAACTTTAATAATTCAAAAACAGTCCGTTATTATACCTCATCATCTTCAAGTCTCTTTTCATTGGTTGGCAATGGGAATAGCATTACGCCGGTTATCGGAAAGCCGCTTTATGCAATCGCGGCATACAAATGGGCCGGACTGGATGCGGCCGGTAACCCTATGGGATATCTTAATGGAATGCCCAGTATAGATTATCTCGCAATTTCAAAGGAAGGAAGCACAACAGGAAACAACATCGTTTATCTGGGATCGGCAAGCCCCTTATATTACGGATCAATGATCAATAATTTTCATTGGAAACAGTTTGGTCTATCTTTCAACCTTTCTTACAGGATCGGGTATTATGCCCGCAGGGAAGCACTTTCTTATAGCTCATTGATGGATTTTGGAAAAGGGAATAGCGATTATGCCCTCCGATGGCAAAAGCCTGGAGATGAGCAGATAACCAATGTGCCTTCTTTCGTTTATCCGGTCAATACGGCAAGGGATGGTTTTTACGCCAACTCTGAGGTCAATGTTATCAAAGCAGACAATATCAGACTGGATTATATCAATCTAAGCTACAAATTCGACCTGAAATTCAAAAGCATGGCACTAAGAAATGTTGAAATGTACAGCGGTATTCAGAATCTAGGCGTCATCTGGAAAGCCACAAAGCTTGATGTTGATCCCGATTATTTAAACACAATTAAGCCTGTGAAAAATTTCCTCTTTGGAATCAGGGGCGCGTTTTAAACTTATATACTAAGATGAAAAAATATAAATTACTGATCATGCTTTTGCTTGTTGTTATTGTGACTGGCAGCTGCAAAAAATATCTGGACCTTAAATCCAATGCCAAGCTGGTAACCCCGCATACCCTGGCAGATATACAGGGCATACTGGATGACGGAGAATTGCTGAACTTAAAGACCACTCCCTCTATGAACGAGTCTTCGGCAGACGATTTCTTTTTATTGCCTGCTACGTTTAATTCCCTTCCTGTTAGTTTCCAGGCCATTTATAGATGGCAACCCAATGATACGCGCTTCCCAAATGACTGGAGCCTGGGCTATCAGGCGGTTTTTAACGCGAATTTAAGCCTGGACCTTTTGGAAAATGTAGAAAGAAATTCCGCTAATAATATGCAGTGGGACAATATCAAGGGATCAGCATTATTCTACAGGGCATTCCATACGCTCAATCTTACAACGCAATATGCCAAGGTATACAATGAGGCGACCGCTGATGCAGATTTGGGCATAGTGCTGAGGTCATCTTCCGATTTCAATGTGCCATCGGTCCGCAGCAGTGTCCGTGATTGTTATCAAAAGGTTATTTCCGACTTAAGAGCAGCTCTGGAACTTTTGCCCGTGTACCCGGCCCACCTGATGAGACCCTCTAAAGGGGCTGTCAATGCATTGCTGGCCCGTACATATTTATTTATGGGGAAATATCAGGAGGCAAAATTCTATTCCGATGAAGCGCTAAAAATAAATTCTACCCTGATGGACTACAATGGCGACGCTTTCATCGGAGCCCTAACTGCGGCCATCCCCTTTAAAAAACTTAACCCTGAAACAATTTTTTATGCAGAAATGGGGCAGATCCAGGTTCTGCATACTGCAACCAGGGGAAGGATAGACACGACATTATATGCAGACTATGCCAATGCTGATTTAAGAAAAACAGGCTTTTTTAATCTTGTCTCGGGATACCCCCAGTATAAAGGTAGCTACACAGGGGCAACATCAGTTTTTTTTACCGGATTGGCTACAGACGAACTTTTTCTGATCAGGGCTGAATGCAATGCATACTTGGGTGAACTGACAGCTGCTCTTTTGGATGTTAATACACTGTTAAAAAATCGCTGGAATAGATCAGTAGTCTTTGTACCAGTCTTGGGAACCAACCGGGAAGATGTACTTTCAAAAATACGTCTTGAAAGAAGAAAAGAGTTGCTAATGAGAGGACTTAGATGGATTGATCTAAAAAGATATAACCGGGAAGGGGCCAATATTGTAATTTCAAGGAAGATCAACAACCAACTGATTACTTTACCTCCAAACTCGTCTTATTTTGCATTGCCCATCCCATCAGACATCATTGAAGAATCCGGCATCGAGCAAAATTAAGCCAAAAATTTAGCTATTTTTAAGAAAAACCAGGGGGCCGTAGGACCTCCTGGTTTAATTGATAAGTTCATCACACTGTTGATCGGGTTACTCTGCCTCGCGGTTCAACTTTGTAATAGATCCATCTGCTGATCCGGTAACTACAGCCCCGAATGCTGTTGAAGAAGCAGTCAGATTTGCACTTGCTTTTAATGTAGCAGAAGGGGTGCCAGGATTGTTAACATAAGTATCCTCAATACGGATAGAACAAGCCTGGTCAGTACCAGAAGGACATTCAAGTCCATCAGGGTCATAAGTCCAGTTACTTTCAGTTTCAACATCGCCAACAGTCATCGCAGAAGGACCGGTATAATGAAAAGTATACTTAACCCTTTTCTCTGCCGATAAATCTTTACCGGGTGTGAAGGCACTTTGTGTCAACACTAAA
>Ga0247815_10001788_pt1 | contig 16300 bp, 13 predicted proteins | sample UWRJL194509B1_FD_181014 | JGI IMG/M metagenome (GOLD analysis project Ga0247815, IMG submission 181014) | Plant litter microbial communities from Arlington Agricultural Research Station in Wisconsin, United States - UWRJ-L194-509B-1 | ecosystem: Environmental > Terrestrial > Plant litter >...
GTGATGACTCGGGCAGGCAGTGACCACGAGACCGACGTCGAAGAGCTCGAGGAGACAAAACATGTGTTGGCGTGTATCCTGGCCGCACGTGTCCCGCTGTCCGTTCGCGCTCTCGCTGAGCTTCTCGACCGCAAACCCAATGAACTTTGCGAGTCGCTGGAACGACTTCACTCGGTCGTTCATGTGCCGGACCAGTACGATCAACCAGGTTTGCGCACACTCCATGCTTCATTCGGCGACTATTTGCTTCAACGAGCAGCAGACCGGGTCCGCATATCGAGGACGCTTGGAGACGATTCTTTGGCGCGAGGTTGTATGCAGCTGATGAAGAAGCGGCTTCACTTCAACGTTTCACAGAGTCGCTCATCCTACGAACCGAACCAGCCATCCACGGTCAACAGCATCGCGTTCTCTCTGAAATATGCCTGTATGCAGTGGGTATATCACATAGAGAAACTTCCACACACGTCGATACTGGACAACGAGATCTGTGATGGCTTCCGCCCACGATTCCTGTTTTGGCTGGAAGTGATGAGCGTTTTGGGCCAGGTTCAGCGGGCCGCCGCGATGCTCATTATTTCAATTGCAACCGTAAGTCACAAATTCAATTGTATCAGAGTCAGTCATTCATATAGATCTTGCAGTCTCAGTCAATAGAGCTCTCTCAATTCCTTCGTGACGCTAACGCATTTGTGGCTTCGTCTAAAGAAGCAATCGAGCTGAGCGCGCCACACATCTACCTATCGGCTCTGCCGTTTGCAGCCAAAGACTCGCTGGTATACAGGACATTCTCTCCGCTGTGCACAGGTCTGGCCTTTGTCAAGACGTTTGGTTCTGATAGACACGGTGACCGGACAGTTTTGACTCTCACGGGGCACGCCCATTATGTGTACTCGGTCGCGTATTCTCCCGATGGTCACGTTATTGCTTCAGGCTCGAAGGATGGTAGTGTGCGCATCTGGGACACCCGGTCTGGCGAAGAGATGATGTCCCCACTTGGCGGCGACGCCGGCGAGGTCAATTCTGTCGCCTTTGGTCCCAACGGCAAGAACCTCGCGGCAGGCACTGAAGCAGGAGGGATATACATTTGGGACATTTCAGCTACGCAGCTGAGCCCACGGCAGCTGCGTGGTCATTCTCAGAGGGTTACCAGCGTATCATTCTCGCACGATGGTGCATTTCTCGCTTCAGCATCGTGGGACGACACGGTACGTCTCTGGAGATTCCAAACAGGAGAACAGGTCTTTGTGATGGTGGGACACGAGGGAGATGTCAACTCAGTCGCTTTCTCAACTGCCAGTGATTTCCTGGCCTCTGGTTCTGATGATCGAACAATACGATTGTGGCGGACAGCAACTGGCGAACCAGTCGGCCAACCGCTCAACGGCCACACAGATTGGATCCACAGTGTTTCATTTTCCAAAGACGGTGGGCGACTCGTCTCTGGTTCTCGAGATCGTGAAATTCGACTCTGGGAAGCTCGGACCGGGGATTGTATTGCAACGCTGAGCGGTCACACGAAGGAGGTTCTATCTGTACAATTTTCTCCAGACGGACGAAGTCTTGTATCAGCATCAGATAACAGCAGTATACGGCTATGGACTCTAGGAGAGGATTTGGCAGAATCTTCATCGATAGTTCTGAAGGGCCACTCGAACTTCGTTTATTCTGTCGCATTTTCAACCAATGGTCTATACATCGCCTCGGCCTCTGCAGATGGCACCATCAGGATCTGGGATGCCGGGAGTGGTCAAAAAGCAGTCCAACCATTGCCGGCGCATGACAAAGATGTGAACGCGGTGGCGGTTTCGGCCGACGGTGGCTTCTTTGTTTCAGGCTCGGCCGACGAATCGGTTCGCATCTGGAACGCACAGACAGGGGAGTTAAAGCTTTTTTTACTGCTGGGATATAGGGAGGCTGTAAGATCTGTGGCGATATCGATAGATGGACGCTTGATTGCGTCAGCATCGGAAGACGGTACTGTGAGGCTTTGGGATGCGCAGACAGGAGGTGTCGTAGGTGAGCCACTGCAGGGGCACTCGCACTGGGTCAATGCGGTGCAATTCTCGTCCGATTCGCAGTGGCTCGTGTCAGGGTCTCAGGACAGAACCGTGCGCATCTGGGACGTCGCCACGAGGCAGCCATCGAGCGTCGGTCCTCTGCATTGCGATGGTTCGGTGTTTGCGGTCGCCTTCTCGCCTGACCACCAGCTCATTGCTGCTGGCGATTCTGAAGGAAGAACACACCTCTGGAACATGGAGACTGGCCAGCGTGCGCACCAGCCATTTCAGACGAGTGACTACATCCGGTCTATCGAGTTCTCACCGGCCGGTACGCACCTCGTGTCTGGCGGAGACGACAGGGTCGGCAGAGTGTGGGACATCAGTACAGGACAACAGATTCTTGCGCTTGAAGGTCACAGTGACTGGCTTCGTTCCGTTACCTTCTCGCCCAATGGCCAGTTTATCGTCTCGGGTTCCGATGACCACACCATACGTCTATGGGACGCAGCGACTGGAGCACAACTTGCCATGCTACACGGACACAGTGGCTACGTGATGTCTGTGGCATTCACAGCCGACGGGAAGTCTATCGTCTCGGGCTCGTCGGACTCGACAATACGTGTTTGGGACGTAGAGGAAGCTCTGACCCGATCATCAGACAGCGACGATGACCCTGCCATGGCTCTGGAACATTCTGGGCTCAAGGACGGATGGATTGTGAGTAAATCAGGAGAGATGCTTCTGTGGATCCCTGAAGAGTATCGGGCCTTCCTTGACTTGCCGAGCTGCACGACACTCATCGGCAGGCACCGTGTCAATGTTACCGCTGGAGAGGCTTGGCACCATGGTGAGAAGTGGACAGATTGTTGGCTTGGATTGAACACTGCATAAGCGGTTCTGCATTGCGACTTGCCACAGACCCTGGTTCATGGCTTCGAGGAGCGAGTAGGGTGGATTTGAGCTTGTGTTTGTGACAGTTCACTAAAATATCATACATGCTGTGCGATTCTCTACATGTATCTCTGTGAATGAATCTCAGCGAAGGGTTCGCTCGAAGCACTGAATGCAGAATGCAGAATGCAAACGGGTGTCGGCGTTTCACGAGCACCAGATGTAAACGTCGGTGCGCCTCGTCATGCTTTTCCCTTTTCTCGCTGGCAAGATCTCCGACCCAGTGGCGTATGCACATGGCCAGCGTGAGCTGGCTTAGCTGTGCCATACAGAAATGAACCAGGCACGTGCTCCTTTGTGTTGGCATTGCGCCGCGCCACGTCTGACTGACCATGCCTTTACAGCCGACAGGAGCGCGCTCCGCCTGAAGCTCAACGAGCTTATAGCCTCGTCCTAAGATTATCCCGATGCGCACACTATGTGATACAAGCTGAGACGCAAACACAGTAGGGGCAACCGTTCGTCTATAACACGCGTTACGCCGTGTGCCACACCGACCCAATCGACCAGTCCGCACTCGTAGTTGATGATATTACGACCTCGTTTACAGTGCCTTTTTCGTAGAGGTCCCAACCATGACAGCGTGACCTGTACCGTGCACAGATGCCACTGAAGTTCGTGGTGATCTGACAATGTCACTTCTCAACTCGCTCGCTCCCTACCGCAAAGCCCCTTCTCTTTACGCGATTGCATTATAGAGCCAACGCGCACCGATTTGACTTGTCGGTGGTCAACGAGCCTGTGCTACACCAAGGTCAGTCTTCATCTGGTTCCTTTGAAACACCAGCTTGTACGCACCGTAAGGACAGATAGCTCAGAATTTTTGACGATGACGCGGTGTACACGGCGAGATACAAAAGTGGTCGAGCTCGACCCGCTTGCATGAGCGCTACGCGTTCAGACGCACGACTGTGCACAATGTGGCTGCTAAACGAGCGTCAAACTGCCGCGTCGTCTGTCGAGCATTGGTTGACCATCTTGCACCTATTTCATTTGTAGAGCGAAGTCCAGCGGAGGATTCGGTTACCAAATTGGAGTGGCGCCGGCGGATGAATAGCGTTCGGATCGCGCCTCTTCCTCTTGCCCTCGTGTTGCCAAGAATCTCCAACGTCTTCGCTCGCCACTTTTCTCCTGCGCTACCCCAAACCCGCGAATAACATGGAAACCCAAGTATTCTGCGCCGACGCACGAGCCTAGAGTAGTCAAACCCGCCTCTTCTACCTCTGGTGTCGATTCCGCGCAACTGTAAAACGCGCCGTCTGAGCACTCTACTTCAGCGCTTCCTTAGAACACCATGCGGCCGCCACTCCTGCTTCTTGGGCTGCGCACTGCACGACTGACAGCAAAAGTCAACTTGCATCCCCACGTCCGTTCTCGTCACCTACTTTATCGAGGACGTTCTCTGTTCGATCCAGACTCGAACACAGTCAAAGTCTAGCGAAAATTTGCGTTATACACTGCGTACGTTCTGCGCGCTATCTCTTGGCACTTGTGCTGAAGCTAACGGAATACTACAGCCGACATCGGCCTCAGCAAGATCAGCCCAAGGCATTGCTGGCTCGACACGCCCAGCCAGCCCGGCGATCCCGTGGAGTCGATATGTTATTACGCGTCGTTCCGCATATAAGGCCACGCCACAGAAGAAGACTTGCGCGCAGGTGTACACTATTCCTGCCCACGTCATCTCGCAGTATGTCCCTTCCAATAGGGCGGATAATCTGCTGGTCAGGACTGACCTCCCCATAGGCGCCCCATTGTCTTCTCATGCCCTTGTCCGCACGTATCCTCGCTACCAGTCCTGTCGATTGTCACCGCCAGCAGGTCCCTACAAAGAAGGCCGCGCCTTGCAGCCGTCATTAGTCGTTCGTTCCAGCATCCGACTACGACAACAACGCGGCGCTACCCTGGGTTCGCGAAATGCTCTCTAAGGCTCTCACTGTCTGTGGCTCAATGTGGTGCACCTTCTGCAAAACCCGTGCACGGGTTCGCTCCCTCGTATAGCGTGACGCATGCGGGGCAATTGCTCACAGAGTGTCAGGCCACGGCCCCAGTCAACTCCAAGCCTCCTGTTCGTACGTGGTCGCGCTCTCCGTGCTGTACGTTCTCTGAACCCGATCATTCTAGCACAGCGCAATGCTCTTCATCGTCGACCTCAGTTCGGACCATGCTCAGCACGCCGACGCCCACTTCTTGCAAACCTATCCAACTACCCGCTGCGATGGCGACTTGGCGACTTCTCTCTCACGTGCAATGCAACGAACAACCCCATCAAGCAGTCGTCGCTCAAGATAACGGATCTACGCTTGCCGCGCTGGTGCTCATTCTCGTCACCATGGCTGTACTCCAAGGATTCAAAGGAATGCCGACCTGTGGCAGGTGGCTTCCGCTCACGACGCACGGGAAGAAGCAGCGATTTGTGTTGGCGCCGTGCAGGGAACTTCGAGAGGTCTGTCACAGGTCGCCCGTGTGCAACTACGTTCACGTACTTGTTGCACACCGTGGCATTATGATCGCAATCCAAATACTTTAGCTTGTGCCTGCTCGAACCGTTCGAGTTGGCAATAATTTGACCGTGCGGATATCGTAGCATCAGTTTAGGTCCAGAGTGATGTTCTGCCTCCGTACCTGAGAAGCGACAGCGCGGGCTTCAAGCGGCAACAAGCATGTGTGCCTGCTTGTACCCGTACGCTCACGTCGTCTTGCTCGCATTTGTCCTCTCGAACCATCTGAACTCTCGTCACAATGAGGAAGGCCATGAAAAAGGCGAGGCAGAAGGCTGGACGACTTGTCCATGGCCTGCTTCCAAGTTCGCGCTCGCAATCGCCGGCACCTTTAGACCCCGATCCCAGTGTAATATTGTCAACCCCACTCCCGCGAGAACATCATACGGAATCAGGAACCCAGCCTAAACAGACTGTGGAGGAACCAACAGCTTTTCGCCAATCATCGCACATCGTAGGCGCGTCACAGTCCACACCTCTAGATCGAGACCCGATTCCACCTGCACCACCTCTTGACAGGCTCATTCATGCCGATCCACAAGCTGGTCTTGTTGCAGCTGAAGAAAGACCCGACAAGTCTTTGGAGATGGTACGCCTGGCGTCGAGTCCGTCACCGGGACCTCCAATCCACCTGGTGCGTATACCAAACTTACAGATGACCCGCATCGTACTGAGATATACACAGGCCATACTCAACTAGAAAGGGCCGACGTTCCGCGGCAGTGTCACCTTGCACTTGGGCGCTCGGGCTGGGGCACAAACCAATCTGATTCTCGAAGTCTGGAACGTAGCGTACAAATACAAAGAGAGAACTGTCGGACTGAGAGTGTCACTTCTTCTGTCTCTTCGACGACGAAGCATGGCCCGACGAAGAGTGGTCATTGGCCGCACTGATATTTCTGGCTGCGACTGGCTGTGACGCGTGAACAGCGTCTCCGTCGTCGGCAAGATGAGCAGCCTTGCGCTTCGACGGGGACTGCAGGCCTGATTGATCGGCACCGGGAGGACGAAGGACATTGATCTCGTTCACCACCACAAGTGGAGTGACGGTGCCCTGCGACGTCAGGGAGCCGTCCTTGTACTTGGGAGGAATGCGCCAACACTCGATGTGGAAGTGCAGCTCGACAAGAGCACCTTCCAGCCTACGGCGGTACTCGCTGGGTGGAATCGCGTCATTGTTGAGGCCGTATGCAGGCAGGGGAACCACGACCATATCCTCCATGAACTCGCTGGGAATGTCATTGGACATGCTCTTGGAAAACGGCCACTCGGGAATTGGAACAAGCGGAAGCGCATCTGAGACACCGTCAGTGACAGTCCAGCAAAATGATGACGTAGGCGAAGGTCTCACCAATTCCAGTGGCTTCCTCGTCCTCGGCGCCGTTGCCATCGTCTGGAACAGGTGCACGCTGGACAAGCCGTTAGCAAGATGTCAATCGGATCAAGTTGTCCACGTACCTTGAATAAGCCATGCTTGAATCGGAACATTCCATTGGCAACCAATGGTTTGAAATCACAGTTGGCGACGACGTCTTTGCGAGCTAGTTCGTCGATTGCAGTAAGCACTGCAAGAGTGCGAGTCTCGAAGAGGTGCTGCAAGGCGGCGTCCCCGGCATTGTCCACTGCAAGTGGTGAACGGGCGAAGGCACTTGCAGCAAGAGTGCGAAGGCGATTAGTCTCATGCTGGAAGAGGCCATTGCCGTCTGGGCCGAGTCTGAAAGTAGCTCCGTTTCCGATACGAGCAATGGTGACAAAATCTGCGCGGCGAGTGGTGCCGTTCTTATTGTTGCGAACGTTCAATACGAAGTGGGAGGCTCCGTCGATCACATCCCAGCTGAAGTCGCCCAGATCGATCTCGCGGTTGGTGTACAGCGGGTAGTTGATGAAGCGCATGTGGGACTCAAGGAAGGCAGACATATCGTAAGATGCGGGATGGAACAGAGTGAGACGGCCGTTGCTGGTTTGCACCAGGTGGACTCTTATGGATGCACGGCATTTTGAGACATCATCATCGACACACAAGAGCAGGTGCAACATCTTGTGATTACTTCGCATTCGGGCCGGCATAGCACACTTGCATCCTTTCACCGACCCACGTCTGTTCACAGCCCAATCTCCCGGTTCCAAATAAGACATGGTGCTACCAGAAGCAATCCGATCTCTGTCCAAAACAGACATTCTGCACGTCATTCCAGCATCGCGATTCACCTGGAAAGCCCTGCGTCGAAAGGACGAGCTACTTCGTGAGATTGAGGCCCTATCAGCGGCCGATATAGACCATCTGCGCAAGTTCGTGCTCTTGTCGCGCTCGAAGCGCCGTCTCCACAAGCAACAGCGAAAGAGCCAAGCGACAGGGACCTATGCAAGAGGCAGATCATCAGAGAAGGATGTGAGTATGAATGAGGCCGAGCAGAGCTTTCACTCATATTCCGACGAGGAGGAGGAGGAAGACGACAGCCAATCTCAAACAAACATTGAGAGCGATTTTATGTGTCCGCCGACTGAAGACACCCTGCGGAGCCGATACCAGGCATTCTTCGACGCCACCTCTAATGAAGCTCTTCGGCACGAAGTGTGTGCTGTATGTGCACTAGAGCAGCCGGCAAAAGAAGTTCGCAGCATCCTCCTCCACGACCTTCCATCACCGACCAACCTTCAGCCAATTAACCCGCACGGAGCTCATGCTCTTTTCGGACCACATGAAATCCTCCTGTCGCATCAACACGTTTACGGCAACGAGCCCAGTCAGCGAATATGGCTCTGTCACTCTTGCTCGAGGTCATTGGAAAAGAACCACTGTCCACCATTATCTCTTGCCAACAACCTTTGGGTTGGAGACGTCCCGCCTTGTCTAGCCATCTTGACACTTCCAGAGCAGATGCTAGTGTCGTTGACGTACGCACGAGTCTTCGTCATCAAGTTGTACCCGAAGCGAGGAGGAGGTTCGTGGGTCCCTGCAGATCAGCGCCAGCGGGGGATGCGAGGCAATGTCATGTCCTTCAAGTGGAACACCGACCGAGTCGTTGACATGCTCGAAGGCAAGATCACACAGAGACCCATGTCTATCCTAGCATCGACAATAGCTGTCACCTTCATCAGAACCGGAAAAGTGCCGAAGAATTGGCTAATGTCAACATTCAGAGTGCGACGACAGCCCGTACACGACGCTCTAGTCTGGCTGAAGTGTAACAACCATCTCTGGCATGACGTTATTATCGATCCAGACCGCGTTGCCAGTCTCCCAGAAGATGCCATACCAATTGAGCTTTGGGCCAACTTTCGCCAGGAGGACGACGACCGAGTTGCCGAGAAGGAGAGTGAGACTTATGTACCCATCGATGTTCAAACAGACCCAGGGTCAGACAGCAATGCAGCCTATATGCCAGACAGTCATGGTTAGTTCAGGATGCAGCTCAATGCAGTGGTCGCTGATTCTGTCGAAGTGGCTTTATCCTCAATCATCGATGCTCCAGACGATCAGGAGGGAGGAGGCGACGGTCAAGCTGAAGGTTAGAAGCAGAAAATTTGCTAATAAGTGCCAAAAGTTGAACATCCACTGCAGTTGTACCGCTCGAGGCTGTGGGCGTGGAAGACGTTGAGCTCGCATGACTGAGTCTTGCCGACACGCTGCTGCACGCTCTTGCAAATCAGAGCACCGACTCTGAGGGAGGTTATGCGGTGAGGCATTCAAGGCAGGCCTTGCGCGATATAGGACCTCTCCGTGAGCACCAGCATCGACACAGTGAAGACACCGCAGTTCCGACAGTGTCTGTGCGAGACGAGAGGCCTGAGTATCTCATCGCAACATCCTATCCCACACTGTTTCCATATGGTCTAGGCATGGTGGAAGATCATCAGCCCGGTGCCCTTTCATTTGTTCAGCAGTGCTGCAGGCTTCTAAAGTACCACGACCGACGCTTCCGAACGCACCACTCGTTCCCGTTTGCAGTCTTCGGAATGCAGCAGAAGCGCCAGGCACTCTCGTCGGCACGAATCCAGATGAGCCAGGCTGGATTTGCTGAGGTAGCGCGCACCTTTTCGACATTGCGCTACGAAGACTTGGAGAAAGCGGCAGAAGAGGAGAAAGAAGGCCTATCTGTGTCGGACGGTCGCATCCGGCTACTTCGGCGCCATGTTTCGGCAACTGCAGGGCGAGTAACAGGCTCAGACCAGGCTTGGGCGACTTATCGCAGCCAAATTTGGGGGATGACCTACGCTCTCAACCCACTGTCCTTGTGGATTACTATCAACCCTAACGATCTCCAGGATCCCATTGTTCAGATCTTCGCTGGCGCTGATATCGACATGGACAACTTTAACCCACTCATTGGACCCGATGCAGATCAACGAGCTCGAAATGTCGCACACGATCCGTACGCGGCCGCCAAGTATTTTGTGTACCTTGTGGACACTATTTTGCAAGAGCTTCTGGGCATCAGGCACACCGAGTCCCGTGTTACCTCAACAGAGGGCATTTTTGGCCTTGTCAGCGGGTACTTTGGAGTAGTCGAGGCACAGGGGCGGGGCACGCTGCACTTGCACCTCCTGGTATGGCTTCGCAACGCGCCGACACCGGCACAGATGCTTGAGCTGCTCAAGTCGGAGCAGTTCCGCAATCGTTTATGCCAGTTCATTCGAGCCAATATTCGAGCACACGTTCAGGGTCTGGATCAATCCGCTGTCGAAAAGTCTGTTGCAACGAAGAACGTAGCATACTCACGACCACCTGCACCAACCAGCCCAACTCTTATCGAAGAACTTAGCAACCTGGAAGCCACCGTTGCTCGATCAACACAGGTGCACACTTGCTCACAGCACACCTGTCTCAAGATCAGTCGCACCGGCGTCAAGCATTGCAAGCGACGAGCACCATTTCCACTTGCCACTGATGATTGGGTCCAGGAGAACGGCTCTTGGGGACCGAAAAGATCGTATGGGTACTTAAACAACTGGTGTCCACCCCTCGTCCCAATCCTTCGAAGCAATCACGACATCAAGCTCCTTACCAATGGCCCAGAGACGCTGAGCATCTTCTGGTATGTCACCTCATATCAGACAAAGAAGCAGAACCGATCGTACAACACCTCTGCACTCCTGGCAAAGACCGTACGCAAGCACGAAGGCACCGACCAGTACTTGCAAGACATCCAGGAGCGAAACAGGCTACTGCTCTTCAGGTGCATCAATGCACTCAATGGCGAGACCGAACTGTCTGCGCCCATGATCATGATGTACCTCTTGGGACACGGAGACTCGATGTCTTCGCACAAGTTTGCCCCCCTATACTGGGGCGCTGTTTCCGGATACCTAGCAAGGGTCTTCCCTGAGCTCAAGCATGGGTAAGTCAGCTCCCACATGTGACATTTCAGTGTCCTTACCTGATGTACACAGCCCAGGAGTTCATGTTGAACAAGAGCTATCAGTTGAGCCTGAGAAGGAGCTGGCTGCCAGAAGAGGAGAGCCTGAACAGGAGTCGGGTGTTGAACGAGAAGAGCAGGCAAGCAAATACGCTCGCCAAAACAGACAATTCATTGACCACCAGCAGCAGGATGACGTGGTCACATTAGAGATCGAAAACGACGGTACCGTCGTGCCCAAATCGCAGCTCACCGACTACCAGTATCGCGGGGCTGAGCTTGAACATCTCTCGTTGTATACATTTGTGCGCGACACTTACAACCTCAAACTTCGACCATTTGATCAGGAGCACATGGATGCCAGCCATGTACTCGATGAAGGTACTCATCCAGGGCGACCGCCAAATCAGCGCGTTCTGTATCTCGATGGACACCCGCGGCAGAAGAGCCGATTCCGAATGGTCCGGTCCAAAGGTCACAACGTGTTGACCAACATTATAGGAGGCTATTTTCCTCCAGAGCGCGATGCGGCCAAAACGGACATGTTCCTCGCGTCGATGCTTGCATTGCTGAAGCCCTGGAGAACGGAGCACGACCTGCGCCTGCAGAATCAGACGTGGAGATCAGCATTTGAGCAATGGCACACGTCTGCAACTAGCGAGGCGGCTGCCGTTCTAGACTGCATTCGGTTCGGCCAACGGAGTCAAGAGGCAGCTGCAAGAGAACGAGAAGTAGCGGAGGCCGGAGAATTCATGGAGAGCGAAGTTCAGCTGACTCGTCGCAATGGCAACTCTGGAGCAGACGACCCAAGCGACGAATGCGGCATCAACACTGTCACATTTCATGTGAGCGAAGATGATGTGAAAAGGATGAAGGAAATGCAGGCAGGAGGAGCAGGGGATCGACACGCCACAAAGGGTCTAGCTCTTGCCATCGAAGTCGGCCATCTGCCTGTTCCAGGAGGGGCGTGGAGAGTTCAGAGGGACGCGGCAGGACGAGCGGATGGTGGCCAACTTCAACAGCTCGAAAAGTGGAACGAGGCGCTTGCAAGCGATCAAGGAGCCCAGGTGGACCTGTTCGGAGAGGTTCTTGCAGGGCCGAGTGATGAAGGTACGTCGACAAGTCATCATGGAAAGAGCATAAGTCTGAAACAGGTTCAGGCGATGTCATCCAGGCCAAGCTGTCCGAAAAAGGCACATCTCCATCTGCAGCTGACAGTGACGGTGACATCGTTATGGAGACACAGGAAGTTGAAAACTCTAGGAGCGGCGGACCCGAAACTCTCAAGGCCGATCAGCGACGGGCATACGACATCATCACTTGTCATCTCCAGCGTACCCATGACGGAGAGTTTCCAGAACCTCTCCTCATGCAAATGCACGGCGAAGGTGGTACTGGCAAGAGCACAGTGATCAACCTTGTCACAAAGCGCTTTGAGGAGATGAATGTAGCGCACTGGCTTCGCAAAGGCGCCTACACCGGTGTGGCGTCATCAATAATTGGTGGCAGCACCCTCCACACTCTGGCCAAAATATCCGGCAGAGGTCGAATCAGCAAAGCGGCCAGGAACTCACTTGCCGATCTCTGGTCCAATGTTTACTACTTCATCATCGACGAGATCTCCATGGTCGATCGAGAGTTTTTCGCCAAGGTTTCTCGCGCAATCTCAAGTGTACGCCTTCAGGGAAACAGCGATGCGGCTTTTGGCAGTTTGAATGTCATCCTCTGTGGAGACTTCCATCAGTTCCCGCCTGTCGTTCGAGGAAACAGGGCGCTGTTTTTCCCCGCCAATGCTCACACAGACTCGGCGGACGCAGTTATCGGTCGCAAGCTGTACGAACAGTTTACAACTGTCGTCATTCTCCAGGAGCAAGTACGCACAGGCGACACTGTTTGGAGAGACTTTCTCCGGAGACTGCGGCACGGCAGCTGCACCGAGGCAGACTTCAAGATGTTGCAACGTCTCGACTTGCGTTCGTCCCCAGTCGACGTGACTGACCCACGATGGCGAGATGCGATCCTCGTCACACCTCGGAACGCTATGAGAAAGCTGTGGAACAAATCAGCATTGCGTCGACACTGCTCGGAAACTGGACACAGGCTGTGCAAAAGCCCTGCCCGGGATACAATCAACGGCAAGGAGCTCACCCTCGCACAACAGTATCAACTGTACCGGGATACTGCCGACAGAAGACTTGAGGACGAGGTCGAACTTGCTATCGGCATGCGCACATTAGTGACCTTCAATCTGCATACGGAGTTGGATCTAGCAAACGGAGCACGGGGAACAGTGGTCGACATTATCCTACACCAGGACGAGCCAGACATCATAGAGGATGCAGAGGAAGTTTCGCTGAGCTATCCGCCACTTTACGTGCTTGTGGAGCTGGACAAAACCAAAGCCAAACAACTTGTTGGCCTACCACCAAAGGTTGTACCAATTCAACCATGGAAGGCCTTCTTTAACGCAAAGCTTGGCGGAGGTACTGCGACCATCGAGCGACATCAGTTACCTCTCACGCAGGCGTACGCATTTACCGACTACTGCAGTCAAGGTCAAACCTTGGAGCCTGTTTTGCTAGATCTTGACACTCCACCAACTGGAGGGGGCATATCACCTTTCAATGCCTATGTTGCATGCTCGCGCGGCACAGGTCAGGAGACAGTCCGGTTTTTGCGGCTTCCAGAGTACAGCTTGTTGACAACACACCCGAGTGAAGCACTACGAGATGAGGACAAACGACTAGAAGAGCTCGACAAGAAAACCAAAGTGGTGTACTTACAGGGACAGTCATAGATACAGGAGAAGTGTGCAGAATACACCCAGAATTTTTGAGAACCTGATACTGTGCACTGCTGCTCACTAGGAAGACCGAATCACGTATACCTGACACGATCCCATCTAAAAGTGACCAGAACTAGCAATCAGAGTAATTATTTAGGTCCAGAAAAGGATCTGATTAGATGTCTAATCTGATCAGCCTTACCAGCGCTTATTTCCACTCCCGAAACCACATCCCCCGCTCAATCATTATAAGGACGTCTGTAAACATGATAATACTTCTACAGACCATCAAATTAGTCTTCCTGCAAATGATCATCTCACCCTCATGTTTTGTGTAGGTTCGGCATGTCTGGGAATGTTTTGCAAAACATTCCCGCATGCGCTGCACTCCAAACAAAGGATTTGCAAACACTGCGACTAGCTAAATCACCTTATGACATAAAAGACTTTCCTTTTAAGACGCCTCTTGAGTAGGGACTAGCGCTCACCAACTCCACATGCTGTGAATCTCAAACCTCTACCGAAACAGTTCCGAACTTCTGAACTGGCCCTAATTGTTACTTTCAATCACATTTAAGGGCCTTGGTGTTCATAAAAAATGTGTCGGCTACGCACAGGAACAGGGGGGCATCGTGTCAGGTTTTTCAAACACCTGACAGCATGCCGTGTGAGCCGTGTACACATCAGGCCACAAACCCACCAGCTTTGAGAGCATTATTATACCAAAATATTAAGTAATAGCCCATTTGTATGAGTTTGGAGTGCGTATATTCGTGTTAATACACAGCACTAAAATTGTAATGCGAATTTCATCTGGGCTGACACCATTCGTCGTCTCCTACCACACTGTAAATTTGTACCGTAGTTTCCAGCTGATCAGGAATGCAGTATAAGCCCACGTGTGTGGAAATTTCAACCCTGTTACACATTTCGAGACCGCTTTACAGCTCCACAGGCGAACCCTGCTTTCGTCTGAGCAAAAACAGCACCCCTCATATTGTCATCAATCTGACATTAAGTTCACCGACCGCTCACCTCACGCACAGTGTCCAACCGGTAGTGATAGTGCTAACGGTGTTACACGGTGGACTGTTCCTGGCAACATCCGAGTCCGTTCCTTCAGTTGGCTCACGTGGAAACACCTCTCTGCATGACGTTGAGCTTCCATGCGATAGTCAACCAATCAGCGACGGTTCTTTATTATTTGTTAAATTCATTGACCAAAATTGCTACGAGTTACATGCGGCCTAACAGCTACCTTGACGTCCATCAACGTAGTTGTATGCAAACTTTAATTCACATTTAGCCTGTTTTCATCCTAGTTGTAGCCCATGGTCAATTGTCGTGCTCAAAATGCATCGAGTGATACAGCAATCCGATTGCTGCTGGCTAGGACGAAGAGGTGTACGTGTGAGACACCTCTGTGCTGCCATTCGACAACGAAATGACCATATCGATCGCTTGGTGGCGTAAATCGAGTCTGACGGTCACGTATTGCAACGATATTGCAACAGAGGGCGCAAACTTGGCTGGGAGTGCACATGGTTGCGAGGAAGGTTGCGTCAATGTCGCAGAGCGCGGACTTATAAATGCGCAGGAGGCCGAGACATGTGGACAAGAGACCGCAGATCATTTCCTGATTGCAACGCACGAGCGCCTATAATTTCGACCCCCCAAGAGACCTTGCAAGCAAGGTGACAACAACCAAAACACGACATACAACTTTGGACGTGACGTCTTCAACAACAATATGATTACCAACAACATTTATTTGACAGAGGCAGAGGTCTGTTCTGTCGGTCAGCCACTGCCAGATACTCATACATTGCCTCGCAGACGGATGTCGTGAAGATGATCAAAAGCGGTATGCAGCCACGGCTCTCTAATTACAAGAGTCTCATGCTTCTCAGTGATGGGTAATCGGTTTGTTCCCGCCGCACTGCATGAGGTGCAGCCTGTGGAAGCCGGCTGCATGCCCGGAACCCGGATCCGCGTGCTTTCAATGTTCACAGAGTGGGCCAAACCCGATCCTACGCGCATATTCTGGCTCGCCGGGTTGGCGGGAACGGGCAAGACCTCGATCGCGGTTACACTGAGCCGCATATTGCAAGATGCGCCGAACGTCCTGCTCGGCGGAACGTTCTTTTGCTCTCGCACTGCAAATGTGCCCGAGCTAACGGATGCACGGTGCATCTTGCCAACTCTGGCTACGATTCTTGCGGAACGCTCGACGGCGTTCGCAGAAGCATTAATCGAGGGGCTGAATACGGATTCACGTGCAGCACTGAAGTCGGTCAGTGCCCAGCTCACCGCTCTCCTTCAACAACCGCTGGCAGCCGTCTCCTCGATAGGCCACCCAATTGTTTTTATCATCGATGCTCTCGACGAGTGTAACGATGAGAACGAGATCAAGAAGCTACTTCAAGCCATTTCGGCCCTCAAGTGCGACGCAACCGTCAAATTTATTCTCACATCGCGGCCTGAGACACACATTAGCACAAGCCCAATATCGAGCTCTGATGGCAACAGTGTTTTACGACTTCACACGATTGACACGGCAGAGGTAGCCGAGGACATCCGCCTGTACATCAATGATGCTTTCTCCCAGCAGCCACTTGATGAGACATGGTACACCGAGTCAGATGTGATGGCGCTTGCTGACCGTGCCGACGGTTTGTTCATCTTTGCATCGACCATAATCTC
>Ga0247815_10001789_pt1 | contig 16295 bp, 12 predicted proteins | sample UWRJL194509B1_FD_181014 | JGI IMG/M metagenome (GOLD analysis project Ga0247815, IMG submission 181014) | Plant litter microbial communities from Arlington Agricultural Research Station in Wisconsin, United States - UWRJ-L194-509B-1 | ecosystem: Environmental > Terrestrial > Plant litter >...
AAATACCCACCGCAAGGGAAACACAGATCATAAATATTTCCACCCAAACATTTGCCAATACTTCCAAACCTACCAATGGCAGTATAGTGATGATCAGCGGCAGTGCTGCGCAATGAATCGCGCAGGCAACAGATGCAACAATGCCTAAATGATCTAATCTTTCATGTTTGGTTGATGATTTCATGGCGCAAATGTAAAGGCAATTGTGTTGCTTTTAAAACATAAGCAGCGCTAATTTTAGGATACAGGTTTTTATGACGCAGAAATTATGAAGGTTGTGTCCATCAAAAGGGCAGGGACATATATCATATATGCGCTTTTTATCATCGCATTATATCTTTTGTCTTCTTTATTAATTTTACTCTCAAATTCACAAATGCATTTAGTAATTTACGGTTACTAAAAACCAAATATTTAATCAATGGATTTACTCTGCGTACTTGCCGGAATTATACTTCTGCTTATCCTGATCCTGAAAAAAGTGAATCCTATGCTGTCCCTGTTAATCGTATCCGTGCTAACGGGTTTAATGCTCGGATTGCCGGTTCAAAAGGTAATGACTTCCGTATCTAATGGAATAGGAAGCACGCTTGGCGGAATGGTGATGGTACTTGCACTTGGTGCAATGGTAGGTAAACTTGCAGAAGACAGTGGTGCTGCAAGAAAAATCGTATTTGTGCTGATCAGGCTTTTTGGAGTGAAAAATATACAATGGGCAGTGTTACTCACAGGCATACTTGTTGGAATACCTCTCTTTTACAACGCCGGATTTGTGGTGCTTATTCCGCTTGTCTTTAGCATCGCTGCAGCTGCTCAATTACCAAAACTATATGTCGGAATCCCTATGGCAGCTGCACTCTCCGTTACCCATGGATTTCTCCCGCCGCATCCAGGCCCTGTGGCCCTTGGTGGCATTTTTCATGCCGATATTGGACAGGTATTGATCTACGGGCTGGTCCTGAGTATCCCTATAGCCATTATTGCAGGAATATTTTTTTCAAGGCTGATCATCAAGGTTCCACATCGGGATGCGGTTGCTGAAAACCATGGCCTGATTGAGGAAGCTGGGCTGCCCTCTGCATGGAAAAGTTTCATCACTGCCCTTTCACCTATATTTTTTATTGCATTAGGGACAATTGGCGGCTTGTTGTCTTCAAGTCAGGTTGCTACTAATATATTTGCGTTCATTGCAGATCCCACCGTAGCATTGCTGTTTGCAATTATTATTACAGTGATGATCCAGGGGGTTCCTATAGAGAAGGCCATGGAATCTTGCGCCGAAGGGGTGAAAAACATTTCCATGATTATTTTGATTATTGCTGCAGGCGGGGCTTTTAAACAGATTTTAGTTGATAGTGGCATTGGAGAAGAGGTGAAACTGCTCACTGCAGACCTTTCTGTCTCACCGCTTTTGCTTGGCTGGCTGATTGCCGCACTATTACGCGTCACCCTTGGATCGGCGACTGTAGCCGCGCTTACTGCCTCAGGGATGGTGATTCCTTTTATTACCGCAGGGGCATCTCCTGAGTTAATGGTATTAGCGGTTGGCGCCGGAAGCTTAATGTTATCTCATGTGAATGATACAGGATTCTGGATGTTCAAAGAATACTTTAACCTGAGCCTGAAGGAGACATTTAAAACATGGACAATGATGGAGAGCCTTATCTCAGTTATGGGCCTGATTGGAGTGTTGATCTTAAACCAATGGATCTGACGGAAAAGTATCTAAAAGAAGCGGGGATAATCCTTTCGAATCATCCCCGCCATCTAATTAACGCTCTCACATACATAAGCGTTTAAATGATGATATTATTGTGTACATATGTGTTTTATTTTATTTTTTTTTGGGGCCTGTATTTAGCTGCTTAATTTCCTGATTTTACACGTTTCTGTTCCTCATTTGCTGCATCTCTACCATTCCTTCCTGTCTTGATCAGGTTTCTGCCAAAGTTATAACTAAAACTTATCCTGAAGATCCTGGTTTCCTGCTTCTGTATCAATTGATAGTCCTGCAAAGGCATTGCACTGCTGATTCTCGCTTTCGATAAGTTTAATATATCATTCGCTGCAATTTTAATACTTGCCCTATTGTCGGCAAAAGAACTGCTTATCCCCAGGTCTAAACTGTATAATGTTTTAACCGCATATGTCCCGTATACCTGTGCTGATTGATAATTAGCGGAAGCCTCGGCATTTATTGATTTTGAAATGCTAAAAGAATGGGTCGTGTTAACGAGGCAGGTGGCTTTACCACTATGGAAAGCAATGCCCATTATATCGGGCGAATCGAAACTGGTATAATAAATGGAAGCATTATTTGTTGTGTTCCACCATTTAGTAATAGCAACTGGCATATTTACGTTGAAATTGTAGGTATGTTGCGACGCCAGGTTTTTATCGTTAATATACAGCGTCTTTCGGACCGTATCGGTAACAAGCGTGGTGCTGATTACGTCCCTGGTATGACTATATCCGAGGGTCAAATTAAGTTTTTTGCGGTAACCGTAGGTAAGTTCAACAGCATTGGTATATTGAGGTTTTAATGATGGATTGCCCTGGTAATACGTAAAGAGATCGTTGAAATAAATAAAAGGGTTTAATGAATGGTAATCTGGTCTGTCAATTCTTCGGCTATAGGAAATACCTCCCTCATGTTGCGGGGAGAATTTCTGATTGATAGAAAGGTTTGGAAACAGATCAAAATAGCTTCGCGTTACCCGGTTTTGGAGGGTAGCGGAGTTTCCATCAGAATTTGTAAGTTCCGTACGCAGTCCTATTTGTAACGAAGTTGAACCCAACTCTTTGCTAAAATTTGCGTACGCTGCGTTAAGGTATTCTGTATAGATAAACTGATTGCTCCTATACGGATCGTTTTTCCAGGCGTCCTGATTGTATGTTTCAAATTTCAAATTATTGTCCGTACGTACATAACTGCTTTTTAATCCTGCTTCAAGCTTCGATTTTGGATTGAAGGGAAGCACGTAATCTACCTTCCCTGACAAGATTTTTACTGACGAGGGTGTGGCACTCCGATAAATTACAGGATTCTTAAATTCAATACCAGCAGGGTTGTAAAAGTAGTTGTTATAGACGATGTCATTACTGTTTTTGAATACAGAATATGTAAAATCGGCATCAATTTCCTGCCCTGACGTATCAACTGATGCCTTGTAATTAATGTTATACGTTTGGTTACGGTAAAAACTCCTTCCGGGGTTGATCGCCTGTATGGTAGAATCCGCTTTGCCAGGTGAATTTCCTATTCTGGTAAGGTTATCCGTTTGTATAGTATTCTTATTATTGTATCCGCTGAAGGCGAATGCGACCGTGTTTTTGCTATTGACAAAGTAATCAATTCCGGCTTTATAACTATTGTTATCTCTTTGGGTGATGTCGTAGGTATGCTGATCAAAGAAGGTTGATTCTCCCAGGTTAATATTACTCCTCTTCAAATTCAATTCTTCAAATTCTTTGGTATTGGCATGGTCATAATTTCCATAAACACTTAAGTGCTTTACTTTATGGTTGAGGGTAATACCTCCGGTGGATTTATGAAACCGGCCATAGCCAAAGCCCGCTGTAACACTTCCATTTGTGCCATAACCATTTTCTTTCTTCAATTTGATATTAATTATTCCGGCACTGCCAGATGCATCATACCTTGATGGGGGTTGCGTCATCAGTTCAATACTTTCTATGGTGTTCCCACTCATTGAACGCAGAAAAATTACCAGTTGATCTGCAGATAAATAACTGGATTTTCCATCGATCATCACGTTGACACCGCGTTTCCCCCTCATGCTGATATGTCCTTCCTGATCAACAGTAACACCTGGTGCCCGGGCAATTATTTGCATTGCCGTATTTCCGGTAGCGACTGTACTGCCGGAAATGTTCAAAACGATCTTGCCGTTTTTCGTTTCAACCAATGGTTTTTTACCTCTGATATCAACAGTTTTCAGTTGTTTAATCTCGGGTTGACGAACAACATCTTTTCGTCTGCCAATAGAATCCTGAGCGTAAACTTCACAAAGCCCGCTGAAGTTAATTATACATATAAATAAAGTAACTTTTTTCTTCATAAAGTCCTGCGTGGCGGTGGTGTTTGTGATTTTTATACCTCTAAATTAATTAATGGAATTTTTTTGAGATAAATTTTAACATAGTTTAACATCAGTTAAGCTTTTATGTAGGTGTACCAGCTATCTGCCCTAATTCACAAATTCTATTTCGTTAAAGCAAAACAAATGTTTTTATTAATGCATTTGAGGTTTTATGTTTACTGAAAATTAACTATAATTATGGATAAGAAATCTTCAGTAGAGGAAAAATACGGTAAGTTAAGAACCAAATTGTATCAAGCTATACAGGGCGATGCTAAGTCGCTAAGCCAGGTATGCGAGCCAGATTGCACGGGTTTCTACAGCTATGCGGATTACTTTAAACTGCGTCTTGATGACAGTGTAGAACTCATCGGCGGAAGGGTGTTCAGGATGTCGCCGGCACCTTCGCTTACACACCAGCGTTGGTGCGGTCTGATTTTCGCAAAGCTGCACAATTATTTAAATAACAAGGAAGCGGAAGTTTTTATTTCACCATTTGATGTCAGGCTTCCGCATTTATCTTCTGGTGATGCAGATATCGTAACTGTAGTCCGGCCGGATATCTGTGTGGTTTGTGATTTAGAAAAACTAGACGAACGCGGCTGTGTAGGTACGCCTGATATTGTGGTAGAAGTTCTTTCCAATGGTAACAACTGGAGAGAACTAATTGACAAATATAAGGTCTATGAGGATGCAGGTGTAAAGGAATATTGGATTGTAAACCCAAAACGAAGGCACCTCTTTGTGTATGTTTTAAATGAAAGGGGCAAGTTTCAATCTGCCGGGGTTAATATGTATACAGGTGGGTCTTTGTCAACATTATTTCCGGATTTCAATTTAGATCCTGAGGAATTGCTAAAAAAGCAATAGCATAAACAGGCGGTTTAGGTGTAATTGTTCAGGCCTGTTGGGCAGGGGACCTGACGTTTGCTAACGTCAGGCCTCTGCTTTTTCAGTCATAGCAAGAACATGCCGTTCAGGGCATTATTTTAATCCCCTACTAATTTCCATAGGCTCTATTCTTGGATCATGCCCTCTAAAAGCACGGAACATCTTTCCATAATCCTCTGTGTTTCCTTTCGATAGGATCATATCCCTAAAGCGCTGACCATTTGAACGCGTTAGTCCCCCATTTTCAGCAAACCAGGAATAAGCATCATCGTCTAACATTTCCGTCCACAAATATGCGTAGTACCCCGCGGCGTATCCGCTGCCCCATATGTGGGAGAAATAGCTTGTGCGATAACGTGGCGGTACCTCCGAAAGTGATAGTCGTAACTTTTTGAGTGCTGCGCTTTCAAACTCGTCGGTTTGATGCAGTGCGTCCGATGCAGGCAACTGATGCCATGCCATGTCCAGCGAGGCGGCGGCTAATAATTCCGTTAACTGATAACCCTGGTTGAACGTGCCGGCTTTTTTAATTTTGTCTATCAATAACTGTGGTATTTTTTGACCCGTTTTATAATGCAGGGCGTAATTGTTCAATATTTTTGGATCAAGTGCCCAGTGCTCGTTAAACTGGGAGGGAAATTCAACAAAATCACGTGCTACATTAGTCCCCGACAGACTGGGGTACCGCTGACTGGCAAAGAGGCCATGCAATCCATGTCCAAATTCATGAAACATTGTGATCACATCATCGAAGCTGATCAAGGCCGGCTGACCTGCTGCAGGTTTCGTGAAATTACAGACATTGTAAATTACAGGTAACGTGCCCATGAGTTTCGATTGCCCTACCAGATTAGACATCCAGGCTCCACCGTTTTTATTGTCCCTTTTGAAGTAGTCGCAATAGAACAATCCCATTTTAGTATTGTCCTTATCGAAAACTTCATACACTTTTACATCTTTCTGGTAAACCGGAAGGTCTTTACGCTCCTTAAAGGTGATTCCATAAAGTTGGGTAGCGGCATAAAATACACCCTTTTCTAAAACTTTGTTTAATTCAAAATAGGGTTTGACCTGGCTTTCATCTAAATCATACTTCAGCTTTCTCACTTTTTCAGCATAATAGTTCCAATCCCATGCCTCAACCTTAATACCTGCTTTTTCCAGGCCTATCTGTTGTTGTATATCAGCAGATTCAGATTTTGCCTTTGCAGTGGCAGATGGCACCAGCCTGGCAAAAAACGTTTCCACAGCTGTTGGCGTTTTGGCCATCTGGTTTTGCAATTTCCATGTGGCATAATTAGCGAAACCTAACAGTTTGGCTTTCTCTGCACGCAGTTTCGCTATTTTTGAGATAGTTACCCTGGTATCATTGGCGTCATCTTTTTCTGTCCTGTTCCAGGAAGAATGAAAAAGCTTTTCCCGTGTTGTACGGTTGCTGAGTAACTTTAAATCTGGTTGCTGTGTGGTGTTTTGAAGTGAGATGAGCCACTTTCCATTTAACTTGTTTGCATTTGCATTCTGCGCTGCTGCATCTATTTCTCCAGTGGAGAGTCCTGCCAGTTCATTCTTATCAGCTATAATAAGTGCTCCAGCCTTATTGGCGGCCAGGAGTTGGTTTGAGAATTTAGCACTCAGCGAAGCTTCTTCTTCATTAAGCTTTTTTAACAGCATTTTATCTGCATCAGATAATTTTGCTCCTGCCATTACAAAAGTCTGGTAATAGTATTCAATGAGGCGTTCGGATTCCGCATCGGCTTTCAATGCCGACCGATCCTTATAGATTACTTCTACACGTTTAAATAGTTTTGAATTGAGGAGGATGGCATCACTGTGGGCGGCTTGTTTTGGAGCCATTTGTTCCTGAATCTTCTGTAAACCCGGATTGGTGTTGGCGGCGGTCATGAGGTCAAAAACATAATTTGCACGCGTAAGCATCTGCCCGGTTTTTTCCATTTCCACTATTGTATTTTCAAAGGTCGGTGCTGCCGTGTTATTGGCAATCTTTTGCATTTCGTCAAACTGGATTTTCATGCCTTCTTCAAGGGCAGGCTCAAAATCCTCATCTTTTATTTTGGCGAAGTCGGGAGTCTGATAATCCAGTGTACTATTGCTCGCAAAAGGATTTGCTGTTCCTTTTTTTTGTGTATCAGCTTTTTTATTTTCATTACTGCATGATGATGCCATAGCAATAACCATTAGTACAGGAAAAATCAAGTGTTGCTTCATAGTGGTTTACATAGGTTTGTTCAAAATTACACAAAGAAAATCAAGAGGGGATAAAAATGGGATATTATGAAGGAGAGCTGTGCTTTTTCAAAACAGTGAACAGGTGATCTATGTCAAATGGCTTGGCAATAAAATCATCGAATCCTGCCTGAAGATACTCTTGCTCAATAAATACGCTGCAACTCATCGCCAGGACCGCAAGATCGGGGTATGTTTTTTTGATTTCTTTACAGGTTGATGCGGCATCCTCACCGGAAAGTCTGAAATCAAGTAAGATCAAATGAGGTTGAAATATTTCAATCTTGGGATATACATCTTTATATTGCCGTAGCGCCTCAACCTGATATCCTGCATCTTCCAAAATAATGGTCATCGTTTCCAGTAAATCCGCATTTGTGTCTTGAACTATCACTTTTTTCATTTATGAACATTTATATTTTTCATAAGGCTTATTCGTCGGTCTTTCGAATCTTGTTTTGTGGAGCAGCTTCAACAATTAATCTAAGACCAGAATCAAAAAAAATGATATTTGAGAGCATCTTTATGATTAATCCTAATATACTAAAATAGTGGGACATATAAATGTCTCCATCATATCTTTTACAAATAAGGATGCGATTTTACAGAGCTATTACTTCCGCAAATTTCCGCGTCGCTTACTATGTAGGGCGGTGCTGAGTTTGCTGCATGAGGTAACGCGTATTCTACCTGTAAAAAAAGGTTAATGTGATAAAACATTTTGTGCCCGCCATGGTTATCGTATAAAAACTATAGTGTATGCCTGAATTACCTGACCTGGAAGTTTTTAGTCGTAACTTAAACCGTGAGTTAGCTGGAAAGCCGATCAAAGAGGTTGTAGCCACGAATACAAAAAAGCTAAACGTATCTTCTAAGGAACTGAATGAAGCGCTTGAAAAGCATAAAATAGAGAAAATCTATCGGGTTGGAAAAGAACTTTATTTTGAATTCGAGAACAAAACAATTCTAAGTATGCACCTGATGTTGAATGGTGAGCTTCATTTGGTTAAAAATGGGGAGGTCCCAAAATATCCAATCATTCAGTTAGTCTTTAAAGATGGCTCAGGCCTTGCACTTACAGATTTCCGTGGCCTGGCACATGCTACATTGAATCCGGCAGATGATGAGGTCCCGGATGCACTGGCGAAAGACGTTGATGCCAAATTTTTTGAGCAATTGCTGGGAAGCAAGAAGGCTGTGATAAAAAACATTCTGTTAGATCAGCATATTATTCGTGGAATTGGTAATGCATATGCCGATGAAATCTTGTGGGAGGCTGGCATATCGCCATTTTCCATAGCAAATAAAATCCCTGTAGTTAAATCAAAAAGCCTTTACAAAGCCGTTAGGCATGTTTTGGAAACAGCTATCAAGCATATTTCTCATGATCATCCCGGTTTAATTAGTGGTGAAGTGCGCGACTTCCTGAAGATACATAACCCTAAAAAAACACATAGCCCATCGGGTGTTCCAATTCAGATGAAAAAAGCAGGTGGCAGAAAAACCTATTTTACTGAAGAACAGGAGATTTACGAATAGTTTTCATAGATCTACCCGGACATTTTTTTGCCGCTTATCATTAATTAGGGTCAGGTGGCTAATAATACAGGTTCGACGAACAATCCTTATATTCTTTTGTTACATCATAAACACGCAAAATGGACCCATTTAATATTATCGTTAACCTTGACGGCCAAAAGTTTGACCTCAATATACACCCTCAGGAGTCAGCAGTTTATAAAGTGCTCTATCATGGAGGCCTAGTTGGCGAAATCATCAGGGATGACTACCGCTGGAAAGCTGTTTCAGTTAGAGACCTGGATCCTGATCTAGAAACTCCTATGTATGAGTATGATGGCTCCATTGATGATGTCCGTATTATTCTGGAAGGCGATCATGCGAGGTTAATCGGAGAGATGATTGATATTTATGAGGGCAAAATTTAATTAAATTTTATACCTTCATCATCCTGATCAGCAATTGTCAATGACGAGCTTGTTGAGCAGAAGGCTATTGCATACTTTACGGAATATGTGTTAGTCTTCCGGGTTTAAAGCAACAATATCTTCAATGAAACAACAAATTGATGCCGGGAAAAAGCAGTCGCCGGGAGTGTTTAGTCTGCTCAAGCCATACTCATTCATGGTTGCCCTCCTTATTCTATTTGCCTTAATCAGTAATGGACTGAATTTATGGTTACCAACGCTGATAGGACAGGGAATTGACTCATTTAACAGGGGTGAGTTTTCTTATCAGCCAATGATCGTTCGGTTCAGTTCTGTAGCATTGGTAATTTTCATATTTACCTATTTTCAGGGTGTTGTCCAAACATATACTTCCGAAAAAGTTGCACGCGATCTCCGCACGCGGTTAGCTGTAAAAATATCAGGCCAGAGTTTTGCCTTTATTGAAAAAACCAGTCCATCGAAACTATTAACCAATCTTACTTCTGATGTTGATGCCATAAAGCTTTTTGTTGCGCAGGCGATTGCATCTATTGTGTCCTCAATTTTTATTATTGTCGGTGCTAGTGTATTACTGCTTGGGATCAATTGGAAACTGGCTTTGACCACTATCGCAATTATTCCAATAATTGGCGGTGCATTTTATCTGGTTTTGCGAAAAGTAAAATCATTGTTCAAAAAGAGCCGGGAAGTGATCGACTGGCTCAATAAGGTAATTAACGAAAGTATCCTTGGTTCTGCATTGATCAGGGTAATCAATTCCCAGCAGCTGGAATACGAGAAGTTTTTTCAGGCCAGCACACAATCCAAAGATATTGGCCTAACCATTCTTAGACTTTTTGCCTGGCTCATCCCGATCATAGTGTTCACGGCTAACATGGCCGGTTTGACGATTCTGGCCCTTGGTGGCCATTATGTAATATCAGGAAGTATGACTATCGGCGATTTTGCGGCTTTCAATAGTTACCTTGCCCTTTTGATATTTCCTATTCTTGTGATCGGATTTATGAGCAATGTAATTGCACAGGCAACTGCATCCTTTAACAGGATCAAAGAGGTATTGGAAACTGAAGAGCTCCCTGAAAAGGGCATGCTGACCAGCAGTATTTCCGGGGCGATTGAAGTTAGGGACGTCAGTCTTAGAAATGGTCAGAAGTCTACCCTGAAAGATATCTCTTTCAAAGTAAGCGCAGGTGCAAAAATTGCGGTGATAGGGCCCACCGCTGCTGGAAAAACACAACTGCTTTACTTGCTGACAGGCCTGATTCCACCGAGCTCGGGGCAAATCCTCTATGACGGTCACCCCATTAACGAATATCAGTCGGAAACGTTTCACGGACAGGTGGGGTTTGTATTTCAGGATAGCATTATGTTTAATATGAGTATCAGGGAAAATATTGCCTTTAGTGATACGGTGACGGACGCGTCGCTTGAAAAAGCGATCTCCACGGCAGAATTGAGAGACTTTGTAGATGCATTGCCCAACGGGCTGAATACCAAAATATCTGAACGCGGCTTAAGTCTTTCCGGGGGACAAAAACAACGGATCATGCTGGCCCGTGCGCTGGCGGTAAATCCAAAAGTATTGTTGCTGGATGATTTTACGGCGCGGGTAGACAACCAGACAGAGTTAAAAATATTAGCAAATATCACGAAAAACTATCCAGGACTTACACTGATTTCTGTAACCCAAAAAATTGCGGCCATTGCACATTATGAACAGATTATTCTATTAATGCAAGGGGAGATGCTGGCCGCAGGGACACATGATGAGCTAATGGCCAACAGCCCAGAGTATATACAAATTTTTAGTTCCCAGAAAAGCACAAGTGAATATGAATTATAACCTGAACAGCCTTCCGGCAGGACAAGGAAAAAATTCTACCTGGTCGGGATTAAAAAGCCTCTTGAAACTGGTAGAAAATGAGAGGAAGAACCTCATAATGGCAGTATGTTTCATTTTACTGAATTCTACCCTAAACCTGCTTGGTCCGTATTTAATCGGACATACTATTGATAAATATATCCAAACCAGGCAATATCATGGAGTTCTGGTATTCTCTGGTATACTGTTTGGCATGTATATCATTGCATTTATTTCGAGTTATTTTCAAACGAACCTGATGGGAGGCGTGGGACAGCGTATTATCTTTGCTTTACGTAACGCTATTTTCAATAAGATCCAGCAACTACCCCTTGCTTTTTTCAATGAAAATAAGGCTGGTGACCTCATATCGAGGGTGAATAACGATACTGATAAGCTAAACCAATTTTTTTCGCAGGCCCTTATGCAGTTCATTGGCAGTATAGTCACCATGATTGGGGCCGGTGTTTTCCTGCTGATTATAAATTTTGAGCTGGGGCTGGCTACATTGGTGCCAGCCTTGTTTATCCTCATATTTACCCGGGTTATTTCTCCCTGGGTAAAAGAAAGAAATGCGCAAAATCTGAAAAGCACTGGTGGTATGAGTGCTGAGATACAGGAAAGCCTCAATAATTTTAAAGTAATCATAGCCTTTAACCGGAGGGATTACTTCAGAAAACGGTTTGAGCTTGTCAACAAAGAGAACTACCGCACAGCCCTGGCGGCTGGCCTTGCTAATAACATCTTTTTGCCTGTTTTTGGTTTGTTTTCTTCAATTGCGCAGTTAACTGTTTTGTCTTTTGGTATTTACCTGATCGTCCAGGGCAATTTCACTATAGGCTTGCTGGTGAGTTATTTGTCGTATGCAACCAACTTTTACAATCCCCTTCGTCAGCTGGCATCCTTGTGGACAAGTTTTCAGGTGGCACTTGCGGGATGGGACAGAATTTCGCAAATCCTTTCTTTGAGTAATAACCTGGTTACCATTTTCGATCATACTATAGCATCACCCCAGGCGCCCTTGCTCGAATTCAAAAACGTACATTTTGGCTATCCTGGCGGATATGAGATACTGCATGATATTAGTTTTTCTATGGATTATGGTAAAACATATGCCCTGGTAGGCCCAACAGGTGGCGGCAAAACCACTACTGCCTCCATAATGGCCCGTTTATACGACCCATTACAGGGAATGGTGTTGCTCAATGGTAAGGATATCCGCAGTTATAGTCCTGAAGAACGTGCGGAAAAAATTGGTTTTATTTTACAGGACCCATTTCTGTTCACAGGTACCGTAAAAGAGAATATTCTTTATAGTAATTCCCGGTATCAGAAGTATTCAAATGAACAATTTCTTGCAGTACTAAGGGAGGCAAAACTGGAAGGCTTACTAACGACCTTTGAGCAGGGCTTGGAAACACCGGTTCTTTCTGGAGCCGAAAGTCTCAGTATTGGACAAAAACAGCTTATTGCCTTCATGCGGGCTGTTTTACGTCGACCTCAACTGCTCATCCTGGATGAAGCAACAGCAAATATTGATACCATTACTGAGAAACTCCTGGGACAAATCCTGGATAACCTGCCAAAAGAAACAACGCTGGTAGTAATAGCCCATCGTTTAAATACAATTGAAAATGCGGATGAAATTTATTTCATTAATTCTGGTGAGGTAACACGTGCAGGTTCCTTTAAGGAGGCTGTAGATAAACTAATGTCGGGGAAAAGGTTAAGTTAAAAATCGTTAAATGGTCGTATTATTTTAGCGATAATTCGTGCTAAAATTGCTAAAATTGTTACTTTTCACAATCCAATCCCATAGGACGGAATGGAAATTACTTTTATGCTAAATCCTTTTAAATGTATACCAAACACTTAGTCAACCCTACAAAATTATTGAAGAAGATAGTTGTTTTGTCTTTTTACTGTGTCCCGATGTTTATTGCCGGTACCGCCCGTTCACAGGATGTATTTAAGGGAAATGACTTGTTCACTGTTCCAAAACAATATACTGCAACTATGGCCTTAACCCCACCGGTTATTGATGGGAATTTAAAAGATAAAGTATGGTCTGGGGTAGCCTGGACGACAGATTTTACTGATATTGAGGGTGATAAGCAACCTACTCCTTATCAGCAAACACGTTGCAAAATGATTTGGGATAAAGATTATCTTTATATAGCTGCTGAGGTGAAAGAATCAAACATATGGGCTTATGTAAAAAATCATGATGAAGTGATTTTTCAGGACAATGATTTTGAGGTTTTTATTGATCCGGTCAATACCGCCCATCAGTATTTTGAACTGGAGGTCAACGCGATCAACACGATGTGGGACCTATTTTTGGCTAAGCCTTACAGAAGTGGCGGCGACGGTCTAAGTAGTTGGGAGTCAGGTGTCCGTTCTGGTGTAAAGGTTCAGGGAACTGTAAACGATCCATCAGATAAAGATAAAAGCTGGACAGTAGAAATGGCCATTCCCTACACGCACCTCAATCTCAAGAAATCTCCTGAAAACGGTGATTTTTGGCGAATCAACTTTTCCAGGGTGCAATGGGAAACCACTGTTCGGGATGGTAAGTACGTAAAAAACACAGACGTTTCAGGTAAAGTTCTTCCCGAACATAACTGGGTTTGGTCTCCACAGGGATTGATCAATATGCATTACCCGGAAAGATGGGGCTACCTTAATTTCAGCACCGCTACCAATGGTAGCGCATCAGTGAGCGTTGCGCTGCCATATGCAGAGAAACAAAGAAATTATTTATGGCTGGTTTATTACCGCCAGAAAGAATATATGGAGAAACAAGGCAAGTATGCTGGTTCTTTAAATGAACTTGGCATTACGCCTCAATTTGCGCTGGACGGTAACACAAACACATTAGACATGGAGGCTACCAGTCACCAGTTCTTTTTAAGTGTGAAAAGTGGCGGCCAGCCAACAATTACTATTAACCAGGATGGATTAATCCAAATTGTAAAGTGATGAATAGCAGAAGAAATTTCGTTAAATCCGGCCTTATAGCCGGTCTGGCAGCTACCGTACTTCCTCTTGCAGGAAGTGCATCGGTTATTCCGGCAGCGGCAGAAAACAAAAAATGGAAACATTGGGTATGGACAAACCCCAATCTTGCCGACAAAGAAGAAGATCTTGCTGATTTGTATAAAAAGTATTACGAAGCTGGTGTAAGGGGTATTTTTTTTGAAGAGGATAGCGAAAAGCATTTCCGGGCAGCGAAAGCTCAAAAACTGGAAGCGCACCGCTGGATGTGGACCATGAACAGGAGAATCGAATCGGTAATGAAAGCTCACCCAGACTGGTATGCGGTAAACCGTAAAGGCGAAAACTGCGTTCAGCACCCACCTTATGTAGATTATTATCGCTGGTTGTGCCCGTCAAAACCTGAAGTACATGCCTATCTTGAGAATGAAGTTCAGGAAATTTTGAGTAAAGATTATGTAGATGGCATACACCTTGATTATGTTCGTTATTGCGATGTTATCCTGCCGGTAAATCTTTGGGATAATTACAAAATTGAACAAACCAAGGAACTGCCTGAATATGATTATTGCTATTGCAACGTATGTAAGGAAAAATTTAAAGCATTTCGCGGACAGGATCTGGATGCCATTGCGTTTCCAGAGGCAAGCCTGTCATGGCGCCAGTACCGTTACAATGCAATAACTACTATCGTTAACAAACTGGCAGTAGTTGCGGGTAAGCATAAAAAGCAGATTACGGCAGCGGTATTTCCAACACCTGAAGTTGCACGTAGAAATGTGCGCCAGGACTGGACAAACTGGAAACTCAGTGGCGTATGCCCGATGATATACCATGGATTTTATAAAGAGCCTGTAGAATGGATTGGCGATGCTGTAGCTGAAGGCGTGAGATTTTTGGACGGAAGGTTTCCTCTGTATGCGGGTCTTTATCTTCCAGACTTTAAGTCTCCGGACGAAATTCAACTAGGTATGCAGTATGCACTTAAAAATGGTGCAAAGGGTATTTCATTGTTTGGTAAGGTAGACGACCAGGTTTTGGCCGCTTTGAAAACTGCATCTAAATAATTATTATATTTGGATAATAATTAAAGCTTATGGCTGTTGTAAAATACGCTGAAGAGGACATCATTCCTATTGTGATCCATGTTTTAAGTTTTTCCACCGTGAAGTTCGCTGAGTACGGGTACAAGGCGATATTGGAAGATGATATGCCGGATTTGCTGTCACTGGATGATGATGAGTTAGACCCTGCTATATATTTTCAATTGTTGCTGGCTGCAGACGATGAAATCTCTAAGGCTATTAATCAGTGTATTGAATACATTGATGAGGCGATCGATACATTTCGTATTATTTACGGGGTCGATCTCGAAGAGCTATATAGCGATGAACGAATCCACGAACTGGCAAGTCAGCTATATTCAGATCTATATTTCTACGCAGATGGAATCATTGAAGATAGTATTTCAACTGCTGTAATGGAACTGCCATTCACTGCTGCCAACGCTTTTTTCTTTTTGTGTAAACTGATCATTTATCGTGAGGTTGATGCAGAAATGTCAATGGATGGCGGATTTTACGGAACAGGTTGGGAGGAGTATGAATTTCTTGATACCTCCGATAACAATGTTTCTGTTGTGTATGAGTTGGTTCAGAAGATTCTTAAAATGAATATCGTCATCAGTGACATCTATTCAGACAGGGAGACAGGTGATCAACACTAAGTTGATCACCTCTATTCATTTAGTAATCAATGGCCATATTGAGGTAAATTGATTCAGGGAATGTGATTTAGATACCCTGTCTGTCTATAAATTTCTTAACTTTAGGTGTTAGTACCCTAATTTATGAAGCAGCCAATCAATCTCGAAACTCCTTTTAAAATCCAGCTATCTTTTGGTCATATTGTGGAAGAACTGGAAAAAGTAGCCGACGGTCAGCCTGGCCAGCGTGCAGATGAAGCACGTGCACTACTGAGCCGGATTGCTGAACATCCTGAGCTAAGCGACGGTATAACCGATGTGCAGCAGGTGGAGGATAATGCAGACCTGATTAGGGAAATGTTAAAAGATTATTTTCCCGAAGTTCTCACTAAAAATGAAATCAAAGCTATCAGCTTGCCGTTCAGAAAACTTGTTTTTAACCATACTGAGCGGTTTAGGAACATACTCGCAGATGCTGGTGAAAATTTTGATATTTCTATTCGTGACCTTGATGAACACCAGTCGTA
>Ga0247815_10001790_pt1 | contig 16293 bp, 15 predicted proteins | sample UWRJL194509B1_FD_181014 | JGI IMG/M metagenome (GOLD analysis project Ga0247815, IMG submission 181014) | Plant litter microbial communities from Arlington Agricultural Research Station in Wisconsin, United States - UWRJ-L194-509B-1 | ecosystem: Environmental > Terrestrial > Plant litter >...
AGTGATGATCGTTGTAGCACTTGGTGACCGTAAAGTGTCTATCCAAACCGGATATGGTGTAGAAGGGGCATTCCCGGATATCCTGACCAAAAGAGTGATAGATGAAGAATTCAAACCTTATTTTAAGACGGGCGATTATTACGGCGGACTGGAAGCTGGTACCACAGCAATTATTAAATATACCAAAGGGGAATATAAAAACGATGCCCCCAGGAAATCATCCAAAGGTGGTGGCGGAGGTATTGGTGGTGGTTTTATCCTGATTATTATTATTATCGTTATTATCCTCATCATCAGAAAAGGTGGTGGCGGTGGAAGAGGCGGCGGTCAGATCTTTGGTAGCAGAGGCGTTGGTGAAGCACTTTTATTTGGCGCTTTATTAGGTGGCAACAGAGGTTCCGGCAGTAGTGGCTGGGGTGGCGGCAGCAGTGGCGGCGGAGGATTCGGTGGATTCGGCGGTGGTAGTTTTGGTGGCGGTGGTAGTAGTGGAAGCTGGTAATTATGTATAAACGTGATTTAATAACAGCAGAAATACAAAAGCTCAGCCAGGCGCTGGCCCGTATACTCGGTCTGAAGGAACAAGGCAAACTTGAAGAAGCAGATCATGGTCTGGATGAAATTCTGGAAAACGACTTCGGCATACTTTATACCGACCTGCTCGCATCCGATACGGACGACTTTAATCTTTTTTTAACTGAGAAAAACTTTCCGGCTGAAAAGCTGGATATGTTTTCTCAGTTTTTATACTTAAAATTTAATGTGGCTGAAACTTCGGCCAGCAGTTTATCTGTTGCCCTGAAACTTCAGCTGATCTATGACCTGCTGGAGATGAGACACCATGTAATCAATATGATCAACCTGGGCCGGCAGAAAACAGTAAAACAATATATTAACAGTAATTCTTAATGGAGATTCTAAAATGGCAAAAGCTCTCTTCCAGGTATCTGGTAAGGGAGAAGTGGGCAACGTTGCGCGTAGATACTTGTAAATTACAAAATGGTACGGTAAAAGATGATTATTATGTGCTGGAGTACCCCGACTGGGCAAATGCCGTAGCACTGACAAAAGACAATAAAATAATTATGGTACGTCAGTACCGTCATGCAGCAGATATTATTTCACTGGAAGTACCGGGTGGCGTGATAGAGCCGGGAGAAGATCCTGTTCATGGCGTTAAAAGAGAACTTCAGGAAGAAACAGGTTATACGTTTGAAAGCTGTGAACTCGTTGCTACGCTATATCCTAATCCTGCGACCTCAAATAACCGAACTTTCACTTATCTATTAAAGGGAGGAGTAAGAACACATGAGCAACATCTTGATGAACATGAGATTCTGAATGTAGAAGAATATACAATAGATGAAGTAAAAGAATTTTTGGTGACAAATAAGATAGACCAGGCTTTGCATGTCTCTGCCCTGTTTTATGGGTTGATGAAAATCAACGCGTTTTAAAACGCGTTAAGACATCTTCAGCTTTTTCTGGATATCCTGTACATAAGTCTTGAATTTTTTGTCAGTCTCAATCAGGTCCTCCACCGTTTGGCAGGCATAAATCACCGTAGAATGGTCTCTACCGCCAAAGAATGCACCGATAGTTTTCAAAGAGGATTTGGTATGGCTTTTAGACAGGTACATAGAGATTTGTCTGGCCTGCACAATTTCACGTTTACGTGTGGGCGATTTCACCATCTCTACAGGGACTTCAAAATATTCGCATACCAGTTTTTGTATGAATTCCAGTGAGATCTCTTTAGTTGTATTTTTAATGAAATTCTTCAGCATCTGTTTGGCCAGTGAAATGTCAATATCTTTTTTGTTGAGCGTGGACTGGGCAAGTAGTGAAACCATTGCACCTTCCAGTTCGCGCACATTATTATCAATATTGTTAGCTACATATTCCACTACTTCCTCAGGAAGTTCGATTCCATCAGCGTACATTTTTTTGCGCAGGATAGCAATTCTGGTCTCCAGATCAGGAATCTGCAAATCTGCAGAAAGTCCCCATTTAAATCTGCTCAGCAATCTTTCTTCCAGTCCGGCTAAATCTTTTGGCGGTTTGTCAGAAGTCAGGATGATCTGTTTGCCCGACTGATGCAGGTGGTTGAAGATATGGAAAAAGATATCCTGTGTTTTCTCTTTGCCGGCAAAATTATGTACATCGTCCATAATGATGACATCCATTGCCTGGTAGAAATTCACAAAATCATTTATCGTATTGTTTTTTAGCGAGTCTACAAACTGCTGGCAGAACTTTTCGCAGGAAACATAAATGACCAGCTTATCAGGAGTAGTTCTTTTGATCTCATTCCCTATGGCCTGTGCAAGGTGGGTTTTACCCAAGCCTACTGTCCCATAAATCATCAGTGGATTAAATGAGGTACCTCCCGGTTTCGCCGCTACGGCATAACCGGCAGAACGTGCGAGACGGTTACAATCACCTTCAATATAATTATCAAAAGTATAATTGGAATTGAGCTGGGGATCTACATTTAGCTTTTTTAAGCCTGGTATAATAAATGGATTTTTGATATCCTTATTTATAGAAACAGGTATCGGCATAGATTGCAGTTTTGCTTCTGCCCCATTACCATTTGATGGCATGTTTGTAGTGTATGGAGAACCGGTATTAGACGACTTATCTACAATGATGTTGTATTCCAGCCTGCCTTCATCTCCAAGCTGCCTTTTTACAGTCTTTCTGAGAAGCCCTACATAGTGCTCTTCCAGCCATTCATAGAAGAATAAACTTGGTACTTGTATCGTCAAAACTTTACCATCTAATTTAAGGGCAGAAATCGGTTCGAACCATGTTTTGAAACTTTGGCCCGGAATGTTATCCTTAATTATCTGGAGACAGTTATTCCATACTTCAGTACAAGTTTTTTCCATCATATTTATAATAATTGTTGGTTTTTGAGTATGGGAAAGGCATATAAAATATGTGCTACCCGACTATCGAAGATTGAAAAAATTATCAACAAAAAAAACTAATATTTCATTTATTTAGTAAGTACCTAATCCGCAGAGCCATACCCTAGTTAACCTGAATTTTTTGTGTGGATAACTATTTTTTAACATTCTTTTAATAGTCTCCGTTAATACTCCCCGAAAACATTTCTTAACACATCTGCAATTTCTCCTAAAGTCGCATAAGCCTCTACTGCTGTCAAAATATAAGGCATCAGATTCTCATTCGTTTTAGCCGCCTCAGTCAGCCTCAAGAGTGCAGCATTTACTGCTTCATTATCACGCTCTGTTTTTAAACGTTTTATTTTATCAGATTGTATGGTCCTGATCGATTCATCTATCTGTAAAGTGTCAGTAATTCCCTCTTTTTCCTGGGTAAATTTATTCACACCCACAATGATCTGACTGCCTTCTTCCACAGCAACCTGGTAAACATAAGCTGAAGCGGCAATCTCGTTTTGCATATAGCCATTTTCAATTGCACTGACGGCGCCACCCATGACATCAATTTTATCAATATACAACTGAGCGGCAGCTTCAATTTCATTTGTCAGTGCCTCTACAAAATAAGATCCTGCGAGCGGATCTGCGGTTTCAGTTACACCACTTTCGAAAGCAATCACCTGCTGTGTGCGCAGAGCGATCTTTGCGGCTGCTTCTGTAGGCAGAGATAATGCTTCATCAAAGCCGTTGGTATGCAAGGACTGTGTCCCTCCCAGTACAGCTGCCATCGCCTGGTTGGTCACCCTTACAATATTGTTCATCGGTTGCTGCGCAGTGAGCGTAGAACCGCCCGTTTGAGTATGAAAACGTAACATCTGTGCTTTCTCATCAGTAGCACCAAGGTCTTCCGTGATTTTAGCCCACATTCGCCGTGCTGCACGGAATTTAGCGATCTCTTCGAAGAAATTATTATGGCAGTTGAAAAAGAAAGACAGGCGTTTTGCAAATACGTTGATATCTAATCCTTTTTCCAATGCAGCATTTAAATACGCTTTTCCATTGGCGAGGGTGAAGGCCAGTTCCTGGACCGCAGTGGATCCGGCTTCACGAATATGGTAGCCGGAGATGGATATGGTATTCCATTTGGGTACTTCCTTACTACAGTATTCGAAGATATCAGTGATGAGCCGCATGGATGCTTTAGGGGGATAAATGTAGGTGCCTCTTGCTGCATATTCTTTCAGGATATCATTCTGAATAGTGCCCGATATTTTAGAGATATCTGCGCCCTGCTTTTTCGCCAGGGCAATGTACATGGCCAGTAAAACCGAAGCCGTCGCATTAATGGTCATGGAAGTCGTGATCTTTTCCAGTTCAATCCCTTCAAATAAAGTCTCCATGTCTTTCAGGGAATCAATCGCTACGCCCACCTTCCCTACTTCGCCATCAGACATTTCATGGTCGGAGTCATATCCAATCTGCGTAGGCAAATCGAATGCCACTGATAGTCCCATTGTGCCTTGTTTCAGCAGATAATGGTAGCGCTGATTGGATTCTTCAGCTGTGCTGAAGCCTGCATATTGCCGCATGGTCCACAATCTGCCCCTGTACATATCTTTTTGAATTCCCCTTGTAAAAGGGAATGTTCCGGGCAGTTCATTTGTGGCTGCAGCTTCAGTATAGACTGGCTTGATCTCAATTCCTGAACTTGTGCTGAATTTCTTCTCTTCCATGTCAAAATAGCTGATGTATATCTCTTTTAATCAGGTCCAGCGTTAAATCGTATGGATTATCTGTAATCTCTGCCATATGCTGCAATACTTTTTTACTCAGTTCTGCGCCCGATGCTTCTGCAGGTAAACCTGATGTCGCATTGTTGACCATAGCAATGGTATCGTCCTTTAATTTACGGATAACATTCCAGCTTTCGCTGTTGATATACAGTTGCTGCGTTACATTGTGCTGATATTCGGACCTGATTTCGGTTAAGATCAGCGATTGTAAAACGGCAGCCGAAATTCCCTGCTGGTACAGCCTCAAAAATAAGTTAGGTGGGTTTAGTCGTTCGATAAATACAATCAACCGTTCATGTGCCTGTAAACGTAAAGGAAGCAGGTGTGCACGTTCTGCATGCCTGTCCTCAAAAGATTTTAAATTGAAATATCGCTGAATATCATTCTTCAAAAAATAATAAGCTACTGCAAAAGTAATGGTACCGCCTACCGCTAAAATTGCGGCATGGGTGATAAAGTATTCTAAGTTCATCTTTTAATTTATATCTAGTCCGGCAAAAATTACCCGAACAAAAATGTACATTTTTGACTGAATAATACTCATATTTTACAGCATAATCTTTACGCTCATCTGATAATAGGTATTTAGTTATTTACAATGATTTAGCCAATATTATTTATATTTGTTATTCCTAATTAGAGATAACATGAGTAATACAGTTGAAACAGCATTTGCACCGGTTTCCTTTACTGAAACTGCTGTAAAAGAACTTTTAAAATTAAAAGACCAACAGGAAATTGCTGAAGATTTTGGTTTGCGTGTTGGCGTTGAAGGTGGTGGTTGTTCAGGAATGAGCTATTTACTGGGCTTTGACCAGAAGAAAGACGGCGATCAGGAATTTATAATTGACGGGATGAAAATCTTTATGAATAAAGCGCACCAGATGTATTTATTAGGAATGCAGGTAGACTGGCAGGATGGTTTGAATTCAAGAGGCTTTACTTTTAGTAATCCGAATGCAGACAGTACCTGCGGTTGCGGTACCAGTTTTTCGGTATAAATCACATTTTTGGTGTAACATTTAAAAAGTCCTGTTGTCTTAACAACAGGACTTTTTAAATTTATGCCCTCCCCCAATTATACCTGAAAAATGACTTATACAGAAAATGTAAGGCTTGCCCTCCAGTCTATCAAAAGTAACCGCCTGCGTACAATGCTCACAGCATTGATCATTGCCATCGGCTTATCTGCATTGGTAGGTATTTTAACAACGCTGGACGCTGTTAAAAAAAGCATGACAGAAGCCTTTTCTAGTATGGGTGCTAATTCATTTACGATCAGAAACAGGGGAACGGGAATCCGTATTGGTGGTTCAGGGGAGCGGCCTAAACCTTTTGCATCCATCCGTTATGAAGATGCTGCAGCCTTGAAAAAGCAGTTAGTTGCGCCGGCTACAGTAACGATGAGTGTGGCGGCAAGTTTTGAGGCGACAGCAAAATACAAGCTGGAAAAGACCAATCCAAATTTAGTGATCCGTGGAATAGATGAAAACGGGCTGGAAGCACAGGGTTTGGACCTTGCATCCGGAAGAAATATCAGTATTGCCGAAGCTGAACAGGGCACCAATGTATGCATTCTTGGCAGTGAAGTTGCCAGTTCATTATTCAAAAACGAATCGCCTATTGATAAAATAATCACTGCAGGAAATCATAGATTTAAGGTGATTGGTGTGCTGGTCAGCAAAGGATCGGGTATGGGGGCAAATACAGACCGATCTGTTTATATTCCTATCTACCGTGCCAAAGTGATCAATTCTAACGGAAATCCATCTTATACGCTTACGGTTATGGTGCACAACAATGAGCAAATGGAAAACGTGATTGGTGAGGCTACCGCAGAATTCCGTAATATCCGTAAGATTAAGATTAAGGACCCAAATAATTTCGAGATTACCAAAAGTGACGCAGTAGCACAGACCTTATTTGAAAACCTGGCTTTTATTGCGATTGGCGGTGTGGCTATTGGTGTAATTACCTTAATAGGTGCTTCGATAGGGCTGATGAACATCATGCTGGTATCGGTAACAGAGCGTACCCGGGAAATTGGTATCCGTAAGGCAATCGGCGCCACACCTTCGGTCATCCGGAAGCAGTTTTTGATAGAGGCAGTAGTAATTTGCCTGATGGGTGGTGCTATGGGGATTCTGTTTGGCATATTATTGGGTAATGCCATCTCCCTGATGATGGGTGGCTCATTCATCATACCATGGCTGTTTATTGTCGGCGGTTTTGGTTTGTGTGTAATGGTAGGTGTACTTTCAGGTTATTACCCTGCAAAAAAAGCGTCCAAGCTGGATCCTGTTGAGGCATTACGTTACGAATAAAGCCTGTAAATAAAGAGGGCCGGAATAAATCCCGGCCCTGCACATTCTATCTCAAGAAAATCTTGGTCTATCTTCCCTGGTATTGTTTATCGTAATATTTCTGGTAATTTCCAGAGGTTACATTTGTTAACCATTCTTCATTTTCCAGGTACCATGATACTGTTTTATCCAGTCCTTCTTCGAACTGCAGGCTAGGCACCCAGTTTAATTTCTCCTGCAATTTTGTGGAGTCAATTGCATAACGTAAATCATGGCCCGCACGGTCAGTTACAAAAGTAATCAGCTTTGCTGATTCCCCTGGTTCGCGACCCAGCTTTTCGTCCATGATCTTGCATAATAAATGGATCAGGTCTATATTCTTCCACTCATTATGTCCGCCGATATTGTATGTTTCCCCGGTTTTTGCTTCATGGAAAATCACATCAATTGCACGCGCATGATCTTCTACCCATAACCAGTCGCGGATATTTTCTCCCTTTCCATAAACAGGTACAGGAAGGTTGTTCTTGATATTATTGATCGCCAGCGGAATCAGTTTCTCAGGAAAATGGTGAGAACCATAATTATTTGAGCAGTTTGAAATCACAATATCAATTCCATAGGTATCATGATAAGCTCTAACAAAGTGATCAGATGAAGCTTTTGACGCAGAGTAAGGACTATGCGGATCATAACCGGTACTTTCAGTGAACATTCCTGTATCTCCTAAAGCACCATATACTTCATCAGTTGAAACATGATAGAAGCGTTTGGTCTCATAATCACCTTTCCAGAATTCCCTGGCAGAATTAAGTAAGTTAACAGTACCAATGACATTGGTCATCACAAATGCTGTAGGATCAGTAATTGACCTGTCTACATGCGATTCTGCCGCAAGGTGGATCACTGCATCAAAGTTCTCTGTCCTGAACAGCTCATTGATCTGCTCCGCATCTGTAATGTCAGCTTTGACGAACCTGTAATTAGGCTGTGCTTCTATATCAGTCAGATTAGCCAGGTTACCAGCATAAGTTAACTTATCCAGATTCACAATCTCATAGTCAGGATATTTATTGACAAACCTGCGTACGACGTGCGAGCCAATAAACCCTGCACCACCTGTTATTAAAATCTTCTTCATTAATATTTATTTTAACCGTTTAAACAGTTGTAGTATTATAATTCTTCCGGCAGCCCCAATTCAAGAGCAGCGTTTTCAAGCTTGTTTTCGGCAAGCTTATGTAATAGTTTATTAAATGGCGCCTTTAGATCGAACTGCAGATCTTCATGCATTTTCTCATATTTTTTGTACAATGCAAGCGTTGTTCTCACAAAATAAGCCTTAAGCCGGTCGTTATATTTAGCTAAAGGTGAAAAAACACTTTCATTATAAGCGATGGGCATACTATTCAGCAAATGCAGGCGAAGATCAATTTCGGTATTCAAATCTTTAGTTACCTTGTAATGGTGGTTCACCCTGCCATTTAACCTGCGCATCACCAGCAGCGCATCTTTCGAACTTCCTTTTCTGATTGCCCGGAGCACCGCTATGGCATCATCTATTTCTTCTGATAAAGACAAATAACGTCCTTCAAGATCAGCCTCGCCTTCCAAAAGTTTGAAATGAAGGTGCTCAGTGAGCACCTTATCTTTTGCAATCAGTCTGAGCAATAACTTGTCCTTTTCCTTTGCAGGGAGGGCTGTTATTGCAGCCTTGAGATCCTTATGATCTTTTAATAACATCTAAAATGGGTTATCTTTCAAATACTTTTCCCAGTTCCAGGCAGAGCGCATCATTTCGTTAACGTCCAGTTCTGCTTTCCAGCCCAGGCCTTCGGCCGATTTGGTTACATCACCATATACCTGTTCTACATCACCTTCACGTCTCGGACCAATAGCGTAATTCAGCTTTTCACCGGTCGACTCCTCAAAGGCTTGTATAATCTGCAATACGGATGAGCCTTTTCCTGTTCCCAGGTTAAAAACTTCATAATTGCTTTCTGCCACTGCACTTTCCATTCTTTTAATAGCAGCAACATGCGCCTTTGCTAAATCTACCACATGGATATAATCCCTTACGGCACTGCCATCGGGCGTGTTATAATCGTTACCAAAAACAGTAATCGGACCACGTTTACCTATGGCCGACTGTGTAATGAAAGGTACCAGATTTTGTGGGACACCGATTGGCAGTTCACCAATTAATGCCGAACTATGCGCCCCTACAGGATTAAAATATCGCAATGAGGTCACTTTCAGTTCAGGCGTTACCTTACAGGTATCAATAAGAATTTCTTCTGCGATCTGTTTCGTATTGCCATAAGGTGACTCCGCTTTTTTAACCGCAGCATCTTCCGTTACCGGCAAGCTATCTGGCTGACCATATACGGTGCATGAAGAAGAGAATACCAGGTTAACTTTACTTTTGAATGCATTGATCAGGTTGATCAGCGAATAAAAGTTGTTCCTGTAATATTTTAAAGGCTGCTGTACAGATTCTCCAACTGCTTTAAAAGCAGCAAAGTGAATTACACCCGTAATTTCCGGATGCTGAGCAACAAATTCAAATACCGCTTTTTCATCACAAAGATCCAGTTCAACAAATTCCGGTGCCTGACCAGTAATCGTTTCCAGTTGCGTTAATATCTTACTGCTGGAATTGGAGAAGTCATCCAGTAGAATAACTTCGTATCCTGCATTAAACAATTCAACTGCGGTATGGGAACCAATAAATCCTGTTCCCCCTGTTACCAATATTTTAGCCATGTATGATTAGCGGTTATAAGTAGTAAAATCTTTATGTTCCTTGTTGATTAGCGCATCCGCCGGTAAAGTCTTAAAATACTCGTAGGTAATTTTCAGTCCTTCAGCACGGTTTACTTTTGGCTCCCAGTTCAATAAAGCTCTTGCTTTAGTAATATCCGGTCTGCGTTGTTTCGGATCATCTACAGGTAATTCCTTATAAATTACTTTCTGTGTAGTACCGGTAAGTTTAATGATTTCCTCAGCAAACTGGCCGATAGTAATCTCATCAGGGTTACCGATATTCACTGGCTGTGCATAATCAGACAACAATAATCTGTAGATACCTTCCACTAAATCGTCTACATAACAGAAAGAACGTGTTTGTGAACCATCACCAAATACTGTTAAGTCTTCACCCCTTAAGGCCTGACCAATAAATGCAGGCAGTACACGGCCATCATTTAGTCGCATTCTGGGTCCGTAGGTATTGAAGATACGTACAATACGTGTTTCAACACCATGGAAAGTATGATATGCCATCGTCATCGCTTCCTGAAAACGTTTAGCCTCATCATATACTCCTCTTGGTCCTACCGGGTTTACATTACCCCAGTATTCTTCAGGTTGCGGGTTCACGCTTGGATCTCCATATACTTCAGAAGTTGAAGCAATGATCATCCTTGCATTTTTATTTTTAGCCAGTCCCAGCAGATTATGTGTACCCAATGAGCCAACTTTTAAGGTCTGGATAGGGATTTTTAAATAATCAATCGGACTTGCAGGAGAAGCAAAATGTAAAATATAGTCCAGCTCTCCAGGTACGTAAACAAACTTGGAAACGTCGTGATGAGAAAACTCAAAATTCTCCAGGGAGAACAGGTGCTCAATATTTTGTAAATCTCCGGTAATCAGATTATCCATGGCAATAACATGGTAATCTTCCTTAATAAATCTGTCGCATAAATGCGAACCTAAAAATCCGGCAGCACCGGTGATTAATACTCTTTTACGCCCCATTATTCTACTAATTTACGACCTATACTGTTATAATAATATCCTAAATCAATCATTTTCTGCAGGTTGTATAGGTTACGTCCATCAAAAATTACTTTATTGACCAGTTTTTCTTCCATTTTATCGAAGTCAGGATTACGGAATACAGACCACTCTGTCGCAATCAGTAAAGCATCTGCACCAGTCAGTGCCTCATACTGATCCTCAGCATATTTCACTTTATCCCCAATCAGACGTTTCACATTCGGCATTCCTTCAGGGTCAAAAACCGTAACGGTAGCACCTTGTTTAACCAGTTCATCAATAATATACAAAGCCGGAGCTTCACGGATATCATCAGTTTCAGGTTTAAAAGCCAGTCCCCATAAAGCGAAGTGTTTACCTGTTAAATCACCTTTGTAATATTTTGCCACTTTATCAACGATAACTACTTTCTGTTTCTCATTGATCTGCATTACTGCTGTTAAGATCTGAAAGTCGTAGTTATGCTCTTCAGCAGATTTTGCCAGTGCCTGAACATCTTTAGGGAAACATGAACCACCGTAACCGATACCAGGGAAAAGGAAACGTCTTCCTATCCTTTCGTCAGAACCAATACCTTTACGTACCGAATCTACGTCAGCTCCAACAATCTCACAAAGATTAGCGATCTCGTTCATAAACGTGATCTTGGTTGCTAAAAATGAGTTTGCCGCATATTTTGTTAATTCAGATGATTTCTCATCCATAAATAAAATCGGGTTTCCCTGACGAACATATGGTCCGTACAGTTCTGCCATCAGTTTTTGTGCACGCTCACTGCGTGTACCAATCACCACGCGATCAGGCTTCATGAAATCTTCTACAGCAACACCTTCACGTAAAAATTCAGGATTGGAAACCACATCGATTTCTATATCTGTATTTTCTGTAAATACTGCCTGAACTTTATCCGCGGTACCTACCGGAACGGTAGATTTGTTCACGATTACTTTATATTCTGTAACCAGTTTGGAAATATCTTTTGCAGCACCAAGGATATAAGATAAATCTGCTGCTCCATCCCCACCCGGAGGCGTTGGTAAAGCCATAAAGATGATCTGTGCATCTTTAACCGCCGAAGCAAGATCTGTAGTAAATGTCAGCCTTTTCTGTACAATGTTTCTTAAGAACAAAACATCAAGTCCTGGTTCATAAATAGGTATTACCCCATTTTGCATTTTTAATACTTTGGCCTCGTCAATGTCCACACAGATCACTGTGTTTCCTGTTTCTGCAAGGCAAGTTCCTGTTACAAGTCCGACATAGCCTGTCCCGATTACCGCAATTTTCATATGATATATTTTTTTTTAGGTATTCACGCTCTAACCTATACGCTTATCCATTTAATCATCGCCTGATGGTCATGAACTAATGATATAATGCATAGGTTTTAAATTATAATCAAGTATCTTCGGCTAAGATAATAAATAAACATACAAAATGCTCTGGCTTTATAATTTTGGTATTTCTCTTTATAAATTACTCCTGCAAGTTGCTTCATTATTCAATTCTAAAGCAAAGTTATTCTTAAAAGGAAGAAAAAACCTTTTCCATACAATTAGTAAACGTATAAATCCGTCAGAAAAACATATCTGGTTTCATTTTGCTTCACTGGGAGAATTTGAACAAGGGCGACCTGTACTGGAAAACCTGAAAGAAATTTATCCGGATAAAAAAATTGTGATTACCTTTTTCTCCCCGTCAGGATATGAAATCCGTAAAGATTATGCAGGTGCAGCGGGTGTTTTTTATCTTCCGCTTGACACCAAAAAGAATGCAGAAGAATTTGTGCGGCTCATTAATCCGGAGATAGCCATTTTTACCAAGTATGAGTTCTGGTATCATTATTTCTCAGTATTGCACAGGCATAATGTTCCTTTGTTTCTCATTTCAGGGATTTTCAGGCCAAATCAGCTTTTCTTTAAATGGTATGGTGGCTTTTACCGCAGCATGCTGGAATGTGTGAACTATTTCTTTGTTCAGAATGAAGAAAGTGTGAGGCTTTTAAATAGCATAAACATTGATAATGTAAGTCTGAGTGGCGACACAAGATTTGACAGGGTAGCAGAAAATGCACAATCGCCGAAACATTTGCAGGCCATTGCAGATTTTTGCGGTTCTTCAAAGGTATTCATTGCCGGCAGTACCTGGCCGCAGGATGAGCAGCTGATTGCCATGCTGATCAGGGAAAATCAGGATTGGAAATTTATTATTGCTCCACATGAGATAGGTGCTGCCCATCTGGATGAAATTACAAATTTGATTCCGGGAATAACAAGATATACCCGTCTTGAAGTAATTAATACTGATTCAAATAGCAGGGTATTGCTGATCGATAATATCGGCATGCTTTCTTCTATCTACCAGTATGGAGATATCGCCTATATAGGTGGTGGTTTTGGCGCAGGGATACATAATACACTCGAAGCCGCGGCATTTGGCCTGCCGGTTATCTTCGGGCCTAAATATGATAAGTTTCAGGAAGCAAAAGACCTGATCCGCCTCGGTGCAGCGATCAGCATCAGCACTCCGACAGCGCTTTCTGCCGCCTTTGCCAAACTACAGCAGGATAACAGTGCCAGTGCTGCAGCCTGGAATTATGTAGACATAAAAAAAGGATCTGCTCAGCAGATCCTTAAATATTTAAAAGATTTTATTTAATTCTCATGATGGTCTCTGACCATTTTAACCATCGCAGCAATCCATTGCGGATGATCGTTCAGGCTGGATACCAATTGTACTTCTTCTCCGCCAAGGTGTTTAAACTCTTCACCATATTCTACAGTCACCTCATAAAGCGTCTCCAGACAGTCGGCCACAAAAGCCGGGCAGAATACTAGCAGTCGTTTTTTCCCCCTTGCAGCAAGCGCTTTCAGCACGTCACTGGTATAAGGTTGTACCCATGGTTCCTTACCTAATCTGGATTGAAAGCAAACTGAATATTTATCTGCAGGGATGCTCAATTTTGCTGCGATTAAACGCGCGGTATCATGGCATTGTGCAGAATAGCAGAATTTATTTACATCTGTCAGCGTAGCACAGCAATTTTCTGTCTTCAGGCAATGCTGACCAGAGTGATCACATTTTTTCAGCTGCCGCTCGGGCAATCCGTGGAAACTGAAGAGGATCTGATCATAAGATTCAGGCTGATACTTTAACGCATTATCTGCAAAAGTACCGATCATCATTTCATTATCATGGAAAGAGTTCACAAAAGATACCGGCGGAATAGTCTGCCATTTGCCCACAATTTCCATTACTTTCTGAATCACGGATCCCGTACTTGCAGAAGCATATTGCGGAAACAGCGGTATCACCTGGATACTCTCTACCAAACCAGCCTTCATGTTTTCCAGAGCAGCATTGATAGATGGCGTTTGATAACGCATGGCCAGCTCCACGTGATAATCCGCACCTAATTGCTCCTGAACCAGTGCAGCCTGTATTTTACTGTAGTATAACAATGGAGAACCATTCTCATCCCAGATTTCCTTGTAAAGTTTAGCAGTTTTAGGGCTGCGAAAGGGAACAATAATTCCTTTTACCAGTAAAGTCCTGTTAAAAGCATTAATATCAATTACGCGTTCATCCATCAGGAATTCATCCAGATATTTACGTACATCCCCTACTTCCGGACTATCCGGAGTTCCTAAATTCACTAGCAATACGCCTTTTTTTCCCATTGTTGTTGATAGAATATCTGCAAATATACGTTTAAGCAGAGGCCACAGAAAAGTGGCCGCTTATAATTACTTTTGGATGATGAAGATAAATAATTAAAAAGATTCGAGTTTTGCTTTTACCTGCTCCATCAGCCACATCGGTGTAGAGGTAGCACCGCAAATACCTATTTTGTCATGCTCACTGAACCAGCTGAGATCCAGCTCATCTGTATTGGAAATAAAATATGAACTATCATTGAACTTCTTACATACATCATACAGCACTTTACCATTGGATGATTTTTTCCCTGAGACAAAGATGATTCTGTCATAATTCACCACAAATTTCTCGAGATCTTCGTAACGGTTGGAGACCTGGCGACAAATGGTATCATTTGCTTTTACTTCGTAACCTCTGCTCAGCAGCTGGTCTTTAATATGATAGAATTTTTCTGTGCTTTTGGTGGTCTGACTATACAGGGTAAATTTAGCCGGCAGATCTACGTGATCCAGTTCTGCCAGATCCTGAAATACAATTGCATTTCCATCTGTCTGTCCCTGTAAACCGATTACTTCGGCATGACCATGTTTTCCAAAAATCAGAATCTGTTCTTTATCATCATACGAGTTTTTGATACGGTTCTGTAACTTCAGTACTACAGGACAGGAAGCGTCTATCAGGATCAGGTTGTTCGCAAGTGCCAGCTCATAAGTAGATGGTGCTTCACCGTGTGCCCTGATCAGCACTTTCTCGTTATGTAACTGATGCAACTGCTCGTGATCGATAATCCGGAGCCCCTTATCTGTCAGGCGCTTTACTTCTTCATCATTGTGTACAATATCGCCAAGGCAATATAAATAATCCTCGTCCGCCAGAATATCTTCTGCCATTTCTATAGCATAAACTACTCCGAAACAGAAACCCGATGCTTTATCTATTGTTACGGCTAAATTGTATTTCATCAGAATATATTTATTTTAAAGGTTGTGAAGCTATCATCAGCTTATTCAGTACAGTTCGAAAGCTGTAATCTGATGATGGTTTCATAGGGTAAGTATTGATTGTACAAAATTACATAAAAATACGGATAAAGACAGCTTTGGATAATGCAATGAACAGCATAATCATCTGCAATGGATGAAGTAAAACGTTTAACAAAGGATTTTGACGCACAAGGAACGAAATCATTACACGCGTAAGAAAGATTAATCCGACAGGCATGATCAGCAATGCATATTCGTAATTGGCCAGCATAATGAGGGGGCCTGCGACCACCAGCACCAGGTATAAAAGTGCAGCGATACCGTTATTGCCAAAACTTAGCAGCAGGTCCTTTCCACTCTGATTGACCAGAACAGATGAATGCTGAGGGGAAGAAATGGAAATCAGGCGGTTTCCCAGCAGGGTTTCTACCTTATAACTTTCGGCTTTGATTGTCCTGATGATTTCACGTCCGGCATTCCAGCCATGGTTGCGGTACAAAGCAGCATTGAAAAACAGACATTTATCACTCGCCACGGCAAACACCTGTCCGGGGAGCAATCTGATCAATCGTAATGGAACCAGGTTAAGCAGTACAAAATCTTTTACCGGCAGCATACACTTTTCTAAAAAGCTATGCGCAATTTCATCAGGTATAATACTCAGTAAAGCCAGGTCGAATACCTTTGTACGATAAATCAGACTGTTAATCAGGCCGGAACGAATACTAGTATGCGCATCAAGAAACAGCAGGTAATCGCAATTTTGTGCAGCGACATCAATCTCCTCCTGATTATCCGCAGTGGAGACGATGACTTCAATATGCTCGTAATCCTGCTCGCTGATAGATTTCAACACTAA
>Ga0247815_10001791_pt1 | contig 16292 bp, 22 predicted proteins | sample UWRJL194509B1_FD_181014 | JGI IMG/M metagenome (GOLD analysis project Ga0247815, IMG submission 181014) | Plant litter microbial communities from Arlington Agricultural Research Station in Wisconsin, United States - UWRJ-L194-509B-1 | ecosystem: Environmental > Terrestrial > Plant litter >...
GGCGACGCCACGCGCTTTATCCAAATCATCACACGACAGGGTGCCTTCTGTTTTTCGTCCGGAGATATTGTGATTGCCGGTAAAGTCTCTTGTTCTGTATTCCAACTGGTCGCAAGAAGGGGATAATGAAAGAAATTGCTCATGGTTCTCCTTCGCTATGCTCTGAGGGTGACATTTGAGAAATAGGTTCATGGTTTTCCTCTGGTGTCCCATCTGTGTTCCCCCAGTCATCCGTGCCCAACACAGCTGAGGAATACTTTGAAGGTATTCCGACAATTACCTTGAATGTAAAATACCTTAGGAACTAGATGTGGAGTCTCCTTCAGTTTCTCAGTTGGAGGGACTTTGAGAACACCGAGTTTGGAGGATTTATTTCAAACAAGAGCAGGGAAATCGGGGCAACTTGATGAGTATTCACTAAGTTTTGCGCAAATTTTAGGGGATACGTTGGTAATATTTGTAGTCAGGCATTAATCAAGTATTGGTTTGCAGGTGGTTGCTCGGTCGCATCAATGTTAATTCTTAGGTGCTACCATCTTGGTATTAGCTCAGTCGTGGATAAGTAGTTCTGGCGAAGATACTAGTGGAGAATGTGTTGCTCGATAGCACGGTATTTTCGGTGGAAATGTTTTATAGGGGGTCTTGTGTCAGAAATCTGCTCTAGTAGACATGCTTGTTTTATTAAAGTCTGGTGGTAGTTATCATCTACAGAGCGGCTACTGGAGAGTTGTACGGCAGGAAGGCCGCCGGGTTGTAGGCTCGCACGGTTGCAAGAGTAGCACCACGGGCCACCTGGAGTGCATACTGCAATAATAGGCGAGCCGGGCGAGAGAAATCTTGGAGGTGGTGTGCAACATCGGCGTCGACGGTAGCATCCGAGGATGGATTGATAGCGACGTATTGTGCCATGCTTGGTTGGATGAGGGAAAGGTCGGCGACCAGTTCATCAAGAGTGTCCAGCGCATTATTGTAACTCCAGCCGAGGCTATGCGAATGGAAGCTGCCCCGTGCGGACCATCCATCGTCTCCTCTGGGCACAAAGGTCGCATACGGAAACAGTAAGCGAATGATAGCCACAACCTTGAGCCCTTCGATCTCACGCGCAGATGAGCCCCCTCGGTTCCAGTATGCTATCTGCGAGGCTGATTGTGATGCGGGTGGTGGTGGAAGGTATCTAGATGTGTGTGGGATGACGATAGCCGTATGCGGTGTGGGTGGGACTGCTGGGTTGTATGCTCTCACGGTTTCAAGGGTGACACTGCGTGCCACCTTGAGTGCATACTGCAACAGTAGCTGGGAAGATCTACCAAAGCCCAATAGGTGATAGGCTACATCATCTTCAACGGCGACATTCGAGGACGGGTCGATAGCCATGCATTCTGAAAGGTTTGGCTGGAGCATGGCCAAGGCAGCGACTAGTTCATCAAGGATATCCAGAGTATTGGCATAGCCCCACCCAAAATCACCCGCCGCTTTGAAGCCAACAGGGCGCGCATCCCATCCACCACGCCCGGGACTTGGCGTAAATGTCACATAGGGAAGCAGCCGCCAGATGATGGTCACAACCCTTAGTGCTTCAAGCTGTGGAGGAGCGTCCGCACCGCGGTTCCAGTTTACCACCTGAGAAGGTGTTGGTGCCAGCGGTGGTTTAGGAAGCAAAACCGAGATGTGAGGAATCATAATGGCAACGGGGCCGGGTGGATGAAACGGGAATGCGGCTGGGTAATATACGCGCACGGTTTCGAGTTTGACACTGCGCGCAACCGTGAGGGCATACTGTAACAATAGCTGGGCAGAGCGGCTAAATCCCCGGAGGTGGGACGAAACATCAGTGTCGACGACGGTATTTGAGGATGGATCAATGGCACGGCATTCTGACATGTTCGGCTGAACAAGCGCAAAATCGGCGACCAGATCGTCAAGGATGTCCAAAATATTAACGTAACCCCAACCAAGGTCATTCGCGCCTTTGAATCCGGCAGGGCGCGAATCCCATCCGCCGCGCCCAGCTCTCGGCGCGAATGTCACGTAGGGTAGCAACATTTGAATGATGGCGACGATCCTCAGTCCTTCGATCTCTCGAGGCGATGACTGCCCTCGGTTCCAAGAAGCTATCCGTGACGGAGGGATCGAAGCGGGTGGTGCTGAGAGAGGTACTGTGGTGTGTGGGACGATTATAGCCATGAGTGCGAGCAAGGACGGGCTGTATTTGTCTTGGGTGCAGCTAGATGAGAGGACATTCAGCCCGCGGTCTGAGGTTGCGATGTTATTATATCTGTGCGCCGCGTGTAGGACGCGAGGCAGAGGTTGATTGTTTCCTCTTGCCAGCGTAATGCAAAAGGAGAGCTCGCCAAAATGGGAATTAGAAAGGAATGGCATGCGATCAGGGCAGGTGGGTCATATGTCCCGCCCAACCGTGAAACTGTACCCAGCTGTGCCGTTGCTCCTGGATCTCTTTCGCCGCGCAGGGTATTCACTCTGAACTTCATCTCGTATGTGCGAGCGGATCGCAAGGAGCCATTCTACAGGTCCCGAGGTATACATCAGGGGTGCACCTCGTGTCGGACGTGAGGCGAAGCTCGATTGTTTCTATGGCTATGGCAGTGCGACAGGAGAGGTCGTCAAATGGGAACTACACAAGAGGTCACGACCGATATTATGTAACAATGCAGGCGGTCGTGGGTTCTCCCGTGCAATGCAGAGCGCCGAGCCGCGCGTGAACGGCACTGTCAGTTCTTGCAGCAACTTTATCTACCTCGTCACCTCACTCTACTTGCATAACCCCACGGTGCGTCAATGCACTCCCTAATACTATCTCAAATCGAGTTACAGCTGAACTTGTCATTGATATGATCAAAACTTAGTATTACACGGAATGGTAGGTAAACTTGTTCACGCTAGGTCACACTTCAGTGCTCTCCTGTGTGGATCAAACGAGGTCGTAGTCAAATAGAATGATGCATCGGTCGCCTTGGGTTTTAACGCCACCACATCATATTGTCTAGGGACCTACTTAGTATGCGCATGTACTCGGATTGACAGAGAGAAACTCACTCCATTGACTCCGCCGTCGCGCTCGGATATAACTGGACCTTGAAGTTCCTCGCAATCGTCGATGAGACGAGTATGAGCTCAAGCTCGGCGAGCGGGCGAGCTACACATGAGCGTATGCTGGAACCTGCGTCGAAATCAGCATCATGTATCTGAGTCGATAACTAGATTGGCAGCGGTAGCGCACCAAATGGATAGATAGCACTCTGCATGCGCAGTGTTTCTGGGTCATCGCGGTTGACCCATACACCCTCGGTAGTGCGCGAAACCCAACGTTCTGGATCGACCAAGTTGGCATTCGGGAAAAGAGAGGTTCGATGTGAGCTGAATGCTTGACCACCCACGAACTGCGATGCCGAACAGGTCATCAGGGACGACTCAAGGAACGTGCTCGTATCAGGTTTGACTCACCGTGCCACCTGGAATCTGGTAGTTTGCAAGCTCCACCGTGCCTGTGGGTGGAGTGATCCGCTCGAAGAACGTATTAGCTGGGCCATACACGCGTAGCACCTCCTAAAGGGGTCGTTTAGCGTGTGTGTGGGTAAGGGGTTGAATCGTGACGAACTCGGATCACTGCATTCATGTACGGCAAGCTCCTCAGTAGATCCACGTCGTACTTTGACTCGTCGTTAACCTTTGAAACACAGAATTATAGCCGACACGAATACTTCGACTTTATGCTGATGGATTCCAGACCACGCTGGTTGCAGGGCGAGGATGGAACATATATGTGGGCGAAACTGTGAGAGTCGCGAGCAGAACAGGTACGCACGAAGAGACAGGCGACAGGCGAACCTGGCGTAGACCTAGTTATCGGATTCGGCCACGACAATCAATATCACTCTGTGAAGCAGATAAAATTCTCTTTGAAAATACAGTGGTGAGTATCTGAGATGTTGGTGCGGGTGACTTTGGAGTAGACATCGCGCTAAAAAATTCTTACACCTACAGGTCATCCGCGTTCTCTCCAAAATCACCCATCCACCATCTCCCTACACCCGCCCAAATGCCTAACAGCAGACCGACAACCGGTTGTGCGATTACCGCAATGAACACAGTTCGCCGCCCACCCGTGTAGGGGTACAAGTCGGTGAACGGTGATTTGGAGATCACGTGACTGACGAGGGGTAGCAGCATGATTATAATCGAGTACTCAAATGTTGCACGGAATAGTGCGATTTGTTGTGCATGTGACTGGTCAGAGTTTGGGTGATAGGCTAGGAGTGAGATTGTGCAGATGATGATGACCGTCTGAGTCGCGTGAGGAGGTGAAGAGTCGAGTTAACAAAACGGCCACGCTGCAAAGGCGGCGAACGCGTTGACGTACGTGCAGAATGACGAGGGTGGTGGCAGTCACCGCCCAGTGAATACCAAGTGGCATTTCGTTCGAAAAAACGCCCATTGCGGACAACGCTGTTCACCAACGCGTAGAACTGGTGTCAGCCACACGCATGCAACTGGCAATAAGTATCCCAGCGGACTCACACAGAACGGCCAATACAATTCCCGTTACGCTGAAAATAATGCCTGGCGCGAGTGCTTCTTGGGGAAAACGCTCGCCGAAGGCGCCGGCGTGTTCGCGCGCAGCATCGGCTTCCTCGTCGCCGAACCCGCCAGGCATCGGCCCCGGCAACGACACCCCTGCACGAGGCCGTAGGAAGTGATGGATGTCGACACCGATTTCGTACAGAAGAGACGCGGCGAGTTTGCGCGTCATGAAGATTACGACGAAGGCGAGGAAGTAGACGAGGAGGTGTGCGAAGTAGACTATGAGATCACGACTTTCTTTGGGTAACATGAGCGAGCCGAGGGCATCCTCAGCGAGCACTGGCGGTTGTGAGGGTAGAACGGTCATGGCGTGTTTGGACGACGAAGACCAGACAAGCGGGACGAGGTCAACGCAAAACCGGCGACTCGCGGATTGTTTTTATTATTTATTATTATTATTATTTATTTATTTATTTATTTATTCAAATGCCTCTATAGCTAAGCTGTACGGACATATAACATTTGTAGTTCTACGGTCTTTTGTCATGGTGATCCTATCGATTACTTCCTGGCGGTCTTGCTCCTGTGGAGCCAAATGCCCTCTGCCGCGCTTGGTGCCGTGTTTAGAAGATCCGCGGATCTTCCTCTTTGGGCAGCGCAGCGAGAGGTATAGCGGGCGCGAGTCACGGGGTTCGTCTCATGCTCCTTGTCTCGTCTGGTCTCAGCGGCTCGTTGCTGTGTGGAGGTGGTAGCTGTGCGTTGCTTCGGTAAGTTTTGCGTGTGTGTGTGTGTGTGTGCTTCGTTTTGGTGCAGCAGTGAGTTTGTGGTGGAGGGTGGGGGTGAGGAGGGAGTGGCTCGTGCGACATGCACACGTGCTCATGTTCCTCTCCCATTCAGCCTCGGCCATGTTGCTCTCATGCGTCCCGTATTCGCAATGTACTGAATGAGGTGCTTGTTGCCCGATGACGTGCCGAGTAGATTAGAGAGGCTGTCGCCACCTCGTCCCACTCTGGTGCGCATCTCATGTCGATGAAGTCTGTGTGCTTCGCACTCGAGTACGAAGTGTCGCACGGTCTCGTCTCCTCTGCCGCACTGCTGGCAGACACTGGTAGGGCTGCGTCGGACTCGGTTCAGGTGTTTATTGAGTGGGGCGTGACCGGTCCGGAGCTGTATGAGGGCTGACATTTCGTCGCGCCGTCGCGAGAGAAGTAGCTTCCGGAGTTGTACTCGCGGATTGTGCGCGCTCGTCCCAATTTAGGCGCAAATCCTTATCCAGACCCGCCAAAATTACCGCCCGTCCAGCCACGGACCGTGTCAAGCACTATTGAGCACCACCAGGTCGCTGCTACAAAACTGACAATGCAGCACAGGCGTAGGTAATTTTTCAGAGCCATATCAAGACCTAAGCCAGCTAGCTAACGAAGGCTCGGGTGCCAACAATTCCACTGCAACAGTGACTGCGGTCTCCAAAGGCGTGTGAAGTCTCGGTCAGCGCTGCGTAGTGCCTTCTATGGTTCTTCAGCCTGCTCAAAGATGTCCGAGTCGCCGCCTCCATTGGTCCCGCTCGAGGTAACAGGGGACAACTCCGAGGGCGGCGCCACGTGCTTTACCCAAAGAATCACGGCGTCCGTATGACAAACGCTGAACCTGCCTAAACACTGGAATGTTGAATCGTACCGACCTCAGAGCATTTATCATACGTTATTTCAAATGCGCTTTTTGTACCCAAGGTAACTTAGTGCGCAAGACGAATGCCGGACTCCGCCGGCGCTAATCGTTTCTTCCTCATGTCTACGCGTCCGAACAGTTCGCCCCAGCTGGCATCGGCCCGCTGCCCTCCGTGATCTCTTGCCGTACCGCGCTCAATGTGCTGAGCTGTACAGTCGATGGCGGCGCTACTGCCATGTCTGAAATATGAGCCGCCGCGATTGCAGGTCGTGACCACAACGCTGCGTGCCATCCTGTTCGGTCCGCCGCCAGGACATCTTCGGCTTCGTGCATTATAGTGCTCTTCTCCTGCAAGCGTGAGCTGTGGACAACTTTGGGTGCGAGGAAGTGGCGATTCACGTTGTCCGTGTCGACAATATGCGCGTTATAGTGCATCTCAGACGCGATGCCTGACTGACGCGAGCTCATTTATATCGCGTGAGAGCCCAAAAGATTTCACGAACGAGTGCGTATACTTTTTGCGCATGTTGTATGATAACATGTTACCAGCAGGATGAAGACATGCAAATTTAGTCATGCGTTGCAAGTTTACCTGATCACCGGCCGTCAGATCACATTTCTATCCAGCCAATAAAGATCAGCTATACCGCCGTTCACATCCTCAACTGCGAGAAACACCTTCGACATCACCCACCACTTCGCTTTTGTCTTCAGAACACTTTCAGATCCATCGTGAGTCTCAAATCATCGCTTGAGCAGAATAGGTTAACTCGAACATGTTCTTAGATACGTTAAATAAGACATTAAATATAATCAGCTGAGCTATCCAATTCGATCAACGCCGACGACGAGCTCGGGGCTTGCCGCGGGGGCGCTGCGTTGGTTTCGGCACAACACGTGGCTTTGTCCTCGGCGTCGTCCTCTTCTGCTTTGCCGGCTGCCCGACGGCACGCTTGGGGCGATTCTGGAATGTCTCGTGAGTAGACATGCTTCGAGCCGCAAGTTGTTAAAGAACAAAAACGTACTGCTGGCCTTGGTACGACACGCTTCTTTGGGGATGGTGGTCGCGGCTGCGGTCGGGTTGTTGGCACTCGGGGCTTCGTGGCAGGTTTCGGCTTGGTCTGGGCTTGACTTCTCGGGACTACCTGCTTCTGCTTCGCGTTCTTGAGAGGGCAAGAGCGACCTGGTGGGGCTTTGGGACCGCTCTTGACACGGCCGGCAGCGGCGCGAGCAGTGAGACTGGAGTAAAGCTCGAATCCTGGGTCCGACCTCAGAGTCGTGCGGCGACTGAAAGATCCCGAGGCGCCTGTTGGAGCATCACATGCGGCTTCGCCTCTGAGACTTTAGTCAGTACAGTACGGATAGCACAGATTACAGGCTACAATGCTTACATCGCAATGACTGCTGCCTTCTGGACATCGACCAACTCTTTCTTCATCCTCTTCACGTAGATATTTTCCCAATAGTTGCGCACTCCCGAGTCCGTCTCCGCAGTTGGGAAATCCTCCTTGATTGCTTCGTCGATCTTGTCTGCCACGGCGTTACTGATTGCTGCAGTCTTGTCGAAGTAGTCGAGCAGGCCGCCTGGAAGCCAAAAGCCCTTTCCTCCACTGTAGGTAGTTGTCTTCTTCCCCTTCTTTTTTGTAGACTTGATCTCTACAGGGTTGGGGTTGAGTCGACGAACCCAATTGACCATGGTTCCTTTGATCTTCTCGACGCTGCTCCTGCAATGTCGCCGACCTCAGTCAAGCTCCTGATGGATACACAAATGAAAGACATACTGTAGGAAAACAAGATTGGCCGGACCGTTAAGGATAATAACGATATTGTTGAGCTTCTTCTTGACATCGTCAATCTTGGTCTGGTCACCGTCCGCAGCGTCGATGAGTTCTTTCGCAACGTCGCATACTCCACCTGGAGTCTCAAGAACACCCTTGACCACGCCAACCTCCTATAAAAGCCATTTAAGCTCTTGAAAGCGTAAAATAACAGACCACTGACGAGGATATGGTCACAGGTGTGAGTACCGGGTCCGGTGACCGCACCGATCTCGAGGTTGGTCATCGCCTTGTAGTTGTCGTTCTTGAACACCTGAAACTCCTGTCGCGACACAGTGGTAGGAGGCAGCTCGTAACCACGCCCGGGAAGTACGCCGTCAGGAAGTCTGCAGTCATCAGGTCCAGTCTGTTTGTTGAGATCGACCGAGGAGCGGCGAATAAAGAATTCAAAGGGAAATTTGCCACGGCAAGCCACAGTATCGACCCGACGCTGGCAATAGGTAAATTTAAGAATAGCCTCAATACCTCAAAGGTAATACGCACTTGTAACTGGTGATACTCTGTGGAGTTGGCAAATAAGTGGCTCAAGGGCATCGCGGACGCCAAGGGTAAGGCGGTGAGGATGGCGACCGAAGCCACCAACGTTCGAAATAGCATTTTAACAGCGAACGAATGATAAAATAAAGTTAACTGTTAAGAATAAAACAAATGCAAAGCGCAAAGGCGAAAAAATGGGGAGGAGGCAGGTTCACCACCGGTGATCCCGCGAACTGAAGCAAATCGGATCAGAGGGAAATTGGAAACGCGAAAGTCTCAGCACAGACACAGACACTTTTATACCTTTCCCCAAAGCCCATCTTCAGGGGCATTCACGTGTGGCAGGTACGATGCCCGATGCTCGGGAATGGCTCCACTCAACACCACCCCCGGGCCCTGACGGTAAAGTGCCCCAGAAGTACAGATCTTTGTCAGAGCATAGGTTTACAAGATATTTTTCAGATTTATCCTGATTGAAGGGCAGAGTCCGCATAGGATAACGCGCTGTGTACGGCGATTTATGCCCGAATGGCCGACGTCAAGCCCGTGCATTCAGGACGTGACCAATGATGAGCTGCTGCTTCTCTAACACTCCGTCGAGCTTTTCTCTCACAATGAGCACGCTAAACTGCATCTCCTTTCAAGTCAAAAGTGTACTCTCAAAGTCGAACGCGAAGTATAATGACCAGACCCACGACAAGGGAGAACCTCGAACAAAAACACCACTGCATTCCCACCAATGACGCGCAGCTGCAATGCTGCACAATCAAAATTTTGGGGGTACTGATGAAAAATTCACCGAACTGTAAGCTCGAAGAGGCCACCACCGTCATGAACTGAAGAGAGATGTGACTTGTTGCTCACACTTGCGGCCAGCTCAAATCCAAGCTGAGAGCAACACGCTGAGCAGCGAATTCAATGGTGGAAGCGAGCAGAGTCTAATTCTAGAGGCTTAGGGCCCGTTCGGCAAACCCCGACTAAAGCCCGCCTGGCACAAGGTGTCGACTTGCACATTGCCAGTGTGACTTGGCAGGCAGTGAGCCGGCGACCGCGAAAGCCGAACATGCCAAGTCCCTGCCTTGCGCCTTTCGAGTCACATGTATCGGATCCCGAGTTCTTGGAGTGTTACCTGCATTAACTCGAGAGTGCTCGAGGAACGTTCGGCGAGCAATTAGTGACCACTCTTTGAGCCATAGCTGCTCAACAGGAGGGAATGCCTCGAAGTGCTCTGACAGTCTTGAGCACTGGGGAGAGATTGAAATCGAGTGTTGCATTTTACAGATGAGAGGAATTCGTCTGCCTAAATGCTCGCGCGCAGCCTCGGCTTCCTCGCTGCCGAGCCCGCCAGGCATGGGCCCTGACAATGTCATTATTGCACGAGGTCGCAGGAAGTGATGGATATAGATACCGAGCTCGTAAAGAGGCGCAGTGTGTTTGCGTGTCATGAAGATTACGACGAAGACGAAGAAGTAGACGAGGAGGTGTGCGAAGTAAACTATGAGATCACGACTTTCTTTAAGTAAAAAGAGCGAGCCGAGGTCATCCTCAGCGAGCGCTGATGGTTATGAGGGTATAACGGTCATGGCGTGTTCGGAAGAGGTAGCTAGACAAGTGGGACGAAGTCAACGCGCAACCGGCGACTCGCGGATTGTGCGCACTCGTCCCAATTTCGACGCAAATCCTTGTGGCCCATCCAGCCGCGGGCCGCGTCAAGCACCGTTCAGCACCACCAGGTCGCTGCCACCAAACTGAAGATGCAGCACAGTCGTAGGTAACTTGGCAGAGTCATATCAAGACCGAAGCCAGCTAGCTACGAAGACTCGCGTGCCAAAAATTCTATGCAACAGTGACTGTCGTCTCCAAAAGGCGTGTAAAGTCTCGGTCGGCGCTGTTTAATGACATTCTTGGTTCTTTGGCCTGCACCCCGGGGCGAAGTGCCAGGGGTTAACTCCGAGGGCGCGCCACGTGCTTTACTCAAACCGACACGGGATTCGTATACCGACCCCTGAACCTGTACCAGCACTGGAATGTTGGATCTTAACGGCATTAAAACATGGCTTTTGGGTTATTTCAAGTGCCCTTTTTACTTCTCAATGTTCTCAAGGTAACTTAGTGCGCAAGGCGATGCGGAACTCCGCGGGCGCCAATCGTTTCTTTCTCCTGCCTTCACATCCGAACGGTTTGCACCGACTGGCATCTGCTTATTAAATCTGTGACATCTTACCATTTAGCGAGCAATATACGTTGCATGGCTGATAGCGCCGCTACTGCCATGTCCAGCATGCCAGCCGCCGCAATTGCACGTCGTGACCCCCGACGCTGCGTGCCATTCCCAGGTCCACCGCCAGGTATTTTTCCTTTTTGAATGTTAGAATACCCTCATCCCGCGGGCTCGAATCATGGAAGGCTCTCGGCATGACAAGAACAATGATATGTCGATTTGAGTTGTCGGTATCAACAATGTGCGTGTCGCTGTTTATACCAGACGCGTCACCCAGCTGAAGCGAGATGTACGCGGCGTCTGACTGACTAGAGCACACTCATGTCGCATTCGAAGCTTTCGAATAGCGCATACAAAGCGCAGGTGGCTTGCGCGTGCTTCGCACCAGGGCTGCTTGCCGGCGCGACAAGGCCCAGCCACTCTGAGTTTAACTTCGCACTGTAAGCTCGGTAGACTACGGAACATCTTCTTCGGAGCTCTAATTCAGTTACGAACGCGTCCTTTGTTCCAACAGGTGTACTTCATCCACGGAACAGAGATGATCTCTTCATGGTATTTCGCCCGGTGTGAATGGTTGCTAGTTTCTCGCAGTACCTGTAGCCGCCAACAGTGGGCTTAATTTCGCTGCTTCTACAGAGCAAAGCATGGTTTCAGTCTTAACACATCATACCGCATGCGGCTCTTCGACCGCTTTGGTTTCCACACTCGCTGAACATATCCCAAGTTTCTCCTCTTTTGTTCCATATCTCGAGAATGCGACCCTCACTGTCACATATAACCACTCTTTATCGTCACCGAGATCATGGACACGCGATTATACACCCAGCAGCTCAATCCACTATCACACTGGCAATGAAGTCGACCAGGTCATCACTACTGACATCTTGAATCAGCTCTCCGTTGACGAGCAGGACGAAGAGAGAAAAAAGTTGTTGCCCTACCATCGTGACCTACGGTGGGCGCAGGTTGCCCGTGGCTCATGTAGCCACCACTGCCGAATTTCTCACATTCCAATCTTGGTATGTTCAAATCGTCGCTTGGGCGTGATAGATTGAACTAAAAGAGTGATTATAGATATGTAAAGTGAGAAAATAAATACAAGTAGGTGAGCTACTTGGTACAATCAGCGCCGACGGTGAGTACGAGGCTTGCCGCGAGGACGCTTAGTCGGCTTGGGTACAACTCGCGGTTTGATCCTTAGGGTAGCCTTTTTCTTCTTTGCCGGCTGCCCAGCAACTCGCTTCGGGCGATCCTGTCATGACCGTGTCTCGTCAGCATACCGGACTGCTATAACATGGTTACATAAAGGACGAAGACTTACTGCCGTTCTTGGTACGACGCGCTTCCTTGGCGACGACGGCTGTGATCGCGGTTGGGTTGATGGCGATCGGGGTTTGGTGGCCGGTTTTGCCTTTGCCTTGACTTGGCTCCGCGGGACGACCTGTTTCTGCGGTACAATCTTCATAGGGCAGGAGCGACCTGGAGGGGCTTTAGGACCGCTCTTGACGCGGCTTACAGCGGCACGGGTAGTGAGGCTGAAGTAGAGCTTGGATACAGGCAGTTCTCTGAGGGTCGTGCGGCGAGTGAATGAGCCTGAAGCACCGGTGGAGGTATCGCAGGCAGCGGCGCCACTGAGAGCCCAGTCAGCACTGTTCAAAGCATAAATTACGAGTCTCACATAGCATCTGCAGCTGCCCGCTGGACCTTTTGCAGCTCTCGCTTCATCGGCTTCACATACTCATTCTCCCAGGTGTGCCGCACGCCGAAGCTCGTCGCCGCCGCAGGAAAGTCCCGCTTGACTATTTCGTCTATGGCAGCAGCTACTGTGCTACCGACTGATGCTGGCTTGTCATTGAGGTAGTCAAGCAGACCGCCTGGCAGCCAAAATCCCTTTCCACCACTGTAGGTTACGACCTTCTTCCTATCCCGGGAGAACCTGATGCTAACCGGGTTGGGGGTGAGACCTTGAACCCAATTGACCATGTCTCCTTTGACAGACTCGACACTGCGTCTGAGGGGACAAACATATAGCGTGAGTTGATATACTTACCAGTGCATGAAACGGAGAACAAACTGGAGAAAAATGAGGTTTTCCGGTCCATTGACCTTGCCTACAATGTTGTTGAGATTTCCCTTGATCTTATCGACCTTGACCGGATCGCCATTCGCGTCGTCGAGCAACCTTTTGGCCTGGTCACATACGCCACCCGGTTTCTCTAGAACTTTCTTCACTGCCTCGACCTCCTACAACAACGTTAGCAAGCTCTAGATATCTCAGAGTGTCATTCTCCCTACAACAACATGGTCGCATGTGTGGGTACCGGGCCCGACAGTGCCAATCTCGAGATTCGTCATCGCTTTGTAGTTGTCATTCTGAGACACCTGAAACTCCCTCCGAGACCCAGTTGCAGCCGGAAGCTGATACCCCCGCCCGCCGAGTACGGTATTGGTGGCCTTGCAGTCGTTTGGCCCGGTCTGCATGTTAAGATTGAGTGCGGAGCGGCGAATGAAGTAATCGAAAGGAAGGTTGCTGCATGCCTTGGTATCGGCGCGGCGCTGATTATGAGAAATTGTTAAGATAATTAGTTGCAACCATGTGTTTCTACGCACCTGGAGCTGGTGGTAGTCCGTAGAATTGGTGAACAGCTCGCTGAGGGGCATCGCAGGTACCAAATGAAACGCCGCGAGGAAAGGTACTGCAACCAATATAGCCCGCAGCAACATGCTGACGCTGAAATGAAGCAGGATTCTGAAGGGAGGTGAAGATAGATAAAAGGTAATGGAGTGGAAGAAGAAGGCAGAAGAAAGGTTCGCTGATGACCAACGGTGAACCCGCGAACCGAACCGAACGAAAGAGAAGCAAGAATAAAATCATATTAAACTTGAAAGCAGCTTTCCTTTATAATCTGCCGAGCTATTAGTCATGTGGAATGCTCATGCGTGGCAGCCCGATGTTCCAGGTGACCGCTGCTCCGAACCCTATCCTTACATTATGCCAGAGCGTGACACCTCGGTCAGAGCTAGATGATTAGAGCACACTTGCCGAGGGCTCCTCATCAGTAGAGAACAGGCTCAGAAATAGTCGGTGTGCACGGCAATAAACCGTGCCCGGATGACCAATGCCTCCGCAGCGCGCCACTGTGTAATAATCCATAAAGTCTATCACGAAAGAAGAAGTAGAGCATCTTTCGCCGTATTCAGGCCGGAAAATCTCCCCTGTGAGTCTGGACAGATTATTCACGCGTCGGTAATGTCGTTTCCTGCTCCATCTGCTCTACAACAACTCCGAACGGCTGGAGATGCGTAATCAGCCCGACCTGGCTACAGCTTGTCACCCATGGCTGAAATTGACCAGTGACACCAAGACGACCGCTGGCCGAGCATGGTGAGACGTCCAGGGTTTGTATGATCGGACGAGTCGGGATGACAGGGAATCAAGGGGGCAGCCCGCACAGATGACCAATCACATTAGCCTCAAGTCGACTTGTCTTTATTTTATAAATAAGAATATTATAAGGCTACACAGAATATCTGGCATGTTCAGCGCCGACGACGAGTGCGAGGCTTGCCACGAGGACGCCGAGTCGGCTTGGGCACCACACGCGGTTTCACCTTCGGCGTCGTCCTCTTCTGCTGTGCCGGTTTCCCGGCAACGCGCTTAGGGCGATTCTGGAATCTGTCGTGAGCAGACACGTCGCGAGTTAAGTTGAGAAGAACACATACCGCTGGCCTTGGTACGACTCGCTTCTTCGCCGACGGTGGTCGCGGCTGCGGTCGAGTTGTTGGCACTCGGGGCTTCGTAGCAGGTTTCGGCTTAGTCTTGACCTGGCTCCGTGGAACTACCTGCTTCTGCTGCGCGTTCTTGAGTGGGCATGAACGACCTGGTGGGGCTTTGGGACCGCTCTTGACGCGGCCGGCGGCGGCACGAGCGGTGAGGCTCGAATAAAGTTCGAACCCTGGGTCTGGTCCCAGAGTAGTGCGGCGATTGAACGAGGGACCGCCTCCTGGAGGATCACATGTGGCGGCAGATCTAAACGTACTGTGAGTAGAAACCAGCAAAAAGAACGAATGGCTCACATAGCGCTGGTCGCTGCAAGCTCGATCTTGACCAACTCCTTCTTAATCTCCTTCAGATACACCTGCGTCCAACTGAACTGTACGCCGGCGTTCGCACCCGGAAAGTCCCGGGTGATTGCAGCGTCTATGTCGTCAGCCACCGCGATGCCCACGCTGTGGGTCTTGTCAAAGAGGTAGTCGAGTACGCCGCCGGGGAGCCAGAAGCCCTTGCCGCCACTGTATGTCGTAACCTTCTTCTTCTTGCCTGTCGTCTTGGATCGAATGGAGATGGGATTGCGAGGAGGTTGGCGACCATCGCGAACCCAAGTGACCATGTCTCCTTTGATCGCCTCGACGGCACGTCTGAGGTAGCGTTAGCATGAGCCGAATGAGGTGTGAGTAGTTTGAACAAACGACGAACTGAAGAAAGACGAGGTTCTTAGGCCCGTTGAGAAGAATAACGATATTGTTGAGCTTGTTCTTGACGTCGTCGATCTTGGTTTGGTCGCCATTGGCAGCATCGATGAGCCCCTCTGCAACTGAACATACACCTCCCGGGCCTTCCATAACGCCCTTGACTACGCCGATTTCCTGTAACACTGCTTAGCCCGGGCTAGGTCTGAGATATTGTTTTATCTCACCAGAATATGGTCGCATGTATGCGTCCCGAGCCCGACGGTGCCAACCTCGAGATTCGTCATAGTCTTGTAGTTGTCACCTTGGACAACCTCAAAGTCTTTGCGCGTGACGGTCGCGGCAGGCAGCTCGTAGCCGCGTCCACCGAGCACGCTGTTTGAGAGCTTGCAGTCATCGGGACCAGTTTGTTTGCTGAGGTCGATTGAGGAACGGCGGATGAAGAATTCAAACGGCAGTTGGCTGCATGCCTTAGTGTCGGCGCGGCGCTGAACGCGGCCGTATCAGCATCTGTGTGAGAGTTATCTCGGCCAAATAGAACGCACCTGAAGCTGGTGGTACTCTGTGGAATTGACAAATTGCTCACTCAAAGGAACCGCCAGCACGAGCGGGAACGCAGAGAGGATAGGGATCGCGGCCGCCAGCGCTCGAATAAGCATGTTACCGGCCAAGTAATGATAAGAATATGAAGGAAGAAGAAAGAAAGAAAAAGGAAGAAGAAGAGAGAAGAAAGTGCAAGCGAGGTTCAACTGCAGTGAGCCCGTGAACCGGATCGAATCGAAGGAGAACTCTTACAGGATGAGAATACTCTATGCGGGGCCTCGGGAGTCTTTATCCTTGTGAGAGGGACTGCCTCAAGCAGCTCCGGACACAGGGGGCAGGGGGGTGTTCGTTCACCTGGGACCGAACGGGTCGTTCGGTGCGTCGTTTGACACCTTGTCAGCTGCCTGGTTGCTATGATTTAAGGTACGACCTGGGATTGCGGCGATGTTCTCACGGTTTCCTGGTCGCTGTTGTCGTGTCAGAATGTTAGATCAATATACCGTCGCCATGGGACGGCTCACTTGAGTCTGTATCTG
>Ga0247815_10001792_pt1 | contig 16282 bp, 23 predicted proteins | sample UWRJL194509B1_FD_181014 | JGI IMG/M metagenome (GOLD analysis project Ga0247815, IMG submission 181014) | Plant litter microbial communities from Arlington Agricultural Research Station in Wisconsin, United States - UWRJ-L194-509B-1 | ecosystem: Environmental > Terrestrial > Plant litter >...
TCTTGAAAGTACTATGTGTGGGCATGCTTGCCAGAATGTACTACAAGAATGATTCAACGAGAAGCTCACTGTACTATGAAGGTCGGAGATCCAACAGGTCACGTGATCCAACAAGATCGCCTAGAATGCAGAAAGCCATGCATTACAGATGGAGAAAGTAATGAAAAGCGTTCGAATCCCACGGTGACAAATATGACGTTCACAAGAAAGAAAGAGAACAGCTCTGTGCTCAGAACGCCAGAACGGCTGCGAGTGCACCGATAACAGCAGCAGCCAAGGAGCCGCTAAGATGACCAGCGGCGTCTTCTCCATTCTGACCGGGAAACGTTGGCGCGGCGCTTGGTGCAGTCGGGACGCCCGCGTTGTTCGTGTTCGTAGAACGGGTGCTATAAAAAGAGGGTGAGCAAGCACGGCAAGGGCTGCATTAGAAGCATAGCGCACGCGGTAGGGACAGTCACGTAGCCGCCAGTAGGGTTGCTGACGGATGCTCCGCCAGTGGTGGTCGAGGAAGAAGAGCCAGTGGTGGGAACTGGCGCATTACGGTCAATATAAATTCAAGGACAATATCAATATTGTCTTACCCCGCGATTCGATAACCTCAAACTCTTGGCTGGTGTACAGAACCTCGGCAGGGTTTCTGACATAGAGCATCAGTTCCTGTCACGATCCGGAAGACGTTGAACGTACCCAACTGGGTGAGCGACAAGAGTGTACCCTTTCCTATGCAAAGGTCAGACATTCTCAATTCAATGAGTCGAGCTAGAGAAGGCACGAACCCCTCTTGCAAGCCAGGCAGGTTAAACGTAACTTTGCCATCGCTGGTCTTGACGTTCTCGAGCAAGGTCACTTGGCTGTTAATTCAACGTCAGTATACCAGTACCCATTTAAACTTTCTTCAACGGCCGGACTCACACTCCAGTCTTCTCGTTGATGATCTCGACCGCGAACGCGGCTGGGTCTGTAGGCGTTGAAACCCAATCCATCGTGTTGAAGCCCGTGTCTGCGGTTGACTGTATGAGTCTCTGCGCACTTGAACTTGCGGCCATCAGGACACACCCGTGAAGCTCGAAGGGACGTTCAGCGTCAGAGCTTGAACCGAGGCGACAGCAAAGCCGACAAGTGCGAGGAGGCTTTACCATAGTCAGTGTGCTGACTACGCCGGAGCAGAAGGTTCAGACGCACCTAGTGGCGAGCATCTCGTGGATAGACTGTTACTGTAAGTAAAACGAGTGTCGGTGGGGAGAGCGGGGCAGGGGGCGGCGGAACAGCGACTTAAGAGACCAAGAGGCTTGGTCGGCTAAATTGCAGTTTGATGCGAGCTTCGTGATCACTGGATAGCCGCCGGTGAATTAGCAAGCTAGAACGCGCGAAGATGCTTTGTAGACTGAATTGATTGCTTGTACAAGACTGCCCAGACATCTATGAAGTCGAAGAACAGGGACAGGAGTGGGACGTATCAGTACAGAAAAATACATGGTTGTGCGTCAAGCGACGTTTGAGTAAGCTATACACGGGCAGCGGCAGCGCTGCGCCATCACCAAAAAGGGAGAGATTATGAGCGAAACCTAAAGATAATACTGCAGGAGACCTGACCGCGTTCACCCCAAGGCGATCGCACACTCAAGGTCCAACATGACAGAGCGCATCTCCACCAGCATGCGCTGCTGTTCTGCGCGCTCAGTAGCCAGCTCCTCGATATCCTCGCGCGCAGGACAGAGATCCGCGGCGCCGAGAAGACCGAGCAGAGTGGATGGATCGCACACTTCGCGGACGAGTTGCGACGACACCAACCGAACGACATTCTCGACGAGTCGAGGAAGGGCGACTGCATGTCGGTGTCAGCATGAGAGCACGAAACGCTCATAGAGCAGTGACGGACCTTCGAAATATGCCATTACGCGAGCGACCACGTCTTCGGCTGCGGCATGGTCCAACGGGACATCGGCACCAGGCTTGTGCAGGGCCTTGTGAACCTTCGTGCGGTGTACGCGGAGCAGCTTCAGATAGGCGGTCTTGTCCCCAACTGTGGGCTGCTGCTCGGCCACTAGCAACTGCTCGAGCCGCGTTTGCGCCTGCTTCGTAGCGTTCATGAGCCTCGATTTCACGAGTTTTCTGAACAGACCCATCAGCCATTAGACCGGTGAGGAAGCACAATCAAATCAACGCACGAGATGACCAGCCGCATTCCAGGTACTGCACTGAAGTGCTCGGATAAGAGGTCACTCAGGTCCTGCAACAGCGACGCGCGAACGCCGTCGAGATAGTCCATGACTGGAACATCCCAGCTGCGAACATGCTCAAGCATGATCTCCCTAGCGACATCCTTGGTTGCGAACTCGTCCGGAAGCTCATCTGTTCGAGCACTACAACACATCATCAGCAGCGAGTCAGGTTGTTGAAGCAGTCGACTGACCACTCGAGCAAACGGACAACGTCATCCCTGGTAAGCGCAGATTCCGACGATGCGAGCATCTCATCCGAAGGGAATTCCGAGTGCACAGCCGTGGTCGGTTCGACCACTGCAGGTGACAATGGCGCCCGCACACTCGCTACGCTTACGGGCCGCAGCAGAACGTCGGTTCTGTGCGAGAGGCGTGACCGCATCGACCTAATCGACCCTGACCGTGTTCGCGGCGACATCATTGGCGAGCGGACCGGCACCTGCACGAGTTGTGGTGGCGAGACGTTGTTCCAGTCCCAAACCATCTTGCAATGTTTCGGAGACGGTGTCTTTGGCTCGCGCAGGGGTACAGAGGGTGCAGTGTGGATTGAAGGGCGACCAGAGGGGGCTTTGAGCTCTGGTGTTGGGGTTGGCTCTTCTATTTGCTTCGGTTCGCCAGCAGGGAAGGTGAAGGCTGGCGCTGCAGCGTCAACCGCAACGCGCAGGGCCTCTTCAAGTGAACCGATTCCACGTCCTGCGCGTCCGACACCGTCGCAGAAGCGTTGGAGGAGAACGGAAGTCGGGACTGCGGTGTGGTCTTGCTTCGTCCGGGTGGCAAGCATGGTAGCCTTCGCCTTCATGTGCGCGATGCAGGGTCGCACGCTGCAAGTTTCGTCAGCGGCCAATTCGTCAGTAGGGTAAAGTTCTAACATACCGTGACGCAAGGTCCTTTGTCAGTTTGTCGTCGAGATCGCGCAGCAGATACTTGAGCATCCTATCCGTGAGCTCGGATGCATGAACGTCCACATCGATGACCTTTGCCCGGTCGAGAGCAATCGTGCTTGAACCAGGCAACCTGATCACGGCTGCAGCATTTTGCACTCGATCCGCCCGTGCAGTGTCGAAACCAGACTCGAAGACGCTGAAACGAGGTTTAAAGCTGGGAACCTTTCCACCCGGCGATGAATGAGGAGAACCGAGGTGCAACGGGACCATAGCACCGCTGCCGTACGAGTTGGCGACGATGGCGTCTTGGACGAAACGGGTGGCTGCATCGAGGTTGAGTGAGGAGAAACCGGGCACGCCGACGGTCCAGCTAATGTTTGGCCGGCTAAGTATGAGATATAGTCAGCAAAACCGCAGATGAAGCGGACAGTGAAGTATCCTACCGATGATCTGAAGCGATCTCAAGCCGGACCTGCAAGGGATGCGTCAGAAACAGACGAAAATGCATGCTGAGAGAAAGACCCACTCCTACAAGCGCCTCGACAAGTCTCGCCCTCAGTGCAGGATCTGCACCCAAGATGACCACCTCCGGCGCATCGAGATCCTCCAGCATAGCGCCCCTAGAGAGACATGTGTCAGCAGACAAGCACACCACAACCCTCTCGCTGTCAGACGCACTCGGCTGTGTCCAGTCGCTCAGCACACTCGACGATGCTGCGCTGCAACTCGGTCCAAGTGCCAATGAATGCTGGGTGTGCATCGACGAACTCGGCGTGAACGCGCGGTGATTCGTATTTAGGCGAAGGGAGTGGGTCAATGGGCGAGATTTCGAGCTGCCCTGGATGTTGTGATCGAGACGGCGTTGGGCTCGACGTACGAGACCAGGTACGGCGACTGCCTTCGGGGCTGGCTATGCTCCCTTGCTCGGTACTTGGCAAGGAAGGCGAGCGACGACGCGGCGGAGTGCTAGCATTGGAGTCGAACGAGGCACGCGAGGACCGCGTGGGTTGGACCGGTAAAGGCACAGTGACCAGGCTCTGCGGTGGCACCGAGTGGGGCATCGACGACACGATTGGAGACTGAGCGGGCTCAGAAGGTGAGGCGGGTGGAACCGATGACGGGACAGCGACTGGTGACGGAGCGATAACCGTTAGTGGTGGATGTGACGGGCCAGGTGAGGGTGATCGTCGCGTTGAACGCGTCGGCGATCCCGCATGAGGTGGCGACCGCAACAGGCTCGCTGTCCGGGAGCTCTGTACAGTTGCTCCCTCTCGGACCGGCGCTGACTCTGGAGTCAGCGACGCTAGACGAGGTGGGTCGCCGTTGCGAGACCCGCTGCCACTGAACGTCGCGTGGCGACTCTCGCCAGTCTCTGGTGCATCTCCCAGGCGGCTCTTCTTGCTCTTGCGCCGCTTCATCCGACCTCTACGGCCCATATCGCCTGCCTCGACGATCTCGACGCTCAAGCCGGCGGATCCAGGGCTCATGGCGCGGCTTGCAACATCGCGCAACCTGACCCAGCCATCCTGCTCGGCCGATGCAGGACTCCAGCCTGAGTGTGGCGAGTAGGGCATGCCACCTCCCATGTCTGGCGGGAATGGGAAGCCGGGCATATCGTCTGGCCCTGGCATGGGGATTTCACCGAGGTCAGCAAAGTCTGCTGGATTGAACCAAGCGCCGACGGGTGGGACGCCGCCAGCATTAGCGCCTGCAGGCGGAGGTGGCGGAGGCGGTGGAAACTCAAAACCAAAATCTGCACCAGCTGCAGACGAATGTGGCGGCAGACAAGGCATGCCCGGAGGAGGAGGAGTGGGTTGCTTGGTCGCTTCTTCCATTGGGGGCTGAGAAAGAGACATCGGGACCACGTGGCTGAGGGCAAGACGATGGTCAGGCGAAGGCGAACGAGACGCAGCCTTTGGTCCTGGAGTTGAAGTTCCGTCGCTGCTCATTTTATCGTTGTCCCAGTCAAATGCTGGGTCGAGTTTATCCTTGGTATCGACGACATCCACGTCCAGCTCCCAAGCCTCGGGCTTGGGCATGGCGCTGGAAACCGGTGTGTCGTGGATTAACTGGAAGGCTACTTCTGGTTCCGGGCTTGTCGGTGCCTCTTCGATGATAGACACAGCGCGTGGCGAGCCCAGGTCGCGGTATCGAGGTGACTCGCGCAGGAAGGTATCTGTGTCTGGAACCGCAGATGGGGAAGACGAGAGCTGCATTGGTGGCGGCGTCGACGGACCGGGTGCCGACATTGGTGCACCGTAGTACCGTTGTGTTGTGGGCAAGTCTGCGTAGGCTGCTGACTTCTTGTGTCGGCGCGTCATATTGGCGGAGATGAGATTAGAGGTGCGTGCGCGTGAGCGAATGGCTGTGGCGTGAAGACCGTTGTGTCAACGGCTAGCACGGCGCGCAGGGCCGTTGGAGCGGGGACGAGGACGAAGCACAAAAAAGTAGGTAGCAGTGCACGAGGGAATGATGATGCTTCAGCCCGCCAGTCCACGCCGGTGGTTTTGTGTTCGCTGCCTCGAGGCGGCCACGCGCGGGCTTGAAAGATTCCAACATTTCATTCTTCGCTCTTGCAGCGGCAACAATCGGCACGCGTCCACGGACCGATCGACAGGGCCTGTCCCTGTTATCATCTTCGGCCGACCTGCACCTCGGTCTCGAAAAGCATGTCCTGAAGGCGCTCTGATAAGTATGGCGAGCGGTAAACCAAAGCGCCTTGCGCGACGACAAGCAAATCCACATTCAAATACCCTGAAAGTGGATCGAGCATTGTGTTGGCGGGCAACGTGTTAGATTCGGAAGACGACCGGGACGTGACTTCTAGAATTAGCGATGACCAAGGCCCATTCGTCTCAGGAACATTGCAATGGCGTGTCGCGAGGCAGTAGCACTACTGGTTGTTGGAGACGTGGAGGTCAATCGGCCCGGTTCGAGCCTGTCAGCGCCACCGTACACAAGACAGTGTCAGCGGGGATTGCCGTATACAGCGCAGAGTGCGCACCTCGAGGTCCTCGACGCAGAGCGAATGGGGTGATCCCTGTTGACTCCAGCGGACCGAGACCGAATTGCAGTCGTCCGCGGACACGCATCTCATGCGCTATCCTCCTTCACGGGCTTCCCTGCAGGTCCAACCAAACATCGAGAATCGCACAACGCTGTGCCACGCGCTGGAGGCCGCGTGTTAGTTGAAAATCGGAATGCGATTGTGAGAGGCGGGCCACTGCTCATCGCATCGATGGCCAACACGAAAGCGTTCGATCGATCTGACGGTCAGGAGAACAACATGCCATTCAACTCCGCCATCCACAACTCCGATCCTTGTATCCGCCACCCGAAACCTCGCGGGTATCGGTGCACGCGCCGGGCTCCGGCGGGCAAACGTAATGATGAAGATGCGGGATATTGCGCGATTTGCAGTGTGGCGCCACCAAAGCCTCGGATCGTTCCAGCCTCATGCGCGGCGTGATATCGTGACATGCCCTGCGGAGAAAGGCACAGATCAGTGTTTCCATGAAGCCTTGTGCTCATAGGGACCATGAAGCCTCTCGTGCCAAATTCTGGTATGCCGGGGGTGCTTACCCTCGGTGTCAAGTGTCAGCCATTCGCTCACGGGGCATTGAAGCTTTCCACCGAGACTTCACTGTCAGAACGACACCTGGTTCTCTGTCAAGAACCGTTGAATTTGACTATCACGTTGTGCTTCTAGTTGTGTAAGTGGTCTCGATCATCAGCCGACCCGCAGCACACAGTCTTCTCCTGTCCCAACTTTTCCCTCAGTATCTTCGGATTTCAAATGCTGGTGATACTTCTCCTCGTGAAGTACGACTCCGACGGTTTGACGTACAGATCACGGTCAGGTGTCCCTGGTTTGTTCCTCCAACCATGCTCTGATAGCCCGTATGCAGTCCTCCGCGCCACGTTCGCGGGCGCATGTCGGTTTGGTGAGGTCTATACCTCGGCTCAATTGCTGTCCCCAGTCACTGATGGTGATCGCACCAAACTACCTGCCAGCTCACCGGTCTCCAGCAGCATATAAAAGTCGGGACTTACTTCTTCATTCCTCTCAACGCCACAACTTTCGCCACATCGCATTATGATGCGCTCCGCACTGGGCCTGCTCGCACTCTCGCTGCCCTCTGTACTCGCACAGGCGGCTGTCAACCCTTACACTGACGGCTACACCGTCTGGGTCTCGCCGACTCGCTCGAGCCAGATAACCGCAGCGGCAGCGCAGATCACCGATCCAGTCCTTCAAGCGAAGGCACTTGAGGTCGCCGACATCCCAACTTTGTGAGCGTCTCTGACGAAAACTTGTCTCTAACACGCCAAGCTGATAAAAGTTTCATCCAGCACCTGGCTGAACGCGACATACAAAGTTTCTGACTTTGAAGCCGAGCTCGCATCTGCCGCTGCCGCAGGCGGGAAGCAGCTCGTCCAAGCCGTCGTCTTCAATCTCCCAGATCGTATCTGTGGTGCAAAGAACAACCCGGGTGAGCTCAACATCGACGACGACGGGGCAAACAAGTACAAGGCGTAGGTCATGCTGGCAGTTTACACTATCTTCACACTGTCTCATATTGGCCTCAGCTTCATAGATTTGGTCTCCAACTCGATCCAGGCGCACCCTAGTGTCGGTGTTGTGGCAATCATCGAACCGCAAGCCCTCGGTACTCTGATCACTGGAACGAGTAGCCCACGCTGCGCTACTGCGGCATCATACTACAGAAATTTGTGCGTTTGTGTCGGCTGAGTCGGAGGAAGCATCGCTAAACTTCTCACTAGGACCGCATACGCCCTGGAGAAGCTTAGCTTTGACAACACGTATCTGTAAGTACTGTCACTGTAGTGAGGGGACGACGTTTAGCTGACGCTTCTATCTACAGATATCTGGACGGTTAGTTCTTCAGTGTACACCGTCGTGTTCTTGTTTGACTAGTTTTGATTACGATGGACAGGTGCACACGCGTGAGTGACCCGCTTCCAATGCTTTCCACCTCTCTTCACTCGATCTGACAATCAATATTCAGCGGTTGGCTTGGCTGGCCCGCAAACCTCAGCCCCACCGCTAAGCTCTTCGGCGATGTCTACCGCCTCGCCGGCTCACCTCGTGCTGTGCGCGGTGTTGCCACCAATGTCGGCAACTACAACGCACTCGTCGCTACACGCGCCGATCCCAACATCACGCTCGGCAATCCAAACTACGACGAAGCGCATTTCATTGCGGCGCTCCAGCCGTTGCTCGTCAGTGCGGGCTTCCCTGGGAACTTTATTGTTGAGCAGGGAAGGAGCGGGGTGCAAGAGCTTCGCAGCTCGTGGCCGTGCGTCACTCAATGAGAAATTATAGATGATAAGCTGACTTCTATTACAGTGAGTGGTGTAATTTGCAGGGAGCGGTGAGTGCGTAAGCGGACATGTTGTGGCAAGCTGAAGCTGTATGCAGGGTTTCGGCATCCGGCCTACGGCCAACACCGGCGTTGCCAACGTCGACGCAATTGTCTGGGTTAAACCTGGAGGTGCGCCGGATCTTCAGAATAAGACCCTGCATTAATTTAGGTACTGGATTCAAGGCGAGTCTGACGGCACGTCTGACACCACGTCGCCAACCTACGATGCTGGCTGTGGCGCTGCGACCGCGAAGAAGCCGGCACCAGAGTACGGAGCATGGTTTCAGGTGAGTAGGACTGCAGTCACATTGCTTGCACTAACGGCGTGGCAGGCGTACTTTGAGATGTTGGTGCAGAATGCGAACCCAGCGCTCTGACGGAATCTATCAGACGAGGGATCACTAGGGCTTTAGGCGAACTACAAATGTGCCCCGGTTGCAATATGCATGAGACCACCGATCGAAACCTTGTCGACATGGGAGCACGTACCGAGCTCCGAGATGTTGAAACATGTCAACGTTACGGGGTACAGCGCGATTTGAGCGAGGCGCGCTCGTCATCGTTTCGAATTGTTCAGGTTCTAGCCTGTGTGCAGCGTGATTTTGTGACATTGTTTCCCCGCGGAGCAAAGCACGGTCCAGGGCTATCGGGGCGCTGTGTTCAGAGCGTCTTCGAAGCCTCTTGTGTCGAATTCTGGTAGGCCAGAGATGTTACACACCGGTCTTGGCTATCTGTCTGGCTCAAAAAAACCATCACTGACCAAGTAAAACCCGGCTTTATGTTCACAGTCGCTGCATTTGATCCTCACACTGCATTCTGCTTGTGTTAGCGATCTCAGCCATCAGCCGGCGCAGCAGACAGCCTTCTCTTGTCCCGACTTCTCCCTCACCCAGTCTCTCGCTCCGGGATTCGGATGTTGAGGATAGTTATCCTCATTTTGTGCACTTCGGACGACTACGACGTGTTGCTCCTGGCCAGGTGTTTCCGGTTTCGCTGTGGTGTTCTTGTCCAACCATTCCAGCGGCCCGTAAAAGCAGTTCTCCGAGTCATGTTCGCGGGCGCATGTCGGTATGGTGCGGTCTATACATCGGCTAGATTGCCACCAACAGCCGAGCGTGGCTGTTGTACCAAACTACCTGCCAGCTCACCAGTGTCTGCAGGCATAAAAAGGCCGAGGCCAGCTGCTTTGTTTCTCTGGAGTCTGCACGCCGCCACCGTCGCTAAAGAGCATCATGATACGTTCCCTCCTTGGCCTGCTCGCATTATCGCTACCCTCTGTGCTCGCACAGGCGGTGGGTAATCCTTACACTACCGGCTATACGGTCTGGGTCTCGCAGTCTCGCTCGAGCCAAGTAACCACTGCGGCTGCGCAAATCACCAATTCAACTCTTCAGGCAAAGGCACTCAGAGTTGCAAGCATCCCGACGTTGTGAGATCATCTGGGACGACGTGTTTCTGGAGCACCAAGCTGATGTAAGCCCTCCAGCACCTGGATAGACGCGACGTCCAAGGTCTCGGGCTTTGAAGCTGAGCTTGCAGCGGCTGCTGCTCAGGGTGGAAAGCAGCTCATCCAAGCTGTCATCTTCAATCTCCCAAATCGTACCTGCGGTATAGGGAACAACCCAGGCGAGTTCAATAGTGGCATCGACGGGGCGAACAAGTACAAGGCGTGGGTCATAATCACAGCGTGCACTGGCAGTGGCCTCGCTCTGGCTCACGTTCTATACCTCAGCTTTGTAGACTTGATCTCCGGCGCGATCCTGGCCCACCCGAATGTGGGCGTTGTCGCGATCATCGAGCCACAAGCTCTCGCTACCATTATCACTGGATTGACCAACGCGCGCTGCGCTAGCGCAACATCGTATTATAGGAGCTTGTGAGCTTGCCTCCTAGGTACTAGCTGGGAATTTCTAAAGCTCCCACCAGAATCGCATACGCGCTAGAGAAGCTCAGCCTCAGCAACACTTATTTGTGAGTGCTGGCAAGGTTTGAAGACGCTCTTCGACTGATGCTTCGGCATTTAGGTATCTGGATGGTGCGCCTTTGATGCGTGAGTTTGCGGTTCTGTCTGACGAGAGTCCTGGTCATATGGACAGGTACAAATGCGTGAGTATTAATTATCTATCAATGGACGTGACCTCGCCTCAGTCAATCTGACCATCACCACTTAGTGACTGGCTCACATGGCCTGCAAATCTCGCTCCCGCTGCTCAGCTATTTGGTGATATATACTGTCTCGCCGGCTCCCCTCGTGCTGTGCGTGGTGTCGCCACCAACGTTGCCAATTACAACGCCTTTGTTGCCACAGGTATCAACCCAAGTTTGAACTACGACGAGTCGCATTTCATCGCGGCGTTTCAGCCATTGCTCGTCAGTGCAGGGTTCCCAGGGAACTTTATTGTCGAACAAGGAAGGAGCGGAGCCCAGCTGATCAGCGGCGGGGGGACGTGCGTCAGTTCACAAGAAGTAGTAAATCATTTGATGATGTCCACTGCAGTGGGTGGTGTAATTTGCAGGGAGCGGTGAGCGTCCAGACGGACGATATGTCGTGATGAGCTAACATTGTGTCGAGGGTTTCGGCATTCGGCCCGCGGCCAACACCGGCGTTGCCAACGTCGATGCGATTGTCTGGGTTAAGCCTGAAGGTGTGCCGAATCTTCCGAGTCATTAGGACTCCACATTAATTCTGGAATCGGATTCAAGGCGAGTCTGACGGTACGTCTGACATCACGTCGGCTACCTATGATGCCAGCTGTGGCGCTGCGACCGCAAAGAAACCAGCACCAGAGTATGGAGCCTGGTTTCAGGTGAGCGGGAGTGCAGTCATATTGTTCGCACTAACGACCTGTCAGGCGTACTTTGAGATGTTAGTGCAGAATGCGAACCCCACACTCTAACGGAACCTGTTTGAGGATCGACCAGTGGGCTCTAGACGATCCACAAATGTGTTCCGGCTGCAATATAAAGCTGTGCCGCACTCGTTTTGGAAATAACCCATACCGGCAGGTGGTGCTTCTAGCTGCTGATGAAGTGTCTTGAAGAACGGTTTTGATGAGCGCCAGCCTTCAATCTTTGAAGGGCCAGGGTGCGGCCCTGGTAGCATGTGTAATACACACCCCGGCCGCCGCGAATCCTTTCTTGTGCGGATTCTGCCGTACACACCAATAACCACAAACGCCATGGTTCCTGGGCGATGGGTATCGGAATCTGCCGGTTAAGCTGGTATTCCATCACGTGATCTTGACAGCTGGTGAGCATTCCGCAATGACACGACAGCTGTGTGGTTCTCGGTCAATCCGCAGAGAACCTGAGGACGTCTGTCAGATGCGACATGGGATGCATGACGGAACTACCAATACCTAAGCGCTAACAATCACCTTGTGCTTCCCAATGAACTTGTTTGCGTGCTTTTTCATCTCCGCGCCTACACCGCTCTCTTCCTTCTTGCCCTCCCCGCAGCCGGCTCGCCCGAGGAGGTTGCAGCCGATATTTCTTGTGCACAGGTGCGACAGCCGAACTGTTCCTTGTTCCGTGTCGACGGATTCTAATAGCGGCATAGGGGTGATTTAGCTCGAGTTCAAGGTTGCTAGTGTGCGACCCTTGTCCTCTGCCCCTCGCCTATCCCATGCGCGCCGTGACTGTCGCCTCGACTTCGGCGTCTTCATCGGCGCGGCCTGCACCTCATGCGCGCACGTCTAGTATAGGCAGTCTAGCATCGACTGCATCCGTGCGTGTGCCGTTGAGCGATTTGGTGCTGGCTTTGCACGACTTCACGCCATCCGACGGACACGCCACATGCCTCGCTTTCAAGGCGGGCGATATTATCCACGTCTTGAACAGAGACAACACTGGCTGGTGGGATGGCGAACTGAACGGGAAACGCGGATGGTTCCCATCCAACTACACCGGCTCTTGCGAGCCAGAAGAGCCACTATTGGTACGCGGATTTACACGTTGATTGCAAACAAGTTCGCTGAAAATATTCCGCTCTAGCCTCGCGCAAAGACCCCTGCTGGTCACCGGAGCCACAGCAGTGTGTCGTCATGGAACAGCGTCGGCACCTCGACCTCGGCCTACAGCATCAACGCCAGTCAATTCTCGGTTTACAACGCATTAGAACAGGTTCTCAAGGATACGAACGAAGGCCCTTCAGTATTACAGCCATTGCTGCATGGCATCTCGCTGCTCAAGAGCGCCGTTGTGTCCCACCGCTCGCCTCATTTCCAGCCTAGCACGGCCTGCATCATCTCCTGTGTCCGCAACGTGCTCATCCGCGCAGACTGTCTCCAGCGCGAGACCCCTACCATGCAAGCAAATCCGCCGCTGGCCGTCGAGCGGAAACGCATCCTTGACGATTTGTCCGCACTGGTGGCGCAGACCCGTGCCTGCTCTGTCGGCGCCGACTCGGCATCCGACGAGGAGGACGAGTATTTCCTCAACGATGAGTCCAAGGCCCAGCAGCACGCCAAGTTGCTCACACATGCATTGCACGTGTACCTGGACATCGAGACTTTTGTCGACGTCGCCATCAAGTCTGGTATCGACTTTCCCCAACGGCGGACCAACTATCAGGCTGATGGTGATCAAGACGAAGAAGGCACTGGCGAGGGCGTCGCATCGGGCTCACAAGCCCATGTACCGCGTCCTTCCTCTCCAATGCGCGCTGATATTAGCGAACAGCGGCTGTCTGGTGCCCTTGCATCTGACGGCGAGCGATCCGACTCGTCAGCAGCACCTCTCGTAAAGCCAAAATCGCGACGCGTAGCGGTCGGCAAGCCGGGGCCAAGCACTCGCTTCGCGGGATCCACGCCGCGGCAGTATCGCGCCCATTCCCACGCATCATCTTCAAAACCCAAATCTCGTTCAGTTTCTTCTCACGCGCAGAAGGCTTCGGTGTCATCAGTCTCCAGTAACTCTAGTACCGCGTTGTCGTCCCATTCGTCAGGCGAGCCGTCCTCCCCGCAATCTGCCCCGCCTAGGCACGGGATCCCCCTTGCGCCAAGCGGACCTTGTACGCCTAGCGAGGTCCTCGGGTACCTGCGCACGTTGCACGATGATCTGCTTGATTGTGTGTCAAAATTCGTCGGCAAAGTGCACGCGCATGTTCCCGGCGACTCTAACAACGGCTGGAAGGGCGAGATGGTGGCTTTGACGAGCGCACTAGTCATGAAGGTTGCGAGCCTTGTTGGCATCGTCGACGCGATCTTGAGCGCCGGCGGGAACACGACGCGCTTACGGGACACCAAGGAGCATCTTTACGTTGTGGCGAACGCGCTGGTCGACAGCGTCAAGCAGCTGGTCGCGAGTCTTGACATGTCAGTACCCGAGGGCTCGGACGAGGAAGACCCGTCCGAGACGCACAAGCAGCAGGCACTGCATTGGGCAACCGGCACGCTCAAGGGAGCTAGTGAGTGCGAGACAGCGCTCAGGCTGGCGATTCTGCGCAACCTTCCACAGGGTGCACGGATCAACATTATGCCGTCTGGTGCCGATGGCCCCGGTGTCCCTGTCGAGGAGATGACAGTCGTCCGGAAGGCGAAGAGTCTTGCCTCCTTGAGAGTGGACGACGACGCGGAGGCCAACCCTGCCGTCCAGTCGGAAGTCAAAGTACAAGTTACTCCCGCAGTCGGCGTCGACAGTGATGGGTTGCACTCGCAGAGCGGTTCCAGTTTCGTCGAGTCGCTGTTATCATCCAGGTCGCGTAGAAGCAGCAGTGCAGTCGACTCCGTGTTCTCAGCAAAAGCCGACACCGACTCGGTATTGTCGGATATCGAAGAGACACGGACGACCGAGGACGAGTCTTCATCGATGCACCAACAGCAACCAACAAAGTTGCGGCCACCTCCACTTGCAATTTCGCTCCCGCCTCCATTCGGCGATCCATATGCATCGGACGCAATCTCACCTCGCAGCCCCCTCGAGGACAAGATGTGGCGCGGCGATTTGCCAACTGTCCCGCTTACACCCATGCCGAGCTTCGCCAGCGTCGCCACCGCATCAAGCTTTGGTAGCGAGCCAACCTCTGCGGTCTCACCGACGGCACCGCAACCACCTCCTACTGGGCCACTGCCTCCGCCGCCGAACGTTATCATGAACGCCGAAGGACTGCTCATGGCGGCTTCGCTCGAAGCCATCATCGAGCGTATGACACCGCACGGACACATCGTCGACCCTCAGTTTTCGACCGTCTTCTTCAGCACCTTCCGCATGTTCACATCGCCTGTAGAGCTCATTTTTGCGCTCCGTCTGCGGTACAACGTCGTCCCACCGGCAGGCCTGCACGAATCCGAGTACGATGGCTGGAAGGCGCAGTTGCTGACGCCTGTACGGCTCCGTGTGCTCAACCTGCTCCGGACGTGGCTCGAGTTCCAGTGGAGGCCTGTTTCAGACATGGCGGCCCTCGAGCCGCTCGGCACTATGCTCGAGGACGACCTTATTCCAACGCTGGGTCGCACGGCGATGAAGCTCGCTGAGCTGTTCAATGCTCGGCGTGCTGGCCGGCCACTCGTCAGTGAGATGGGCCTTGACATGGATGCAGTGACTGGAGGCGGAGCCAGCGGCACTGGCTCGATGTTGCTCATGGGCCAGCAGCCCAGTCCGTCAAGCACAGGCACACCCGGGCCAAGCGAGATTCCGCGTCCGATTATGAACAAGACGCTGTTCGCGGCGCTCAAGGAGAGTCGGTATGGCAACGTGTCGCCGCTGGACTTTGACCCGCTCGAGCTGGCGCGCCAGTTGACGGTGATGGAGAACGAGTTGTTCCGCGCCGTGAAGGTGGAAGAGATCCTCGGGCCGGACACGACGCCAGGCAACGTGCGACAACTGAGCACGCTCAGCACTTCGATGACGACGTGGATCGTGGAGTGTGTATTGGCGGAGGCTGATGCAAAGAAGAGGACGGCGGTGGTCAAGTTCTTTATCAAGGTCGCTGAGGTGAGTTTGCTAACCAAGCAGAGCTGCTTCGCGAAATACTGACATAATCGATACAGCGCTGCATGAGTATCAACAACTTCTCGGCTCCGCGTGCCATACTGGCAGCACTCGATTCGTCCAGCCTGTCTCGGTTGCAGCAAACATGGCAGGTGAGGGCTTTATCCTTTAAATAGGACAGTCATCAAATAGCTAAACTGTTTCGCGCAGGGTCTCGACAAGAAATCACGCGGCCAGATGGACGACTTGCGCACGCTCGCCGACCCAAATCGCAACTACTTCCAGTACCGCTCACGTCTCAAAGCCGCCGTGCCACCCGCCGTACCCTTCCTCGGACTCTACCTGACCGACATGACGTTCTGTCGCGAGGGCAACCCCAGCACACGCGCACCGCCAGGTTACCCGGACCACAAGCTGATTAATTTCGTCAAGTATCACAAAATGACGCGGATCGCGCAGGACCTGCAGCGGTTCCAGGTGCCGTATGCACTCAAGAGCGTTCCTGAGATCCAGTCGTGGCTGGGTATGGTGTTGCACGATGCACAGAACCGCGGCGAGTTGGGCGAAATGTATCGTCGCAGGTGTGTTTGCTCTGTATATTTGGGCGAAGTTCCGGTTGTGCTGACGCGGGGTTTGCAGTTTACTCGTAGAACCAAGGCAGCCTGCCGAGACAGCGCCGACGACAGACCTCAACAAGCTTCGCGTCTTTGGCTGGGCCGGCTCTTTGCGTGGGCAGCAAGCCACCACTCCATCATAACCCATTCTCCTTGCACAGACGTTTCCCCGCACACTTTCCACATTGACCCCACGTTCCGTACATGCCCTCTCAGCCTCCTGCATTTCCCTCCCGGGCCACATA
>Ga0247815_10001793_pt1 | contig 16279 bp, 24 predicted proteins | sample UWRJL194509B1_FD_181014 | JGI IMG/M metagenome (GOLD analysis project Ga0247815, IMG submission 181014) | Plant litter microbial communities from Arlington Agricultural Research Station in Wisconsin, United States - UWRJ-L194-509B-1 | ecosystem: Environmental > Terrestrial > Plant litter >...
CTCCTCTGCGGCTTCCCGCCGTTTTACGACGAGTCGATCAACGTTCTCACCGAGAAAGTTGCCAAAGGCTACTACACGTTCTTGTCGCCTTGGTGGGACGAAATCAGCCCGTCTGGTATGTGACGCATGTCGTTTCCAGTCGAATTGGGACCAATCACTGATTCTATTCGATGACAGCCAAGGACCTCGTCTCACACTTGCTCTGTGTTGACCCAACACAGCGCTACACAATCGATGAGTTCCTAGCTCATCCGTGGTGCCAGGAGTCGTTTGTGCCACCGCCGCCCACACCTCGCAACCAGCCCCAAGATTCACCGCTGCTGCACTCGCTTCGTGGTGGCCGTGAAGTCGCACGTTCCCCCGGTCTTGCAACACTCAAGGAAGCGTTCGACGTGACATATGCTGTCCATCGGATGGAGGAGGAAGGCGCACGGCGTCGGGCTTACAATGGCCCTGGTGGTGCTGGCCGGTTCTTGCAAGGACTGAACGAAGAAGGAGATGAAGAAGAGGCTGAGGACGCTATGATTGTTGAGGACACGAAGCGCAAGCACGGTGAGGATGTCGGGCAAGCACTACAGGACCAGCAACGCGGGCGGCGCCAGGATCGTGCTCCGGGTGAGAACACCACTACCTCGGCTAGCGAAATCCGGCATGCTGGTCAGGCGGGTACGCGCGACCAGGGTGGACGCCAGAGACAGAACGGCGGCAACTTTTCGCTCAACATGGATGCTGCGACGCTACTCGACAGGAGGCACAAGCGTGGCGGGAACCAATTCACGAACGCGCCAGTCAAAGCCAGTAACTTGCGGCAGGAGATGACGGCGACAGACATGTTGCCCCCGGGGTCTCCAATGTCGATCGACCGATCGTAAAGGTCGGGTTTACCGCTGTGGCGGATGCGCCTCTGGCCCACCTCAGCTTCTCGTTCGCGTATCCGTTCCGTCTCGTTTCGTGTCGATCTGCTTCCCCCCGATTTGTCTGCTGGAGACCGCTGACTGTTGTACGCACGTGCCTTTGATAAGAACTAGGTTGCATCCTGTGACCCAGATAATAGCAAATCGATTGAGTTCATCTGAAGTATGATTTGTATTTGTGTAGGAACGCGACGAATGACTACACGCACAGACAGATTCGATCAATGATGTTTCAGACTGGAAGCTGGAAGCGTTTAGCGGAGAGCCTCGAGGATTTCCATGGACGTGACACTGTTGCCGCGGATGACCTGCAAGCGGGAGCCGTCGTGAGTCAGTACGGCAGCAACACGAAGCGAGGAAACGAGGCGGCTCACAGTCGTGCCCAGTGGTGATTTCTGAGCGGGGACAGTCTCCTCGGTAGCATCGTCGAGAACGAGATTGAGGAAAATGTCGAAGCCGCGCAGGGTGCCGCTGACTTTGCGGCCGCCTTGGACGTGGACAAAGACCTTCTTGTCCATAAACTGTGCAGGTAAAAGCGTGTCAATATGGGATGTAAAGGATGTGGTCGTAAAGCGGACGCACCTTTTTAAGCTCTGGCTGGGATGGTTTGGTCATGGTGAGCGACAAGTGATTGGGCTCCGGATGAAGGGCGAGGCGGAGTCCGATCCGGAGAGAGCCAGGTGTTGGCCATCTGCCATCTGCCCCTTCCCGCGCGTCACCCGACCTCATCTCATCTCAGTTTGTCTCGTCTCCTGTCCGTGTCCATGTCGACATTCAACAACAACGCGCGCGGTCGGGGTGGTGGTGGAGGCGGAGGCTTTAGAGGTAACAAGCGGATGCCACCAGGCGGGTCGGTGACTGGCTCGTGGAGAACGAGCATCGCTGGCGACTCTGCTGCCCCATCTCCTGCACCAGCACCATCTAATACTTCTGCACCAGGGTCTGAGCCATCTGCTGGTGGTGCAGCTCCAGGAGGAAAGCCAGCTCGGCCGCGTACCAACTCACATCGCGGCAAGCCCGTCTCACGCAAGAATTCGGTTGCAGACGGCATTGCAGGGCCTCCTGCAATTGCTGTGGTGCCGCCCCAGCCCTCAACACCGATTGCAACCCCGACGACTCCCTCGTCTAAGACATCCGGCGGCAATGCGCCAGGCAGTGGCAGCGGACGGGCACGCGGCCGCAAGGCTAGCAATGCCAGCACCCTTGCGCCCCTGTCCAGCTCCGCACAGTCTTCAGGCTCTCTCCCGCCCATCGCATCTGCACCACCAAACTCAACTGGATTTGGAACTCGCACAGATATCGATGCTTTTGTTCAGAGCGCCCGCGCCAACTTGTTGGGACACGACGGCAAGCATACCTGGGCAGACGACGACGACGAGCTGCCTGACCTTGATGACTGGGACATTGACAACAAGTCTACCGCGTCTGGCGTGAGCAGCAATGTTCTCGTCGTCAAACCCGATGCGAGCCCAGCTACCTCGATCGTCACTGCACCCGTCACCGGACCAAGTCTCTTTGCTCAACAACGGGCTGCGCAGGACAGATTGTCGGTCAACAACGACTCCAAGAAGTCAAAGCGCGGTGGGAAGGGCAAGAACAAGACTGAGACCGGGCCCCCGGCGCAGGCTGGCACGCCGAATTCGAAACCTCGACAACTTCCCAAGGCGAAAACACCGACACCTAAATCTGTGACACCTCCAAATGCGACGCCTGTGATTCCTGCCGTCAACCCGTCAACCCAACCTGTGCAGCCAGTCGTTACATCAGCAAGGGCGCCGCCTCCACCTGTTCAGTTACCCAAGATCAAGCCCGTCCCGAACACGCCGGGCGGCGGCGCTCCGTTGCTACCATCGCCCGTGTTCGCGACGCTGAACCCGCCTGTGTCGAGTTTCCGTACGCCCCTCGATCGCATCCGCAACCATCTTCAGGCCGGTGACCCTCCTTCGGTTGTTTTTACAGGTATTCCCACTCCGCAACCCGCCTCCGAGCGCGCAACGACCAAACCACCCTCGCCAGTCGCAGACCGCGCGCGCCCGGACAACATCGTCCGGCTGCCGACCAGCTCACCCAAGAACAAGCCATCGGGCGGTATGCCTTTACCGCCGAGCACTCCCCAGGGAGGCTCGGGCGGTCTGCCACACCACCAGCACGGACGGTCACCTTCGGGACATAGCCAGAGCTCGCCACGGCAGCGACCCAACGGAGTACCACCCACGGGCCGCCTGTCGCCAAAGTCGCATGCTCGGACGCCCTCGGCAACGAGACCCAAGATCTCGGTCAACGCCTTGTTCCAGCTTAACCGGTCCATCGTGAGCAACGTGACGCCGAAAGGACCATCGCCGGTTCGCGGGGGCGCAGTGCCATCGCCTGCAGTCACCGTGGATTAAATCTAGCCGGTTGATACGCTTAACTCTTTCTCTGTACCCGTGTCCGGACTTGTACGTTCTCGAAGCTTCACAACATCTCCTATTCCGCATTCCGCATCCGTCGGCTGGCTGTATTCTGTCCGATCATATCTGTCGCGCTTCCTGGTCTGTGTCTCAACCCAACCCCCTCTTCCAAGTACATATTTATCCCTCTCCCGCACTGTGGTACCACGTCCTTGCATCGTCCATATTGTCGCTGGCTACTCTCTGAACCATCCCGGTCAACAGTATCTCGTTCCGCTGATCTCTCAAATTGTTGTTACTATCCAGTTTTGGTTTGCCCTCTGTCTCAAAAATTGCACCCAGGATCTCAAACCTTGCCCGCGTGACGCCTTAGGAAAACCAATCAGTGCAGCTTCAAGTCAGTTGCCGTGCAAGAGAGTCGCAGCAAAGATGTTGCGATGCAAGTTTCAACCAAGTCTGATCCGTAGTGCAAGAGGGGTCTATACATGCAGTACTGTACGGCGGGGGTGCTCGCGAGTGTTAAGAGGTAGGGATGGTAAAGACGGTGGGGTGAGGACATAGATGAGGATATCCAACGCGGGTTTCGCGGGGCACCCAGAGACTGCATAAAGTAAGACAGCACATGTTACTAAGTAGATCCCGTGAGGGGGGGGGTCCGTAAAACTTCGGAATCTCATCGATGGTATCATCTGGCGGAAGAGGATGGGTCGGGTTGCGGTTGCGTTTGCTGTTGTTGTTGATGCTGTGGCTGTGGCTGCTGTACTTTGGATGCCTGTGCGCGAGCAGCTCCGAGTTCGAGGTCGGGGGCGGCTTGTGATGGGGTCTGCGAAGTGAGGTTTCAGCGCCAGGGAAGCAGAGGAAAGTGTAGAACACACTTTGCTACGGGTGGGAAGCTCGAGTGGGACGTCGAGTAACCATGGAAGATGCAGTTCTTCTTGGATGATGCGCCGACGGAGTTCGGTGCGAATGTTGAGGGTCCGCAGGAGGCCGTGACAGTATAGTTTACCTAAATGCGTCAGCTGAGCCCAGTTCAGTACGCAATTCAACGGGATCCTGCGCGCACCAGTCATCCCTGAGTACATATTGGCTAGGACCAGGCAATCAGGCTCAAAGAGAAAGACTGCGCACCAGTGAAGAGGAGAACGAAGTCATATTGCTGTGGCAGAGATCGATTAGTTTGTGAGAGAACACGCAGATTCAACCAAGGGCCAACGGACTTTCGCAAAGAAAAGGATGCATGCAATAAGAGCAAAGGCCATCGGGAGCGCCTGGGATTCCCACGACACATTGATAATTCGGAACACGATTGTGTCGAGCTTGGCCAGTCCAGTCCGCGACCGCCAGAGAAACAGAAGCACTAGATGAAGCATGATCAGGAAGGTGATACTGCAGCTTGGTTGTGCCGAGAAGAGTCTCACGGATTGCTGTGATGAACGTGTCGAGAGCTAGATGGAATGGTAAGCTGAGTATTTATCGTCGAGTGAAAGAGACATACCTGCACTCCCGCCCATGTAGATTCCGACTATGAGACGTCAGCAATGATGCGCCACAGGTGGTCACTGGGGACATACAAGCGACTTGAACCTGCAAGTAATAATAGATCTTAAATCACCAGTTGACTGGCTGCCAGGGCATTCACTCACCGAATGCAGTAAGTACTTCCCGTACGCAGGCTGTCGGCGCGTTAACTTTTAAATGACGGAGCTCTGACTATCGTACGTACGTCCCGAGATGCTCGTTGCATGAAGTACATCGACTGATCGCTAAGAACCACGATTGTCTGTGAGAGCAAAGCAATACATGAGCACATGCCCGCATAGCACAGTCTCGACCATATCGCACGAGATAGAAGTTGGCCCCAAGGACCACCAGCGTCAAGGCCAATTGCAGTGCAGCGACGATACGAGAGTGAGATATCTATGGATTGTAGGTGGTTGTTAGCTCAACCCGGACGCTAAGATAGTGCAAGAATATAGTGCGCACCCTCCAACATCGGCGAATGAAGAATGCCTGGACAGCGACCGTGCAGAGGCCGTTGAGGAGAAGCTCGCCAGTGCGCATCTGAAGAGTTGTCAAAGACCCTCAGTCAAACGAGGGAGTGGGCAGATTGCATCAACGCACAGGGTTCGTGGTCTGTGATCGGCGGTGTTGAGCACGAGAACCTCAAAACCGACAAGGACGAGAGCGACATACCCATCTGCATTGAATGATGACTACACACCAGGACTTGTACAGAAGCAATGCTGTCTGCAGGCTGAGGACCCAGATCAACGACATGAAGCACACGACGTTGCGAGTTCTCACGTATTGAGACCGACACAGAGCGCAATGAAGGCCTTGTGTAACCTGCTGTCGTTGAGTTCTTGACTTTGCCGAAAGTACGTCGACGCCTGGATGAAAAGGATGCCCTGGCAGAATATCTGACCGAGTGCGAGCGTCCAGACGGCGTCAGGGGGCTGGAGGTGCAGGTAGGCATCCAGTTCCATGCCACAGCTTGGAGTCCGTCAAGGCACGAGCTCAAGGCCGGCCGGTAGACCGAACAGTTGTCCTGGTCGCCGTCTCGAAGGAGGCAGAACCGGGCGAGGCAGTAGAACGCTAACCCAGATAGTGCGTTCCGAGGGGAAACATCCGCGAGCGGCATGTTGTGCGGCGCGCTGTTCGGTACACAGCGTTCTTTGATTGACGTACATCTAGCGCTTCGAACAGGCACACGTTTATTACTCCAAAAGCGTCGCAGTTAGGGCTTCTCAGCACTCAAATGAATCCTCGGAACAGCTCGCCTTCGGCTACCTGGACCCGCCGGAGATCGTTCTATACAATAATCATGAGCACTCGTGACCAGAATTGCGATTGTGAGTGTACCTGTGTCGGCGGATACAAATCTATCAGGAGTTTAACCGTGTCCTGCAACTCTGTTTGGATCTTTGGTGTCTCTGCCTAAATTTCAGGCGGAAGCAGAGTGGGCATATAGACGGGGCACGCACCTGGCCGAACAGGGTCATCAACACACTTCACCCAGCCGCGACATAGTGAGGTAAGGATGACTTCGGACCACGCTGGGAGTCGCTCGCAGCAAGCAGTCATCACGCATCGAAGGGATTTGAGTGACGACAACCACATTTCGCTGGTGACCTTTTGAAGCGGATCTGCTCTCATAGGATGTAACAGCTGAGGGATTAGATACTGGTTACACCATTAATACTGGGTTCGGCCGTGAGCACGGGGTTTATAGCAGACCTTGAGGTACCTGCAGGTGGCAATGCCGAGCTCATCGACAACCTGTGGCAAGAGATCAACTGTTGCTCGTATAGTTTCTTCATCTTGTGAGCCATAACCCCAGATCGTGCCGATGATGCTGTGTCCCAGGAGGTTCGACAGTTTGTCGAAGCGAGCGACCGAGTCGTGCTCGTTGGTACGATTGGTGAGAAGGATATATGTCGGGACCGCCAGTTTTAACAAATACGGTGTCTCCGGACTATGGAGATGGACGAATGTTTTGGACAATGTCTGGTACTCACTCAGTCAAAACAGATGGGGGGGGGGATGGGCCGCACCTCGTCTAAAAGTCCTGCAATACCTGTTTTCCGTAATATATCAGGCGGTGCACGGTCGATGAGGACGGAGGCAACGCGGACTCCCCAGATCTTGTGTCTAATTTCGTAGTCATCGAGCAGGGTCATCATCGGTGGGACGAGAAGATGCCACATGCGTTCGAAATCGGTGACCTATTGGAACGTTAGTGGCATGTATTCGAAGCTGACTGGACCCACAGGCAAGTTTTCGGTGCACCAGAGCACCAGAGCAGGAACCGTGAGGTGTTCTTTCCACGGCTGTTCCTCGTACATATCCATCGTCGCAGTAGTGCCACCAATCGGTCGAGCAAGTCGCCGGCCAGTACTGAGGTTGAGGTCGGGGTGAGGGTTGCGCGCAAAACGCGGCTTCACATGCTTGGAGAGCACAATGTGGCAGACCTCAGATTGAAGTGGGTGAAGTTGCGCAAGCATATCTGAAGCGCGCGCGTTCAGTGGCGAGATGTGCCAGCAATGCTAATTGTGACTGGCCTACCGAGAGCAAGGCGCTGCACTTCAGACGTAGCCCATGGTGCACTAGTGTAGTACTGCGCAATGATAGCGATACAATCGGCCTTCAGTGTTGGCGTCATATCGTCGGCGAACTTGTCGTGCAGGCTTGCGAGCGTTGATAATGCCCCTTTGCGTAGAGCATCTATCGCAGCGGTGTCCTGCAGCTCAAGAGAGGCAGAGGGGTCCCGCCCGTCAACTTCGGGAGTGTTGAGCGACGCGAGCAACTGATCGAGTTCCATGATCAAGGAAGGAAAGAGATTCAAACGCGAAAGTGAACTCCGCAACGCGCCTCTTCCTCCTGCCTCCATGAACGCAAGCTTCCTCAGTATGTTTCTCCGTAGCGCACCCCGTGATCATACCCACTCACGCCGTGCCGGAAGATCCGTTCAGCTTCACATATCCTACTGCCATCCAGGCAACCCTCGAGCACAGTGGCGCGGTCTGTTCGAGGTTCAATCCAACAGGCAGGCTCGTCGCCGCAGGGACCCACAACGGAGCAGCCGTTGTCTGGGATCTTGACACCTGCGCGCCAGTGCGTCAGCTCGAGGGTCATGCGAAGAAGAAACATGTCACGAGCGTCGAGCAAGTGCGCTTCAATTTCTTGTGCTCGCCCAATGCTTACCCCTTATCCACGTACAGCTGGTCGCGTAATTCACGCTTTCTTTTGTCTGCGGGGAAGGATTGGAACGTCGTCATCTGGGATTTGTCTGCCCAGTCTCAGCCACTCGATCGGTATGCCACAGTCCGGTTCGACCAGCCTGTCTCGTATGCAGCATTCCACCCGCGCAACAGGTAAACTCGTTTGTTTACTCAGTGGTTTCGCAAATTGATTCATTCTAGCCGGATCATCCTGGCCGTCTTGACATCTGGCGAGGCATTCTTGGTCGACCTTCGGCCATCCACACGATCACGCACAGAACTCTGCGAACCGTTCGGCGAGAATAGTTCTGAAGGGGACCAGAGGTATAGCATCGGTTGAGAGCTTGCTTCTGGTCTCTGAATGTGCACGTTTCTCTCCTAAGATCAGCGATTGTCACCGCAATGTTCGACCCGTCCGGCAAGCATGTCTTCGCCGGGACTGCAGGAGGGACGATTCTCGTGTTCAACACGCGCACTGCACGGGTCAGTTGTATTGTCACCGGTGTGGGTCCGCCCTCTCACGCTCCCCTTCTCAGTTGGTTGGGAGACACAACGTCTCTGGCTTTCCGAGCGTCAAACACCTGGCGTTTACGCGGTCAGGCAGGTATGGTCCCGCCTGTCTGCCTGACTGGTGTCTAATCTTTTGGCTAGGCACATGTTGACCAACTCTACCGATCGTGCTCTGAGGCGATTCGAGGTTCCCAGTTATCCCCGGCCTGAGGAAGGAACTCTGAACGAGGTCCCGCTTGAACCATTGCAGAAGTTCAATGACCCGATTAATAAGCTCTCTTGGAACGCCGCTGTGTTTAGTCCTGATGGAGAGTGGCTTGCTGGAGGTGGGTTATGCTGATTATGATCTTTTGAGACGAGTCATGTCTGATGGTTTGTGTCACAGGTGCTGCAGATTCTACTAGCCACCGCATCTTCATTTGGGACCTTGCATCAGGACAGTTTGCAACCAGCCTTGATGGCGGGAGAGAGCTCCTTACGGATATGGATGTGAGTTGATCGTTAAAGTTAGCCAGCGTAATTGACCAGACCTGCAGTGGCACCCGACATTGCCTTGTCTAACATCTGTCAACAAGATGGGAGATATACACGTTTGGCATAAACCCACAGAAGAGCGCTGGGGTGCATTTGCCGGAGGATTTGAGGAGGTGGACGAGAACGTCGAGTACGTTGAACGGGAGGACGAGTTTGATATCGTACGTTCTCGTTGATCATAACGACACAAGCTGATGTGCTAAATTTCACCAGGAAGACGAAGAGGTCATCGAAGAGCGGAAGCGGAAGCAGGAAGATGAGCCTATCGACCTCGAGGACGACTGGGTTGTACGCAAGGCGTTGACAGTAGAGGAGAATGAGGACACCGCGTGGGCAGACGAGGAACCGGACGATGATACAGACCCTTTATGGGAGCTACCTGTGATCTACGAGAGCGACTCAGAGTAAAAACACATCTTATGTTGGCTGTTGAGGATTCGCGGCGCGCTTTCCAACTCCGATAATGGCTTCCTCTTATACCACCGCCACAAACCATGTCGCCGACGCCACACCATTAGACTTGGTCGGCGAACCTTTTGCTGTGATAGAGTCCGACCCCCTAGTCTTTACCAATCTGCTGCGCGGGCTAGCAACTGGTCTCGAATGTGAAGAGGTTTACACAATCGCGGTGGACGAGCTGGCCCGACTCAAGTATGACATCTCTCCCGCACCAATGCCGCGCTGATCAAAATCGACTTAGACCTAAGGCGCTCATATTCTGCTACAACGATGCTGAGCTCGACGAGCCTGTAAAGGATGAGGATGCGCAACAACAAACTGCCACCACGCCGGCCGGGCTTTGGTTCGCCAACCAAGTTGCCTCGGACGCGTGCGCATCCATTGCTCTACTCAACATTGTGTACAATCTCGACCCGATTGTCGATGACTTCGAGCTTGGTCCCGACCTTGAGGCATTTCGCGACGCAACCCAAGACTTTGACCCCAAGGTGTGTTACGCTCTTTGTTCCCTTTGAAGTCGCTGCATGCTGAAACCACCTCAAGATGAAAGGTTTGGCTATTCCCAACTTCGCTGCTCTGCTCCGCACGCACAATAGCCTCGCAAGGTTGGATTACACACGGTTGGTTGGGCCTTACTGACCAGTTGCTGCTCCCCTCAGGCCTGCAGACCGACGATCAGCTCTGTCCTCGCTCTCCATCCGCACCATGAGCGACGAGAAAGCCGCGAAAAGCAACAAGAAGACTCGCAAGGGGAAATCTTATGGCGACAGTCACGTCGACACCTTCCACTTTATCGCGTACCTGCCGTGGCGTGATGGTACTGTCTACGAGCTCAACGGTTTTGCCAATGGTCCTGTACCTGTCGGATCCTTCTCTGTTGATTCAGGGATGACTTGGATTGATGCTGTTCATCCGAGACTCGTTGAGAAGATGGCGAGACTGGGAGGCATTCGGAGCAACATGCTGGCGTTGGTGCAGGGCAAGTACGAAGCTGCGAACGACGACTTGGAACTGTTGAAGCGGCGGAAAGCGGCACTGGAGCGGCGCATGGGCGACAACTTCAGAACCAAGGTTTGTTTCCATTGATCCTGTCGGTGCGCTCGGTACACGAGTGATAATGCTGGTTGCTCTACACAGGTCGACCTCATTACGTTCACGACATCTGGACCAAATTTTGTCACACCACTCAGTCCTAACCCTGCCAAAAACGATGCCTTTTCACGGTCGTTCGGCTTGCGTGTGCAGGACGCCCAACAAGCGGACATGAAGTTAGACGACTCGGCACTGCCTGCAGCCTGGGAGCGTTGTGTCGAGGAAGCAGGAGCAGTGAAGCAAAGAATCGAAGATCTGTTAGAGCGCGAGCAGCGTGCAGAGGTGCGTCGCGACGCACTCATTCTGCGACGCTCGAATGCTTATCCGAGCGTGAAAAGCGCGAGCATTTGTCGCGCACCCACGATTACGAGCCGTTCATCGTGGCATATATCCAGGCCATGGCAAATGAAGGACTATTACAAGATATTCTTGAGACTGCAAGCCAGCGAGACCCTGGTAGTGGCGATAAGGGGAAGGTGGCTAGGGGACGAGGCAGAGGTAGAGGTCGCGCAAGGGGTCGTGGCAAGCGGTGAGCAGCCGATGGACCTGTCACTACGTAGTCGCGAAACACATATTTGTACCATATATTGCACAATTGCATGTGGGTTAACCAGATGTTGATGTGCTTTGGCGCGGGATCGGCGGTGCCGCATGCGGCTCGTTGCCGGCACAACGCGCGCCGACTTACACTCCTTCCACACGATGCTCGGGAAACTCGTACACATCGGGGTCGACGCCCTCATTATCTCTGCTCTGCTTGCTGGTATTAGAAGGTCTACGGGCCTGGTGTGAGTGCTCTCTGCAGATGGCAGGGAAGTGGGTGGCTGCTGAGGCTCTGGCGCAGACCATCCGCCAGCAACATCCCCAACAAGGACGCGCGACGGTGGTTTCAATCTTATCTCGAAGCTGGCGAATACGCCTTCGATTTCGTTGTAGTGTTTGCAGGGGTGCGCAATGTCTATGTGGCCACGCGGACCAAACTGACACTGGCTGCAGCGGTCTCGATACTTTGAGCGATCCCGCTGAGCGCGACGGTCCCGCTGAGCGCCCTGTGCGGGCTCACAATGAAGCTGTTCAAGAATTGGCGTTTGGGAAGTGGTCAACGGCTCATTCCGCCTCATTCACACATTTCACCTCGTTTGCGCCTCGCAGAACCTTCGAATCAATATAATAATGTGAAGCTCTTGTCTTCAAGAGCGTGGTGATCATTGTCAGACAGCTCGGTAGTCAGATTATCGGCCAGGGCATGCGTTGTAAATATAGATGTTGCGAAGTTCTCTATACATCTTGATGCATCGCTGACAGGTCATTTGCATAAATCAGCAACTCAGAAAGCTTCGCATGTCTTAGTGGCTGATGTAATGCAGTCATAATGCGCCCTTGCCTCACATGGCGTGCGCGAGCTGGGTTGCAATTAGTTGAAGTTCAGACTCCGGACCTTCGCTTCAAGGGTGGCAGTCGTTGTAACACTTTGAAGCCATAATAAAGCCCTTATTGGCGTGTAAGCACGCTGGAAATATGTTGGGCGTAAATTGCATGGTTTATGCTTGCCTCAGGTGGTCAGGTTGACAGGCCACGGACTGAGCGCTCCAAAATTGAAGTTTCATCCCTCGCAGACATATCTCTGAGGTTTGTGACTAATACTGATGCAAAGCTAGAACACTTCCTGACTGATATGAGAGCAAGAGACGTAGATACGTCTGGTGGGCCGAAACCTGCAATATCAAATCGCCGCCCACCGGGGGGGGGGGGCACTGAGCAGCCCTACCATCTGCAGCCCTAGCTGAGCTATGGGGACAAATGGCAGAGCCCATGCACCAATATAGCGCTTGATTTACAAGATGTTATGATTCGGAACAACCGAAAAATGGTCTGTTCCTTCTCAAACGCGCCACGCATGTCCCAATACATATCAACTTGTATTGTTCCTGGTATCATCCGAGGAAATTGTAGGTGAAGAAGTGCAACACAATCGATCCGAGCGCGAAGTCGGCGAACGCGCTGTTGGCGCACCGCGGCATCAGTATGAATTCTATGCAGCAACAACTGCTGACGCACCGCTCCGGCGAAACGCTCTTGAACTGTTCTCGGTTTTGCGGGTTGACTTGCGAACGCAGCGACGCGGTCAATACAAACTGACCGACGGTGCTCGAGAACCTGCACGTCGCTGACACGTCAACTCTGCGCACACTCTTCAACGGGCATTGGTCCACGTACCCAGCAAGGAAGGCATTGAAAGGATAGTCTGTAACAAGAACACAGTACGCAAACTGGATGGCGCCAGAGAGCATGATGAACACAAGGAACGCGTCGATGAGCTTGAGGCGCGACGGTGTGTTCGTGTCGTAGCTGTTGACCAGTGATTGAATCGCATGCACCTCAGATGACGACCCAGCTGTCTTGCCTGCAGGTACAGAGGATGTGGTCTGCGCGGCTTTTGGTGGCATGATTGGAGGAATGGAGAGTGAAGGAGCGGATAGAGAGGCGTGTCGAGTTGCAATACTCCGCCGAGCGCATGTCCAGCGCTTGTTTTCGTGCCTTTGCCCACAGTCGTCGTGTTCCATCTACTCTTGAAGGCTGTAACGCCAGTACCACAATAACAACGTGTGTTCATGATAACATGAGAGACAACTTGGGTATCCGTATGTGCGTCTCGAGAAATAACGAGTACATGGACAAGATATGTATGTACGTATCTAGTAATAAGAGGGTACGCGCTCCAATGGTTGGTGGATTCGCTTCATGTCGTTATTGGGAGTTGTCTGCAGTGTCGAAAGACTCGGTTCGATAATAAACCTGGCCGCCCCAGTTCATTGACGATGATTCCAGGAGAGTCTGGTGTTCAGAACTATGAGTGTGTTGTCTTCAGCGGTTCGGGCTGGAAGTTCGAGAAGAATGGCGCCATGAGCTCCTCCAGTATCTCAGGATCCTCCTCCAACGTCTCGAGATAATCGTCCTCCGCATCCTTGACCCAGTTGATGCCTTCCACGATGAGATCCATACCGCGTCGCACGTCTGGATTGATCGCCCGCTCGATGAAGGCCGCAAAGTCGCGAGGATAGAGCTCGACTGGTCGCGGGGGTGCATATGTTTTCTGCGCGGCCTGAAGCACAATACGTTTAAGATGCGGAGATTGTACAACGCCTGGTTGTCGCTGAAAGTGGGCCCGGTCATTGCTGCTGGAGACCAGGATTGTTAGCTCGATCAGAGCTGGTACACCACAGAACGCCTCGATGAGCTCCTGCCATTCTTTCATGGGAGCCGCAAGTCGAGTGACCCTATTTGAGATCGCTCCCATTGCCGGGATGTTCGGTAACCAAGTGTATCGCACTATATCGATCGCGCGCACGCGACCGGGGGGTGAGAGTTCGGTGACTATGAAGGGCTGCCGCCAGGCGTCGGAGTCCCATGGCCAATTCTGGACATGAAGCGGTTGCATCGAGGATTCATGGTCCTGTGCTCGTTCTTCGTGGAGGAAATGACTGACGATGTCGTGAATGGCGGTAGGGACTGGATCGTACACATAGAGGTGTGGCACACGGGTGAGCCGTGCGATATCGAGTAGATTGAGGACCTCGTCCGGTAGACCAAGCCAATCAAAGCCAGCTAACCGTGCACTTGCTGCGGCAGGGTTATTGAAGTCCTGTCGATCAAGTTGCTCAGGAAGGCTGAGGAACCGTAACCGAGGGAAAAAATCGAGTAGCTTCTCCACTGGGGGAAGCTGAATGTCCGCATCAAAGACTGGCTTCCATTGTAGCTCCTCTAGGCAGCTGTGGGAGTAGTCTAGGCTTTTGTAATTGTCCTTCTGGGCCAAATCCACTTGCATGCGAAGTACACGCAGCTTTGGCGCGCGTTGTATGCAGGACCAATCGAATGAACAACGGCGCCCCGTGACAACCTCGCGGACAACGACTTCGAGCTCCTCCAGGAGTGGCGCGGGCATTTCGAATAAATTGATGTAGTTCAGATGGCTAAGGACCATCGGAGACAGATTGAGTCTGAGCTGTGCAATGCGGTGAATGTTCTGCTTGAGCAGGTGGGCCATATCCACGAGAAGTTTCAAGGGAATTGTAACGCCTTCTTCGTCTGACTCTTCACCCTGACTATCAGAGTCCTCCTTAGAGTCCGACTCTGTCCAGTAATCATCCTCTCGATTAATGTCGATGCGAATCATAAGGCCCGTGGCCTCAGAGGCTTGCAGTTGTGCTCGCATAAGACTGTACTCGGATGAGCAGCGGCTAAAGCCATTGTCACGCAAGTCCACACATTTCCAGAACGATGAGTGCGTGCGCGCGAGTTCTCGCCATCGTTGCGAGACGTGTGAGATACGAATGAGGTCTGGACGAAGTGGCAGGTGATCAAAGATGGCACAAGCGAGCTCTCCGGGAAGTGTCGTGGCAATGTCGTTGATCGTGACTGGGGCGGGGAGTTGTGCAGCCATAACTGCAGATGGTGGCGAGCGGAAGAAGAGGAACGAGTCTGGGCAAGCCCGGGCGCTTCTCTTCCTCATCCCACATCTCGTCATCCCGGTTCCGTCCGCAATGGTCACCGCACGCGAGCACCGCGACAACAACGCAAGGACCGCGCGAGACGTGCAACTATCTGGCGCGCTCATCGTCAGTCTCGCAACTTTACCATGGCCGAGTTTGGTACCTGACGCGCCAAATAGGGGTCGCTTCAGACCAGCATCATCGGCCTGCTTTTCACAGGCGTTGCACATCGCACATGGCCGGCGTATACGTGCGCATACAGTCGCTCCATCTGCGCGCATTAACCTGAAGTTCCTATGGTCGGATAGACGGAGAACGGTCCAGTTCAAGTCGTTCGTCCTTTGCGGATGTGCGCTTCACCTACTATCCACTTGCTCTGCAGTCCCTAACGGAGCTCTGTAGTTGCCCTTGCCGGATTTGCATTGGGTGCAGAAAACGCCCTTATGAAGTACGAAGCGGAGCAGCGACTGTACGAAAACGGCATACGCCAACAAGCACAAGTCGAGCTCGTCAGCCGAGGCATCATGCCTACAGAGGCAGCTATTCAGCATTGGAAGCTCGAAAAGCATGCAGCAACTGCTAGGGCAGCAGCTCTCGCAGGTGCGAACACTGACGGTACGGCGTCAACGTCATGAGTATAACGCCACTTTCGACGATAAGCCTCGCGCGCATGCACCCGTTCCCGCTGACGTCCAGACTTTTGTGTATTAATCTACAGAGTCGCTACAGCGCGAAATACGCGTTCAAATGCACAAGACTTTATCAGCTGGGGAACGTGTGGATGGACAAATGATGAGACAACAAGCAGAGACGAGAAAACAAAGTCCAAATGGATGATGTGACGTTCGGCGTACAAGGTGCAGATGAGAACAAGGCAGAACAGACAGTGGAAGCACAATATTGCGAGATGGGGAGGCTTGGGAACGCGGCGCATGCGAGGGATGAGATGCGTTGAGAATGCAAGACAGCGCCAGTGAGGGCGATATCACTACCACTGCTGGTACTGGTTCTGAGAATGATCGTGGTACTGCTGGGGCTGTGGTGGGGGTTGCGAGTATTGTGCGGGCGGTGGTGGGGGCTGCGAGTATGATGCGGGTGGCTGTTGCTGCTGCTGCGGGTACGACGGCTGCGAAGCCCAGCTCGGGGCTTGCGGCTGAGGCGGAGGTGGC
>Ga0247815_10001794_pt1 | contig 16279 bp, 7 predicted proteins | sample UWRJL194509B1_FD_181014 | JGI IMG/M metagenome (GOLD analysis project Ga0247815, IMG submission 181014) | Plant litter microbial communities from Arlington Agricultural Research Station in Wisconsin, United States - UWRJ-L194-509B-1 | ecosystem: Environmental > Terrestrial > Plant litter >...
GTTTTAATCTAAGCCTTGATCATTTTTTTATCATCTGCCAGATACCCTTTATGAATTTCAATAGGATACATATGTGGTGCTGTTATTGTAGATTCCCAGCTAAAGTTTTTGCTGTTTTCTTAGATTTCTCCCACGAAACAAACAAAAGGTAATACAAATACTTACAATATAATGTTTTTTCATCGCGATGGATTCTTCCACATTTTTATAACTGGCTTTTCTAAACGAATTTCGTCTTCTCGGCATTTTACCGTAAATGTTACAGTTTTGTACATAAAAGCCACTTTAGCCTCAATTTCTATATTTGCATCAGGATGTTTTGCTGCAAGTTTTTTGAAAGCATTTAATACTTCTTCGCCATCAAATTCTACTTCGGCATTGTACTTACTAAAGAAAAATCTAACATACGAAGGCAACCCTCTGCTTTGGTATTTACCAAGATCTTCAACTTTTATAATTTCTTTTTCTCCACTTACATATTCTGATGATCGGTCAAAACTTTCTTTATCATCTTTATAAAAATGAATATTAAATCGATATTTATATTTTGTTCTAAATTCTTCCCATAAATCTACAGGAACTCCGCTATTTTTTATATACTCTTGAGTTTCTTCAGAAACTTCGCTTTTATAAAACAAATCATAAAACTCTTCCTGTGTACGTTCGTGAGGGTTTCTATAAAACTCATTTACTCCTACAAAAGCTTCTACTGCTTGATAATGAGCAATTTCAACTTTTTTATTTAATCCTGATAACCATAAAATTACGGTACCTCCAGGGGCAACTCCTATTGTAATTTTTTTATAGGTAATACGAGACCATACATCTTTTAAATCTTTATTCATATAACCTTCTTGAAACAATTTTTTTATTTTATCCTGAGTAACTTGATCTATTGCTGTTTCAATCTTCCAGAATTTTTTTTCTGCATAACTTATCCAAGTTAGAGACAATAATGTTGGCATTTCAGAACCTCCCGAAAGAACATCTCCATCATAGTTCCAACCATCATTAATAGTACCTGTACTAACAAATTCAGCAATCATTTTTTCATCATTACCTAAATATCCTTTGTGTATTTCTACAGGATAAAAACGTGGTGCTGTTACTGCTGCTCCCCAGCTAAAATTTTCTTTGTTTTTCATATCTTTTTTATTCGAATTATTGCAGGATAATAGCACTGCAATTCCTAGTCCCACTAGTTGATGTATTATTTTCATTTTATCCGTTTACGTTTCTTTTTCGTTTCCCCTCTTCAAAATTTGGTTTATTGGGCTGTACAAGCGTATTTACAACTCCTTCACCATATACAGCGTTCCAATGCAAGTAATCATGTCGTAGTTTTTTTATATCCGCATTGAGTTCTGCTTCTTCTGCTTTTCTTCGATGTTCTTCTTTTTCTACTGCAGTAAAATCGTCTGAACTGTAGACAATCGTTTTCTTAGGCACACTTTCAAAAACAAAAGGTTTACCGTCATTAAAAGCATATTCATTTAATCGTGCTTTTATTTTTTCTAAAAATACTGCATTAGAAAATTTAGAATTTTTAAAATAATAAATTTCCTTAAGTTTATTTTCTTTAATAATTACTCCTTTTTTTAAACAAAAATCAACCATTAAATGAAGCGGAATATAACTGTACTGATTGCTTATCGCTTTTCTATTGGATGATAATACTCTTGCAACACCATTTATTATGGTACGCTGAGTATTATCCCAGTGTATATTTAATTCTTCTTTGTTTTCAAACCAGCCTTCTGTTATCAAACGTTCCTGTTCTTTTTCGAGATCGTTACCAAACGGTAATGAGCTTACCAATAATCGTCCGTTTATTTCGCTCCTGCCTTCTACATAGCTGCCTCCCACATCACAATGCACTCCCGGCAAATAGAGTTCAATACCCCTGTCTGTTTTACCTCCTCCTTTTTTACCTGTTATACAGGAAATGTCAACAAGGTCAAAATTGGCACGATGCTCATCGTCCGCTACCATATGTACGGTATATTTGGCTTTGCTTACAGCGTTAAGACCTAAATCTTTAACATCATTCCATTGTACTAATCCGTGATGTGGTACTGTATCATACAAGCCTGCAAATCGTATTACTAATTTTCCAAATGTTATTTGCTCTTTTGTTAATAAATACCCTAATCTTCCGTTGGTTGGGAGTTTTTTATCGCTGTATTCTTGACTCACTTCATAATCGTTTGCATCGTGAAAAAGAACTGTCCCACTACCGTTAGAAACAGCATGTGCCATATAAGACTGTCTGGTTATTTCGTGTACAAAACAGCGTGCCGATGCCGCGCCACGACTAAAACCAAATACATCTACTGTAATAGTACCAATCTCTTTTTCATTGTTCTCTTTAATTCTGTCAACCATCAGTTCTATGGCTCTTTTTACACGGTCTAATATTCCTGCATTTCCTTGTCCAAAGCCAGTGCCTTCCATCAGGTCATCTTTTTTATAATTTTCGACAGATAAGATACCGCTCTCCGCTTGTTTTGCATCATCATTTAGAGTATTTGTCCCCATTCCTTCCGTATAAATTTTATATATAGGATGCGACTTATTACTCGAATCATTTAGATAATTTTTATACAGTATAGCCGGATTACTTAAATCATTTTCAAAGCTGCTGTCTGCACTAAACTTATATTTACTTTCATCCTCATCACCAATCTGTTTCTGTTTGGATGCTGCTACTTTTAATCGTTCTTTAGGATTTTCAATATATCTTTGCTGTTCATTTTCTGTAGCTTTATAATATTTTCTTTTTATCTGATCGTCTTCCCAAGTTTGTCTGGCGATCGAATTATACATGTTGTTTAATGTTCCATCAATAAAAACCCCAAATGTAAAATCAATTTTCTTTTGTTCTTCGGGTATTTCTCCCTTTTCGGCTTCGCCTTGCATCAGTGGGTTATTACCGGATAATTCACCTGGCATTTTAACTCCGTCTTTAGAAACCTTAAGAACAGAGTCCAAATCCATTTTTCCATCCTTTATTTTAGCATGATATACAAGTGGCTTTATAGATAATTTACTGCCACTGCTAAAATTACCTGCTCCCTGAAACTGCCAGGCAGGTTCTACAAATACAGGAAATACACATTTTTGCACATTGGCGCTGGATACTTGCTCTTTTCCTTTTTCAGTAATCAACGCATCCGTAATTGTTCCGGCTGGTGGTCTGGTAATTGGATTGTATTTGTGTACACTTACCGGACGAGTAAATCGTGTTAATGGTTTTGCCGAAAGTTTTTGTATGGGATCACCATCTTTATCACTTGGTGTTGGAGTTAAATTTGTATCATTTAAAAAACCATCATCCTGTAATTGTATCTCAATATTTTCTCCGTACAGGGCTTCTGTATAAATATGCAGATAAACGGTAGAGCCAAATGCAATTTCTTCGGTTATTATTTTACCTGTATAATCACGCCATTCGGCTGCAATGACTTTCGGTACTCCTACAGCACGTACAAACATCCCGTTTGGCGGTATCCCTAAAGGTGGATTTTTATCGGTAAATATTTCCAGCCATGCCATCCCTCCGCCTTCCAACAATTTCGGAAAGCTTATTTGCTTCGTATTTAATTCTGAAATTCCTAAACTAAAAGAATTATTGTGAAAAATTTTATCAGCATCAACTCTTTTGCCTGCTAATTGCCAGCACCATTCTATTTTGGCACGCTGTTTTGCTATGTTTTTTTCATAGGCATCAACAGCTTCGTTGTAGTCATTAGACTTTTGTTCATAACTGCGCTTACTATCCCTTGTCATATTATTATAAGCTTCTTCTTTTACAGCAGTAAAAGGTTTGGGTTTAGGATACAATTTATCAATATAATTTTCCAGATTTTCGATAGTGACTGTAAATACACTTGCCTTATTAAGTGTCAGACAGCCAGTTACTTTGTTCCATTTTTGACCTGCTGGCAGGGGCTGTTTTGGGATGATATGTAAATCTTTACTCATTTTCTATATTATTAATCATTAAAACAGAATCATCTAACCCGTTAAAATTTAGTCCCGGAAGTAATTCAAAGAGTACTTCGGGAGAACCTTGCTCTATATTTTTTTTAGACAAATCAGCTGTTTGTCCATGATCTTTAATTGTTATACAATCAGGACCTCCTATGGGGCAGGTTGCCTTACTGTCTTCAAGCAAAGGATTTCCTTTATTAGAAAAAGTTACTTTTTCATAAAATCCACTCCATTTTGTAATTACAGCCTGGCAGGGCAAAAAACTGTTGCCTGCCGGCTGCATTTTGCAATTTCCAAAGGTGTTTTTTTTCATTGTCTGCCCAATTTCTTTACTGGTAGCAATAAGTTTTTCTTTGCCTTCGCTGTCATTGGCATAATGCTTAGAATGCGTTTTTACCTGTACTATATCAGTAGCTTGTGGTGATTCACTAAACTTACATTGACAGGTTGCCCCATGAACTACATAATGTTTTTCGGCCATTGCTCTATTATTTAAACTTGGGTTGGGTTATTTAGTCTTTTGTGAAAACTGTTTTTATTTTATCAATAAAACTTGTTCTCTTTTTTATGATAGGTTCTTCAGGAATGTAAAAATCATTTTTGAGTCCAGGGGTTCCCATTATTCTCTCTATTTTTGGTGTTGCCTTTTCCAGTTCTCTTTTTATTCTGAGTGTAATATCAATAATATCATCGTCTTCTTTGTTTTGATACGATTGAAATATTCTTTGGCTTTCTTTGCGTGCTACATCACTCCCAGGTCTGAAAGAGCTTGATTCTGCCAAATGGTATATTTCTACCTGAATTTTTTGCTGTATGTTTTCTTGGATTTTAGTTTCAAAAATTCCTGTTACAGAAAAAACACTTCTATCTTCTTTATATAATCTATAGGCTACTTCCATTTTCGACTCTGCCGGTTGTGTTACTTCCTCAGACAAGTACTTTTTTGGAAAATCATAACCTTCCATGATCTCTTCTATAGTTCTTTCTTCTATAGCAATTCCGCTGATTTTTATATTTATTTTGTCATCTGTATCATAATGTTCTTCTATTGTATGAACAGCTCCATATTCAATAGACTGATTTCCAAATACAGGTGATTTCCAAATAAACCTGTATCTTAATTCTTCAGTGTAATCAACATATAAAGGCTTAAAATACAAATGAAAAAACCAATTCTGGCAAATGGATTGTTTTAGTAAATCATCATTCAGTAACAAAGTTTCTATTTTAGAAATTACTTTAGCAATTGTTTCTCCCTGATAATATTTTAATAAATCCTCTTTTACAGACAGCCACCGTTTTTGAATAGTGCTTCCGGTAAGGATTTCCTCAATCTCACCAGTACTTTTAATTTTTATCTTAAGAGGGAAAATTGTTTCTGCCGCTTTTTCAACAATCTGTTCAATTTTTGAATCAGGCGTTTTATTATTAATATACAGTTGTTTTCTGTTAATTTCAAAAATATAGCTATTACTAAAATTATCTTCAGAACAATAGATTTGTACTTCATAATATATCTGGGTTTTCAGGACATTATTTTCAAAACTTTCATAACAAAATCCATAAAGTGTTTTTTGGTTTGAAGCTTTAAAACTTAAACCATATCCGTTATCAAATACTACTTTTTTTAAATTCATATATTATTATTTAAGTTTATATCCTTTAAATAATTCACATAATTTATATAGAATAGTTAAACGGAAGAAGTACAAAATTATATTTTAAGTTATCAAATATAAGAAATATTCTTACAAAAAAAACAGCTTTAAAAATAAAAAAAATTAAAATTTATGAGTATCACTTTAAAATTTTAAACAAAAAAAATCCCGTTACTTTAAATAACGGGATTTCTTTTTATACAAACTGTATCTTACAAATTATACATTTTCTTTCTTTGTTCCTGAATCTTTTCATCATCAAGATATTCATCAAAGGTCATGTAACGGTCGATAACTCCGTTTGGCGTTAACTCCACTACTCTATTACCAACTGTTTGTGCAAACTCGTGGTCATGTGTTGTGAAAATTACAGATCCTTTGAAGTTTTTTAATGAGTTGTTGAAAGCCGTAATTGATTCCAGATCCAGGTGATTTGTTGGTTCGTCTAACATTAGAATATTAGCGCGTTCCATCATCATTCTGGAGAGCATACAACGTACTTTTTCTCCTCCTGATAATACTCGGCTAGTTTTTAGTGCTTCTTCTCCTGAGAAAATCATTTTTCCTAAGAAACCTCTAATGAAAACCTCATCACGCTCTTCTTCCGTTTTTGCATATTGACGCAACCAATCAACCAAACTCAAATCATTTTCGAAAAAAGAATGATTTTCTGCAGGTAAATAAGCTTGGTTCGTTGTAATTCCCCAATCGAAAGTTCCGGCATCTGCTTTTTGCTCTCCGTTCAAAATTTGATAGAAAGCCGTTGTTGCACGTGAATCTTTTGAGAAAAGGACGATTTTATCGCCTTTTGCCATATTCAAATGCACATCTTTAAACAAAACATCACCGTCAACAGATGCGCTTAGGTTTTCTACATTCAGAATCTGGTCTCCGGCTTCACGATCCTGATCAAAAATAATCGCAGGATAACGACGGCTTGAAGGTTTGATATCTGAAATATTCAATTTAGAAATCATTTTTTTACGGGAAGTTGCCTGTTTTGATTTGGCAACGTTCGCGCTGAAACGACGAATAAATTCTTCTAATTCCTGTTTCTTTTCTTCGGCTTTTTTGTTTTGCTGTGCACGTTGTTTAGCCGCTAACTGGCTGGACTCGTACCAGAATGTATAGTTTCCTGAATAGTGGTTAATTTTTCCGAAATCAATATCAGAAATATGCGTACAAACCGAGTCTAAAAAGTGACGGTCGTGCGATACTACGATTACTGTATTTTCATAATTGGCAAGGAAGTTTTCTAACCAGGCGATTGTCTCGAAATCCAGGTCGTTGGTAGGCTCATCCATAATAAGCAAATCAGGGTTTCCGAAAAGTGCCTGCGCCAAAAGCACACGAACTTTTATTTTTCCCTCTAAATCACCCATTAAAGTATAATGGTGTTCTTCGTTGATTCCTAAGTTCGACAACATCGCAGCGGCATCAGAATCTGCATTCCAACCGTTCATTTCTTCGAACTGAACCTGAAGTTCCCCTATTCTGTCTGCGTTTTTATCGTTGTAGTCTAAATAAAGTTCATCCATTTCTTTTTTAACAGCATACAAAACTTTATTTCCCATCAAAACCGTTTCCAAAACCGTATGCTCATCGAACAAATTGTGATTTTGGGTTAAAACCGACATACGTTTACCCGGTTCCAAATGAATGTGGCCAGAAGTTGGGTCGATATCGCCAGAAATGATTTTTAAGAAAGTTGATTTTCCAGCACCATTGGCTCCAATAACGCCGTAAATATTTCCGTGAGTGAATGTCGTATTTACTTCGTCAAACAAAATTCGTTTGCCAAATTGTACTGATAAATTATTGACTGTTAACATGAATGTCTTTTTTATTAATTTGGTGCAAAAGTACGGAAAAAGGTTCAGAGTTGCAAAGGTGTAAAGGTTCTAAGTTTTTTTTATGCATACGAATATTTTCGTTTAAAGTGATAAATATATCCTTAAAGAAATAAGTAAACACCTAATTGATTCAGCAAGTGAGATTGCTTCGTTCCTCGCAATGACTAAAATTCCTTATGAAAATACCTGCCCTAGCCCTGATAGAAGTGGAAATCCTTTTGTGTTTTTTCTTTAAAAACATAAAAGATTGAAACGGATAGCAGGAAACAGCTCCTAAAAAATCAACATTACTTAATTACATTTAAAAACAAAAAAAACCTGGCAACATAATTGCCAGGTTCATAATGCGGTTCTTCAGGTGAAAACCAAATAACAAATCACCTCAATTCGCCGCATTTATCAGAATATAAAATCAGATTAAAAAATAAATAACCAAACTCAATTTTAACCGTTCCAATTTTATTTCTAACTTTTTTCCATTCATTTTATTTCCAATCTAGTTTAAGAAATTGATTACTTTGAATGATTTTTTATTTCCTGCTTTGTCGGTAACAACCACTACAAACAACTGTTTGGTGTTGAAACTCTGATTCTGAAGCAGTATTTCTTTAGTATTCTGGATACTTCTATGACTTACTAAAATTTGACCGATCGTGTTATAAACATCAACCTGAGCAATATCTTCTGTGTCATTTGTAACCGATAAAGCATTATTTCTGAAATATGCTATCGTGTTACTGTTAACTTCAATTTTATCGGCAAACTTTTTTGCTGAAGATGATGCAAAATAAGCCGCATACGCCTTTGATAATTCAGACGAATTACCACAAGAAGAAGCATCCCAGTTTACAGACCATGTCATTAAACCTCTCAAATTAGGATAAGGTCCTCCAGGCTGCATCGTGTAGGTTCTTCCTGAAAAAGTGGTTCCTGTTCGTAAATAATGCAAAGCACTAATTCCTTCGGCCGGAGTGATAAACCCACTACCTGCTGCACTTGGACAAGCGGGTAATCCTATAAGAATTTTTGAAGGCGGTAATCCGTTAAAACGCATTCCGGTTGTACCAATATTATACCCTTTTACAAGCATATCAGTCAGGGCTGTCACCATATTGGCTCTTTTAGCTGAACCATAGTATTGACCATCTAATCCATTTTCTCCACCTGTATTATACAATTGCACTGCTAACAAATCCAATTCATTACGTAAGTTTTGAATAATTGGCAGGAAGGAACCAAAAGTATCATTATAGGTTGAATATCCTCCCTGCACGTATTGTGTTTCCGGAGCTGCAGTTAATAAAAATCCAGTTCCGTAATGGGCTTTTAATTCTTTGAAAGCATCTACTACGTTTTTTAATCTTGGATAAGCAGAAATACCCGCATAAGAAATATCTCTTAAACCTCCTGCATTAAAATTCATTGACCCACCTTCAAAATCAATATCAACTCCATCAAATTGATACTCGTCAATAATGGCTTTTAGACCATTAACAAAAATATTTTTTTGCGCTACATTGTCTAAAACAACATGACCATTCTGACCTCCAATAGAAATGATAACAGGAACGCCGCTGGCTCTTAAACTTTGGATATCATTTTTCAACAATTGTTTATTGAAAACGCCATTGGTCAGATATCTGGTGTCATTTGTAGTAAGTACTGGTGTAAAGCCATCACGATTAAGTGTTTCTACGAAAGAATAATCCACTACGTTAAACTTGCTTCCAACCATTTGAGAGAAATATAAAAATGGAGCTGAAGCGTTTTCCCAGGAGTGAGCATATCCTAAAAGTACCTTTGAAGGAAGCGGGATAAACCTGTTACTGCTGATAGTAGCTATTTTTATGGTATTGTTTAAGGTAGTTATGCCGGATTTATTATCGGTTGCTTTTATTACAACTGCATAATCCTGATAAGCAGATGGTGTAAAATTATAATTATAGATATTATTTGCACCTGCTGTCATGTTAAATGTACCTCCATTGATTGTAATGGTAACACCCGAAACAGATCCATCACTATCAACAGCTGTAACTGAAATTGGCACAACCTGGAAAGAACTTTGATTTACAGTAGTATTCGATGGTGAATTCCAAGTAATTACAGGCAATGAATTAGGACAATTTGTACCTGCGCAATTTAATGTAAAACTATACGTTTTTGCAGCTGTTGTTCCGTTTGAAGCAGTAGCAGTAACAGTTAGTGTATGACTAGCCGAGAACTGACTGGCAACCGGTGTCCAGCTTGCATTGTAATTTCCTGCAGCATTCGTAATACTCAAATTCTGACCGTCTAAATTAAATACAACTGACGAAATGGTAGTGGAATCGCTGGCACTTAATCCAACACTTGCTGTAAAATTAACTGCACTTCCTAAATTTAAAGAAATTGCTGAACTTGTTGGTGCAGTAATTGCAACCACCGGAGTAGTAGCAACAACCGTTTGAGTATTGAAATTAAATACTTGTGGTGAAGTTGGAAGATTTGTTTGTGGATAAGATGGTGAATAAGCAACATCCTGATTTTCCCAGGCATTAATCTTCAGACTTAAAAAAGTAGTATAACCACTAATGGCAGCATTTTCAAAATGGTAATTCCCCTGAGCATCTGACAACGTTGATAAGTTAACCCATCCGTGGGTATCATTGGTGTAAGGTAAAATTAAATCCACTTTTACTCCTGCTACCGGAGCTGATCCGTTTTTAACAGTCCCGCTAATTAAATATCCATTGGCAACATTCTGAGTAAAGTTTAATGTTTTACTTGAATTGATTGCAGAATAAACCGTAGAAGCCGGACTAAAACTAACTCCTGTTTTTGAAGCCGTTACAGTATAATCTGATCCTGCAACTAAATTGGCAACACTGTAATTTCCAGAAGCATCTGAAACTGCAGTTAAAGTTGTAGCTCCTGAAGTTGCTGAAATAGTTACGCCTGCAACTACTGTTGTACCATTTTTAGTTGTTCCGCTTACAGTGTAATATACTGGCGCAACAACATTTTGAGTGAAATTTAATGTTTTATTTCCTGCTATTGCAGTATAAACTGTTGAAGCCGGTGTAAATGTTACTCCAGATTTTGAAGCTGTTACTGTATAGTTTGATCCTGCAATCAAACCTGCTACGCTGTAATTTCCTGAAGCGTCAGAAACTGCTGTTAAAGTTGTAGTTCCTGTAACTGCTGAAATCGTTGCACCAGAAACCGGACTTGTTCCGTTTAAAACTGTCCCACTTACAACATAATAAGTCGGCATTACTACCGTCTGTGTAAAACTCAACGTTTTATTTGAATTTATTGCAGTATAAACTGTTGAAGCTGGAGTAAATGTTACACCTGCTTTTGCAATTGTCACAGTATAATCTGAGCCTGAAACTAAGTTAGTAACAGTGTAATTTCCTGAAGCATCTGAAACTGCTGTTAAAGTTGTAGCTCCAGAAACTGCTGAAACTGTTGCACCAGAAACCGGAGTTGTACCGCTTAAAACTGTTCCGCTTACCGTGAAATATGTTGGTGTAACTACAACATTTGTATTAAAATCGTAAACTGTTGGGTTTGCCGGAACTGGAAAGTTGGTTAGATTGGATGGTAGATATACTACATCTCCATTTTCCCAGGCGTTTAATTTTAAACTTGAAATTGTTGTGTATCCATTTACGATAGCATTATCAAAACTGTATTTTCCTTGTGCATCTGTAGTTGCAAAAACACTTTTCCAGCTATGTGTATTATCCGTCCATGGTAATACCAATTCTACTTTTGCACCTGAAACCGGAGTTGTTCCGTTTTTAACTGTTCCGCTAATTTTATTTGTTCCAATAACCACAACATCCTGAGAGAAGTTTAATGTTTTGTTAGCATTTAAATTAGAATAAACTGTTGAAGCCGGTGTATATGTCTGTCCAGCTAAAGCAGCTGTAACTGTATAATTTCCAGCAGAAGGCAAACTAAGTGAATAAACACCGCTCGCATTAGTAACAGCTGTGAAGTTTCCACCTGTTGAAGATGCTGTAACAGTTACACCTGAAACCGGAGTTGTATTGTTTAAAATAGTTCCGCTTACTGTGTAATTAACAACTGCCGCACCCTGAGTAAAATTCAATGTTTTGTTGGCATCAATTGTATTATAAACTGTTGAAGCAGGCGTATAGGAGAATCCTGATTTTGCTGCTGTAACGGTAAAATTCAATCCTGCGGCTAAGCCTGCAACACTGTAAACTCCGCTTGCGTTAGAAACAGCTGTTAAGACTGTTGCTCCTGAAGTTGCAGTAACGGTTACGCCTGAAACCGGAGTTGTCCCGTCAAGAACTGTTCCGCTTACTGTGTATAACGGCTGAGTTCCATTAATAACAACTGCTGTTTGGTTAACCGTAACATTGGTTAAAGTTACCGGAGCAAATGTATAAGTCGCTTTTAAGGCCGTAAGTGTATAATTTTGTCCCGAAGTTAAGTTGCTGAATGTAAAATTACCACCAGTAGAAACAATAGATTGTAACACAACATTGCTTGCATTGCGCAATTCTATTGTAACATCAGGCACTAAAGCCGATCCGTTTTTTACAGAACCTGCAATACTAACAGATCCTATAACAGCACCTCCAAATGAAGTATCCACCTGATTTAATAACGAATTAGGAACAGCACCTCTTGTGTCCTGAGATAATTCCCAAATCATGCCACCGGCCAGATTTCTTGATTTAATGTATTGCACTTTTAAATCCGTGGATTGTTTATCTTCATAAGAGATAAACTGTTTCAATGTATTATTATACAAATAAGGAACCTTTGTTGTATTATCAAAATAACGAACCCATCCAGCAGCAGCAGCACTTGGAGTTACCAACATCGTATTTGGATCTAAATAAGCATGTGAATTGGTAACCGGATTACCAACTAAATCGCAAATCTCAATACTTCCTGATTTTTCACAGGCTCCGGAACCATCCCATGTTCCAGTTGGATTTTGAGGATTTGTACATCCGGGAACTACATATCTTGGTGCTGAAACAAATAATCCGTTGGTTGAATTTACAGCAACATTATCGAATTTTTTTCCGTAAAAAGGCAATCCCATGATTAATTTATTGGCAGGAAAACCAACTACATTTAGAAATTGATTCGTTAGCTCGTCTAATGATTCTGATTGTGTTGCGCCATATAACGGATCATTTGGATTTCCGCTTGCATATAAGGGTGCATTGTAACATGTTTTGTCATACCAGTTACCTCCCAAATCATATCCAAAATAGGTAATATAATCACAGTAAGTCGAAATATCTTCTGTCATTCCGAATTGTGATCTGTTGTTTGGACCTAAATACTGAGAACCCACTTTACGAACGTTGTTTCCGGCCGCAATTGTAACTAGTTTATTTGGCATTGCCTGACGCATTGCTTTCAATAAATAAACCAAATTTTTGTTGTCATCCGGGCTGTATTTTTGTGGCGGAACAGGTGAACCATTCACAATCTCAGTTCCGTCAGTTCCACCGGAAAGAGGATATTCCCAGTCAATGTCAAAACCATCAATAAAAGGATAAGTGGCAATGAAGTTTACCATATCTGCAGCCAAAGCAGCTCTTGCCACCGGACTTGCGGCAATTGGGGAAAGATCCTGACCTTTTGTCCAACCTCCAACAGAAATTAAGATTTTAAGATGCGGATACTTTTCTTTTAATTTTTTCAAGTCATAAAAGTTCCCTTTTACAGGAGCATCCCACGGAATTCCGCCTTCCATATGCTCGTAATCAGCATAGGTATCCAGACATTTAAGTTTTGTATTCTCCGGATGGGCAGGATCAAAAGTTGTCCCATAAAAAGAATAATTCAAATGCGTCAATTTACTTCCATCTATCTTAGGGACATTAAAATCCCGTGCATAAATAGACCATTGTGCATAGTACCCCACTACTTTTTTTCCATGTGCCGGTTGTGCTGACATGAATAAGGGAAACAGTAGCAAAAAAAGCAATCTGTAATAATGTTTCATAATTGATTAATATTGGTTAATAGAAAATAAACATTCCAATTCCACTGAATTACATGTACAACATATAAAACAGGACAACCGGGATTCAATAAATTGCAAATAGAAAACATTGCAACTCATTGGAAATTAATTCCTCTTACTTCAATAAATACTACTATTACTGATCTACCATAATCATTAGCAAATAGTGATTGATATTTATTCGTAATTCGTTAAAAATTAGTATTAAATACAAACCGATAAATTTGGGGGGGGCTAATTCATCAATCGAAAATTCTGTTTTGTCTTTTTTTCTGCTATTTGGTTTTAAGGTTAATAATTTTTCTAATTGGTTATTTTATGATTTTGGGATTTTTATTTAAAAGCCTGAAAGAGTTCTTGTAAGTTTAATAATTACCTCTACCAGAATTTCCGGCAGAGATAATTATACTTCAAACAATTGTGGTAACATAAACTTACTAAAACACTAATTCAACTTAAACTCAAACTAAACTTCTATATTAATTTCTTAAAGCTATTGTACACAGCTAATTCAACATCAGCATGGTCTTTCGTATTACATTCTTCGATTAAATTCTTCAAATCTTCAGATTTTGATGTTGATTTATTATCCAGCACAAGCAACAATTGTTGTGAAGCAGCACTCAATTTTTGAGCAAGCGGCAAAACCGGCCTTACTAATGGGGCAGTATTACTCAACTCTTTTAAATCATTATTTACTGCAATCCATTTGTTTAAAAACATGGCCACCTTTGATTTATTTTCAAGTGATTTATTTGCTAAATACTGATTAACTGCATTATCAAAAGCCAAGGCATCTTTAGCATCCGGAGTACACGCATCTGCAAAAAGCGTGAATGGAGAATACATTTTATATTCTGTTCCGTCTTTGTTGCGTGTATATCCTTTTAGAGGTTCACAAACATTCGAGAATTCATTAAGTGATTTAATTTCCTGATTATTGGCAATGTTTCTTAAAATCACATCTTTATTGCGAATATGTGTCAAACCAAGTTCTTCCAAGCGGAATGAAATGGTTTCAAGACGTCTGTGCATATCGGCCACATCTGTAATATTTTCAGCAGACCACAGTCTTTCGGCAATTGCAGCTGTTCTTGGCCAAATTCTGGAATCTATTGTTTCTGGTGTTGCCAGTTCTGTCCACATTGGAGCCTCACCACCTAAAATTCTTGCTTTTTCTTCTGTGGTCAAATTAAGACCTTTTGGCATTGGATCATTTAAATAATGACTTTCAATTGGATACATCAAATCAATATAATATCCGTTTGATAGTACTGTTTTATAGCCTTTTTTTACTGCTTCAGCTAAAGACTGGCCTGGTAAAACACCTTCATTTGGACCTCTCCAGGAATGAACAATCGCATCTTTTGAAAGGTCTTTTGTTAAGATTTCTTCCCATCCCATCAGTTGTTTACCGTGTTTTTTAAGCATCGGAGCCAATTGCATGGTAAAATAAGTCTGCAATTCATGATTGGTAGCTAACTTATTTTTCTTTTTAAATTCCTGAATTTTAGGGTTTGCATCCCAGTCTTTGCCTTCATTTTCATCTCCGCCAATGTGAAAATAAGCTCCGGGAAACAATGGACATACCTCATCGAAAATTCCACTTAACAATTGATATGTCTTAGGATTTGAAGGATCTAATGTTGGTGAAAAAATACCAGCATTTCTTTCAACTGTATAGGTTGTAATTGCGGTTCCCTGAATATTTTTTTCTGTAGTTCCTCCTGATAGTGTAATCGCTTTGCTTCCAATTTCAGGATAAGCCGTTAATATTGCGGTTCCATGGCCGGGAACATCTATTTCAGGTACTATCAAAATGCCGCGTTCATCTGCGTATTTTACAATATTCCTAATTTCTTCCTGAGTATAATATAATCCGTCTGATGCTAATTCTATTAATTTTGGATGTTTTTTCATTTCGATTCTCCAGCCCTGATCATCAACCAGGTGCCAGTGAAAAACATTCATTTTCATGGCTGCCAGTCCGTCAATGTTTCTTTTTACAACATCAATCGGCTGAAAATGCCTTGCCGCATCCATCATCAGACCTCTCCACGTAAATCTTGGAAAATCTGAAATTTGTGTGGTTGGAAAATAAAATGACGTTTCATTATTCTGCAATAACTGCAATAACGTTTCAAGACCATGCAAGGCTCCCAAATCGCTTGTAGCATTTATTGTAATCTTATTTTTTTTAATATCAAGATGATAGCTTTCATCTTCGTACAAAGCAATTTTACCGCTTTTTTCACAATTAATCTGCAATTCGGCAGTTGGAGATTCATTCAATTTGGTAATGAACCCCTGTTCGAAAAACATACCGGTTCTACCATCTAATCGGCGTAAAAAACGAGTTGCTGCACCAAAAATCCTCACATTGGGATTCCCAGTGATGTTGACTTTGAAATTTTTACTCAATGCAAAACTTCCTTCGTTTAAAACTATACTCTGCGGCCACGGCATAAGATTTAATTGCTCTTTCTGAACTTGAGCGTTAGATGTTAAACCGGCTAATAGTAGGACTAATATATATTTCATTTTATTTGGTTTGAAAAGTATGCAATCACGGAGATAACATTAATAATTAGTTAAAGAAACAAAATCCAGAATGACGTTTATTGAACCTCACTATCATTATAATCAATCTGAATTTTGCAAATGTGATTTCGGATCTAAACCGAAATCTTAAAATATTAATAATCGAAACGTTTAAAAGCTTCGATGGCTTCGTATTCTGCCAAACCTAAATCATCATACAGAAT
>Ga0247815_10001796_pt1 | contig 16270 bp, 23 predicted proteins | sample UWRJL194509B1_FD_181014 | JGI IMG/M metagenome (GOLD analysis project Ga0247815, IMG submission 181014) | Plant litter microbial communities from Arlington Agricultural Research Station in Wisconsin, United States - UWRJ-L194-509B-1 | ecosystem: Environmental > Terrestrial > Plant litter >...
TCGACGACGACGCGGACCTCATTTTCACAGAGTTTGCGATTAATGATTTGAGGGACGAGAGGAACGCGCATACCTACGAGCTGCTGTTGAGGCAGTTGCTCGAGTTGCCGAAGAAGCCGCCGGTGATCAACATGCAGACGTTTGGGTGGGAGGCTGAGACGATGAGTACCGGCGCGGATCTGCACACGCGTGAGTCGCGAATCCTGGTAGAATTCTTGAGTTAACTCAAACACCCTCGCAGCCGTCGCAATGTACTATGACGTACCAGTGATTAGTTTGCGCAATGCGCTTATGCCCCAGTTGCTTGCCGCGCCGGAAATCCGACCCACGTATCACGCCAAAACGTGGGACGGCAAGACCGACTTCCGCCATGTGCGTCATGCTCTTTCATGTTTCTTTCGTCTTGCTTACGCCACCACAGATCAACAACCGTGGTCACCAAATGTTCGCTGACATGCTCATCGCCTTCACCCAACGCCAACTCTGCGCTCTTTCCAACCCCACGCGTCCCACCGGCTCCGCCGAACCCGCCACCCTTCTCACATCCCAAGACCCCACCCTCGATGCCGTACCCGCCCACGCTCTTTTCTCGTCACCCCTTCACGACGCCCCCGCCCTCCACCTCCACCCTTACTGCGCGTCGACCCGTACAAAACACCACCCGCTCATCCCGTCCTTCAACGACGGCAAGTGGAGCAACTGGACTTTCAACGGAGGCGAACACGACAAGACGTACGTGCGCGCGACGGAACCCGGCGCGAAGGTTGCGTTCAAGTTCCCGATGGCCGAGGGCGGGATGGGGAGGGTGAGGTTCCAGTGGTTGAGGAGTAAGAGCTTCGGGATGGGCATTGCGAGGTGTTGGTTGGATGAGGATGAGGACAAGGCGTTGCTGTTTGATGGGTTCTGGGATAACAATGCGTGAGTGCTTGCGGTGGGACGGGATGGGATGAGGGATGAGCTGATGAGCGTCGTTTACAGGAACCTCGCGGCGACGGAACCGATCTCGAACAATACCAAGCCGGGAGAACATACGTTGTGGTGCGAGCTCACTGCGGACTCGCATTCGGAAAACAAGGGCACAGAGTTCCGCATCATTGGTCTCGACTCGTCGTGAGGAACGTCCCGGTGTCTCTTGTTTCTGCGGACGATGATGAAAGAGGACGGCCTCTCGATCTGTCTGGACTAGTTTTGAGCAGGTCTCGCCTCGCACTTTCGCTTAGCGTGGAAGATGGTGGATGGAGAGGTCGAACCCTCGACTGGAGAAGATGGTGTCCTCCGCTTAGACTTTTGGATTACCCGCTCGCTTGATCGCGCACTTGCTATCACATACTCTGCTATTACACGTACTTATGGATTCGGTATATTCTGCAACACACTTTTTACCCTACACTCTTATGTTTGGTTGATACATTCCGAAATCTCGACCAGCATTCACGGATTGTGACGGGACATGTAGCAGGTCGACTTTGTGAACAGCCTCTCCAACGCAACACAGATTTGGTGTAGATTATGCCTAGGTGAGCTGGGACAGAATGTAAGGAGAAGAAGCAGGAAACAATGACAGAAGAAGGGCACGGGGTGGTGAATGTTGTGTTCTTGCGCCTGCGAACATGATGGGACCGACGACCGACGACCATAGCGTGCAGAGGCAGAACCTGAGCTTGAAATAAATTCTGGCTCACTACCCAAATTGAACTCATAATGTCGGGTTTCTGTTTACAATTACAATTGTGGACAATAAAAGGTCAAGCTCGGGAAAAGCCTGTTGTTCGCCGCTTGGTCTCTTCTCATGACGTTCCAGGATCGACTCGATGAATTTTTCCAACGCGAGCTTCTGCATCATGTAAATGGCGTCTTGGAAGGCTCGCAGAGACCAAGGTCATTATTATCCAGGATTGCCGTGTAGTCAGACAAGCTCACATTCAACCGGCCCGGCACGAAGCCGTTTGCTTCATGAAAAAGCCGTCAAATCCCTCAGAAACGCCCGCATTCTCGCATTGCGCTCGTTCAACAAGGTGGCAGCTCAGACAGGAACCATTCTCAACCGATTAACGCCAGTAAAACGCCTAACCGACGACATTCTTCTGCTTGTTTTTCAGCAGCTTGACATCCCTGCAAGGTTTTATGCGGCGAAAGTCTCGCAGCGTTGGCGCACATTGGCTCTATCAATCTCGAGTTTGTGGGCCAACATCGAGCTATCCTGCCGATCAGGCAACTTTGAGCAGCAGTTCCTGCTTCTCAAAAACCGATCACGTGATGCTCTGCTGGATATCACGCTTGTCATGGAAAGCAACATAGTCGAGTTTCTCGAGTACAGTCATCGTCATATGCCAGCTGAAGTCGTCAACGACCGCCTCTACCAACAGTGCGAAATCGACCTCAAGCAGCAACTTGAAAACCGTATCAGTCGCCTCGTGCTGGCCCCTGATGTGCTCGCTCGCACTCGGACTCTCGATATCACCTCAATGATTGACACTCGTCACCGCAGATACCGACATGTGAACAGGGTGACTCAGCCAGAGCAAAGGCTGCAGTTAGCTGCCTCACCCTCGCTTCGCCGTCTGCGATTGAATTGGGCACGACCGGAGACGCACGAGCTTGAACTTATCATTTCCGAGGATCCGTGCGCCTTCGACTCGGTTTCTTCGTTGTAGTTTTGCTCGATCCCCAAGATGTGGACGATTCTCCCTCGCTTTGGTGGCGTCGTCGACCTCAGCCTTCGCGTCCTCGATGCCGATGAGGACATTAAACTCGCCGACATCTGTGCATAGATGCCGAAACTGGAAAGGTTGGAAGTCTTCGATGTTCCCAAAACTTTTGCATCAAAGCCGCTCGCTTTGCGTCCAACGTTGAAGCGACTCCTCGTTCACGGAGATAAGATTTCGCTGAACTAGCCAGTCGGCTGGACCTCGACGCCATACCTGATGTTTGTCTCTGCAATTTCGACTCCCGGAGCCTCCCACCAGGTTTTCTTCGCAACGCAAGTGGACCAGCAGCAGAACTCTCCTTCATCACCAACGATGACAACGGCTTTGATACCCTAGCTTCTCACTGGGGCCGCCGGGCTCCCTACCATTTTCGCGTCGACAATGGTCGCGGGAGGGTTCGTGTTCTTCGCAGCAAGCACTTTGACGATTGCTACTCGGATTTTGGCACGTTCACGACCATCAACGTCAATGTGCAAGCCTTCAGGAGTATTAGCATCGAAGAGATGCCGCTGCTCACCACGCTCCGGCTCTACTTCTAACCCAAGAGTTTGAGTTACACCGAATACACAGACAGCAGCCCGCTTCTTTGTCCGGCCTTGGCTCATATCGAGCTGTACCTGATGGGGCGGGAACTATTCCGGGACGAGGATTTGCAGGATAGAGATGTCACCGTCTCAGAAGTCCCAAGTGGATTACGGACAGCTTCACCGGCGTTACACTGCCTTTGCAAACCTTGCGCGTGGTCGGCGTTGGTCTGGTTGGTGACATTGGCGTGCTCAACAGCGTGGCACATACTGTTCTATTCACTCATTCGCCGCTGGTGAAGTGCGTCGCATGACTTCGTCCTCTTTTTGGCTGACAAATTATATAGGGACCGCCCCGCATTCTGTATCCCGTTCACAGCTCCGTTGTTCGAGAGGCTTCAAGCTGTAGTGGATCATGGCACAGGTGGTAAATTTTGACGGAACGTTCGTGCAGGAGCTCTATCTCGGAAGGCCGCAGATATGTCTGTGGGCCAACGCCACCAACGCGTACCTGTAGAAGCATCTTAGCTTTTGTGGCTTTACAAATGTTTGATCCATGGATCTGCTCTGCCACACAGAAATTAGTAATGAGCAGCGCTGAATCAAAATCGACTGGCATGAGATTCAGCTCACTGTTGAGCCTCAGGTCGTCGAGCGACCGGGCAGAACAACGGTTTCTACGTCGAATAATATGACATGCAGCCTACGCCTTTGAATGGTAGCCGTAAGATGGGGACCATACTAAAGAGAGGAACTCAGGGTCTGTAACAGATTGAATGGGATTGCAAGCACCTGAGCAGAGGAGCTAGAAAGCCCAGAAGTGAGTATGAGAAACATACAAGCGGAGTGGAGCGAGTCTCATCTCAGTGTTTGTAACAGAACAACTGAGGGAGCTCGTCTCCGAGACATGCAGTATATATACAAGAGAGTGAAGCGGGTTATTGACCTGCTTTTGTATTATGCAGCAGTGAGAACAATGAAAGCAGAGGAAGCGGCATAGTCTCTGCGGGTGGGATCTATTGGAAGGTAGTTGGCAAGGAAGCGCTTCGACCAGTCATCGCCAGCGTAGCCAGACGAGTGGAGCCAATTGCTTCAGCACTAAATTTATCGTCGTAGGCTTCTCGGCAGCTATTGAAGCTTCTGGCTTGAGACAGGTAGGGAGGCGTAAGCGCGTAAGCGCGAGTCACGGCTGGCCAGTGGCAGTCTGTTCTCTTTTTGTGTAACCATTAATGAGCTCTCAGGCACATAGTCCGGCTGTGAGACTACATCAAGACAATCAGGAACAAGAATGAAGCGCAATCGAATACGAGCGCGGTGGCGGTGGTGTGTGACGGGGCGCACCACCAGGTCCAAGCATTCCGCTTCGAATGGCTCTCGGCCACTCTGTCAATAGAAAGTGTTGATCATTCTCCGGCTGCCCTAGTATTAACGTCCATTTCATCTGTTAACCGCTCTCCGACGGATGGGCACGAGTACAGCTAGTGTGTGCCAACCCAGATTGGAGTCACTCAGGGCAGGACTGGTCAGAGCTCCTGCAATACTAGGTGCTTATTCATGTTTATGTCGTCAGATTACAGTGACTACTCTACAGTGCACGAGTTGGGTCGTGATGTTACAACCTGCTAATCCCAGCGGGTCCGAGTATGAAGAGAGAGAGAGAGAGAACTACACCTGCGAGTATCAAGCGGAAAGACAGATAACCCAGCGAAGAAGGTCCGATAATGTACGCAGAGGCGTCAAGGGGTATTGCGGGAGTAGGGAATACGGGTGAAAAAGATGACAGGCTGAGACTATGGCAAGAACTTGTTATCTTTGTCGTGGCCATCTCTATCTCGAAGGTTCTGCAGTGCGTATGCCGGTGACGGGGGGCGGACAGACGAGACGAGGTTACTCGCCGCCGTCTTGCGAGGCGAATAAGGCGACGAGTCTTCCGCATACGATGCGCTCTCTTCATACACCATGTCACGCTCGACGTGTACGGCAACACTGAGCGCCATGTTAGCCTGTCGACTTATTCGGTCAAAGTTCTCGCTGGCGCCTGCTGTCCCGTGTGCAAACCGCAACGATGCCGTCCCGCCACCTGTCGTATCATGTCCGCCACCGCCAACTGTCATCCGTCTGCCGCCGCCGTCACTGCCACCGCCTGGTAAGATCCTGTTTGATGAATGACCACCGAACGAGAGAATACTCGGGCGTGTGAGGGTCAGGAGGAGAACGTTGATGATACCACTGAGTCCAAAGATGCAGACCGCGAAAAAGGTCCAAAACGGCGCAATCTTGTTTGGATTCCTGAAGCGTGTCACACTGATGGGAAGAATGATGAGAACTGCAATGTATGTGAGCGAGAATAAACCGGTTCACTGGCAGGATTTGACCGTACTGTAACACGCGGGGTATCTGAGTTCACACACAAGCCCTCAGTCAGGAACAGACGTTCACTGTAGACGATAACTCACAGGAGCATCTTGAGACTTTGGCGAGATAGGTTTAACGTAGATCCGGCGCGTTGCTTTCCCCCTCGTACTCGATGGAAGGAGATGTGATACAACCGCCGGCCGGGCTCGACCTCGATGTTTCCGCGAACTGTATGAAGTTAATGGCAGGCAAACGGCCTGAGCAGACTCTGGAACTCACTGAGGAAGAACAACGGGATATATAGAAGGATACTGAAGACTGCAGCGAACCAGAGCCAGAAATACTCCTGACTGATGCGTTCTCGATCGAAGCTGCAGCGGAGATAAGCGGCCCAATTACTGACCCGCAAAGTCACAACAGACCGATTCGATATCCAGCACCAGTACGGCGTCGGCACAATGAAGGCATCGCCGTACTTCCCAAGCATAACTCCAGTGTATATGGAGACGTATGCCCAGATACTGCCGACGACGAGGAACGGGAGGATAAAATTCTTTGGCGGTGTCCAGCGAAAGAAGATAACGCAGAACGTGTGTAAAGCGATAACCAAGGTGGCCATTGCGACTGAGGACTCGCCGAGGGTTTGCATCGCCCCTGTGAAGCCATTCGTCAGCCATCAAGTCAGTTAATGGTTGCGTTCGGTTGGGCACTACAGACGAGATCACCATTCACTCACCCTGCGCGTTACAAAAATGACCGCAAGTGACGCTGCCTTGTCGAATCCAACGTAGGTTCATGACCGCACCGATGGCCTGTAGTGCATCGGAAGTGATGAGCGACAGCTGTGCAGGGGCAACGGAACTGTCAGCATTCCAATTAGACGCGTCCGTGCTGGAGGGTAAACACCCCTATCCGCCGCGCGCCGTTATCCGTCTAGAACGCACCATGTAGATGTCCAGATGAGTTTTGATGATGGGCTTGGAGAGTGGAGAGCCCTTGATGTTGCGGACGAGTTGACGCTGTGGCACGTGATGAGGACATGTGATGTTGGCGCGAGTAAAAGTGCAAACGGACAACCAGCAACAGTATCACGACTATGATGGCAGCAGCACTGAGAAGTCCCGTCTCCACCGTAATCTGAGAAGATGCGAGACCGGAAGAGTCAGCGTGTTTGGCACCGCACGCCTACATATTGGAGGTACACGCACCGTGAGGCCGATGAGGTCGCCAGATGTCAACTCTGTCTTGGTGCATTCATTGACCGAGCCGTTGATGGGCTTGCTGTTCTCCATGACGGGGGCTTGCTTCAGCGAGTAAATACAGGCTCGGGCTGTCCACAATGAGGAGGCCGAGAGTAAGAGAGAGCGAGGGAGCGATTTTGCTCGCCTGGTAATAAACGTCCAGTTCATACCCCCTGAAGCGACATCAAGCGCAAATAGGGGCTGATCTAGTGCAATTACTTCAGAGACCAAGGGGCTCTGCATGCACGACAAACACTCGCACCTCAGGCCCAGTGCCGTGCGATAAAGCGCAGCACGCATTCTGTCAGGAAAGGACAAGTGCGGTGACCTTGGAAACTCTCCAGCGCTTCGCACATCGCTCCACTCAAAAGCCAATCCCGATGTTCTAACTTACTGATTCATGCGTGACGCAAATTTCAATCCATTGATGCTCATGCATTCGGGTTTCTCCGGAGCAGGTCCGTAATTCCAGATCGCTGCCGGCGGTCCAACCAAGCATCAGAAAGCAAAGACGCCGTGGAGGTGGTAGTAAGGTGCCGCTTCATGGCGCCTCGTAGCGGTGGATCCGCCACGAGGCGCCACGGATCGTCACCTTACTACCCCCCCCCCCTGTCTCAATACTTTCCTGATGCATACTAAGACGGCCTCAGCGCATACCATCCGGCTGAAGGCGTCCTGGATGCGCACTCGACCATGTCCTCGACCACAATTGTGGCAACGGGCAACTACGCCGCGGAGTGCGACAGACACAGCCAGCAAATAGCTGTTAGTAGACACCTCTACTACCGCACCGCTCGTATACAATGTCGGAGATTTGTTGTAGGCCCCCGATAGCCCAACAATCGGACAATGGGAGTTCATCTGACAGCTCAGTTTCTGGCTACGCAATGTCGACTAACAACCCTACTAACGGCTCAATCAGAGCTGTGTGCACTGACAGGTACTTGCCTGCTGTGAGAAAGTAGTCCACGTGCATTCTTCGGCTTCGTGGGAATCTCATCTCTCAAGTGACTCCGACGAAATTTAGGAAACTGGGTAACTCACAGATGCCTGCACAGTCACAGAATAATGGGTAAGGCAGATAGGAACAGTCTTTAATCACGGACTCGTCGCCGCGTCGATGAATGTCTGATTGCGAGTCCTTTGAAGATCCCGCAATGATTGCCAGAGCGTCTTTCTTAGCAGGTACGATGAGACGGGAATTCAGAAAATTAAACACGTCAAAAGGAGAATCATAAACGTCAAAGGGCATGCCTGCATGCAGAAGTGGAGATCAGCAGAAACCAGGTGACCCAGGAATCCATCCCCAGCACAAGTCCACAGACGAGATGTGCGATAACAGGTGATGGCCACAACGATACGACAAAAGTTAGTCAACTCTTTCCAGCTGGCGAATCGCGGCAGTGCATTACCATGCTAAATTTGCCCACACGATCCGCAGCAAACGATGGTCGATTTCGAGCGGGCGGCGACCGTGCAGGTTGAGCATCGGGACGGATGAAATGTAAAGCAACTGGTGAAAGCTGCCACATCAGGAACCGCGAATCCGGCTATCGCGGCCATTGGCAGTGTCATTCTATGACAGTGCTTACCACCGCACTGCGTCTTGCGCTACGCCGTTACTCGTCTGCTAAGTTACCAGTTCAGGATGGCAGAACGCGTTTCAGATGGCCTGTTTGTGTGGCTAGCTGGCACGGTGCGCTCAGTATAGCGCTCGCGGAATCGTGCTTGACAGCTGCCAAGCCGCTTGTGACTCTTCGTTCCTCATACTCTCGCATTCCGCGCAGGCTATGCGCCCCGGACCTCACCACGCATGTCCCGATGCACCGCAAGGAACCAATCTACATGTCCTGGGTGGGCAGTATGCTGATACGAGGACTGGAATGGGAAACCCGACATCGGTGTTGGCACGCCGTCCCCACCGCGACGCAATCCTGGGGATGTTGGCTGGCTCAACCCACTCGCTATAGCATGGGCCTCGATGCGGGACTGCTACCACTTAAGAGCGCGGGGCTCAATGTCAGCTGCCCACAACTGGTACAGCTGCAGCCACAGCTGAAAGGACGGCACCACGCAGAGTGCGCACGTAGTCTCCTCACGTTCGTCTGCGCACAACAGGACAGGTCCGCGATCTTCTCTGTGTAACTCGCCTGCGCGGTGGAGGAGGTGCGCACGGTGAATGGCACTCAAGTAACTCGCGTAGCGCGCCGAGCTGCTCATCCACCACCCTCCTAGCGCACAGCCGAACCCGGCGGAATCCGGTCGTGTATTAAAGTGGCTAAAGCAGCATTTGCACTTGTCCTCGTAGCCGTTGGCACACTCGGACCGGCGTCTTGCTTGCACTATACAGGTGCGACCCGCGTCTGCCCATACCGCCGTTCGTATGGCGCGTTGGCCCTGCTCGAGCGATACCCCACCGCGCCATCACACCCACGACGCGGACTTCTGCGACCGTCACGGCCGGCTTGGCAGACGTGGAGTGGCTCTGAGGCCAGGCTACTCGCGTTCGATGCCTGATGCATCTACTCTCGAGTCTCGACAGCCTGGCAGCAGGCTCGTGTCGCAGGCCACTCAACACATGACTCACCCTGGCACTGTACCCACTCAGCTACCACTACGGCCTGTCCCCTCGAACGTCTAGTGCCTGCCTCGTACAACGCAGAATTGGACTCAGACACGCAGTCGGAACGATGAAATGCAGAAGAAGGTTTTCGTATGCTTTCCTTCGCTTGTGACCTCTGTACATGGTCAAGCCCATGTGAATTGTGTGCCTGAGTGTCTAGTACCGAGGAGGTGCAGACTTCAGGTCTGGGGAAGGGTGGTGTGCGTAAACAGTTAGTCCCAGTCGGAGCGCACCCTTCTCTCCGCCCGAGACCGTGATCGTTTGTAGTCTGAGATCTTGTACTAGGTAGCGAGACGGGTATGCGGGAGATGCAGGCTAAAAGGTGGTATGTCTTATAACCCTCACACCTTACTTTGGGGATAGACGCTCGCTTGGCAGCATGCCAGCTACATGATGAACGAGCTCAATCATCCTCCTCCTCGTCCTGCTCATACACCGGTTCTGTAATTATGGGAAATCGCTTGTTGATGCATACAGAGGGCTTGTTAGGGCGTGGGTAAGCTTTCAACGGTACATCTGCGTGAGAGGAATCCGACATCAGGTGCGCTTACACGGGAATGCGATGAAGCAGCCTATATGCTGTGGCGAGAGAGATTGTAGGGATAAACTACCACCATCACGAGAAGTGGAGTGGTGTAGGCTCGGACAGGCGTGCAGTTGAGTTTGAGCGACGAACTTGCATCGGATTGCGTATTTTCGACCTGTGCCTCTGTTCTGGCCCTGAGGCCTGCACAGATCATGTACACGTGGATTGAGCGAAATATGCGAGGCAGAGAACGCAAAGAGAAGGAGGAGGAGGAGGGGAGAAGGTCCAGGCATGTGGAACTATGAGAGGTTTGGAACTCTGTCGCCTCGAATCGTGCATAAAATATCATGATTTCGTCAGGTTCGAAGCATGAAATATGATTAAAATGCCGGAACGTAGAACTGTTCATCATCAAACCAACTTGCAATCATGGTTAATCCGGCAAACAGCAGGCGCCTCTTGACCTTATACTATGACGCTCAAAATTCGACTCGATGATTCCTTTTTTTTTTTTTTCCTTCGTGTAACTTCAGTGACTCCCTCTTCGCGGTTAGTTCACCAGGAGGTGGGAGTTTGGGTGCTTGGGCACGACCAAGAGTTTGATTTGTAGTTCAGCCATGTGAGCTATGTTGTATGTGGTTGCGTGCCGGGGAAATGCTTTACGTACCCTCTTGCGAGGAAGTGTCTGGCTATCGGGTTGGGCATTCTTCATCGGGCCCCGAGAGGCTCTCCGAACTTCCTTCCCACATACAGACTAAAAACCCGGTACCACTCCACCAGTAGTCTGGTGGGGGATCTGACCCCGGATATAGGATTTGTTCCCATGTAGCTCACATTGCCGCCAGACTCAGGGCGCGCGGCCTGAAGCGGTGGCGATTTGTGAATTGGATGTCGAGGCGAATCCGCCGTTCGACAGTCGCTCTCCATCTGTTTACGATCTCCTTCTCGCTGACAAATCTAGTAGGTTCGTTTGCGTACTTGATGACTCGCTCGCAGCGCAGGCGCCAGATGAGGAAGGCAGCTTCGGAAACCAGAATTCTTTGGCGGCGTTGAGCGCCGAGGCTGCGTTCTTTCGATGTAAGCGGGCTACGCGCCACGCTGCAGCCGATTATGGAGCGCATTTTCATTGTGGAGGAGGAGAGGAGGGGGGTTCCATGTAGATCCAGCTCGTCGGGAGAGTTCTGCGGTCAGTTCCTATATCCGTTTTTGGCCGGGGTCTGCAGGCAGGCAGGGTTGAGGAATGGGAGGATATCCCAGGGAGGAGACTCGACGATTTATTGCTATGCGAACTCAATTCTCATATGATTGAGCTTCTGGGAGGCTCTCAGAAGCCAAGGTCGGCTGATTTCAGTCTCACGGTGCGGTCAGGCGTGCTCACGTTTGCCCAACTGCATCGAAGCTATTCGCTTCACGCACAAATAACGCGCGCTTTCGAAGATATGCGCCTTCTCGAGATACACTCTGTGCACAGGGCGCTAGCACAGATCGCAGCTGCCGTGAAACGATTGTCGCCACTAGATCGCTTCGCCGACGAAATCCTCCTACTTGTTCTTGAGCAGCTGGATAACCGCACAAAGTTCTTTGCGGCAAAGGCTTCGCGGCGCTGGCGTGCAGTTCTCTGTCAGTAGCGAGCCTGTGGGCTACCATCGACATGTCGTGTCAACCAGAGCCGTTCGAGCAGCAGTTCGAGCTTCTCGTAAACAGGTCCCGGAATGCTCTGCTGGATGTCAAACTCATCATGGAGAACAATAAAGCTAAATATCTCGACGAGGCGACCGTGCTCGAAAGCGGTCGTAGATTCGTGCGCGAGCTGGTGATGAAGCAGAGCGAGATTGATCTCGAGCGACAACTCGAACGCGGCATTCAGAGTCTCGCGCTGGTACCCGATGTACTGGCTCGGACTCGGAAACTTGACATCACCTCAAACCTCGATACTATCTACGACGGATACGTCTCTGGGGACAGGGTGTGGATACCAACGCAAAGTTTGCAATTTGCTGCCATGCCCTATCTCCAGCGTCTGCGGTTGAACTGGACATCGCCCAGAGCGCAGGAACTTAATATTGACTTCCCTAAAAACCGAGATACATTGGGAAATGTCTCTTCGTTGTCTCTTTGCAACGTCTGCGACCTGGAGAGGTTTCTCCCTCGATTCATCGGCGTCATCGATCTCAGCCTCCGCGTAAACACTGACGAGACACCAATCACGCTTGCCGACATTTGTACGTGAATCCCAAAACTTCAGAGGTTGGAGATTGTGGATGTTTCAGAAGAGTTTTGCGTACGAACCACTAGTGTCGCGCCCATCACTGAAGCGGCTCGTTCTCCATGGAGAGCACGTGCACGATATTTTCGTCAAGCTTGTCACCATATTGGACCTCGATCTCATACCAAAGATCATTCTTTGTAACCTCGCCAGCAGTCGCTTCAGTTCCGAGTTCCTCCGCAACACAAGTCCACCTACGGCGGAGCTTTCCGTAGTCAATTGCAACGGCGGTTCCAGCATGGAAATTCCTGTCTGGGGCTCGCGAGCCCACTATCACTTCTGCGTTGACGATGGCCTCGGAAACTTCCGTGTTCTCCACAGCAAGCACTTCGACGACTGCTATCCCGTAATGGACATCTTCACGACCGTCAACATCAACATGAGCGCATTTGTGCAAAACCGTCATGGCACGCTACCGCTGCTTACCACACTCCGGCTTCGCGCCTCCGCTGAGACGTTGCATTTCACCAAATTCGGGAGAGAAGCGCCCCTCTCCTGTCCAGCTTTGGTTCACCTTGAGCTGTACTTTGTGCAGCCCCGACCACGTAGTTCCAGCGATCGATATGAGAAAGACCTCACTGCTCCCCACCTTCTCGAATGTGTTCGGAAAAATCTCATTGACTTTAAAACGCCGTTGCAAACATTGAGGGTGGTCGGTGCTCACATGGGCGACGATGTTGGCGTGCTCAACAACATGGCTTGTGCTGTTTTTTTTACCCACTCGCCGCTCATAGAGTGCGTCATATTTCTTTTTTGTTGTTTTGACTCACGAAATCCCTCAGAAACCACTCCTTGTCTTCTTCTCCATTCCCAGATTCATTGTTCGAGAGGCTACAGGTCGTGGTCAATCATGAAACGGAGGGAGAGCGTTGAGGAGATTTTGTTTGATCCAATCTCTCTCCTGCAACCGGAGCGCGAGACAACTCAGAGACTGAGAAACTCGTGCGAACGACATGTATATCGTCGCGTACTAAAATATAGAATCATCTTGTCTACGCATCTTGTCGGCTTGGTTCCGCATCATCGATCCGGGCTCATCGTGAGGTGTCTAGGTCTCTTGCTTCCGCGAACGATTGAAAGGCAGATGGTTATTTTAGAACCTTCTGGGCTATTCACTAACGGCATCGGGTTACCCTTTCGCGTAGTGCGGAGGGCTGGCTGCCTGAAGGTGACGATGACGACTTCCGCTTGGATACTTTTGGATTGCTCGCTCGCTTGGCCCTCACTTGCTATCACATACTCTGCTTTTACACTTACTTATGAATTTGACATTGTATTCAACAAAAATTTACCCTTGCCCTCGTTTTTGATGCATTTGAAAGGTTAGACCGGAGATTGTAGCGGGACAGACAACAGGTCGACATTGTGGACGACCTCTGCAACGCAACCTGGATTTTTTGTAGATTGATTGTAGGTAATCTGAGGCAGAAGATGAGGAGAAAGAGCAGATAGCAAAGAGAAAAAGGGCGCATGAAGCAATGAGTGTTTTGTTCTTCCGTCGGCGAACATGACGACGCCGAAGTCATTCGGGGCGTGCAGAGCAGAGATTGCGCTTAAAGCAACACCTGTTCTACTGTGACGATCGAATCAATCGTGACGAATTATTTTCCTTGTTGTGGACAACGAAATATCAACCTCGGGAAAAGCCTGCTAATCACTGCTTGGCCTCTTCTCATGACGTTCCACGATCGGCTCGACGATTTCCTGAAGCGCGAACTTCTGGCCCACGTAAATGGCGTCTTGGGAGGCTCTCAGCAGCCAAGGTTATTATTAATCTTCTGATCTTACTGTGTAGCTGTGTTAACCAATCGGACACAAGTCGTTTGCTGCACGCAGAAGCTGTCAGCGCCCTCGAAGAGATCAGAGTTCTCGCTCTACACTCTTTAGGCATGGTTGTGGCACAGACAGGAACATTTCTCAACAGATTGTCGCCAGTGGAACGCCTCACCGACGATATCGTTCTGCTCATCCTTCAGCAGCTTGATAACTGCGCAATTTTTTTTGTGGCGAAGGTCTCACGGCGTTGGCGCGCGTTGGCCCTGACGATCTCGAGCTTGTGGGCCACCGTCGACCTATCCTGCCGATCAGACCAGTTTGAGCAGCAGTTCCTGCTTCTCAAAAACCGGTCACGCGGTGCTCTACTGGATGTCACACTCGTCATGGAAAGCAACCAAGTCAAATGCCTTGACGATGAAGCCTATGAGGAAAAAGAAGAAGGTGCCACGGATGAGCTGTTATACGAACAGTGCGAAATCGACGTTGGACAGCAGCTTGAAAGCCGTATCGGGCATCTCGTGCTGTCTCCTGATGTGCTCGCTCGCACTCGGACTTTGGACATCACCTCAATGCTCGACACGGTTCACCGCAGACACCCATTCTCAGGCAGACTGATCCAGCCGAAGCAAGCGCTGCAATTGGCTGCCTCGCCATTCCTTCGCCGTTTGCGACTGAACTGGGCACGACCGGAGATGCACGAGCTTGAACTTATTCTTCCCGAGGATCCGTGCGCGTTCGACTCGGTTTCTTCGTTGTCACTTTGCTCGGTCACCAATTTATGGACGATTCTTCCTCGCTTTGGTGGTGTCGTCGACCTCAGCCTCCGCGTTGTCGATGCCGATGAGGACATTGAACTCGCCGACATCTGTGCATGGATGCCGAAACTGGAAAGTTTAGAGGTTATGGATGTTCCCAAAACCTTTGCATCGAAGCCGCTCGCTTCGCGTCCAACGTTGAAGCGACTCCTCGTTCACGGCGAATGCGTGGTCGAAGGTTTCGCTGAATTAGCCAGTCGGCTGGACCTCGACGCCATACCATATATTTGTCTCTGCAACTTCGACTCCAACAGCCTCCAGTCGGGTCTCCTTCGCAACTCAGGTGGACCCGCAGCAGAAATATCTTTAATCAGCGACATCAGCCCCGAATTCCGTTATCATCAGGCCCTTTACTGGGGCTACCGGGCTCCCAACCATTTGTGCGTTGAAGATGGACGGGGAAATACCCGTGTATTCCACAGCAAGCGCTTTGACGACTGCCCCTCGGAAATTGGCACGTTTACGACCATCAACATCAACGTGAAAGCCTTCAAGAATGTCGGTGTCAAAGAGATGCCGCTGCTCACCACACTCCGGCTCTCCTTCTACCCCATGAGTTTGAATTACACCGAATACGCACGCAAGAACCCGCTCGTTTGCCCGGCCCTGGCTCATGTAGAGCTGTACATGATGAAGCGGGAACTAATCCGGGACGGGTATGTGCGGAAAGAAGATGTCACTGCCTCAGCAGTTCTTCGGTGGATTACGGACAGCTTCACTGGCTTTACAAAACCGTTGCAAACCCTGCGGGTGGTCGGCGCTGACATGACTGGTGACATTGACGTGCTCAACACCGTGGCACATACTGTTCTGTTCACTCATTCGCCGCTGGTGGAGTGCGTTGCATGACTTTGTCTGCTCCTTGGCTGACAAATTCTTTAGGGACCGGCCTGCATTCTGTACTCCGTTCCCAGCTTCGCTGTTCGAAAGACTGCAGGTTATAATGGATTATGGCAGAGGAGGTAAATTTTGAAGAGGCGTTCAACTATCATAGGGATTCTATGTCGGAAGGCCGTAAGTCTGCCTATTAGTCGAGGCATACTTGTAGAGGCATCTTTCCTGTGGCAATTTCATAGTTCTTGGATCCATGGGTCTGATTTGGCACGCAGAAAGTGACCCAAGCAGCACGGAACTGAGGCTGAGTATTGCGACGCACCTCGTTGTTGAGCCTCAGGTCGTCATGTGTCAGGAACCGCCGTTACACAATGCTGCGGCGAGACTCTCAGGCACTCACCAAAACGGACACTCGTTTTTGCAAAGATGAGTGACCCGTTTGGGATAGACGCCTGTGAGCACATTGGCTGCACCTTACACAACGGGAAGGGCCACATATTTTGTCCGACAATACTCTGATTGCCGCCTGCTTCCCCTACGCTGTATCCCACTCTAAAATATGACATCAAGACTGAGACGAGACCGTTTGGGTGTTGCCTGAG
>Ga0247815_10001798_pt1 | contig 16262 bp, 21 predicted proteins | sample UWRJL194509B1_FD_181014 | JGI IMG/M metagenome (GOLD analysis project Ga0247815, IMG submission 181014) | Plant litter microbial communities from Arlington Agricultural Research Station in Wisconsin, United States - UWRJ-L194-509B-1 | ecosystem: Environmental > Terrestrial > Plant litter >...
AAGGTCCGTTCCTGAAGGAACAAAGTAGGCAGGATCTCCAGCGCGGCTGGAGGGCAAGATGTCGTCCTCCGCGGAAATTCGCTGTGAGCCTGGCACTGGCGGAAATAGTCGTAGTGTCTCGTCGATAACGGCTCGAACTGAGAGAAATCAGCGTTTGATTCTGCTCATTAACGTGCTCCGCGGCTTACGATAATGCATCTCTTTCAATGTTGCGAGTGTAGGGGGACTATCGCTTCCGCAGTAGCGCAATACCTCTTCTCTGAGCCGAGCGAAGGTGAGAGGAGTAGTGGCCAAGAGGTACACAGCGAATGTTAGCAGGGATGTGGTCTGACATGCGGTCAGCGGCGGTTCATAACGTGAATGCAAATCGACAGACTGTATCTCTTCCTGCAAACATCATTGTGATGAGCTCATCGCGGACTGCCTCTCGGTCTGTAGCTGTGTCAGATGCAGCGACAAGTGATATGGAGCTCGACAGACCGTTTATATTTGATGCAATGTAGTGGGCCATGGTCGCCTCGTCCAAGTTGACTGCTACCCCTTTCTGTGAAAGACTGCCGCATTCCGTGAAAACCTCGTCCAGGATCGGGTCGAGATACCGGTGGATGGTGGTCATCGGCCGACTCATCCCATCACAGAAAAGTTCTTGGGCGAACCAGAGCGGGTGCGTGATGAATCTTTGATGTAAGCGGACTTGTACATCATCTATTGCCTGGAGAAAGTCGGTGAATGCGCCTTCCCGATCGATAGAAGCATTGCTTTTCACAGCGGCGAAGCCTGTGAGCGACTGTAACTGGCGACCGAAGATAAACTCGAACGTCGTGTCGACGGTAAGCCGAGAGAAGAGGTCTTGGATGTTGATTGCTTCGGTGGATCTAGAAATGATATCTACTGCCATGTCTGCGTGCTTTCCAATGGTGAGGAGATCAGCCACCCGCTCTCTTGAGAAGAACGGGCGTGCCATTAATCGGTGCTGGATGACTCAATGAGTCAGTAATCAAGCTGCCGAAGGCAAACAAACGTACAGCTTTCCAGACTTCGCCGTCTGAATTGATGATGCTGTTGCCAATAGCACTCTCCCTAGAGGGGTCGTGAGAGCTGAAGACTTCGGTAAATGTGTGCAAACACACATGATGAACCGCGTCGTATCTCCCTTGACCCATTGGCGAAAACCATCAGTGACAACATGTCGAGCATGTCGAGCGTCCCGAGTGAGAATCTGAAATAAATGGTGTTGGCGTACTGATTGCAAGCGAGGGTCTGATAGCAGACATACCAGATCCTGCCACAGAAGGCGAATGGCAACTGTGTCGGATCCAGCCTGCGCGAAGTACTTGCTGAACTCCATCATCGCATAACCGTTCCGGGCCTCGTAATCTAGTTCGAGCGCGATGTCGAGTGACCCTGGCCACTTTCCAACAATGGTCGGAACGAGAACAGCGCCAAGTTTTGCTGCTTTGCGCGCATTCTGACTGTCTGTCCATGCATTGTGCACAAGCCAATAGCACGTTGTAACCGCCGGATACGCGATGGCGAGTCTGACCAACCAAGCGCGTTGGAGTGATAAACTCGAGAGGATGACTTCGGCCAACAGGATTGGCGGAAGGAATATCTTGACCAGCAGCTCTAGAAGAGCCAGTCGGTAGGCTCGATAGTTGCGCTGGAACATGGGAGGAGCTTGCCAGCTTACAGCGGCAAGACCATGGTCCTATAACAGGAAGGTGGCATAGCCGCAGGAACAAGCATCGGGTTCACGTCAGCTGGCAGGCAAGACGCGGCGAAGTCAGGCCGGGGGTAGCAGCAGCTAAAGGCAGGACCCTTAAAGAGTCTAGGGAAATGGATTGCTGCAACGAACGCCAGGGAAGGAAGGGCCGGAATGTTAAGGAGCCAAGCGGCACAGCCTGATTTTCAAACGGCGCAAGCCGCATGTGTAAGAGTCGATAAATAATCTCATTTCGCAACCGATACCCTCGTGGCTAGCCATCCACAAGGACAACAGAATCTAAAACTGAGAAACCAACTCCAACACCACCCTCGTTGTTAATAACTTCCTTTGTCCGCAATAGATATCCACTCTCTTCATCTCGTAGCACCTCCGTCTTGCCGTCCTTCTCGGTGAAAAGAAGGGTGCCAAATATGCCGAGCTCGCTCACGACCTCTTCGTTTACCGCCCGCGCAAGTCCAGCAACGCTTTTTCCAGACCCATCGAAGCCAGAACGAACAAGCCAGTTGCGGACGCCGCGTGGGATGTTAATCATCTCCATCGCGATCCAAGCTTTTCTCTCAGTTTCCGGTAGTCCATCGAGGAAGGTCGGAATGTCGGATCCGTAGACGTTATTTCCGCCACCCTCACGTTGAGGCTTGAGCACAATGGACTTGGCTTCGCCAAGAAGTTTGACAGCGTCCAGTCCACGCTCCTGAACGAGACTTTCAAGGCCCCACATGCCGGCAAAGGTTGCCTGAATTGCAGAGACCTGCTCCGTGGGCAGTGGCGATCCGTAGGTGGGAGAAGTGAGGAAGCGTTTGAGGACTTCCGGTGCAGCGAGGACCTGCTGGACCTTCTTTGATCCGCTGAGCTGCAGAGGCAGAGTCGGGCATTTGATCGCCCTGCTGCGTTCCAGTGTGTAGCGAATGTCGAAATGAGCGTCGGTTGGGAATGATGCTGGCGACCAGCCTGCGCGAAAGTACACCACGCTGATAGGAACAGGCGAGCTTGATAATGGACTCTTGACAAATAGTTCACGATCAGGTCCCAAAGTGGCGGTAGAGATGAGGTCGTCATAGGTCTGGCGCAGGACGCGAATCTTGTGGCTAGAAAGTGTTAGGCATTTATGCAATGGCAGCGAGCGATTTGCTTACGTCTCGACGAGCTCATACTCCAACCACCGCTGATCAAAGATGTTACTTTCATTCTCGGAAATGATGAAGAGGACCCATGCGCTGGGGAGAAGCTTCAGCCACTTGCAATAAAGGTGGCAGAAAGATGATTCTACCTCGCGTTGCCGTACAGTGAGTGAGCTTGGGCAACACCTGCCGCCATTCCAGGAGTTGTGTAATTAACTGGGAGATTGTGCTCCTGTAACAATGGAGATGCATTGCCAAAGCCAGTCAAGTCGCTCAGGTATCTGTGTCGCTCTGTCAGCATTCTTCGTCAGCCGCAACCCCCACAACGTGCGTACCGATGCAAATTCCCAACGTTCTGAGACTGGGGACCAAACGCGCAGCCGATCGCATTGAACTCGACTTGACGCATGGCAAGCGGTTGACCTTCGACCTCATGCAGAAGGTAATCAGACCGTACGATGCCCATATGTATGGGCTGTTCCAGAAATTCAGAAGAGAGCAACACACAAGAGGATCTATTTACTAACCTGCGCGATACCCTCTGCTCGACACTTCTGGAAAATGTCCCAGAGCCGCTTCACGAACGGATCTGCGTCGCCGACTTGATCAACGATCTGCTCGAGAAACGCGTAATCCGATGCTACACGAGCGTAAAGCGTATGATATGCGCTCTGAATCCGCTTGGATTCTTCAAAAAGTCGTCGCGGGAATGGGCTTGGGAAGAGCGCAAACGGGATGTGGAAACCGTGCGCGAGCGGGGCTGATTGTTCTCCTCCAGCGAAAAGAACGCCGTGTGCAAGTGCATAGTTGGTCGCATTGATCAGAAGTGCCTCACGAGTCTCGTCAGACAGATGTGGCGGCCAAGCAGGCAAGGACATGGCGGGGGAAGAGAACAAGTTGCGCAATTCGGGCGATTGCCGTGCCCCTATCCGTCTTGAGATCGCAGTGGCTCTTTCATAGCGAAACGAGTTGAACTTACGGAAGATTCAAAAACCGCGGAAAGTTTCTGAAGCTCCTTCATATTATCCCAAGAATTAACCGTTGTAACTAATACATGAGGTTGCCGACAGCTGACGGCTGACCGTTGTTCTGGTAGAGAGTTGAGCCAGTGCCAACGTAACCCACAGCACCACCGTCGTTGGCCTGCATAAGAGCTGGCGAGGTTGCGACGAATGGGAAGTACAATGTGACCCAAGACTGGCCGTCCAGCCATGCGAACGCTTGACGGAAGAAGTCGACTCTGCGGACGAAAGGACTTCGTCAGTAATACGTTCATCAAAGAACAGAGTTACCCACTGCTGCGACTGGCTTCCTTGGATGAGAGCAAACTCGGTGATAACAACGGTGTACTGCGGGAAGCGGTTGCGTGCCCCCTGGACGTACGACTGGAACTCGCTGAACGAGTAGCCGTACCAGTGCTGCAAATCACGTCAGCTCAGGCTCGACAGCTCAGATGCCCCCAAACTAACCAGGTTGATGTAATCACCGTAGCAGCGTCCAGCACAGGCGTTCAGGAAATCAGAAAGCCAGTTGAGGCCGTTTCCGTTCGATGTGACGGAAGGGAATGCCTTCCGAATCGCGAGCGGGTTAATCCACTGAATATACCTTTACGACAGTCGGTCAGCATTATTACCAAAAAATGGTCTTCGAGGTCGCCTCACCAGTTCGCAGCGGTCTGGGGGCTGATTCCGTTGATGTCTGGCTCGTTCAAGCTAAACACAGCTGGTCGCACAACAGCGGTTAGACAAGCGCTGATGTCGATAGTCAAGGACTTACTAGCCCAGCCTTGCTCGCGTTGGCGCTGCGCTAGTTGGCCAATGGGGCTCGACTGGCAGTCCAAGCAGCGCTGCATGCCGATGAAACCGAGGCCACCGTTGCCGTTGGTGGACGGCGGAGGGTACGTCTCCCAGTCGTAACTGCCCAAGTGTTAGTACACGCCTCTCAAGATGTACGAAACCAAGTGCTTACATGGCGACAACTTGTCCTTGGCCGTTGTTGAGGACACCGGGGTTCAAACTACCATTGTCTGTTCAATGGTCAGCGTTGTTGATGCTGCACGGAGTGCGCCACAACGTACACCACGGCCATGCAAGACCACGCTTGCCGGCAGACGCGGTCGTTGCAAGGAGGACAAGGCAGGCGAGAAGAGAGCGCATGTTGCTGGAGAGAGGAATCTGAACGGTGAGGTTCTGAGGAATGTTGCAATGCAGAACCTCGCATATTTATCGTCTCAGCGTGTTGCTCATGCGGAACTCCATCACAGGAGCTCGGTTGATGCCCATACAGAATGTAGTCACGAGTACATCACAATTGACGGTCGAGGAGCACCTGGAAGCACCAAACCAACGCGAACACCGGAGCCCAGAAACAAGAAGTTGTTGGAAGCGCAGCAGAGGGCCAGTGTCCGCGCCGGAGCTTCTGCTGGTAGCGTTTCTCATCCATGCGACTCGGAGATGTTCGGAGTATTCCACCTTTGCCCAGAGAATGCTGATCATGGTGCAGTTCTGCGAACCCAGAAGCGATTCGAAGCTGATGACTCGCGTGCTCAGCAGGAACAAGGTGCCTTTCTCGCAACGCGGCTCAAGGTCTAAGTAGCAACGAACAGTGATTGTAGATGACGTGCGGAGAGTCCGTGGGGGATGAGTTGCGACCTCGGGCGATGTCCTGGATGACGAAGAAGTGCAATTCTTGCGAAACACCGGCCCGTTGATACATTCAACGAGGTTGATCATTCAGGTCAGCACGGTGTAATTCTACTACAGGAAAGTGCACCGAAGCCATTGAACGAGCCAACCAGAACATTATCGAAGCTCGCGAGAAGACACAGCGCAAGGAGAAAGAGCGACACCAAGCCATTGCAGCAACACACAACGCACACGTGCAGCTGATCAAATCAGCGGCGCGGGCGTCGATATGTAAGTAACAGAAAGACGGCACCCAATTGCAGCCCGAAATGAGCGCGGAAGACGGCGTCGTTCCGGTCAACTAAAGTCAGGAGGGCAGGTGGCGTGTGGGATCCGGTCACGCGCCGTCACGCCTCTTTCTGCCGATATTGGTGTTTCAAGCCGGTGACCCGACTGCAGAAGAGTTCATAGTTAGTTAACTGCTATCCGGTGCCTTGCTAATGATCCGGAGGCGAAATCTCCGTGTTTGAGACTGCGGACTCGTGAGATCCGTCGTTGCTGCTATCAAGTCGTACCATAACGACTCTCATACCCAGCCGCAACACATTACATGAGACTGATCTAGATCATACCTTCGCGCTTCGCAACAGTTCCTCCACGCGACAGGTTCGGCGCTCCGCTACTGTTACTGCTCGGCGGTCGCACAATGGTGGACCCTGGCGGGAGAGGAACACCATACGACCCAGACCCAGCCTGCCGCACTGGCGGTCTTCTCGTCGAGACCGGTGGTAGTGAAGTCTCGCCCGACATAGGCGTGCGGCGCCCTGATGACTCGCCGACGGGTGTTCTGCGTCCTGTCGATGACATGCCTGGCATATCGGCATCGCGCGGACGAGGCGGTCGCCACGAACTGGAGCCATACGCCTCTTCGCCTCCACTCTCACTGCCTGCGCGCGAACGAGAACGAGTTACTTGCTGAGGCGCAGGGCTTCGCGGCGGATTGGGTGATCTCGGTGGCGCCGGCGAGCGCGGTGGCATCGGCGATCGCTGGCCTGCAAGAGCATAGTTCGAGTTTGAAGGCGCAGGAGAGCGCGGAGGGAGAGGCGAGCGTCCTGGTGTGCCGGGTCGGAGGCCAGGGTCTGGTAGGCTGAATTGAGAATACGTTGGGCTGGCCTGGCCATTCGACGTAAGCGAGTCTGAGCGTTGACCACCGTTTGTGCTGATGTTGAGGGGACGGCGCCCACTAGAGCTAAGCGATGGGCTCGCACGGTGACCGTAGCGATCGCCATCGTTGCTGTATGTGCTGACAGGCGGTGTTGCACGCGACGAACTGTATTCGCGGGAACCACCATAGTCCCTTGAGGAGGTGTAGTCGCGCGATGATCCATAGTCGCGCGAGCCGTCTTGCCCTGAACCGTAGTCACCCTCGCGGCCCGAGTTGAACTCACGAGATCCGTTGGTATCGCGGTTGTTGTAGTCGCCGTAGCCACCTGGATCTCGATTCGAGTTGTAGTCTCCTGTGCCACCATAACGCGGACGAGATTGTGACCGCTGCCGAGTGCCGTCGCGCTCTCGTTGTAGCTGTCGTTCCATCTCGCGAGCCTGGCGGCGCAGTTCTTCCCGCTCCATCTCGTCCTCCTGCTCTTCTCGCTCGCGTTCCTCCCGTTCGCGTTCGAGCTCCCTTTCGCGCTCTCGCTCCCGCTCCTCCCGCTCTCGCAGTTGGACAGCCTCTCGTTCGCGTTCTTCGCGCAATCGCTCTCGCTCTCGCTCCCGTTGCAGCTCGAGCTCTCGAAGTCTCTCCTTCTCCTTCTCCTGCTCCTGCTGCTTCTCTCGCTCCTTCTTCTTCTCTCTCTCCATTCTCCGTTCGCGGTCCCACGCTGCTTGTGCCTCACGTTCTCGAGCCACCCGCTCCTCCTCAGCAGCCCGACTCTGCTCGCGTGCAGAGTCTTCTGCAAGCTTGCGCTGGCGTTGTCGTTCCTCTTCTTCCTCCAGCGCAAGCTGGCGCTTCCTTTCCTTCTCTGCCTCGCGCTCCTTCTCCTTTTGCGCCTCTCGCGCCTGTTCCTTCTCACGACGTTCCTGCTCGCGCCTTTCCGTCTCTCGATCGTCTTTCGCGACCGCAGATGGCATCGGACTAGCGCTCCTCGAAACCGCCCCGCTTGCTGTCGAGCGAAACACTGATTGCTTGGGTCCCGTGCTGGGCATCAGCTCTGGCGGTGCCGGCAAAATAAAAGTCTTGCTTCCTCCGAGCGAACCTGCACGTATATGGGCCTTCGCAGCATCTGGGGCGGATGGTGGCGTCAGGAGATCCTCAAGCAGGAAGCTGAAGTCGACGCCGTTATCTTGGAGGAACTGCGGGAGAGAGTCAGCTGTTAACTCAATGACAACGGAGACGGAGAGGAGGATTGACCTTCTTGTTCTGCTGCCGAACGAGAGTGAGGGCCTCGACCATGATCTGTCGGCTGGTGTCGGTACCGTAGACCTGCTTGCGGAACATGATGGCGAACGACTCGATCTGTTCACGAGCCCACTGGACGAATACTAGAAGTTTATGTCAGCAGCAACAACCATGAGTGCAAACAAGTACTTACGCGACGCGACTTCGTGTTCTCGCCAGCTCGCGAGGAACCAATCGGCGGTATGCTTGATGCCACAAAACACGACAACGCAGAGGTCGGACACATAGCTCACAACGTCACCCTCCATTGCGATACTGCGTACCCGCCGTCGCGTCATCTCAGTACGCGCGGCGAGGAACGCATTGACTGCGGCGGGGGTCGACCCAAGCCGTTGCAGCAGCGCCGCAAGATGCACAACTGTGCTCTTGCGCATCAAAGCGCTGTTCCCCGTCGCACCGAGCGCATGCAACAGCGCGCTAATGAGGCTGTCGGTAAGTTGCGTGAGACGCGGGGTGAGACTGGGCATCTTGGTCGACCGTGCTTTGCCCTCGTCAACGAGTCGAGCGGCTTCGTCCCACTCGCGCATAGCCACCGCTACAGTCAGCTTGTCACAGAAGTCGTCCATCCAGCGCACGTCCTCATCCGACCTGGCGCGGTCAGGCGCCCCACGCGAGTCACCGACAACGGCGCCGTTCGCCTGCGCCATGTCCGCCAGCCATGGGGGAAGGTTTGGCATTGGCTCGTCCGGCCCGCTGTTCTTCGGCGCAGAACCCGTCCAGATGCTCTTGCGCCTCTCGTTCTCGCCTTCGCGCTCCTTACGACGCCGGGCCGCGAGCTCCTCGGCGACCTGACGGAAGTTGAGCAACAGATTCTTCTTGTCGGAAGGTCGTGCACAACGGTAAACATGAACCTCCTTGGCGTGTCGAACTTTGATCAGATTGTGCAAATCGGTCGTGTCCTTCACGTCGACGATGACGATTTCGTTGAGCAACCAGCACTTTTCTGCGACGAGCTTGCCACGAGGTTTCTTCCCGGAGGCTTCATCGTCTGCCGTGGCACGCTGTTTCCGGCGCCGAGCGACAAGTAGCTGATCATCCAACAAGACAAAGTGTACTGGGTACTCGACCTTGTAGGTCGCAGTGTTGAGAGCCACCATGTCGCCAGTTTCAATGATGATATGACGGCCAGCCACCGCGGGAACAAATTTGGCCGAGCCCTCAATAAGGGTATGAAGCGTCTGCATCTGCGACGCGTAGAGTGTCTTGAGATCTGCAACACTGGATCGGAACGTGCGGCGTCGGTCGATAGTTCCACCTGGCGTGGTGCTGGTAGCCTCGTCCATCTTCAGCAATTCAGGCATGTTCTTCCATTCGGAGAGGTTCTCCTTGAGGTCCAACATGTCGTTCTCAAGCGTCGATATTTCCTTCGATATTAACATGAACTCGGCGTAACTGAATCAAGCGTTAGCGCGAGATAACAAATAAGCGGCGCCGAGACTGACTTCTTGAACACGTTCCGCTGCAGATCAGCCGCAGTCGCTTCCTTACTGGACTGTAATGTTGATTGCAGCGAGCGGAGTTCGTACTCTGTCGAGTTGCCGAGCTTCGTCTTCAGAACTGCGTAGTAATGTGAGAGACAATCGCACAAGACAATACTTTGACTTACAACCGTCTGGGTCAAAGTTCTCTGCGCCGAATATCTGCAGGTCGAGTGTTTCTGCCGCGCTGATTCTGTTTGGATCTTGTAGCATGACACGTTCGCGGTCACGCTCGCGGCGGCCGCCGTCGTGCGCAGCAAGTGGCAGCGAAGGCATGTCCGGTATAGAATCAGGCATTCGAGGACCATCGGCATAGCGCATAGACATTCGTTTCTTGATCTTGTCATCGAGGCGTGACTTGCGCATGTCACGGGTTGTGCCTGAGCTCGCGGTGCCACCGATACTGCCCTTGCGCACGCCGCCTTCAGCGTCATCCTGTTGAACCGGCCCGGATATCTGGCCACGCGCCCCACCTCGGCGCATAGAAGGCTTGCGCAGTGTGTTAGGTCCGCCATCGGACGGTTTGCGCGTCCGAAGCGATTGCATGACGCGTGGCGGTGAATCGCACGAGGAAGAAGAGTGAGCGCCGAATCCAAACTCCGCGCCTCTTGAACTCGCAATTCTTCGTTTCTATGACCAACTGAACACTCGCAGTTGTTATATACCTTGCAAAATGATGCGCGCGCGTAAAGTGATCAGGCATCTCATCTAACACATTCGTACGAGTCAGTGGCTTGGGACACGAAACACAGGACCTCGTGCCTCCGTACTCTCTCGTGCCTCGCAAATAATGCACTGTGTCATTGTGGTTCCGCCGAGATTTCATATATTCTCCATTGCGATGCCTCCACATCTTGCTCCCTATGTCACTCCATGTATCCTCGAGGACGCCCTTGATAATGTACCGCCGTTTTTGTGGTAACGGAGCGCCTCATTCCCGATTTGCCGATGATCTGACTCTCACACAGTTGAATCAGGAGCATACTCGAAGCGAAGCAAGCATCGACCGGCCTGTGGACCCAGGCCGATGAACTCGACAAGTCTGCAGTATTCGTAAGTACGACTGAACTAGGCAACTTATCATACTCACTTCATCGAGCTAGGGGTAGTATCTTTGTGCAAGTGGATGCGGAAGTTCTTGACGAGAGTTGCTGTGGTGAGAACCAGCTCAAGGTCGGCGAGCGGTCTCCCAACACATGAGCGAACCCCTACACCTTCAAATAGATCTCAGCAAGGGTTCACACAAATGCAAGGAAGTGATAGGTACTGTAGGGGAGCCAGTTGGCATTCATCTCCTGCGTAATGTCCTCACGGTTGACGTATTGGCCGGTGGTCGTGTCAAGTTGCACCCAACGGAGAGGATCAACCTCGTGCGGGCGAGGGAAAAGATGCTCATCATGGTGCGAGCTGTAAGCCTGGGCACCAACTTCCTAAAATGAGGTTCGTTTGGATGAGAAATGCACGTCAACACAGCGGGAGAACTTACTGTGCCTGCTGGGATGAAGTAACCGTCCAATGTCGCCCCACCATCCGGGACAAGTCGTCCCAAGAAGAGCGAAGCTGGTCCATAAATTCTAAGAGTTTCCTAGGAAAGTAAATTGAGCGCTATACCGCGTTCCTTTCCGACTAATTTGAGCGCACCCGAATGAAGGCATTCAGGTATGGCAGTCCTCGCAGCGTGTCCACAAGGTCCTCTGCTTGAAGGTCCACTGCACCAATCTCTGCGCGCAAGATGTCCCATATCTCCTTTCTAGCGGCCAGGAGGTATGCGAGGTAGACTAAAACTACGGGGGTGGTCTCCATGCCTGTTAGCGATCAAGTCAGCGATAAGAACGGTGTGGTCGTCACTCCACGACTGTGTCAGACCCACCAGCGAAAAACAGCATGCTGAGATCACTGACAACCAAAGACACAGGGGCTGGCTGCCCGGTCTCTTCTTCACGATACTCTTTGTATGTTTTCTGTAAACAAGATGAATACTCGAGGTGCTGTGACACGGTCGCAGACGGACCAGCATGCTCCAGCGACCTTCCGAGGCCTTCTCGTCAGCCTGATCGTATAGGTTTCTTACAACACTTGTCATGGCTGCGTCTGCGGAGGTGATCTCTTGCAGCCGCCGAATGGGCAACTTGCGAACAATAGCGCGCAGCCATGGCATCTGGTGGATAGTGCGTCAGTCCTTGAATATCCGACTACCCGCCACTACTCACCATGGTCTTGTCGATGAACCAATCTTTAAGGTACTAAAGCCACTTCAGACACATATTCACAGTGCGATGAGTGTCTGTAACCACCTTCTCGAACACATGCCCCTGCCCAGTTGCGACCTGATCAAATCGTACGCCAACGACTGTGAGACCCAAACTGGATAGGGTAAATGTCAGCGTAAATTAGGCTCCAAACGGAATGCCTGACATATCGAGTGCCATGTGCAAGAACAGCCGCACAACATCGACGGAACCCCCGTCGGCGCAGTCGCGGCGAAGGCGGTCAACAAGGTCCTGCATCTCTTGGAGCAGCACGTGGCCCGCCGCTCGCATTGTCGCACCACGATACGCAGGAGCACTAATGCGACGGCAACGGGCATGAAAAACAGGGTCTCTGCGTGGTCGATGAGGACGACAAGAGAGCATTCATGTGCAAGCTCACCGTGTAGCGAACATGCTCGGGCCACCTCCAAATGAGAAGAGGCTATACCACTCGCTCTTGCCAAAACGGTGGGTGCTATAAATCATCTTGATGGAGTCGGTGTTGCGAAAGATGACGCGGTTCGGGCCAATCCTGACGACCGGACCGTAGCGCTGAGGCGGGTGAGCATTAGCAAGCATTGCGACACCAGTAACACACACTAACCTCGAAGAGACTATGAAACGTAAAAGTACACTGTCCGCTGACCTGCAGCCAGCGGTACCAGATATCGCTAACTGCAGCTCGCTTTGGACCTGGAATGCCCTGGCGAGCCAGTGGGCTGAGACACAGCTCCCAAAGCACTTTGGCTAGGACAGCTACGCCAATTGCGAGCATCACGAGAGTTCTGATGTCCATCTTCGCAGACGAAGTAAGGGAAGCGATGGGCACGAGCACAGCGGCGTGATGGGAGGGCTGAGGGGAAGGATAGAGGATGGGTGAGAAGGTCGAGGCGTCTAGCGTCAACTTGAAGTGTCCATGTAGTTGTTTACTCCTCAAGCTCGTCGACCGTGTCCCTGGTTTTTGGGTCCAGCTTCGATATCACCGCACCTCGGCTCATCAGCAAGGGGTAACAAGGCACCTTTACATGAAACCATATGCGCGATCCCGTGGTACATTACCCGAACATTAATATTGTAATGGCCCCTCACCCCCACCAACATCATTTGATGCAGTAGTGAAGCATCCGAGAAGGCTCAACGAAGCACGAAGTCGCTCACTCGGCAGTATTTCAGTGCTGCCTATAAACACCTGATACAAGCTGACGGCAAACACCCGGGCCTCAACGAGAACAGGCACCAAGCAGCAGAAGCCGTGCGGTGTCCTCGAAAGGCGCAGACGCGAACTGAGCCAAGATAAGGGCGTGTCATTTTTCGCTAGTTGTTTAAACCATGGCCCATGGAAGCGAAGCGTGGTGAAATGTGCACGTGGAAGGAGGACAAGAGCGAGAGCGGGATGGAAGCAAGTTCCGGCTGGCCCAAGTTTCTTCCTTCTGCCACCATGCTCTGTGAAGACCCTTTCGGCAGTCTCCCTGAAGAACTCCTGGCACTCATTCTAAACGAGCTGGACATTACTCAGCTGCTTGTCGCGCGAGTTGTTTGCAAATGTTGGCGTGCTATCACATCAACATGTCCCGCGTATTCGTCCAACGTCCGAATTGCTGCGACCTCGGCCAGCGCGCTAGAGTTCTTCCAGACGCGCATATCAGCTGTAAAATCACAACCTCTGAATCTCACGTACGACTTGCGTGCGATAAATCGGCTGGACGCCCAGGGCGTAACTCGAACTGATCTTGCTCCGACGCTCGCCGCGGAACTGTATCGCGTTCGCAGCTTGTGTCTTTCGATCGAAGAATTATCATACGAAGAACTAATTAGCGTCTTGCTCCAGCCTGCGCCGACGCTGGAGTTTTTGAAGATGGACATAATCACGGTGGACCATCCAAACATGTGGCAGCCAACGGCTCGCACAACGATGCTGCCACCAAATCTTTTCGCTGGACTGCCGACACGTATTAAACAGGTGCATCTAACCAACTTCATACTCTCGGAGAGCTCAATGGCGTGCTTCCAGCACGTCAAAATCGTGCACATTAAACTGCATGGTATTGCGACGGTTAATTGGACCATCATCGAAAATCTCCCGAACCTCGAGGAGTATACATTCCAGGCCCAAAAACATCCGCCTACCCTGCTGAGGCCTCCAGAATTGCGACCTGCCAATGTTCCGAAACTCAAGCGACTGGACCTTGCTTTCCACGGGGGCGGGTATTGCTCGCCTCTCGCATGGCTTGCACGACCGGAAGACCTGTACTCCGTCCGCCTCTGGTGCCCCTTGGGCAGACATGTGGAGCTCCTGCTGGGCCACCTTGTGGGACCTTTGGGTGTCATACTTCTGATTCGCAACTTTAATATGCATCTCAGCTTTCTAACAGGCAACAACCGACGCGTATTTCATGAGCCTCTTTATAAATTCGTGGCTCAGGAGACAAGTGCCAACAGCATGCGGGCTATATGTCTGGATCTAGCTTTATGGCAGCGAATCAACACGCTTCGGTTAACGTTGCTGGTCCTCCAGACAGTGTATCCGTTGCCGCCTTTGGACCAATGCGTCGAACTGCAGGTTCAGATTCAGGTAAATGCTGCGGGTCGTGCGGCAGGGGTAGACCATCGAGCGACTCCAACAGATGCAATAAATTGTCTTGCTTTGCCTGCTCTCCAACTTGTTTACCTCGATGCGAGCGGAATCGCCATTACAGACCCTCCCTCGGGATCGGATATCGCCAGGTTCCTAGAAAAACTCATCCCCGAGACGATCCCGCCGAGGACGAGTTGGGTCGAGATCGCTGTGGCGGGCTTGGAATTTGTAGGTTGTATCGACACCCCGTCCGGTTCGTTCGCCCGAAGATTTAGGTTCCAACCTGGTGTTCAGTCTGTTAGACTAACGAGACATCTCCGCAGCTGAGTACATATACATATACATATATTACAGAGGTCTGACCGCCGCCGTTATCGGAGAAATACCTAGAGGGACAGATTTGAAGATGCTGAATCATGACATGAGAGACCTTTGTTTTTCAGACCGAGGTGATTTTGGCCGCACACGAATTCAAATCTTCCCAGCTAAAGCACATATCCCATTGGAAGTAATCATATAGTCACATTAAAGATAGAGCTACGCGTCGTAACCCGGTGGCAGTTCGTCGGGACCCGGGGCCGGCGGCAGCGGTGGCGGAGCCGTCGCGTCTCCACCACCAGCAACATTGGTAGAAGATCCCGCCCCACCGGATGAGTAAATCGCTGAGAGTACAGTTAGCAATACTGCATCCGACTTGAGGAACGAACCAGTGACGGAAGAGTGACTGTAGCCGGCGACAGGATAGGGGTCACGAGACACACAGCAACAGTGATACGCACGCAGCGAGTCCTCCAGGTCTTGTTCGCGGCTCATGTACACCGCGCGTTCTCTGACTTTCTCCAGTGTCCCGATGAAGCTTTGCATACCCTGATCGCGGAATCGCAACTCCGCGCGCGCAGGACCTGTCACGAAGATCAATCAGCCCAACAACCTTGAAGGGCCAGCCTGCTTCAAGAACGAGGGACGTACCGGATCCACTTGCATCGAGACCGCCACCAGAAACAGGCTTGATCTCGAGTGCGACGTAGTTGGCGCCGAATACGGGTTGCTGGAATGACGTGCTGAGGATGTTGCGCAGCGGAACACTGAGCGATTGTAACGGCGCCTCTGGAGCCGCGTTGGCAGAGACAAAAATAAGCTGCAATAGCCACGTTCTAATTAAAGACTGGGATTCTCGAACGAGAACGAGTTGTGGCTCACGCGCTGCTCGGTTAAGATCAGCTTGCCGGCCTCTTGAAGTTTCGAACCCGCAGGCGTTGTCAGCGACAGCTCGGCACCCTTGTCGACGGTAAACACAGTATGATCATTTGGTAGCGGGATCGGGTTTCGTGTCGCGTCGAGCATAGCCCAGTTGAGAGACATGATGACGACAAGAGCGAGGAAGGTGGCAGAGTGGCGGGCCGCGGAGTCGCAATCTTCCGGCGACTTCACACCGTGGCGATATATACAAATACAAGATTCAGAGTTGCAAGTGAACAAACACAATGGTCCGGTACGTTGCTACAATTCATTTTCTGTCATGAGTTCAGTTTTCCCCGTCATCCGTTTTCGCCTTCTTGACAGTTGGGATACCGGAGCCTCGCTTGCCTTGTGTGATGCCGCCGTCAGGCTCGACCTGGTCGCGCTTGCGCTTGACACCACCTGTAGCAGCCTCGTCGACCTCCATCTTGGCCTCGGCTGGTGCTGCTGCCTTCTTCGCCGAGCGGTCTCCACCCCCACCGCGGCCTCCGCCACGACCACCACGCCCTCCACGACCGCCACCACGCCCACGGCCACCACGACCACCTCCCCTGCCACCACGACCCGTAGCAGGCTTCGCGTCGTCGCCAAGTGCCCGCTGACCGAGCGCATTGGCGCGTTCCTGCTCCAGCTGATGCTCGACGTCCTTCTCCGTTCGCGTCCATGTCACCTCCGCATCCCCAATCTTCGGAAGTGCAGCCTTGACCTTGTCAAAGAGCTCTTCATCGACAACTTTGGTGAACACAAGGTGCGCCTCGGTGTCGCCGCGCTTGAACTCGATGAATGGCGTCGGGTCGA